>Ga0335081_10002745_pt1 | contig 27753 bp, 30 predicted proteins | sample Lox_Sample_35_FD_206713 | JGI IMG/M metagenome (GOLD analysis project Ga0335081, IMG submission 206713) | Soil microbial communities from Loxahatchee National Wildlife Refuge, Florida, United States - Lox_Sample_3.5 | ecosystem: Environmental > Terrestrial > Soil > Wetlands | place: USA...
GGCGCCAAGCTTGTCTGCGGGCTCACACACCCAAGAAACGATCGACGTCGACAGGCGACCCGACCCCATTTTCACGCCTGCGAGGCGTCCCCCGGAGGGATATGGAGCTTGTCTGCGATGAACGCGCCTGCCGCTGGTGCTGGCGACGCTGATGTGACGGAGGCTCGGGCCGCTGACCGGCGCCAAGCCGAGTACTTCCGGCGGGTTCTGCACGAGCGATACGTCGACCTCTGCGACAAGATCGCCAGCGACCAGCTCCTGGCCATCAAGCACCAGAATCGCGACGAATCGTGCGAGGCGGCCCGGATGCGCCGGATCCTGCGCGACCAGGTACGCGAACGCAAGACGGTGCGGCGGTTGATCGACGCGATCGATGCGCGGTTCGACCCCGATGCACCGATCGATGGGACCGCGTAGGCCGCGCCGGCAGTGTCGCTCGCGACCGACCGTCGGCTCGGTCCGCTCAGGACGTGAGCGCGGCGAATCGGGCCAGTTCCTGGCCTGCCCGCCGCTCCACCAACAGCGGAACGAAGTCGCGTATCCGGCTCTGCTCGAATTGCGCATGCGCTTGTTGGACGACGGTTGACACCTGGTCCGGCGGTAACTTCGCGTACTTGCGGATGAGGCGACGCTCCACCTCGTCGATCAATGTCCGCTCGCTGATGTCGGGCACGTCGATCAGCGTGCTACCGACGTCTCATCCGGTCAAGTCGGGGGCAAGCGCCAGGATCAGCTTGCCGGTGTTCTCACCGCGGAAGAGTTTGAGCAGCGTGTCGGGAAAGTCATCGACGTCGCCGTGCACGATGTCCTCGTGCGAGCGCAGCGCGCCTGTGCTCCACCATCTTGCAAGCTGCGCAACACCTTCCGGATAGCGCTGCGCATAGTCGAAGATCACGAAGCCCGTCATCGACGCGCGGGCGACGAGCAGCCGCATGTAGTTCGCCGGCCCCCGGGGCGCCCCGGTGGCGTTGTATTGCGAAACCGCGCCGCACAACACGACGCGCGCGCCACGCGCGAGCCGGGCCAGCGCCGCCTCCAACGCCTCGCCGCCGACGTTGTCGAAGAAGACATCGACGCCGTCGGGTGCGTGCGCCTTGAGCTGTGCACGCAGATCACCGGCCGTGTAGTCGATGGCCCCGTCGAACCCGAGCTCCTCGACCAGCCATCGGCACTTCTGCTGCCCGCCAGCGATACCGATCGCGCGGCAACCCTTGATCCGTGCGATCTGCCCCGCGATGCTGCCGACCGAACCCGCCGCACCCGACACGACAACGGTCTGCCCGGTCTCCGGTCGCCCGATGTCGAGCAGACCGAAATACGCTGTCAGACCGCTGATTCCGAGTACGCCGAGGTGAACCGGTGCGGGCGCCACCGTGGTGTCCACCCGGGTGACATCCGATCCGTCGGACAGTGCATAGCGCTGCACCCCGAAGACGCCGTACGCCTGCTCGCCGACGCCGAAGTCGGGATGACGGGATTCGACGACTCGCCCGATCCCCGCGGCGCGCATCACCTCGCCGATCTCGACCGGCGGCACATACGAGCGGCCCGCGTTCATCCAGGACCGCATCGCCGGGTCGATGGACAGATAGTCGACGCGCACCAGAAATTGGCCGTCTTCGGGGCTTTCGACCGGCAAGTCGACGAACTCCCAGTCGTCGGACTTGGGCAGGCCGATCGGCCGGGCGGCCATGCGGCATTGACGATTGACGTCGGTCATGGTCGTTCTCCTCATCTCAGTGGGTCGGCATCGCCGCCGCGACGGCGCGCAGCGTCGCTTCGCCGCCCGGGTCTTCGGCAGTCGAGGGAACCACCGCGACGCTGTCGGCGCCGGCGTCGTGGTAGGCCCGCAACCGCGCCACGATCCGGTCCGCGGGACCCACCGCGGCCACCTGATCGAGCAGTTCGATCGGGACGGTGTCGGCCAGTTCCCGGCGGCCGGCGCCGTTGCGGGCCCGCGCGACGATGTCGACGAAGCCCAGCTCGCAGAACATCTCGCCATAGCCGGGCGGACCGAGGTAGGCGGCGAGCTGGGCGGCCAGCTGACGCAGCGCGGCCTTGCCGGGTTCGAGCGCCACCGGAACCCAGACCGACAGGCCCGGCGGGTGCCGGCCCGCCGCCGCGGCCTCGGCGTCGACGGCCGCGCGGACGGCAGCCACCCGTTGCGGCGGAACAAGGTTGAGGACCACCTCGTCCGCGCAGCGCGCGGCCACGCGGGTCATGGCAGGGCCGAAAGCGCCTACCGCGATGCCGATTTCGGGTCGCGCGGTGCGAAGCCGGAACCCGTGGCTGCGGACATGGTCGCCGGTGAAGTCCGCGCGACCGCCGGCGAGGAGCGAGCGCACGCAGTCAAGGGTTTCGCGTGTCCGCGCGGCGGTGTGAGACCATGCGCGGTCGTGCCAGCCGGCGACGATGACCGGGCTGGACGCACCCAACGCCAGGTCGACCCGACTTCCGGTCAGCGACGCGACCGACGCGGCGCCGAGCGCCAGCGCCACCGGGCTGCGGACCCCAACCGCCAGCGGGCCGATCTTCAATCGGATACCAGGCGTGCGCAGCCCGACGGCGGTGGCCAGTGCGAAGGCGTCATAAGTGGACATCTCGCCGATCCAGATCGCCTGAAGCGACGCCTTTTTCGCCGCGATCGCGATGTCCACCGCTTCCTCGCCGGGCCGGTCGAGCCAAAACGGCAGGGCCGCTTCGATGTGCCGGGTCACAGCATCGACGTGTCGGCGGGCTGGCCCAGCAGGATGCGCCCCGGCAGTTCGCGGGACGCCTCGTTGACCTGGAAGTGCGCCGTCGCGGTGAAGGCGTCGCGGAATCGTCGCTGCAGCGCGGACCCGTCGTAGATCGAACTGCCGCCGCCGAGTTCATACATCGCGCGCGCCACGTCCGCGGACGTCCGCACCGCGTGCGTGGCCGCCAAACGCAACCGGTTGCGCAGCGCCACCGGCACCGGTTCGCTGTGTTGGCTCGCCTGCCACGCCGCGTCGATCCCGTGGTAGTACAGGGCGCGCGCGGCGTCCAGCGCCGACTGGGCCGTCGCGACGGCCGCCTGGGTCGCCGGTCGCTGCGCAAGGGTTCGGGTCGATCCCAACCCCCTCTTGCCGCCCGCCACGTCGATCAAGTCGTCGATGGCCGCCTGCGCATTGCCCAGGGCCGCCGCCCCGATCGACAACGCGAAGAACCCGAAGACCGGGAAGCGGTAGAGCGGGCGGTCCACGACCGGCCCGTCGAAAATCGACAACACCCGGTCGGCGGGCACGAAGACCTCCTCGGCGACGGAGTCTTGGCTGCCGGTACCACGGAGGCCCAACGTGTGCCAGGTGTCGAGGATTTCGAGGTCCGCTTTGCGCAGTGCCACCACGTACGGCCTGGGTTGATCGTCGAGCAAACATCCGGCGAACATCACGTCGGCGTGCGATATCCCGCTGCAGAACGCCCACCGACCCGACACCACGACGCCGCCGTCGACGGACCGTGCCGTACCCCGCGGCGCCCAGACCCCGGCGGCCACGCCACGGCCGTTGCCGAACAGTTCGTCGCGGCTGGTTTCGGGCAGGTAGCCCACCAACAGGCTGGCGGTGATCGCGATCGACACACACCAGCCGACCGACGCGTCCGCCGCTGCCAGAGTCTCCGCGCAGCGAAGGGCGGTTCCCGGCGGCAGTTCGAGCGCATCCACCTCCGCCGGCGCGCCCGCGCGAAGCAGACCGGAGTCGTGGAGGGCCGCAACGAGTTCCTCTGGCAGACGGCGGTGCTCCTCGATGCGTGCGGACATCGGGCGCGCCGCCTCGGCGATTCGCCCGGCGACCTCTTCGATCTCGGTCTTCGCGGGGCTCAGCGTGTCCGTCGAGTTCATGGTTCAAGAACGTTACCACTACTGGTTCAGATACTAAACCAGTACAATGGTTGAACCATGACGTCCGATCTCTCCCACCGGTTCGAGGCCGAGTCCGTCGCCCGGACCCTTGATCTGGTCGGCGAGCGCTGGACATTGCTCATCCTGCGCGAGGCGTTCTTCGGGGTGCGACGCTTCGGTCAATTCACGCGCAACCTCAACATTCCGCGACCGACACTGTCCGCGCGGCTGCGAACGCTGGTCGACGCCGGCCTCCTCGACCGGGTGTTGTACTGCCGGGATCCCGAACGCCACGAGTACCGGCTCACCGACGCCGGCCGTGACCTTTTCGCGTCGATCGTGGCCCTGATGCAGTGGGGTGACGAGCATCTCCCCCAGCCGAGCGGCCCACCAATCGTGTTGCGGCACAAGGTGTGCGGCAAGATCGCCCAACCCGTACTGACCTGCGGCCAGTGCGGCGGGGAGATCACCGCGGGGAATGTCACACCCGAGCCCGGGCCGGGATTTCGTCGGATCGACGGCCGCGAACCCCGTTGAGGGGCGTGCAGAATGGCCTGATGGAGCTCGACAAGGCGCTGCGCACGACCGGCGCGATCCGGGAATTCACCGATGAACCCGTCGACGATGCGGCGGTGGCACGGATCCTCGACACCGCGCGATTCTCCCCCAGCGGCGGCAACGCGCAGGCGTGGCATGTGGTGGTGATCAAGGACCCGGCGGTGCGCCGGCGGCTGCGGGACCTGTATCTGACCGGCTGGCGCGACTACCTGGCCATGGCCGCCGCCGGACTGCGGCCGTGGTCGCCGATCAACGATCCAGCCGCCGAGGCCGACGCCCTGGCCGCCGCCGATCCGGTCGCCGGTGGCGACGGTCTCGCCGAGCACCTCGACGAGGCACCGGTGCTGCTCGCGGTCTATGCCGACCTGTCGAAGCTCGCCGCGGTCGACCGCGACGCGGCCCGCTACTCGTTCGCCGGCGGCGCCTCGATCTATCCGTTCACGTGGAGCATCCTGTTGGCCGCCCGCGAAGAGGGGCTGGGCGGCGTCATCACGACGATGGCGATCCGCGAGGAGGCGAAGGTCAACGCACTGCTCGGCGCCGATGAACCGCTGGCGCTCGCGGCGGTGATCGCGTTGGGCCACCCCGTGCACCAGCCGCGGCGGCTGCGCCGGTCGCCCGTGGGCGAGTTCACCACGATCGACCGGGTCCGCGGCGCCACGTTCGGCGCCAGTTCCGAGCGCCGTCCGACTAGGCTCGACAATCCGTGAGCATTCCCGAACAGAGCCGCCGGCTTGTCACCGAGATTCCCGGTCCCCGATCGCTGAAGCTGATCAACCGCAAGGCCGCCGCGGTGGCACGCGGCGTGGGGACCACGATGCCGGTGTATGCCGTGCGAGCCGGCGGCGGGATCGTTGTGGACGTCGACGGCAACCGGCTGATCGACCTGGCCTCCGGCATCGCCGTCACCACGGTCGGCAGCGCCGCACCCAGGGTCGTCGAGGCGATCGGTGCGCAGGCCGCCGAGTTCACCCACACCTGCTTCATGGTCACGCCGTACGAGCAGTACATCGCGGTCGCCGAGCAACTCAACCGGCTCACCCCCATCGCCGGCGAGAAACGGTCGGCGCTGTTCAACTCCGGGGCCGAGGCGGTCGAGAACGCCGTCAAGGTCGCGCGCGTGTACACGCACAAGAGCGCGGTGGTCGCGTTCGACCACGCGTATCACGGCCGCACCAACCTGGCGATGGCGCTGACCGCCAAGTCGATGCCGTACAAGAGCGGGTTCGGGCCATTCGCGCCGGAGGTGTATCGCGCGCCGCTGTCATACCCCTACCGGGACGCCCTGCTCGACAAGGAACTCGCCACCGACGGCGAATTGGCCGCGCGCAGGGCGATTTCCGTCATCGACAGGTCCGTCGGCGCCGACAATCTCGCGGCCATCGTCATCGAGCCGATCCCGGGTGAGGGCGGGTTCATCGTGCCGGCCGACGGATTTTTGGCCACGCTGCTCGACTGGTGCCGCAAGCACAACGTGGTCTTCATCGCCGACGAGGTGCAGACCGGATTCGCCCGGACCGGGCGGTGGTTCGCGTGTGAGCACGAGGGGATCGAGCCCGACCTGATCGTCACCGCCAAGGGCATCGCCGACGGGCTGCCGCTGTCGGGAGTGACGGGCCGCGCCGAGATCATGGACGCCCCGCACGTCAGCGGGCTGGGCGGCACGTACGGCGGCAACCCGGTCGCGTGCGCGGCCGCCCTGGCCACGATCGAAACGATCGAGGCGGAGGGGCTGGTCGCCCGGGCGGCCGAGATCGAGCAGGTGATGAAGGACCGCCTTGGCCGCATCCAGGCCGAGGACGACCGGATCGGCGACGTGCGCGGGCGCGGCGCGATGATCGGCGTCGAGCTGGTCCGCTCCGGCACCGCCGATCCCGACCCGGATCTGACCCGGGCGCTGGCCGCACGCGCGCACGCGGCAGGCGTCATCGTGCTCACCTGCGGCACCTACAACAACGTGTTGCGCTTCCTGCCGCCGCTGCCCATCAGCGACGAGCTGCTCGTCGAAGGGCTCGACGTGCTCGCTCTGATCCTCGCGGATCTGTGAACCGGCCGCCTACCGGGCGGCGGTCGTCGGATGGTTGCGACGGCCGAACAAGCCGCCCAAGCGGTGGTGCTCCGGTTCGTCCTTCGGTGTTTCGGCCGCACGCTCGGTGACCGGCTCGTCGGCTGCCGCGGTCCCGGTTGCCGCGGGTGCCGGCTCGGGCGCCCGCTCCGGCGGCACCGGGGCACCGGCGGCCGGGGCACTGGCGGCCGGGCGCTGCGCGTGCCGGATATCGCGCAAGCTGCGAACCGACAGCCGGCCCAACGCGAGGGCGCCGAGAAACACGATCAGCGCGCCCAGCCCGGAGAAGTAGGTGATCTCCAGCAGGGCTCGCATCCAGTCGGTCGAGGCCACCGGTGCGCCGGGGTCGCCGATGCCCAGCATCGCCACGAACGACCGACCGACGACGAACCAGGCGCCGGCGAAGACCGCCAGCCAGCCGCCCAGCATCGCGGTCGCGCGGTTGCGCGAGCCCAGCAACAGCAAGCCGCCCAGCACGGTCGCGGCTGCGGGCAACACCTCGAGCCAGCCCCGTGCGGTGGTCCATGCCCATACCCGATCAGGCGTGTAGGCGAAGTTGAAGTAGTGCCCGACGAATGGGATCAACCCACCCCACAGGCCCAGCAGAATCAGCAGAAATCCGCTCGCCGCGCCTCGGCTGCGGGGCATTTCCAGCCTGCTTCCGCGCGCGGCCACTCCGGTGTCCAAGTCGTTCATGACGCCTCCTTAACAGACCTGGATGGGCTACCACCATCTTCGCAGGTGTAAACCCCCCCGCGACACCTAAACCTGCTGCTGCGGTGGGGTGCTGAGCGGCTGCTCAGTCGAAGAGCCCGGGCTGGCCCAGCCCGGTGGCCCCGCTCGGCGGCACGATATCCAGGTGGGTCCACGCCAGCGGCGTCGCCACCCGGCCCCGCGGCGTGCGTGCGATCATCCCGGCGCGCACCAGGAACGGCTCGCACACCTCCTCGACCGTGGCGGCCTCCTCCCCGACCGCCACAGCCAGCGTCGACACCCCGACCGGGCCGCCCCCGAAGCTGCGGGTCAAAGCGGTCAGCACCGCGCGATCCAGCCGGTCGAGGCCGAGCTCGTCGACGTCGTACACCTCAAGCGCGGCCTTGGCGACGTCGCGGGTGATCAGCCCGTCGGCGCGGACCTCGGCGTAGTCGCGGACCCGGCGCAGCAGGCGGTTGGCGATGCGCGGGGTGCCGCGGGAGCGCCGCGCAATCTCGGCGCCGGCCTCGGCCCCGAGCTCGATGCCCAGAATGCCCGCCGAGCGGGCCAGCACCCGCTCCAGTTCAGCCGGCTCGTAGAAGTCCATGCGGGCGGTGAACCCGAACCGGTCGCGCAGCGGACCGGTCAGCGCACCCGAGCGGGTGGTGGCCCCGACCAGGGTGAACGGCGCGACGTCGAGCGGAATCGAGGTGGCGCCGGGGCCTTTCCCGACGACGACATCGACGCGGAAGTCCTCCATCGCCAGGTAGAGCATCTCCTCGGCGGGCCGCGCGATGCGGTGGATCTCGTCGATGAACAGCACGTCGTGTTCGACGAGGTTGGAGAGCATCGCGGCCAGATCGCCGGCCCGTTCCAGCGCCGGTCCCGACGTGACCCGCAGCGAACTGCCGAGTTCGGCGGCGATGATCATCGCCAGCGACGTCTTGCCCAGGCCCGGCGGCCCGGACAGCAGAATGTGGTCGGGCGTGCCGCCGCGGTTCTTGGCGCCTTCGATCACCAACTGCAGCTGCTCGCGCACCCGCGGCTGGCCGATGAACTCCCGCAACGAGCGGGGCCGCAGGTTGGCATCGATGTCGCCCTCGCCGACGGTCAGCGCGGCCGACACCTCCCGCTCGTCGGGTTCTTGCGGTTCGAACCTGCTTGATTGACTGTTCTTCGCGCGAGCGCTCATCTTGATCGACTGTTCTTCGCGCGAGCGCTCATGCTTGATCGATTGTTCTTCGCGCGAGCGCTCATGCTTGATTGATTGTTCTTCGCGCGAGCGCTCATGCTTGATTGATTGTTCTTCGCGCGAGCGCTCATCACTTGGCGTTACCCAGCAGTGACAGCGCCGCCCGCAGCGCGCCGCTCGTGGTCGCCGGAGCCCCGTCGGGAGCCCCATCCGGATTACTGCCCGCCAGCACCTTGTCGGTGGCCTCCTCGGCCTGCCTGACCGCGAAGCCCAGGCCGACAAGGGCTTCCACGACCGGACCACGCACCGCGTGGCCGTTGGTCGCCGGGGCACCGGCCGCGGCGGCGACGAGCCCCACCTTGTCACGCAGTTCGAGCACCATGCGTTCGGCGCTGCGCTTGCCGATGCCCGGCACGCGGGTGAGCGCGGTGACGTCACCGTCGGCCAGCGCCCGGCGCAGGGCGGGGGCCTCGTGCACGGCCAGCGTCGCCATCGCGAGCCGAGGCCCGACGCCGGAGACCGACAGCAGGGTCTGGAAGAGGTCGCGGGAATCGGCGTCGACGAACCCGTACAGCGTCATCGAGTCCTCGCGCACGATCATCGCGGTGACGAGCCTGGCCTCGGTGCCGCGCCGCAGCGTGGCCAGCGTCGCCGGCGTCGCGTTGACCCGGTAGCCCACCCCGGACGCTTCGATGACGACGTGGTCGAGCGCCACATCGAGGACCTGCCCGCGGATCGAGGCGATCACGTCGCGCTCCGCGACATTCGGCCGGGCGCTGCTTTCAGCTTGGCGGCGAACTTCTTGCGCTGCTCGGCGGCGAGCGAATCGGCCTCGGCCATCCGGGCCAGCATCGGCGCCCGCCAGCAATGACAGATCGCCAACGCGAGCGCGTCGGCCGCGTCCGCGGGTGTGGGCTTGGCCTGCAGCGCCAGGATTCTGGTGACCATCGCGGTGACCTGCGCCTTGTTCGCGCCGCCGCTGCCGGTGACCGCGGCTTTCACCTCACTGGGGGTGTGGAAGTGCACGTCGATGTTGCGGCGGGCGGCGGCCAGCGCGATCACCCCCCCGGCCTGGGCGGTGCCCATGACCGTCGAGACGTTGTGCTGCGAGAACACCCGCTCGATGGCGATCACGTCGGGCTGGTGCGTGTCCATCCAGTACTCGACGGCGTCGCTGATCGCCAGCAGCCGCCGATGCAGCGGGAGATCCGCCGGCGTGCGCACCACGTCCACGTCGAGCGCGATGACCTGCTTGCCACGGCCACCTTCGATCACCGACAAGCCACAGCGGGTCAGTCCCGGGTCGATTCCCATGACACGCACGCCAGCCCTCCGTCTTCTGCTTTTTGCGCAAGCGCTCATCGCACGCGAACAGTTGTTCGAGAGCCTAGCGGGCCGATGCGACGTCGCCGGGCACGACACGCGGCGATTGTGCCACGCCCGGGAGAGGCCTATTCCTCGCCCAGCTCGGGAGGCCTATTCCTCGCCCAGCTCGGCCAGCACCTCATCCGGGATGTCGGCGTTGGTGTAGACGTCCTGCACGTCGTCGCTGTCCTCCAGCGCATCGACGAGTTTGAGCACCTTGCGCGCGGCGTCGGCGCCCACCGGCACCATGACCGACGGCTGGAAGCCGGCTTCGGCCGAGTCGTAGTCGATGCCCGCATCCTGTAGCGCCGTGCGCACGGCGACCAGATCGGACGGCTCGGAGATGATCTCGAAGCCGCCGCGAGCACGTCGTCCTCGGTCAGCCCGTTCTTCTCCAGCGTCACCACGCCCTTGCGGGAGAACAGGTAGGCCACCGACCCCGGGTCGGCCATGCTGCCGCCGTTGCGAGTCATCGCCACCCGCACCTCGCCTGCGGCGCGGTTACGGTTGTCGGTCAGGCACTCGACCAGCACCGCGACGCCGCTCGGGCCGTAGCCCTCGTAGGTGATGGTCTGCCAATCGGCACCGCCGGCTTCCTCACCCCCGCCGCGCTTGCGGGCCCGCTCGATGTTCTCGTTGGGCACCGAGCTCTTCTTGGCCTTCTGGATCGCGTCGTACAGGGTGGGGTTGCCCGCCGGGTCGCCGCCCCCAACACGCGCGGCAACCTCAATGTTCTTGATCAACCGGGCGAACATCTTGCCGCGGCGTGCGTCGACGACGGCCTTCTTGTGCTTGGTGGTGGCCCACTTGGAATGGCCGCTCATCAGGCATTACCTCTTTTCTTGCTTGCAAAGTCCGGTTCACGAGTCTACGTGCCGGGTTCATGCCCGGCCGGTGACGATGTCGACGAACAGCCGGTGCACGCGGCGATCGCCGGTGATCTCCGGGTGAAACGCCGTGGCCAGCATCGGGCCCTGACGCACGGCCACGATGTGGTCGGCGGCCCGGGCGAGGACCTGCACGCCCTCCCCCACACGCTCCACCCACGGCGCTCTGATGAACACGGCATGCACCGGCGAATCCAGCCCCGCGAACGCGATGTCGCCCTCAAACGAGTCGACCTGACGGCCAAAGGCGTTGCGCCGCACCGTCATGTCGATGCCACGCAGCGGGACGGCCTGGCGGCCGACGGCGCCGGCGTCGATGATCTCGGTGGCCAGCAGGATCATCCCGGCGCACGACCCGTACACCGGCATTCCGCCGGCCACCCGCCGGCGCAGCGGCTCGAGCAACTCGAACTCGCGCAGCAGGTGGCTCATCGTGGTCGACTCCCCGCCGGGGATCACCAGCGCGTCGGCGGCGTCGAGTTCCGTGCGGCGGCGCACCGTCATCGCTTCAGCGCCGGTCCCCCGCAGCGCCGCCAGGTGCTCGCGGGTATCCCCCTGCAGGGCCAGCACACCGACTCGCGGCGGGCTCACCCGTCGGCCGGCGGTTCGTAGTCGTGCGGATACCGCGTCAGCCCCTCCTGCATGACCGCGGCGACCATCCGGCCGCCGCGGTCGAAGATCTTGCCCTGGGTCAAGGCCCGTCCGCCGCCGGCCGATGGCGAGGACTGGTCGTAGAGCAGCCACTCGTCGGCGCGGAAAGGCCGCAAAAACCACAGCGCGTGGTCCAGCGACGCCACCTGCAGGTGCCCGCGGTCGGCCTGGTGGATCACCTGCGCCGAACCCAGGAGCGTGAGATCGCTCATGTAGGCCAGCGCGCAGATGTGCAGGACCGAATCGTCGGGCAGCGGATCGCGATGGCGGAACCACACCTGCTGCTGGGACGCCTTGCCGGGGGTCCGCTGCAGCTCGTCACGCGGCACCATCCGCAGATCCCACTCGTCGAACTGGCGGAACACGTCGCTGTCGAGATAGTTCGTCGAGCGAACCGCGGTCAGCTGCTCGGGCGGGGGCGCCTGCGGCATGTCGTCCTGGTGCTCGATGCCGCGCTGCTCGGTCTGAAACGACGCCGACATCGAGAAGATCGTCTCGCCGTGCTGGATCGCGCTGACCCGCCGCGTGCAGAACGAGCTGCCATCGCGCACCCGCTCGACGAGGAAGACCGTGCGCAGCTGCGGATCACCGGGCCGCAGGAAATAGCCGTGCAGCGAATGCACGTGGTAGCGATCGTCGACCGTGCGCACCGCCGACACCAGTGATTGGCCTGCGACGTGGCCGCCGAACGTGCGGTTGCGGATGCCCGGGCCGGTGCTGGCGACGCTGCCACGAAAGATGTTGATCTCGAGCTGCTCGAGATCAAGGATCTCCTCGATTGCCATCTGCGGCCTAGACCATCGGCTCTTCGCGCAAGCGGCTCATCGCGGCCATCTGCTCTTCGCGCAAGCGGCTCATCGCGGTCATCTGCTCTTCGCGCAAGCGGCTCATCGCGGTCATCTGCTCTTCGCGCAAGCGGCTCATCGCCTACCAGCCTCGTTCGGCCAGGCGGTGCGGGGCCGCGATCTCCTCGACGTTGATGCCGACCATCGGCTCGCCCAGTCCGCGCGACACCCGCGCCAACACGTCGGGGTCGTCGTAGAACGTGGTGGCCTTGACGATCGCGGCGGCTCGCTGGGCGGGGTCGCCGGACTTGAAGATGCCGGAGCCGACGAACACGCCCTCGGCACCGAGCTGCATCATCATCGCCGCGTCGGCCGGGGTCGCGATGCCGCCCGCGGTGAACATCGTCACCGGCAGCTTGCCGGCCCGCGCCACCTCGACGACCAGCTCGTAGGGGGCCTGCAGCTCCTTGGCGGCGACGTAGAGCTCGTCGTCGGACAGCGACGTCAGCCGCCGGATCTCGCCGCCGATCGCGCGCATGTGCGTGGTCGCGTTGGACACGTCGCCGGTGCCGGCTTCGCCCTTGGAGCGGATCATCGCCGCCCCCTCGGTGATGCGGCGCAGCGCCTCGCCGAGGTTGGTGGCCCCGCACACGAACGGCACGGTGAACTTCCACTTGTCGATGTGGTGGGCGTAGTCGGCGGGCGTCAGCACCTCGGACTCGTCGATGTAGTCCACGCCGAGGCTCTGCAGGATCTGCGCCTCGACGAAGTGCCCGATCCGCACCTTGGCCATGACCGGGATCGTGACCGCGGACATGATGCCCTCGATCATGTCGGGATCGCTCATCCGCGAGACACCGCCCTGCGCGCGGATGTCGGCGGGCACCCGTTCCAGCGCCATCACCGCCACCGCGCCGGCGCCCTCCGCGACGCGGGCCTGCTCGGGTGTGACGACGTCCATGATCACGCCGCCCTTGAGCATTTCGGCCATTCCGCGCTTGACCCGCGCGGTTCCGGTCTGCGCCGGGCTGTCCACTAGGCCTCTCCTTCACCTGGTACCGACCCAGTCTAGTGGTCGCACACCAGCGGTTTTGCCGGTCGAGTGTGCCCCCAGCGACGGCTGTCCCTGCGCGTCGTCTGGCTGAGTGTGTCGGGCGGGCTGCGGGGGATGACAGCGGCCGTTATGTATGTCAGCATGTATAAATGTCCAGTCCCCGCGAGCGCATGGTGGTGTCGGCCGCGCTGTTGATCCGGGAACGGGGTGCCCATCCGACTGCGATCGCCGACGTGCTCGAGCACAGCGGCGCGCCTCGCGGGTCGGCGTATCACTATTTCCCCGGCGGGCGCACGCAGCTCCTGTGCGAGGCCGTCGATTTCGCCGGCGACTACGTCGCCGCCAAGATCGCCCGCTGCGCGGCGGGTTTCGACGTGCTCGACGCGCTGGTGGCTGACTATCGCGAGCAACTGGTCCGCTCCGACTACCGGGCAGGCTGCCCGATCGTTGCGGTGGCGGTGGAAGCCGGCGACCCGGATGACCCCGCCCGCACGGACCCGGTGATCGAGCGCGCCGCAAAGGCATTCAGCCGCTGGACCGAGCTGATCACCCAACGGCTGGTGGCCGACGGCGTCGCCGCGGCGCGCGCCGCGGAGCTGGCGATGCTCATGACCACCTCGATCGAGGGCGCGATCGTCGTCGCCCGGGCGGCGCGCGACCTCGAACCCCTCGACAGTGTTCACCGCCAGCTACGAGCACTGCTGCGGGCCGAGCTCCGAAAGGAAACCCAGCGATGACCGGTGAATGGCAGTCGACGGCCTGCATCCTGTGCGAATGCAACTGCGGCATCGTCGTGCAACTCGATGGCCGCAAGCTCGCCCATATCCGCGGCGACAAGGCGCATCCGGCTTCTGCGGGGTACACCTGCAACAAGGCGTTGCGGCTGGATCACTACCAGAACAACCGCACCCGGCTGACCTCCCCGATGCGCCGCCGCCCAGACGGCAGCTACGAGGAGATCGACTGGGACACCGCCATCGCCGAGGTCGCCGCCGGCTTCCAACGAATCCGCGACGCGTACGGCGGGGACAAGATCTTCTACTACGGTGGCGGCGGCCAGGGCAACCACCTCGGCGGCGCGTACGCCGGCGCGTTCCTGCGGGCCATCGGCTCCCGCTACCGCTCCAATGCGCTGGCGCAGGAGAAAACCGGCGAGGCGTGGGTCGATGCCCACCTTTACGGCGGCCACACCCGGGGCGAGTTCCAGCACGCCGAGGTCGCGGTGTTCGTCGGGAAGAACCCCTGGATGTCGCAGAGCTTCCCGCGGGCCAGGGTCGTCCTCAACGAGATCGCCAAGAACCCCGACCGCGCGATGATCGTCATCGATCCCGTGGTCACCGACACCGCCAAGATGGCCGACATCCACCTGCGGGTGCGGCCGGGCACGGACGCGTGGTGCCTGGCGGCGCTCGCCGCGCTGCTCGTGCAGGACGACCTGTGCGACGAGGCGTTCCTGAGCGAGCACGTCAACGGCGCCGAGGCGGTGCGGGCGGCGCTGCGCGAGGTCCCGGTCGGCGACTACGCGCGGCGCTGCGGCGTGAAGAGCGAACTGCTGCGCGCGGCCGCGCATCGCATGGCCCGGGCCGAAAGTGTCGCGGTGTTCGAGGATCTCGGCATCCAACAGGCACCCAACAGCACGCTGTGCTCGTACCTGAACAAGCTGCTTTGGATTCTGACCGGCAGCTTCGGCAAACGAGGCGGTCAGCATCTGCATTCCTCGTTCGGTCCGCTGTTCCGGCACGCCCCAGAGGTCGGGCGCACGCCCGTGACCGGCGCTCCCATCATCGGCGGACTCGTGCCGAGCAACGTTGTGCCGCAAGAGATCCTGTCCGACCATCCCGACCGCTTCCTGGCGATGATCGTGGAAAGCAGCAATCCCGCTCACTCGATCGCCGACTCCGCAGCGTGCCGGGAGGCACTCGAATCGCTGGAGTTGCTCGTGGTCATCGACGTCGCGATGACCGAAACCGCCCGGCTGGCCCACTACGTGCTGCCCGCCGCCACCCAGTACGAAAAGCCGGAAGCGACGTTCTTCAACTTCGAGTTCCCGCACAACACTTTCCAACTGCGTCATCCGCTGCTGGAGCCGCACCCGGGCACGCTTGCCGAGCCCGAGATCTGGGCGCGGCTGGTGCGCGCCCTCGGAGTGGTCGACGACGCCGCGCTGCAACCGCTGCGGGACGCCGCCAACACCGGGCGCGCAGCCTACGCGCAGGCGTTCCTGGCAGCCGTCGGTGCCGACCCGGCGATGGCCAAGGTCGTGCCGTTCGTGCTGTACGAAACGCTGGGCCCGACCCTGCCCGTCGGCCTCGCCGGCGCAGCGGCACTGTGGGGGCTCGCCCAGAAGGCCGCGATGGCCTACCCGGAGGCGGTGCGCCGCGCCGGCCACGCCGACGGCAACGCGCTATTCGACGCGATCCTCGAGAACCGCTCCGGCGTCACGTTCACGGTGCACGACTACCCGGACGACTTCAACCTGATCAGCCACCCCGATCACAAGATCGCGCTCGACATACCCGAGATGGTCGAAGAAATCCGCGGGTTGCTCAATGCCCGACCCGGGCTGACCACACCGGAGTTCCCGATCGTGCTGTCGGCGGGCGAGCGCCGGGCGTTCACCGCCAACGACATCTTCCGTGACCCGGCCTGGCGCAAGCGCGACGCGGACGGGGCCCTGCGCGTCAGCGTGCAGGACGCCGACACGCTCGGACTGGTCGAGGGCTGCCGGGTGCGCATCACGACCGAGGCCGGCAGCGCCGAAGCCACCGTCGAGATCAGCGACGCCATGCTTGCCGGGCACGCCTCGCTGCCCAACGGCTACGGCCTGGCTTTCACCGACGACGACGGCCGGTCGCTGATCCCCGGTGTCGCCCCCAACTCGCTCACCGCGACCCGGTGGCGCGACGCCTTCGCCGGCACCCCGTGGCACAAGCACGTCCCCGCCCGGATCGAGCGGTTGGCTATCTGATCGGCTGCAGTTCGGCCGGCTCGCTGCCCGCCGCGTCGGCCAGCGCGTTGGCCGCGGCCAGCAGCTCACCCAGCTGCAGCGGATACACCGCCTCGCCGGCGGCGACGAGGCGGGCGATGTCGTCGGCGTCGCACCACCGGTGGCCGTGGATGTACCGGCGCTCCAGCGACGTTTGTCCCGCGCTGGACGGCTCGAAACGGCGGGTGCGGTGCACGAAGAACAGCTCACGGCTGCGGATCACCGAATTGTTGAAGTCGATGATCGCGTCGCGCTGCCAGGCCGGCCCGATCATCGCCGCGGGGTCGGCCCGAAGGCCGGTCTCCTCGAGCAGCTCGCGCGCCGCCGCCTGGGCCAGCCGCTCCCCGTCGCGGGCCTGACCGCCGACGGTGAACCACCATCTCGGCGCGCTGCCGTCGCTGACCGCTGGATCCGAGCCGCAGAGCAGCAACACGCAGCCCGCCTCGTCGAGCAACACGACGCGCGCCGACGTGCGTACCTTGACGAGGCCCGAGTCGGTGGCGGGCGCCGACTCGGCCCGCTCCGCGATCTCGAAATACGTTGGCAGCGGCGCGTGTCCGCCCAGCCGCAGCCACCGGACCGGGCGCCGCTCCCGCAGTGCCAGCGTGTCGCGGACCGCGTCGTTGTGGAACCGGCGACCCAGCAGCACCCGCGCCTCGGCGTCCGCCAACTCGGCGATCAGGGCCGGCTTCAGCGCGGTCGTGTCGACCAGCGCCAACTCGGCGGACAGCTCGTTCTCGGCGGTTTCCCGCGCGGCTCGCGGGGCGCGCTCGGCGGCGTCGGCCAGCGCGACGAGGCGTTCGCAACGCGTGGTGTCGCCGTACGCGTCGGCGGCCACCGCCCTGGCCACCACCGCGCGGCGGGCCAGCGCGGCGTCTAGCGCCTGCCACGACAGGTCGTAGCGCACATGCAGCCGGTCCAGCCGGTTGGCCGTCTGGTACGCCCACGCAGCGACCGCGACGATCCCGATGAGGATCAGCGCAAGCAGGATCACCGCCCACACCATCAACTGGCCACCTGCACCTTCCCGCCGGTGCCCGCCACCGTCTCGTACACCCGCATGATCTGCTGGGCCACCACCGACCAGTCGTACCGGCGGACCACGGCGGTGGCCACCCCCACGTAGCGGGACCGCAACTTGTCGTCCTCGAGGACCTCGATGATCCCGGCGGCGAGCGCCTGCGCGTCGTCGACCGGCACAAGCCGGCCCGCCGCCCCGTCGAGCAGCACCCGCCGGAATGCGTCGAGATCGCCGGCCACGACGGGCGTGCGGGCCGCCATCGCCTCGACGAGCACGATGCCGAAGCTCTCGCCGCCGGTGTTGGGTGCGCAGTACACGTCGGCGCTGCGCAGCGCCGAGGCCTTCTCGGCGTCGTCGACCTGGCCGAGGAAACGCAGGTGGTCGGCCAGCGCCCCGGCCTCTTGGCGCAACTGGAGTTCATCACCGCGGCCGACGACCAGCACCTGGAGATCGGGAAACCGGTCGACCAGCGCGGGCAGCGCCCGCAGCAGCACCTGCATGCCCTTGCGCGGCTCGCCGAATCGGCCCAGAAACAGCACCGTCTTCCCGGGCCGCGGATAGCCGTCCAGCAGCGGCGCGGTGGCGAACGACGCGACGTCGACGCCGTTGGGGATCTCGACCGCATCAGAGCCCAGCGCCTCCATCTGCCACCGCCGGGCCAGATCCGACACCGCGATGCGGCCGACGATCTTCTCGTGCCAGGGCCGCAGGATCGGCTCGAAGAAACTGAGCGTCAACGACTTGGTGGTCGACGTGTGAAACGTCGCGACGATCGGTCCCTCGGCGATCTTCAGCGCGAGCATCGACAAGCTGGGCGCGTTGGGCTCGTGCAGATGCAGCACATCGAAGTCGCCGTCGGCCAACCATCGCTTCACCTTGTGGTGGGTGGCCGGGCCGAACCGCAGCCGCGCAACCGACCCGTTGTACGGGATCGGCACGGCCTTGCCGCCGGAAACGACGTAATCGGGCAGGTTCACATGGGGTGACGACGGTGCCAGCACGCTGACCTCGTGGTGACGCGCGGTCATCACCTCCGCCAACTGCAACACATGCGACTGGACGCCACCGGGTACGTCGAACGAGTACGGGCACGCCATCCCGATGCGCATTTACGGATTGTCCCCCAGCTCACCTCTCCACGCGGGCGACAGGTCGGCAAGCCACTGCGGCTGCAGCATGTGCCAGTCGGCGGGGTGGGCGGCGATGTCGGCGGCGAACCGGTCGGCCAGCGCCTGCGTGACGACGCCGACGTCGCCGGAGCCGGCGTCCAGCGGCGGGTGAATGACGGAACCCCACCCGTCCGTCTCGAACCAGCAATGCACCGGCAGCAGCGCGGCGCCGGTCTCGATGGCAAGTCGTGCCGATCCCGCCGGCATGCGGGTGGGTTGGCCGAAAAACCGCACCTCCACCCCGCTGCGGGTCAGGTCCCGTTCGGCCATCAGGCACACCACCCGGTTCGCCCGTACCCGGTCGGCCAGCACATCGTAGGGCGGACCGCCGTGAGCGCGGCCTTCTGCTCTTCGCGCAAGCGGCTCATCGCCGCCTTCTGCTCTTCGCGCAAGCGGCTCATCGCCGCCCGACGTGCCCGGCGCGGTCAGCGGCAGCACCTCGAACCCGAGGCTCTCCCGGTAGGCGATGAAACGCCGGTACAGGGATTCGGGTTTCAGCCGCTCGGCGACCGTGGTGAACGTGCCGTGGGCGTGGACCAGCCACACCCCCGCCATGTCCCAGTTGCCGCTGTGCGGCAGCGCCAGCACCGCGCCGCGGCCGGCGTCGAGCGCCGCCCGCAGGTGCTCCTGGCCCTGCACCAGATCGCTGAGCCGCCGACCCAATGCCCGGTGGTCCATCGTCGGCAGCCGAAACACCTCGCGCCAATACCGGGCGTAGGACGCCAACGACGCGCGGATCAGCGCATCCGGCACGTCCTGCGGTGCGACGCCGACAACGCGGGCAAGGTTCTTGCGCAGCTGCTCCGGTCCGCCGCGGCGGGCGGCGTAGCGGGCGCCGGCGTCGAAAGCGTTGCGGGCGAGGGCGTCCGGCATCGCCCGCACCAGCAGCCACCCCGAGGCGAAACCCCAGTCGGTGAGGCGCTGCCCCAGCAGAGCACGGGCGCTTCCGGCCGGCCGCGGCGTCGCCGGGGCGCTGATCACGGCTCGCTCGTCTCGGGTTTGTCCGGCTGGTCGATCTTGTCGATCGCGCCGGGTGACGTGCGCACCGTGTGCAGCCGCTGCCCGACCGTGATCGTGCTCAACACGGCCAGCAGCCACATCGCGATGTGCAGCGCCCACGGCAGCGGGAAGAACGGCAGGTCGGAAAGCCCCGCGCCGACCAGCACGATGATCAGCCGCTCCGGGCGCTCGATGATCCCGCCGTCGCCGCGCAAGCCGCTGGCTTCCGCGCGCGCCTTGATGTAGGAGATCACCTGGGAGGTGACCAGGCAGATCAGCGTGGCCACCACCAGCGGGGCGCTGCGCAGCCCGAACGCGGCCCACCACAGCAGCCCGCAGAACACCGCGCCGTCGCTGATCCGGTCGCAGGTGGCGTCCAACACCGCGCCGAATCTCGTGCCGCCGCCCCGGACCCGGGCCATCGCGCCGTCGAGCATGTCGGCCAGCACGAAGAACGACACCACCAACATGCCCCACAACAATTTCCCGATAGGGAACAGCGTCAGCGCACCGACGACCGACGCCGCCGTGCCGATGATCGTGACGCTGTCGGGTGTGAACCCGGCCCGCAGCGCGGCTCTGGCGACCGGCGTGCTGAGCTTGACGTACGCGGCCCGGGTCATCAGGTAGAAGTTGCTCACGGCTGGTTGGCCCATTCGGTCGCCAGCAACTGGCGGGTCTCCCGCAGCAACTGCGGAAGCACCTTCGCCCCGCCGATGATCGTGATGAAGTTGGCATCGCCAATCCAGCGCGGCACGACGTGCATGTGCAGGTGCTCGGCCAGCGACCCGCCGGACACCGTGCCGAGGTTGAGGCCGACATTGAAGCCCATCGGCCGCGACACCGCCTTGATCACGCGGATCGCCTTCTGCGTGAACGCCATCAACTCGGCGCTCTCGGGCGCGCTGAGGTCCTCGAGTTCGGACACCCGGCGATACGGCACGACCATCAGGTGGCCCGGGTTGTACGGGTAGAGGTTGAGCACGACATAGACCTGTTCGCCGCGCGCGACGACCAGCCCGTCCTCGTCGGAGAGTGTCGGGATGTCGGTGAACGGCTGCGCGGCCGAGGACGGGTCCTGCTTCACCGGCGCCTCGGCGATGTAGTTCATCCGGTAGGGCGCCCACAACCGCTGCAGGTGATCGGGCTCCCCCACGCCACGATCGGCGATCGTGCGGTCGGCGGGTGGCAACTCTTGGCTCACACCGGGCCGCCTGGTTTGAACACATCCGCACTGGGAGAGGCGTTTTCGCGATTTTCGATCCAGTTCACGATCGCCTCGACGGCTTGCGTGCGCGCCACGCCGTTGAGCTGGCTGCGGTCGCGGAACCGGAAACTGACCGCGTCGGCCTCGACGTCACGGTCACCGGCCAGCAGCATGAACGGCACCTTCTGGTTGGTGTGGTTCACGATCTTCTTGGCCATCCGGTCGTCGCCGGCGTCGACCTCCACCCGCACCCCGCGCGACCCGAGTTCGGCGGCAACACCTTCCAGGTACGGCACGTGCTCGTCGGCGATCGGGATGCCCACCACCTGCACCGGCGACAGCCAGGCGGGGAACGCGCCGGCGTAGTGCTCGGTGAGGATGCCGAAGAACCGCTCGATCGAGCCGAACAGCGCGCGGTGGATCATCACCGGCCGCCGCCGGGTGCCGTCGGCGGCGGTGTACTCCAGGTCGAACCGCTCCGGAAAGTTGAAGTCCAGCTGGATCGTCGACATCTGCCACGTCCGGCCCAGCGCATCCTTGGCCTGCACCGAGATCTTCGGCCCGTAGAACGCGGCGCCGCCGGGGTCGGGCACCAACTCCAGGCCCGACTCGGCGGCCACCTGGGTCAGCGTGTCGGTGGCCTCGTCCCAATCGGCTGCCGAGCCGACGAACTTGTCGGGGTCCTTGGTGGACAGCTCCAAATAGAAGTCGGTCAGCCCGTAGTCGCCGAGCAAATCCAGCACGAACCGCAGCAGCGAGGCGAGCTCGTCGCGCATCTGCTCGCGGGTGGTGAAGATGTGCGAGTCGTCCATGGTGAACCCGCGGGCTCGGGTCAGCCCGTGCACCACGCCGGATTTCTCGTAGCGGTAGACGGTGCCGAACTCGAAGAGCCGCAACGGAAGTTCCCGATACGACCGCCCGCGCGAGCGGTAGACCAGGATGTGCATCGGGCAGTTCATCGGTTTCAGGTAGTAGTCCTGACCCGGCTTGCGCACCGTGCCGTCCTCGTTGTACTCGGCGTCGAGGTGCATCGGCGGGAACATGCCGTCGGCGTACCAGTCCAGGTGGCCGGAGGTGTGGAACAGCTGCGCCTTGGTGATGTGCGGGGTGTTGACGAACTGGTATCCCGCCTCGAGGTGCTTGCGGCGCGAATACTCCTCCATCTCGGCGCGCACGATGCCACCCTTGGGATGGAAAACCGCCAGACCCGAACCGATTTCGTCGGGAAAGCTGAACAGGTCGAGCTCGACGCCGAGCCTGCGGTGGTCGCGGCGCTGCGCCTCCTCGATCAGCTCCAGGTGGTGGTCCAGCGCCTCCTGCGATTCCCACGCCGTCCCGTAGATCCTCTGCAGGCTGGCGTTGTCCTGGTTGCCGCGCCAGTAGGCCGCCGAGCTGCGGGTGAGCTTGAACGCCGGGATGTGGCGCGTCGTCGGGATGTGCGGCCCGCGGCACAGGTCGCCCCATTCCCGTTCCCGGGTACGGGGATTCAGGTTGTCGTAGGCGGTCAGCTCGTCGCCGCCGACCTCCATCACCTCCGGGTCGCCCGACTTGTCGTCGACGAGCTGGAGCTTGTACGGCTCGTCGGCCAGTTCTTCGCGGGCCTGGTCCTTCGATTCGTAGACCCGGCGCGAAAACAGCTGGCCTTCCTTGACGATCTGGCGCATCCGCTTCTCGAGTGCCTCGAGGTCCTCGGGCGTGAACGCGGCCGGCACGTCGAAGTCGTAGTAGAAGCCGTCGGTGATGGGCGGCCCGATGCCGAGCTTGGCCTGCGGGAACAGGTCCTGGACGGCCTGCGCCAGCACGTGGGCGGTGGAGTGCCGGATGACGCTGCGCCCGTCGTCGGTGTTCGCCGCGACGGGCGTCACCTCGACGTCGGCGTCGGGCGTCCAGCTCAGGTCCCGCAGCCGCCCTTCGGCGTCGCGCACGACGACGATCGCCTCCGGCGATCCGCGGCCGGGCAGCCCCGCCTCGCGAACCGCGGCGGCCGCGGTGGTCCCGGCGGCGACCCGGATCGAGGCTGTGGGGACGGTGCTGGCTGCGGGGCTCATCTGCGGTTCTTTCGGGTGGCGGGTGTTAACGATCGCCGACCATGCTATCCGCGGGGGGTCACGGCTGGCCGGGACGCAGCATCACGAACAGCGCCTCGGCCTCGGTGAAAACCGTGTCGCCGTCGAACAGTCGGCCCGCGACGAAGATCTTGCGCCCCTCGATGCGCTCGATGCCGGCGTCGATGTGCAGCTCCATCTCGATCGGCGCGATCTTGCGGTAGTTGATGCGCAGGAACGCCGTGCGTTGGTAGGGGCTTCTGGCGAGTATCGACGCGGTGTAGCCCAGCGCGGAGTCGAACAGCAGCCCCAGCGCGCCGCCGTGGACCGCACCGTTGCGACCCAGGTGGTAGCGCCGAAACGTCGCCGTGCCGCGAACGCGGCCGTCGTCGGTCTTGGCAAGGCGGGTCGGCACCTGCAGGATGTTGCCGCGGTTGGGCAGGTCCATGCGCCGACCCGACGGCGAGTTCCACTCGTCGGCGCGGTATGGCGCGAGCAGCTTCGACACGTTCTCGATCAGGTCGGCGGCCTCGCTGATCACCTCGTCGGGCGCATCGACGGCGCGGGTGTGATCCTGCAGGGTGCGGACCGCTTCGACGAACCTGCCGTAGTCCGGTCCCCCGCGGCTGGTGGGCTCCGGCGGGTTGAATCCGCCGCCGGGGTGTTTCTGGGCTGGTGGTTCGGTGGCCACCCGGTCACCGTATTGCCCCACCGCCCATCCTCCGCCGACGGGCTCGGCATCCACCCGATGCCGATCGGGTCCACCGGCACCGGCTACACCAGCTTCTAAACCAGCTCGTAGTCGTCGAGCACCGGCCGCGCCATCGCCGCACGGAAGCGGGTGAAGCTCCACGGCCACACGGCCGGGATGCCGCGGTCGTCGAGGTACCAGCTGCGGCAGCCGGTCATCCACACGGTGTTCTTGGCCGCCTCGGCCCGTTCGGTCTCGAAGCGGGCCATCGCCTGACGGCTGGCGCTGACTTCGCGGCAGCGGCCCCGGCCCAGCAGGTCGACCAGCTCCAACACGTAGCCGCACTGGGCCTCCGCCACGTCGATGAGCGAGAAGTTGCCCACCGGCCCGTTCGGGCCGTTGAGCATGAACAGGTTCGGGAAGTCCGGCACCGACACCGCCAGGTAGGCGAACGGTCGCCGCGCCCACACCTCGTCGAGCCGTACGCCGCCGCGGCCGATCACCTCGATCGGGCGCAGAAAGCGGTCGACGCGGAACCCGGTGGCGAGCACCAGCACGTCGAGTTCGTGGAGCTCGCCGTCGGCGGTGCGCACCCCCCGCGGCTCGATCCGGCGGATGCGTTCGGTGACCACGTGGGCGTTGGGCCGCTGCACGGACTCGTAGAAATTCGGCGAGATGATCAGCCGCTTGCAGCCCGCCCGGTAGTCGGGGCGCAGCTTCTCGCGCAGGACCGGGTCGCGCACGTGGTCCTCGAGGTTGGCGAGGCCCAGGTCCTGCAGCAGCTGCAGCTGTGGTGACGACGCGTCCACGACCGCATTGGCGAAGGCCTCGACGAAACCGCTGCCCAACTCGCGACGCAGTTCCGTCATCGCCGCCGGGTGGGCCCGGTAGCGGGCCCGGTCCTGCGCGTCGATCGCCGGATTGGGGACCGCCAGGATCCATTGCGGGGTGCGCTGAAACAACCGCAACTCGCCGACGGTGCCGGCCAGCGCGCAGACCAACTGCACCGCCGACGAGCCGGTGCCGACCACACCGACGCGTGCACCGGCGAGTTTGACGTCATGGTCCCAGCGGGCGCTGTGGAAGGCCGGACCGTCGAACCGGTCGAGCCCCTCGATGTCGGGATAGCGGGGGTGATGGAGCACCCCGGTGGCGGCGATGACCACATCGGCCCGGTCGGCCCGGTCGGCTCGGCCGGCCGACGTGCCGATGCGCCAGCCGGCCCGGTCATACTCCAGCCGGTGCACTTCGGTGCCGTAGCGGATCAACCCGTCGATACCGCCTTGGCGGGCAACGTTTTCCAGGTAGGCCAGGATTTCCGGTCCGGGCGAGAAGGTGTGCGTCCATTCCGGGTTGGGGGCGAAGGAGTAGCTGTAGAGGTGGGACGGAACGTCGCAGCTGATGCCCGGATAGGTGTTCTCGCGCCAGGTGCCGCCGAGCCGGTCCGCCTTCTCGTACACCGCGATATCGGTGAAGCCGGCTTCCCTGAGCTTGATGGCGCTGAGAATCCCGGCCATCCCGGCCCCGACGACGACGAAGCGCAGGTTACGCATCAAGCAATTGACCGACGGGTCGATCAAGCAGCGGCGGCATTGCTGAGCTCGTCGAATTCCTCGCCGCTCAGCGTTAATTCGGCGGCCGCGACATTCTCCTCGAGGTGAGCCACCTTCGAGGTGCCGGGGATCGGCAACATCACGGGCGATCGCTTCAGCAGCCACGCCAGCGCCAGCTGCGACGGCGTGGCGTGATGCCGCTCGGCGATCCGCGCCAACGGCCCGCCCGGCGCTGCCAGCGGCCCGGCCGCCAGCGGGAACCACGGGATGAACCCGAGTCCCCCGGCCGCACAGGCCTCGAGCACCGGTTCCGCGGCCCGGGCGGTGATGTTGTACATGTTCTGCACCGACACGATCGGCGCGATCTTCCGTGCGGCCGCGAGTTGGTCGACGTCGACCTCCGAGAGCCCGATGTGGCGGATCTTGCCCTCCTGCTGCAGGGCCACCAGCTCGCCGAGCTGGTCCTCGGCCGGAAACTTCGGGTCGATGCGGTGCAGCTGGAACAGATCGATGCGGTCGACGCCGAGGCGGCGCAGGCTCATCTCGCATTCCTGGCGTAGATAGGCCGGGAAGCCCAGCGGGGGCCACTCGTCCGGGCCGGTGCGCACCAGCCCGGCCTTCGTGGCGATGACGAGGTGGTCCGGGTAGGGATACAACGCCTTGCGGATGAGTCTCTCCGACACGTACGGGCCGTAGGAGTCGGCGGTGTCGATGAAGTTCACGCCGAGTTCCACCGCGCGGCGCAGCACGCGGATGCATTCGTCACGGTCGTCGGGCGGCCCCCAAACACCCTTGCCCGTCAACCGCATCGCCCCGAACCCGAGCCGGTTGACAGTGAGGTCGCCGCCAAGAGTGAATGTTCCCGATGCCTGAGCGATGGCTTGTGTGCTCATCTTGTCGACCGTACGCCCACCCCCGGAGACGTGCTGATGGAGCTGGCCCGGCTGGCCGGCGTGCCGTTCACCTATCGCGAGGTCGGCGCGACCGCCGGCGCGCTGCCGGACGGGTACCACCATGTTCGCGCGTCGGCGGTCATCGGCCACGGCCGCGATCGGTTCGAGTCCGCGGCGACCCGCGTGAGGCGATGGGGCATGCTGCGGGGCGCCGGGCTGCGCGTGACGGCCAGCGGCGAGGTCGCCGAGATCGGCTCGGTCGTGATCGTCGGGCTGGGCCCGGTGGCCCCGCCGTCACGGGTGGTCTGCGTCGTCGACGACGACAACGAGCGCGGGTTCGCCTACGGCACGCTGCGCGGGCACCCCGAGTGCGGTGCGGAGAGGTTCTCGGTGCGCCACGACCCACCCACCGACGAGGTCTTTGCCGAGGTGACGGCGTTCTCCCGGCACGCCACGTGGTGGAGCCGGGCGGTCGGACCGCTCACGTCGTTGTTGCAGCGGGTGGTGACGAAGCGCTATTTAGCCGCGGTGTAACTTCGTCGCCAACGCTCGGGGGCTAGCGTTGTTGGCAACGTCAGGATTCTGCGACAGGAAGATCCAGGTGACAGATCCGCTGGACACGCACGCGGCGCACCGCCGCATCGCGGACATCGCGCGCTCGCTGCACGACCGGCCCGAAGCCGACTCCGACACCGTCATCGCCGAGCTCGCCGAGCACGCCGCCGTGGAGATACCGGGGGCGCAGTACGCCGGCGTCACCGTCACCACCGACAACAAGACCGTCGACACGCCCGCGGCCTCGCACAGGTACCCGATCCTGCTGGATGCGATCCAGCAGCGGCACCAGCAGGGGCCGTGCCTGACGTCGGCGTGGGAGCGCAAGACCATCCACATCGCCGACCTCGAGAAGGATTCGCGGTGGCCGGCGTACCGCCGTGACGCGCTCGCCCAGACACCGATCCGGTCCATCATGGCCTTCCAGCTGTTCATCGCGGACCGGTCGATGGGGGCGCTCAACGTCTACGCCAAGCGACCGAACGCGTTCGACGAGGAGAGCGAGGAGATCGGCCTGATCTTCGCCACTCATTCCGCGCTGGCATGGAACTCGGCCCGGCGCGACGAACAGTTCCGCAACGCCCTGGTCAGCCGGGACGTGATCGGCCAGGCCAAGGGCATGATCATGGAACGCTACGGGATCGGTGCGGTGCAGGCGTTCGAGGTGCTCAAGAAGCTGTCGCAGGACTCCAACGTACGGTTGGTCCAGATCGCTGCCCAACTCGTCGGCACAGTGAAATCGCTGCCGAACTCGTCGAGACAGTGAAGCGTCCGGCCCGCTAGGGCGGCCCCGTACGGAGGTGTGATGCCGCAGGGTCTGGTCGTGCTGCTGGCGTTTCTCGCCGCGGTGTGTTCGGCCATCGGCATCGTGATCAGGCAGCGGGCCACCATGGAGGTCCCGGTCGAGCAGGGCGTGAGCACCGCGATGCTGGCGACGCTGGCGCGCAAGCGGCTGTGGTGGGCCGGCACCACCGCGGCGGTGTTCGGCTATGGGTGTCAGGCGCTGGCGTTGACGCACGGCTCGCTTCTGGTGGTGCAGCCGCTGCTGGTGTCCTCGCTGCTGTTCGCGCTGCCGATCAGCGCCTGGCTCGCCGATCGGCGCGTCACCGCCCGCGAGTGGGCGTGGGCTTTTCTGCTCACCGTCGGGTTGGCGGTGTTCGTGGTCGTGGCGCAGGCTCGGCCCGGCCACAACCAGCCGCAGCTCACGGCGTGGGGGGTGGTGACGGTTATCGTGGCGCCGCTCGTGGCAGTGTGTGTGATGGTCGCGGCGCGCACCTCGGGCCGGCAACGGGCGGTGCTGCTCGCGGTGGCGGTTGCGGCGCTGTTCGGCGTGATCGCGGTGCTGACGAAGATCACGATGCACCGCCTCGCCGATGGCGGGCTGTCGGCGGCGCTGGTGGTGCCTGCGCCGTATCTGCTGGTGGTGCTGGCGGCGGTGGCGACCGTATTGCAGCAGTCCGCCTTTCACGCGGGGGCGCTGCAGATGTCGGTGCCGACCATGCTGGTGCTCGAGCCGCTGCTC
>Ga0335081_10002746_pt1 | contig 27744 bp, 21 predicted proteins | sample Lox_Sample_35_FD_206713 | JGI IMG/M metagenome (GOLD analysis project Ga0335081, IMG submission 206713) | Soil microbial communities from Loxahatchee National Wildlife Refuge, Florida, United States - Lox_Sample_3.5 | ecosystem: Environmental > Terrestrial > Soil > Wetlands | place: USA...
GCCGCGCCCCGCCGGGCCGCCCGACGGCCGGATCGGGCCCGGCTGCCAGCGTGGGCGCGACGCCGCGGCAAACCATGAGCCGCCGCTCGCACCGGAGCCGCTTCCGCCGGAGCCAGACCCGCCGGAGCCAGACCCGCCGGAACGGAACCGGCCGGAACGGGACCCGCCGCTGGGGGCCGGCCCGCCGCCAGAGCCGTTGCGGCCCCGGCTGGGCGCCGGCCGCCCGCCGGACGTGGGCGGGGAAGCCGGGTGCGGAGCAGGCGGCGGCGCCGGGCGGGGAGCGGAGGCCGCGGGCCGCGATGGCCTGCTCCCGCCGGCTCCGCCGGTGGGCCACCGGGAACCGGCGGGATGCGAGGCGGTGCCCCCGCCCCCCGGTGACGCCGCGGCCGCCGGCCGGCCCGCCGTCGCGCCGGCCCCCCGGCCGCCCGGCGAGGCCGCGGCCTGCCCGGGAGTGTGCGTGACGCGCACGGCCGATCCGGGCCGGGGCGGCGCCTCCCCGCTGCGTACCGTCGCGCCCCCCTGCGCCCCGCCGCGCGCCCAGCCAGACGCCGGGCTTGCGGCGCCGTCGCCCGCGCCGGCGCGCGGCGGAAGATGCAGCGGCGGCGCGGAACGACGGTCAGCGTCGGCGTCCTCGCCCGGCCAGCGGCGGGCGCGCTCGGCCGTCCCGGGCCGGCCCCCGCCCTGGCCGTTCGCGGCTGCCGGATCGGCGTCCGCCACCGCGCCCTCCGCGCCGGCCCGGGCCGCAGCGTCATCAGGGCCGCCGGCCTGCGCGCCGGCCGCCTGCCCCGCCGCCAGCTTGGCGGCCGCAGAGCCCGCGCCGGCCGCGCCGACGATGCCCGCGGCGAGCGCGGCCGCCTCACCGGGATTACGCCGGGCCCACCGGCCGACCCGGTATGCCGCGACGCCGGGCACCGTGACCGTGGCAGCGTCCCGCGTGACGCGCCGGAAGCTGGTGCTGGCCTCCCGGAGGCTGACATCGGCCCGTTCCTCGCGCCCGATCACGCCGTAGCCCACCGAGGAGAACAAGTGCTGGAACGGCTTGCGGTAGATGAAGACCGCGACCGTCACCAGCGCGATCATGAGGATCTTCAGTGCCCAGGGCAGCACCGCGTCGGTGGTGCCCATGATGAGCGAGTACGCGTACAGCAGCACGCTCAGCGCCAGCGCGACCGCCACCTGTTTCATCAGGACGCCGACCAGCATCTCGAACCAGCGGATCGCGATGACCCGGCCGAAGCCCGGATGGGTGCCGATGATCAGGAAGAACGGGCCCGCGATGAGCAGCAGCAGGAAGCCGAGCTTCAAGATGATCAAGGTGAGCGCGATCAGCAGGATCAGCAATCCGGCCACCAGCGCTGCGAACAGCGCCGCGAACCCGATCTCCAGCCGGGTGGTCCACTGATTGCCCTGGAAAAGGGCGTAGGTCGCGGGGTCGTTCTGCTGCAGGGAGTTCGCGATGCCGTTGTAGGTCGCCTGCTTGGCCTGGATGAGGTCGGACGACGGGTGCTCGTTGGCCGCGATGGCCTGGGACCACAGCAGCTGGCGGCCGTAGGTGTTGACCACCGTCTGCGGCGCCTTCGGCGAGGTGGCGTACTGGGTCGTGCCCAGCTCGCCATCCAGCCACGGCCTGCAGACCAGCACCGCCCACAGCTCGTTGGCGTTGTTGTCCACGAGCCCGTTGCTGGAGGTGAACCCGAAGTTGCTCGTGGGCGCCTGCGGGTCACCGCCCTGGACCGGCACGCAGTTGCCGCTGCCGGGGCTGGGCAGCTTGGCGAAGGCGACGTTGAGGACCTGCGTGACGCCGTTGGACACGGTGGTGCCCACGCCGGTGAAGTCGGCGGGCCGGCCGATCAGCCAGATCGCCGCGGCGCACGCCACCACCATCCACAGCGTGCCCTCGATGGCCCGGGTCGCCCGCTTGCGGACCAGGCCGTTCCAGGCGAGCCAGATCGCGCCGAGGATGATGACGGGCGCCAGGTACGGGAAGTAGATCGCGTTGCCCAGCGCGGTGATCAGCCGGTCCACCACGGACTGAAGCCAGCTCAGGATGCCGTTGCCGGCCGCCGACTGGTACACGGTGATCGTGACCCGGTCCATCGATTTCGCCGCGTCGAAGACCATGCCGGCCACATTGTTGCCGATCAGCGAGGTCATCTCGGAACATTTCAGGCCGTGCGCCGCCCAGAACTGACCGGCCACGCCGTAGTTGTCGTAGAGGGTCTGCCCACCCGAGCTCCCGGCCGGCGGCTGGATCAGCGCGTCGATTCCCGAGGTGGCGGCCTCCGGCTGCGGGATCGCCGGCTGGCAGACGTTGTTCAGGTCGCCGACGATGCCGCTGGATCCGGCCGAGCACAGCCCCAGCAGGCCGCCGATGTCCCCGATGCCGGGCACGGAGCAGACGCCGCCGGGTGCGGCGGGTGCACCGGCGCGGGCGGGCGTGTGCGCCGCGGTGAGGACCGCCTGCACGTCCGGGACCGCGCCGGACGCGGGGGCCGCCGGGCTGACCTGCGGGCCGGTGACCGCGGTGGCTGCGGCGGACACCGTAGCCGCTACCTGGCCGGCGGAGCTGGCCGCACCGGCGCCCATCGCCCAGACCGGGACGGCCAGGATCGCGCCGATGGCAATCAGCAGCCGGGCCGCCCAGCCCGCGTTGGGTCTGGCCATCTGAGGGGCTCCCGTTGAGCGTCGTCGAATGGTCACTGGCGTGCCTCGCCCGCAGCTTCCCGGGCCGGGTGGCTGCTGTCGTTGCCCGGGTCGCGTTCGGTATCCGGTGCCCGGCCGTCTTCCCGGGCCGGCTCCCGGTTCGCGGCCGGGGACGGCTGGCCCGCTGCCGGGCCCGCGTCATGCGGCGACGGCTCGTCCGGCCGGGACCGCGTAGGGTTCGTGTCCAGCCAGCGCTGCAGCTCCTCGGACGCCAGGTCGACACCGATCCGGCCGGCCCGGCCGTCGAGGTCGCGGAATACGCATTCGCCGTTCCCGAGGCCGCGCAGCACCGCCTTGTGGTCGTCGGAGCCCTCCACGCCGAGCAGCGACATCACGCTTTGCACCTCGGTGCGTTCCGACGAACGGAACGCGAAGACGCTGGAGATACAGTTCGTGACCTGCTCGTTCAGCAGGTCCCTGGCGTTCTGGGAGACGAGGATCAGCGCCGTGTTCCGGGAGCGGCCCATCCGGGACACCTCCGGCACCAGCTTCGCGCCCTCGGGAGTCGCGGTGATCGCCCACGCCTCGTCGAGGAAGATCGCCTTGGGCATCCGCCGGTCCATCCCGTTCAGCAGCCGTCGCGCGAACTGTGAGACGAGGTACAGCAGCGCGACGGACAGGCGCTGCTCGTAGGAGTAATCGTCGCGGCCGATCGCGGTGTCCGGCAAGGTCAGGCCGCCGAGCGTGAACACCGTGGTCCAGCCCCCCGCGTCCACCTGCTGGCCGCCCGACGGCGCGAAGCACAGCCGGGCCAGCCGCATCTCGGAGACGGACCGCATCACGTGCCCCAGGTTCTTCGACGCCGGATCGCTGGCCTGCTCCAGATGCCGGACCACCTTGCCGAGGCTGGGCCGGGGCCCCGCGGCGACCGCGCCGACGGCCTGGATCATCGCGCTCTCGCGTTCCTCGCTCATCCTGGGCAGCAGCAGCCGCAGCGTCTCGGTCGCCATGGTCCGCTTCGCGGCCAGGTCGTCGCCGAAGGAGAACGGGTCGAGCAGGCCCGGCGCGGCCGATCCCAGGGAGAGCACCCGGGCCCGCCGGCCGCGCGATTGCAGCAGGCGCACCAGGGACGAAGCGTCCCCCTTGGGGTCGATGACCGCGACGGTCGCCCCGCGCAGCGCGAGCTGGTAGATGAGCAGCAGGGCGAGCGTCGTCTTGCCGCCGCCCGGTTCCCCGGTGATCGCGATCGCGGTCGGCCGGTTGCGCGCGGCGGCTAGCAGCGGATCGAAGTGCACGATCGCCCGCGCCCGCCCGAGCGTCTCGCCGACGTACGGGCCGATCCAGCCCACCCCGTCGGCGATCCGGTCACCGAGGTCGACGGTCGCGGTGGGCATGCCGCCGGCGATCGTGTACAGCGGCTGCCGCTGCAGGTAGGAACCCACCCGGACATGGTCGCCGGGCAGCGACTCCCGCAGCAGCGAGAACTGGTCACCGGTCGAGTTGACGACGTCGATGCCGATATCCCGGTAGTGCTCGACCACGGCCTCGACCCGCCGTACGCACAGGCTCCGCGTGGGCGCGGTCACGATCAGGCGGTGCCACCCGTACACGAACGGCAGCCGTTCCTTGGTGATGCCGTGTTCCAGCATGCGCGCCGCCGCGATCTGCTCCGCCAGCGCGATCGGCGCCTCCACGCCGGCCTCCCTGATGTGAGCGTCCATGTCGCGCGCGTGGGCGAGGCGGCGGCTGACGTCCTTGCTCGCCTTCGCGGGCGGGATCAGCCGCAGCCGCGAGCTGACCTCCACCGGAAACGGCAGCGAATCGGCGTAGTGCAGCCAGGGTTCCCCGTCCGGGAACGACATCACGTCGGGGAACCGGGAGAACGACAGGAACGCGGCGAACGACCCGCCGGTGGCGTTCTCCAGCTGGAGCAGCGTGCGGCCGTTGTGCACCTGGCCCTCGAACAGCGCCTCGATCTCCCCCGCGCCCCAGGTCCTGCGCTTGGTGGCGGACGGCGGCGGATCACCGAGCGAGCCCATCAGGGCGTGCCGGAGCAGCCACGCGAGCTCGTCGGAGGTGGCGTGCCGGGCGGCCAGCGCGCTGGCGGCCAGCGCCCGGCCGACGCGTTCGGCCTGGTCGGTCCACTTGACGACCTCGGTGGACCCGACCGCCTCGTCCTCAATGCCCAGCCGCCGCTCCGCGCCCTGGTACAGCGAGATGAACTGCGACAGCACCCCGCCGGACAACTGGGCGCGCATGCCCCGCTGGCCGAGCCGGACGCCCAGGTAGATCTCCTTGCTCCAGAAGTCCTTGGTCCAGACGTGCTGGTAGGACTCGTCCAGGTACTCACGCCAGCCGGCGCCGCCGTCGGAGGTGGCGTCCAGGCCGGTGGCCCAGTCCGCCGCCGGGTAGGAGCGGTGCGCGATCCGCAGGTGCACCTCGGCGTCCGGCATCCGGATCGCGGCCAGCGCGACCGTGATGTTGGTGGCCAGCGACTCGCGTTCGTCGGGCGTGGTGAACTCGTAGGAGACCGAGGGCAGCCGGAAATACGCCCAGGCGTGCGTGTCGGTCAGCAGGATCCGGTCGTCGAAATACCGGACGCCGAGCCGGCTGCTGCCCTTCGTCCGGCTGGTCAACGCGCCACCTTCCGGGGAACGGGGACGGCGGCCAGGCCCGCGACGAGCACTCCGGCGAGCGCGGTGTAGGCGTGCCGGGCCTGCGGCCCCAGCGCGGGCACGCCCCGGGCGCCCCCGGCCAGCACGTCATCCCACGGGATCCGGACGATCGCCCGGCAGCGCCCGCGCGCGGCCGCTTCGGCCTGCTCCGCGTCGCCCCGGCTGGCCCGGCTCACCCCGTTGACCACGGTCACCGCGCGGGCCGCGAGCTCACCGTGGCCGTTGGCGCCCAGCCACTGCTGGGTCATGGCCAGCGACCTCGGCGCGTCCCCGCTGGCCGGGGCGATGAGGACAAGCTGGTCGGCGATCCGCAGCACCCTGGTGGCCTCCGCGGCGCCCGGGTCGAGCATCGTCAGCGGGTAGTATCGCGCCGTCCGGTCGGCGAGCCGGGGGTAGTCCCGCTCGCCGGGCGCCGGGCCCGGGGGGCCGGCGTCGCAGGAGATGACGTCGAACCTGGCCGCGGTGCCGTCACCGCCCGGGGCGGCCTCACCCGGCGGGGCGGAGCCCGCCAGCAGGGCGGCCACGGTCAGCGCGGGCGCGGCCCGCGCCTGCCGGATGAGCGATCCACGGCCGGGATTGAGGTCGACGGCAGCGACCGGGGCCCCCCGCAGCTCGGCCAGGAGCTGGCCCGTCATCAGCGCGGTCACGGTCTGGCCCGCGCCGCTGGAGCAGCCGAGGAACACGATCCGGCGCGGGCCCGCCAGCGGGAGCCGCGCCCGGTCCCGGTTCAGCGTCTCCTGGTCCCGCTTGCCCGGCCCCTGGCCGCCGGGGACGACGCGGACCCGGCGCTGCCAGCCGTCGATCCGGCCTGCGGCCGGCCCGTTCAGGGCGCGCTCGATCGAGGGCATCGGGCGGCGCGCCTGCTCCGGGACCTCCGATGTCCGGGCCGCCGGGCGCCGGGCGCCGGGCGCGGGCCGGGCCGGGCCGGCCGGCGCGGCTGGTGCGGCCAGCGCGACCGCTTCCGGCAGCTGCGGCACGGGAACCGCTGGTGCGCCCGCCGCGCGCACGTCCATCATGCCCGGCGCAGGCGCAGGCGCAGGCGCAGGCGGCTCGGGCGCGGCGGGCGGCAGCGCGCGTGGCGGCGGCGCCCCCCGGGCCACACCCGGGCCCAGGTGCCCGGGGACGGCCCGGCCGGGCCGCCGGCCCCAGAGCGGGACGGCCGCGGGGCCCGGCGGCCCCTGAATCTCGTGCGACACCTCGATCGGCGGCGGTGTGATCGGCAGCGGGCCGCGGTCCAGCGCCGCCGGGGCCTCCGCCGCGGAATCGCGGAGGACCCGGCCCGGTATCGCGGGCCGCCGGGCCGCGGACGCCCCGCCCGATACCGCCCGCGACGGCGCGGGACCCGTGCGGGCCGGGTCCGGCCGGTCAGCGTGCGCCCAGTCCGGGATGGCGCGGCCGGGGCCGCCCGGGCCGGGTACGGCCCGGGCGGCGGCGCTCCGCCCGCTGTGCCGGACCTGCATGGCCGGCGCGCCGGCCGGCCGCGCCGCCGGCCCGGCGGGCGCCCGCCGGGATGCCGGATCGGGCTGTTCCTGGCGGCCCGGCCAGGTACCGCGCGCCGGCTGCGCGTTGCGCTGTGGTGCCGGCGTATCCGCCGGCCGGGTGCGGACGGGAAGCGGCGGCGCTCCGGTTCCGGCGTCACGCGCCGCCTGGGCGGCCGTCATGGCCAGCTCCGCCGCCTGCGCCGGTGCGCCCGGCGCACGGTGCCACATCCGGGCGTAGACCCTTATCTCGTCCTTTTCCGACAACGGCGCGAGGCGGCACCAGGTACGCGGCTCGCCAATGTACCGCAATTGCGACACCAGCAATTCCGGCAGCCGCTTGTTTTCCAGCACCGGCCGGGTTGTCAGCCAGGTGAGAACACCGGGCGGAAGGATATAGAGCCACACAAGATTGTGATTAAAGGGCAAACCAATAGCCGCGAGCACAACGACATAAGGAATCGTGATACCACAGAATACAGCAATCCAGCTGATCGGGAGCGGCATCGGCAAGCGAAAGTCATAAAGCTTGTAGAGGCGCTTCTCGATTCGCCAGATGTTTGTATATGTGGGCAGGTCCACGAAGTGCGCTCCTTTGGGCCGTGACGGAGGTTTCGCGCCGTTACGGTGGCTAGTGGACTCCGAGCGCGTTGGTGATTCCCGTGGCCAATGCCTGCACAATTCCTGGCGTATAGAAGACTATTGCTATCAGCACGGCCAGCACGATGAACTGCACGAACCGGGTGATCTCACGGGTAAAGAGGAAGAAGAGCGCGACGATCCCCACGATGCCCAGGAACAATGGCCCGAACAGTCCCTGCAGGTAGGTGACCAGCCCCTGGGTGCTCAGGGCGATCGCTGGGTGCTCCGTGGCCAGCAGTTGGAACGACGACATAATCTTCCCTTCCGGGATCTTCAGATACCCGCCATACGGCCGGTACCGGCCGGGCGGCCGGCGGTAGCCGTACCGCGCTCACACTAAGACACCCCGTGCCAGGCCGGCCCGGGGGGCCGCCTGCACCCCTCGTCAGGAAACACGTCAGGCGGCCCGGGTCTGGTTCACCGTCCCGTGTTCCGCCTCCCCGGGCAGCGGCGTGGCCGCCTGCGCGAGTCATGCGCCCCCCGTCTGCTGATTCCCCTGAGCTGACGCCGCTATATCGCGCACATACCACTTGCCGCCCGTCTCGACGACAGTCAGGTCGTAGGTCATCTCCAGCTTCGCGGAATTGCCGGCGCCGACCCCGGACAACTGCCAGACGACGGTGGCGGTGATGTACCGCGTCGAGCCACCCGACGGCACGGTCAGATTCGATATCCCGGTGTAACTCAGGGCACCGCCCAGCCCGGTGACCGACGCCCCGGGGGCGAGGAAGCGGTTCAGGGTGGCGTTGTCCCCGCTCGCATACGCCTGGAAGAACGCGGGCAGCTGCGAGCTGAGTGCGCTCTGCGCGGCGGGATCGCTCGTGACGGCGGGCGGCGTGGGCGCGGCCGCCCGCGGGGGCGCCGGCAGCCAGGCGGGCTCGTTCGGCACCACCAGGCCGCCATGCGCGGCGTACACCGGCACCCCGAGCTCCATCAGCTGCCCGTTGACACTGGCCAGCAGGGTGACGACGGCGGTCGTGCCGTTCTGGACGGTAGTCCCGGCCACCTGCTCCGAATCTAGCCGCAGGCTGCCCGAGCCATCCCAGCCAAGCTGCGGATCGGCGCTGCTGACCGCGCTCGGCAAGTAAGCGGCGAGTTCCTGGGCACGCTGGTTCGCCGTGGCAGCGCTGAAGTTCAGGTAGACGGCGCCGAATTGCATCGCGTATGCCTCGGCCATCGTCACCGGGAACTGGCTGTTCCCGCTGCCCGCGGCCGGGGTGCCAGAGCCGCCCGAACGTGAGGCTGGGGTTTCGTTGAGGATGATCGCCGTTATGCCGCGGTACCCGATGATGAGCAGAACGGCCCACAGCACGACGCGAAGGGTCCAGACCAGCCAACGGCCTCCACCGCCGTTCCATGAGCGGGACTGGCGGGATCGCCCGCTGCCCGGGTATTCCGGTGTGCCACTATCCATCTCCGAGCTATCAGCGTACACAGCCGGCCGCGCTGCGTCATCTACGCCCGAACGGCGAACCATCACACCTCCGCCCCGCTACGCGTTGGGCTCCTGTACACGGCTGACGCCACCCCGCCGACCTAACGTCCATTGTGCGTCACAAAAGCCCGGCGCGGGGAGACGTTGTTCACGAGTGTTGGCCTGCGCCCGGAATAGCCGCAATACAGGCCTCCGAAGCCGCGCAGGAAAAACAATCTGGCTAAACGGCGACTCTAGGCGCTCAGTCGAGATGATCAAAATCCGACAGGCCGTCGGCACTGCCTAACCGGGTCCGGGCCTATTGACCAGCGCAAACATTGACCAACAAGATCGCCGCAGACGCGTTTCGGGGCGGCTCGCGCCGCTAACGAGACCGCTGCGGCACCGTTTCGGCGCGGCGGCAGCCAGGCCCGATCACACGTTGAAGCGGAACTCCACCACGTCGCCGTCGCGCATCACGTAGTCCTTGCCCTCGACGCGGACCTTGCCGGCGGCGCGCGCGGCCGGCAGCGAGCCGGCCGCGATCAGGTCGTCGTAGGAGACGATCTCGGCCTTGATGAAGCCGCGCTGGAAGTCGGTGTGGATAACACCGGCTGCCTCGGGGGCGGTCGCCCCGGCCCGGATGGTCCAGGCGCGTGTCTCCTTCGGCCCCGCGGTCAGGAACGTTTGCAGGCCGAGCGCCCGGAAGCCGGCGCGGGCCAGCTGGTTCAGGCCCGGCTCCCCCAGCCCGGCCTCGGCGAGCAGTTCCGCCGCCTCGTCCTCCGGCAGCTCGGCCAGGTCGGCTTCGGTCTTGGCATCCAGAAGGATCGCTTCCGCGGGGGCGACGAGCGCGGCCAGGCGCTCCCGTAGCGCGGCGTCGCCCAGCTCGCCGGTGTCGGCGTTGAACACATACAGGAACGGCTTGGCCGTCAGGAGGTGGAATTCGCGCAGATCCGCCGGGTCGATCCCGGCCGGGGCCGCGCCGGCGGACACCGTGGTCCCGGTGTCCAGCACCTTCTGCGCGCGGGCGGCCGCGTCGGCTACCCGGATGCGCTCGGCGTCCTTGGCGAACCTGGTCTCCTTCGCCAGCCGGGCGGTGGCCTTGTCCAGGGTCTGCAGGTCAGCCAGGACCAGCTCGGTGACGACGGTCTCGATGTCCCGTTCGGGAGCCACGTCGCCCTCGACATGGCTGACGTCCGGGTCGGTGAAGACCCGGACCACCTGGCAGATCGCGTCGGTCTCGCGGATGTGGCCGAGGAACTGGTTGCCCAGCCCCTGTCCCTGCGCGGCGCCGCGCACCAGCCCGGCGATGTCCACGAACCGCACGGTGGCCGGCATGATCCGCGCCGAGTCATACAGCTTGGCCAGCTCGGCGAGCCGGGGGTCGGGCACCCCGACCACGCCCACGTTCGGCTCGATGGTCGCGAACGGGTAGTTGGAAGCCAGCGCCCCCGCCCTGGTCAGCGCGTTGAAAAGGGTGGACTTGCCGACATTGGGCAGCCCGACGATGCCGATGGACAAACTCACGTGGCGAGTCTAGGGGCCCGCGCCCACCGGACCGGACGGGGATCTTCGGCGGCACCTGTCGAATCGGGGCCCGGTCAATCGACCATGGGTGAGTGGCCCGGTGCGGGCAGCGGCCGCGCGGCGTGTCAGAGGCCGTAATGTCGCCCTCCACTGCCAGTATTGGCACACATGAGCGCGATCATGCTGATTGCCGGGCTGGTGCTCGGAATCCTCATCGGAGCCGTGATCGGGTATCTGTACGCTCGCGGCCGGATCGCGTCGAACACCGCAGACCTGGCCAGCCAGGCCAGTGCCGCGGCGGAACGGGCGCGCGGCGCGGAGCAGCGGGCCGCGATGATCGAGCGGGCCGAACGGGAGCGGGCGGCGCTGTTTGACGGTCAGCTGGCCCAGCGGTTCCAGAGCCTGTCCGCCGAGGCGCTGGACGCGAGCACGGCGCGGTTCCTGGAGATCGCCGAGGGCCGGCTGCGCGCGGAAAACGTCAAGGCGGCCGGTGAGCTGGAAAACCGCCGGGCCGCGGTCGAGCACCTGATCGGCCCGCTGAAGGACACCCTGACCCGGCTGGAAGCCCAGCTCCGCGAGTCCGACTCAGCCCGCCGCGCCTCGCATGCCGCGCTGGCCGAGCAGGTGAACATGACCAGGCACAGCGCGGAGCAGCTCCGCGACCAGACCCAGGCTCTCGTCACCGCGTTGCGCAGGCCGGAGGCACGCGGCCGATGGGGCGAGCTGCAGCTGCGTCGGGTGGCGGAACTGGCCGGGATGGCGTCCCAGTGCGACTTCGAGGAACAGGTCGCGGTGGCCGGGCAGGACGGCCTGCAGCGGCCCGACATGGTGGTGCGGCTGGCGGGCGGCAAGAACATCGTGGTCGATTCGAAGGTCTCCCTCGCCGCCTACCTGGAAGCGGTGGAGGCGGCCGATGAGCAGTCCCGCTCGGCTCGGCTCGACGCGCACGCGCGGCATATCCGTGAGCACGTGGACCGGCTGGCCGCCAAGGCGTACTGGGTGCCGCTGAGCCCGGCGCCGGAGTTCGTCGTGCTGTTCATCCCGGGTGAGGCATTTCTGGCGCCGGCCCTGGAACGGGACCCCGGGCTGCTCGAGCACGCGCTGACGCGTAAGGTTCACATCGCGACCCCGACCACGCTGGTGACCATGCTCCGGACCGCGCAGTACGCCTGGCAGCAGCAGGCGCTGTCGGAGAACGCGCGCGCCGTGTTCGACCTGGGGCGCGAGCTGCACGCGCGGATCGCCGGACTCGGCCGGAACATGGACTCGCTCGGCCGCACGCTGACCAAGGCGGTGACCGCCTACAACCAGACGGTCGGCTCGCTGGAAAGCCGGGTGCTGGTCAGCGCGCGGCGGCTCGGCCAGCTCGGAGTGGTCGAGGCGGAGCTGCCGTCTCCCGCGCCGGTGGAGGAGGTCGCTCGCGGCCTTTCCGCCCCTGAGCTGGTCGAACACATCCCTGAGCTGATTGCACCGGCACCGCCCGCGAGCGCGCCCGGGCCGGAATCGGGCATGGAATCGCCCGAAATCGAGGGGCACGATCGGCTCACCGAGGCGTCACAATGGAGCTGAGACCGACGTCCCCGGCGATCTCCCGGGACGAGGCGTCGCCGCGAGGGGAGGGTGAAGCGCAGGCGTGCCCGACTACACGACGCGGGGCTCGGCACGAACGCGGATAAGCCCGCCCGCCGCCGCCGGTGGTACTGGCGGCCCTCCCGGCATGGGCGGAGAACCGGTCCCGCGGGGTCAGGGCCAGCAGGCTGGCGGCCGGAGCCGGGTGAGCCGGCCCCGGCCGGAAACCTTCAGGGACCTGAGCGAACCGCGGGCAGACGAGCAGCGGGCCGGTACCCGTGACGGCGGCCCGGGCCCACGGGGCTCCCGCGGCACGCCAGCGCCCTACCGCGCTCCGGGCAGCCGCCCCACACAATGGCCCTACCAGGCCCCGGGGCCGCGCTCGGGGCGCGGTCGTTACGCGGTACCGGAACCGCACGCCCGGGGTGACGTCCCGGCCCCGGCCAAGCCCGGCGGCCTTCGCGGGCCCGGCGGGCTCCGGGGGTCTGGTGAAACCTCCCGGTCAGCCGGTACCGGCCCGACTGACACCCGCCGGCCGGGCGGAACTCGCCGGTCTTCCGGAACCCCTGGCTCTGCTGCAGCCGGCGGTCCTGCCGGTTCCCGCCGGACTGCCGGAACCCGGGGACGTGCTGGCAGCGCCAGGCCTGGTCCTCGTGAGCCCGATGGGCCGCCTGGGCCGCGCGAGCGCCTGACCGGGCGCGGCGCGATCCTGGTCCTGCTGGTGGTGTCGTTCTGCGGGCTGATGCTGTCGGGCTGGCTGAACTGGGGCCTGCTCGCCGATGTGACGTTCGTCCTGGCGTGCCTGGCGGTGGCCTGGTACGCCAAGCCGACCGATCTCCTCACGGTTTCCGTGTGCCCGCCGCTGGCGTTCTTCGCCGCCTGCGTGGGCGCCGAGCTGGCCACATCGGCCGGCGGTACGTTGGCAGCCGAGGGCACGCTGGTCACGCTGGCCACGTCCGCACCGTGGCTGTTCCTCGGCACGGCCCTGACGATTCTCGTCGGATTGCGGCGGGGCCTGCTGGACAATATCCGTGCCCTGCGCCAGAACCTGCATGGTGAACCGGGCGGCGCGCCGCCGGAGCATGTCAGGAAGTTCCCCGGTGACGGCTCCAGCGGCCTGGCCAGCCGTCGGCCTGGGGGCGCCGGTCCCGCATGGCGGCGCTGAAAGCCGGCCACGACCACGAGCCGGGTCACCGTCACGGCGCGGAGACCCGCCACGATCACGAGCGTGAGCACGAACCGGGCCACGGTCACGGCGCGGAGCCCGGGCGCCAACCAGAACCCGGACACGGCCAGGAACAGGCCGGGGACGCCGGGCGCCGCCATACGCACGCCCACCCGCCCGGCCGGGGGGGTGGCTCGCGAACCGTCCGGCTGCGCCACCGGGTCGCCCATCTGACCCGGCCGCACAGCCATGACGCGGCAGCCAGGGTCGACCGGGTCATGGAAGCCTCCGCCCGCGGCGTGCGCACCCTGTGGATCTCCGTGGCCGGGCTGGGCGCGACGGCCGTGGCGCAGGCCGCCGTCGTCGCGGTATCCGGCTCGGTGGCGCTGTTGGGGGACACCGTCCACAATGCCGCCGATGCGCTGACCGCCGTGCCCCTCGGGGTCGCGTTCCTGGCCGCCCGCCGCCCGGCCACCCGCCGGTTTACCTACGGGTTCGGCCGGGCGGAAGACATCGCGGGGATCTTCATCGTGGCGCTCATCGCGCTGTCGTCGGCGCTGGCCGCGGCGGCCGCCGTCACCCGCCTGCTGCACCCGGCCACGGTGACCTACCTTCCGGCGGTCGCGGCCGCCGCGGTCATCGGCTTCATCGGGAACGAATGGGTGGCCCGCTACCGGATCCGGACCGGCCGCGCGATCGGGTCGGCGGCGCTGGTCGCCGACGGGCTGCACGCCCGCACCGACGGCTTCACGTCACTGGCCGTGCTGCTGGGGGCGGCGGGGGCCGCGCTCGGCTGGCGGCTGGCCGATCCGGTGATCGGCCTGGTGATCACGGTGGCCATCCTGTTCGTGCTCACGAGCGCGGCGCAGGAGGTGTTCCGGCGGCTGATGGACGCCGTCGACCCGGGCCTGCTGGAGCAGGCCGAGGCGGCGCTCCACGGCGTGCGCGGGGTGATCGAGGTCAGCCGCCTGCGGATGCGCTGGATCGGCCATCACCTGCACGCTGAGGTCACGATCGTGGTCGACGGCCAGCTCAGCGTCCGGGACGCGCATCACGTCGCGGTGGACGCCGAGCACACGCTGCTGCACGCCTTTCCGCGGCTGGCCGCGGCGCTGGTGCACGCCGACCCGGCCGCCGAGGGCCCCGACGACCCGCACGCCCTGCTCGCGCACCACCGCCGCGGTGAGGGCGAGCGTCGCTGACACCCGGGGCCTCCCGGGGACGCGGCAGACCGGGAAGGGCCCCGGCGGCGCCGCGAGGCGCTGCCCGGTCCGCCGTGCGGCGGGGCTCAGCGTTCCGCGCGCGTTTCCGCGTGATCCCGGCGACGGGGCGGCCGGATCTCGCGCGGCAGCGCGAACGACATGCGCTCCTCGATCGCCTCGACTTCCTCCACGTCGCCGAAGCCCCGCTCGGCCAGCCAGCCGACCACACCGGCCACGAGCGCCTCGGGCACCGACGCGCCGCTGGTCACGCCGACCGTGGCCGCGCCATCGAGCCACCGCTCATCGATCTCCGAGGCGTCATCCACGAGATAGGCGGCCGCCGCGCCGGAGTCCTTGGCGACCTCGACCAGGCGCACCGAGTTGGACGAGTTCTCCGAGCCGACCACCAGCACCAGGTCGGCGTGGGCGGCGATCTGCTTCACGGCCAGCTGGCGGTTCTGGGTGGCGTAGCAGATGTCGTCGCTGGGCGGATCCAGCAGGGTGGGGAAGCGGTCCCGCAGCGCCGCGACGGTCTCGTTCGTCTCATCCACGGACAGCGTCGTCTGCGACAGCCAGACCACCTTGGCGGGATCGCGCACATCCACCGTGCTGGCCCCGCCCGGGCCGTCCACCAGGCGGACGCGTGCGGGCGCCTCCCCCGCGGTGCCGATGACCTCCTCGTGGCCCTCGTGGCCGATGAGCAGGATGTCGTAGTCCTGGGCGGCGAAGCGCCTGGCCTCGTTGTGCACCTTGGTGACGAGCGGGCACGTCGCGTCGATCACCCGGAGGCCGCGCTGCTGGGCTTCGGCGCGCACGTCCGGTGCGATCCCGTGCGCGGAGAACACCACCACCGATCCGGGCGGGATGTCCGCGTTCTCATCGACGAATACCGCGCCCCGCTGTTCCAGCGATCGCACTACGTGCACGTTGTGCACGATCTGCTTGCGGACGTAGACGGGGGTTCCGTAGCGCTCGAGCGCCAGCTCGACCGTCTGCACGGCCCGGTCGACACCGGCGCAGTAGCCGCGCGGCTTTGCGAGAAGTACACGCCTGGTGGTCGCAGCCATGTCACCCATGTTAGGCGAGGGGCAGGCGGGCCGTGCCCCCGCCTACCGAGCCGGTCGCGGCCCTCCTAGCAGCCGGTGAGCGGCTCTTGACAAGCGGCGGTGTCCGTGTGCTGCGATCATCACGATACCGGCACGGGATACGCATCGAGCAAGAGCGCCGACCGAATACCTCCCATATGGCATCCTGCAAGGTGTCCGTCCCTGTTAACGGAGAGAGTCGCCATGCGTTTCCCGCAGGTCAGCGAACGGGTGAAGGAGGCGCCGGCACACGCGCTCCGCGTCGTGTTCGCCGGCATCGGCCAGGTCCGGCTGGTCACCGACCGGATGAAGAACAAGCCGGAGGGCGCGGAACGCGCCGCCAGCCCGGATACGGACAAGACGGCCGCGGGCGTTCCGCCCGCCGCCCCCGCCGCTGAGACCGCCCCCGCCGCCGAAGCCGCCCCCGGCGCAGAGACCACCCCCGCCGCCGCAACCACTCCCACCGCCGCAACCACTCCCACCGCAGAGACCACCCCCGCGGCCGAAGCCGCCCCCGGCGCAGAGACCACTCCCGTCGCCGAGGCCACTCCCGCCGCAACCACTCCCGGCGCAGAGACCACCCCCGGCGCAGAGACCACCCCCGCCGCAACCACCCCCGCCGCCGAAGCCGCTCCCGCCGCCAAGACCACTCCCGCCGCAACTACCCCTGCCGCAACCACTCCCGCCGCAACCACTCCCGCCGCAACCACTCCCGGCGCAGAGACCACTCCCGGCGCAGAGACCGGCCCCGCCGCAGAAACCGGCCCCGGCGCAGAAACCGGCCCCGGCGCAGAAACCGGCCCCGCCGAAACCTCCGCCAGCGCGGATACCGCCCGAACGCCCTCGGCAGCGGAGGCCGCCGAGGCGGCGGCTCGGCGGCCGGCCGCCCGGTCCCCGCGGGAGGCCCCGGCCAGGACCGCCGCCGCCAAGGCATCCGCCGCCGGGGGGGCCACCGCGAGGAAGCCCGCCGGGAATGCCGCTGTCCCGGCCGCCCCGGCCGCCGAAGCCGGGCCGCCGATCGCCAACTACGAGCAGCTGACGATAGCCTCACTCCGCGCGCGGCTGCGCGGGCTCACCGTGGTCCAGGTCCGCGAGCTGCTGGTATACGAGCAGGCCCACGCGAACCGCCCGGAGGTCATCGCGATGTTCGAACGCCGGGCGGCAAAGCTGGAAGCCCCGGAAGAAGGCTGAGCCAACCCGGTCATGGCCCTGCAGACGTCGGCCGAATCACCGGTCCCCGTGCGGACGGTGCTGCAACTCGTCGGCGGCTGGATATCCCGGCTGGGCCGGATCTGGGTGGACGGCGAGATCGCCGAGATGGCCCGGCGCGGCGGGACGGTGTTCCTCACCCTGCGTGACCCCGCCGCGGCCGTCTCGGTCCGGGTGGTCTGCACCAGGGCCGTGTTCGAGGCGATCAGCCCGCCGCCCAGCGAGGGCGCGCGGGTTGTCGTGCACGCCAAGCCGGACTTCAACGCCACCCGCGGCTCGTTCGCGCTCACCGCGCTGGACATCCGGCCGGTCGGCATCGGCGAGCTGCTGGCCCGGCTGGACAAGCTGCGCCGCCAGCTCGCCGCGGAAGGGCTGTTCAGCCCGGAACGCAAGCGCAGGCTCCCGTTCCTGCCGCGGGTGATCGGGCTGATCTGCGGGCGTGATTCGGCCGCGCAGCGTGATGTGCAGCGCATCGCGGCGCGGCGCTGGCCGGCTGTGCGCTTCCGGGTCGAGCAGGTGGCGGTGCAGGGCGCGTACGCGGCCGGTGAGGTTACCGAGGCGCTGCACCGGCTCGACGGGGTGCCGGGGGTCGATGTGATTATTGTCGCCCGCGGCGGGGGGTCGCTGGAGGACCTCCTCCCGTTTTCCGATGAGCCGCTCATCCGGGCCGTCGCCGCGTGCCGGACGCCGGTGGTCAGCGCGATCGGGCACGAGCAGGACACTCCCCTGCTCGACTACGTGGCCGACCTCCGCGCGGCCACCCCGACCGACGCCGCCAAGCACGTGGTGCCCGACGTCACGGAGCAGCTCTCGCTCATCGCGGGGCTGCGGGACCGGGCGCGCCGCTGCGTCAGCGGCCGGATCGAGCGTGAGACATCCTGGCTGGCCGCGGTGACGTCACGGCCTTCGATCGTCGATCCGGTGCGGGAGGTGGAACGGCACCAGGAGCAGGTGGCCACGCTGGCGGGGCGCGCACGGCGGTGCTTCGGCACCGCGCTCGACCGGGCCGGCGACGATCTCGCGCACACCCGGGCCCGGCTGCTGGCCTTGTCCCCCGCGTCCACGCTGCGCCGCGGCTACGCGATCGTTCAGCACGCCGACGACGGCGTGGTCCGCGCCGCGGCCGACGTCTGCGACGGTGAGAGCCTGACCGTCCGGTTCGCCGAGGATCAGCTCAGCGTGACGGCCGGACGGCCCGCGGAAACGGCGACGGGCCAGAAGCCGGGACCGGCGCGAAGCCGCACGGGTGGCTCGCCTCGCCGGTGACCGGCGTTCCGCGGCGGCGCGGGCCGGTGGGGATAGGTTGGAGCGGTGGCAGACAGCGACGGGCACGCGGCCGGCCAGCCGCCGGACGCGCCCGGTGAGCAGGCCGAGGCCTTGTCCTACGAGCAGGCCAGAGACGAGCTGGCCGCCGTCGTCAAGCGGCTGGAAACGGGCGGGCTGACCCTGGAACAGTCGCTTGAACTGTGGGAACGAGGCGAGCGGCTGGCCGCTGTCTGCGAGCGGCTGCTGGACGGTGCCCGCGCCCGGCTGTCCGCGGTCATCGCCGAGCGGTCCGCTGACGGCGATCCCGACGCGCCGTTCTGAGCCACGCCGCGGGTCAGGCGCGTCCCCCGGTCAGGAGCGCGGCTGCGGTCGCAGCGACGCCGCGAGGACGCGGAGCTGGTCCCAGGATGCGTTGCCGGTCACGATGATCGTGCTCCCGGACGGGCCCGCGCGGTACACCGAACGCTGACCGCGGTCGGCGTTCTGCGACGCGCGCCAGAGCAAGCCGGCGATCCGGACGCTGGGTTCGGGCGTCCCGCTGCTGGTCATCCGGCGGATGAACCGGGCCGCGGCGGCGTTGCTCTGCTCGACCGACGCGAGGGTCCCGGATGGGGTCTCGTAGCCCAGATGCCAGGTGACCGTGCCGGGGCCGTTGGCGCCGCCGAAAGCGACCGCCGAGCTGACCGGCGCCCAGGACAGCGGCAGCCCGGCCGGGGCGAGCACCGGGTACCGGGCGGCCCGCGTCAATGCGGCCAGATCGCGGTCGTAGCTGACGGTCACCGGGGACCCGGCGTGCTGCAGTGGCACGGCCACGATAATGGCGGCGCACAGCAGTAGGCACACCAGCACGGAACGGCCGCCGCGCAGCACCGGATGGGCAGCCAGCCAGCCACCGGGCGGCCGGGTGCGCCCGGAGCCGCGCGCCAGCGTGTCGCGTGACTCCCGCATCGTGCTGCGCCGCGCGCGATCTGCTGCCATCCCCCGCCCAGCGCCCTCGGTCCCGTCGCTTCAGGTGACCAGGCTACGCCGAACTGGTGGCTGCATTTCGTTAGCGCATACCCGATCATGGGTGGGGCCACATGTCAGATGCCATGCCCGTGACGTAACAGGAGGGACGGCCGGATGTCAGCCGACGACGCCGTAAACACCAGCACCACGCCTGAGCAGGCCGGGCCGCAGGACATCGATCCGCTGCCGGAGCCCGGTAAGCACGCGCCGGACCGGAACCTGGCCCTGGAACTGGCCAGAGTCACCGAGGCGGCGGCGATGGCCGCGGCGCGCTGGGTAGGGCGGGGGGACAAGATCGGCGCGGACGGCGCGGCGGTCAACGCCATGCGGCTGCTGATCAACTCGGTGTCGATGCGCGGCGTCGTGGTCATCGGCGAGGGGGAGAAGGACCAGGCGCCCATGCTTTTCAACGGGGAGGACGTGGGTGACGGCACCGGGCCCGCCTGTGATGTGGCGGTCGACCCGATCGACGGCACGCGGCTGTGCGCGAACGGGATGCCGAACGCCGTGTCGGTGCTGGCCGTGTCGGCCCGGGGCTCGATGTACGACCCGTCCGCCGTCTTCTACATGTCCAAGCTGGCCACCGGCCCGGAAGCGGCCGGCATGGTCGACGTCAGCGCCCCGCCCCAGGCCAACATCGCCGCGGTGGCCCGGGCCAAGGCGTGCTCACCGCACGACGTGACCGTGGTCATCCTGGACCGGCCCCGGCATCAGGAGCTCATCGAGCAGGTCCGGTCGGCCGGCGCGCGGATCAAGCTGATCACCGACGGCGACGTGGCCGGGGCGATCATGGCGGCGCGCGAAGGCACCGGGATCGACCTGATGCTCGGCATCGGCGGGACGCCGGAGGGCATCATCGCCGCGTGCGCCCTGAAGTGCCTCGGCGGCACGATCCAGGGCAGGCTGGCCCCGCGGGACGACGCGGAACGCCGCCGGGCCCTCGACGCCGGGCACGACCTGAGCCGGGTGCTCACCACCGACGACCTGGTCTCCTCCGATGATGTATTCTTCGCCGCCACCGGCATCACCGATGGGGAGCTGATGGAGGGCGTCCGCTACCGCCGCGGCGACGCTACCACGCATTCCCTCGTTATGCGGTCCCGGTCGGGCACGATCCGCAGCATCAAGAGCGAACACCAGCTGTGGAAGCTGCGCGCCTACAGCTCGATCGATTTCGGCTAACCGGGCCGCAGGCCGGTGCGCCGGGCCCGCCGCGGGCCGGGCGCACCGGCACGGTGCGGGCAATCGCGCCATGCGCTGTACGGCCCGGGGCGCCGCGTGCTACCCGTAATCCATGACCGACGCAGCCGAAACCGCCGTCAGCGCGGCAGCCCAGCCCGGCCTCGGGGTGGCCGACACCGTCCTGGAGCGCGCCCGCGCCGGGCAGATCTCGCTGGTCCGGTTCCTGTACGCCGACCACGGCGGGATCATCCGCGGCAAGGCCACGCACGTGTCGGGCCTGGGCGCCCGGATGGCCAGCGGGATCGGGCACACAGTGGCGATGATGGCCATGAACATGCTCGACCACCTCCAGCCGGTCGAGGGCATGGGCCCGGTCGGCGAGGTCCGGATCAAGCCGGACCCGCGCACGTTCGTGCCGCTGCCGTACGCGCCCGGCGCCGCCGCGATGGCCTCTGACCTGGTGCGGCCGGATGGGCAGCCGTGGGAGGCGTGCGCCCGGACGTTCCTCAAGCAGGCCATCGCCGAGCTGGCCGCCGAAGGCTACGCCATGGAGGCCGCCTTCGAGCCGGAGTTCACGCTCGGCCAGCGGGCCCCGGACCCGGGCGGCGGCCCGGACCGCATGGTTCCCGCCGACGACAGCCTGTGCTACTCCTCCACCGGCTTCCAGCGCGCCCACGACTTCACCATGGACCTGGTTCAGGCGCTGGAAGCACAGCAGCTCAAGGCCGAGCACTATTACCCCGAGCTGGGCCACGGCCAGCAGGAGGTAGTGATCCGGCACGCCCCGGCGCTGCGCGCGGCCGACAACCACCTGCTGTACCGGGAAACCGTCCGGGGGGTGGCGTTCCGCCGCGGGGTGTGGGCCAGCCTGGCCCCGAAGCCTATCGCCGGCCAGGCCGGGAACGGCGCGCACCTGCACGGGTCCCTGTTCGAGCTCGGCCCGGACGGCACCCCGTCCGGCCAGAACCTCTTCGCCGGCCCCCACGACCAGTACGGCCTGTCCGGGACCGGCTACCACTTCATCGGCGGCGTGCTCGCGCACCTGCCCGCCCTGGTCGCGCTGACCTGCGGCAGCGTCAACAGCTACCGGCGCCTCGCGCCGCAGATGTGGAGCAGCGCCTACACCGTCTACGGGATGGACAACCGGGAGGCGGCGGTGCGGATCGCCTCGGTGCTGCGCGGCGACCCGGCCAGCTCGGTGAACCTGGAGCTGAAGCCGTCCGATTCCAGCGCCAACCCGTACCTGGCGCTGGGCGGGTTCATCCACGCCGGGCTGGACGGGATCCGCGGCGAGCTGGACCCCGGTGAGGCGGTGAATGTCGACCCGGCGACCCTGACGGACGCCGAACGGCACCGGCTGGGGGCGCGCCGCCTGCCGGACTCACTCGGCGCCGCGCTGGACGCCCTGGAGGCCGACGATCTGCTGATGACGGCGCTCGGCCCGCTGCGCAGCCGGGCCTACCTGGCGGTCAAGCGGTCCGAGGCGGCCGACTTCGCGGGGCACGACGCCGCCTACGAGTGCTTTCACCACTTCACCAAGATCTAGGCAGCGGGCCCGCTGAGCGTGTCTTGAGACGAGGCGGGCACAGGTTCCGTGATCATCGGAGTTCCTTACGCTTCGTGATCACGGGAGTACCTGTGCCTAGCACCTAGCGGGCCCCACGGGAAAGCGGCACCGCGCCAGCTGCCGGTGCTGCACGCCTGGACAGACCCATGGTGGCGGGCCAGCCCGGAGGAGGCGGCGTCGCCCGCGCCAGCACCGCGGTCGCGATGGCTATCAGGCGGCGGCGTCGCGCAGCCAGCTGCCCTCAGCCCGGGCAGCGGCAAGTCCTATAGCGTTATCCTCACCGGCCTCCGGGCTCCCGCATCCCCGCCGTGCCGTTCCTGGTTTTTGGGCAGCCTTTCTGGTTCCTTTAATGACCGTATTCACCAACGCTTCGCACGGATATATCGGCGGTCACTGGATTTCCATGTATCAGGGAGCTTGTCTGTGGATCCATAACACTGAGGGCCCACGTAAGCTCGCATGAATGATCTTTTCTGAGAAGTCGTCGCCGAGTTGCCCAGCGGACCGCCGGAAAGGCCGGATTCGTTCTCAGAACCCTGGAACGAAAAGACTACTCCTGCGGGAGGTAATCCTGGAGCTTCCCGGTCCCGGAATGCGTGACCGCTCCCCCCACCTACCCAGCGGCGGACCTTAGAAGGGATAGACCATGTCTGCGCCCCATCCCGGTGCAAGCGGGCCATCCTCAACCGGACCGAACCTGCAGTACAGCACCATAACCGCTTCGGCCTCGCAGTCGAACCTGGCCACGGTCGCTCCGTACCTATTCTGGCTGATGTTCCGCAATGTCGCCTCGGGCGGATACGTGTTCGAAGATCCGATCCGCGCAGGTGTCCTGTCGGCACCGGGGTGCATCCTCGCCTCGCCGTCAGTCGTGGACTACGCGTCGTTCTTGTCGGCGGTCCGGGCCAGGTAACGCCAGGTGTCTCCGCGCACCGCCGGCGCGGCCCAGACGGCCGTCTTCCGAAGCTCAGATCTGGCCGGCATCATGACCGGGTCTGTCCTCAGCGCATCGGCCGGGGTGGTTACTGATTTGGAGTTACGGCTTCCTTACCGTCACCCCAACTCAACAGCGTGTCCTCAAGGACAGGAAGGACAAGACAAGAATGCCCCGGACCCCGCCGATCCCGGCCGTTCAGCCGCTGGATGCAACCCGGAAGGCGGCCGGGCAGGTCGTCACGGTTGCCACCGCCGAGGCGGTGGCAACCGTGCAGGTGACAGCCTGCATCACGCGGGCCGCACTGCTCTGGCCGCTGCTCCCCGCAGCGTGCGCCGTCGCCGGCCTGGCCGGCGCCATGGGCCAGCGGCCCTCGCGGCGCCCGCTGCCGGAGCAGCAGGTGGTTGTGGTAACGCCCCGATCGGGCGGTGCCAGGCGGGGCGCGACGGTACCCGGTGGCCGGTGGCGGGCGGTGCGCGCGGCCGGCGCGGTCACGGTGGGGGTGGAGGAGGAGTTCGTGCTTCTGGACCCATCCACCGGCGCCGCTGTGCTGGCCGGCCCCGATCTGGTGCGGATGCTTGATGGGGAGCCGGGGGTGCAGCAGGAGCTGATGCGATTCCAGGTGGAGACCGGGACCAGGGTGTGCACCGGCCTGGACGAGGCCGGCGGCGAGCTGGTCAGGCTCCGGCGGCTCGCCGCGGCCGCCGCGGCGCGTCTGGGCTGCCGCCTGGTGGCCTCCGGGGTCGCGCCATACCGCACGCCCGGGCTGCCCGCTGTGACAGGGCAGCCCCGTTACCAGGAGCTGGCACGCCGGTACGGTCCCGTGGTGGCCGATGCCGGCACCTGCGGCTGCCACGTGCACGTCGGGGTCCCCTCCCGGGACCTGGGCGTCCAGGTCCTGGCGCGGATGCGGCCCTGGCTTGCGCCGCTGCTCGCCGTTACCGCCAACTCGCCGATCGCCGGCGGGCACGATGCGGGATGGGCCAGCTGGCGGTACGCGATCCAGACGCGCTGGCCGACCGCGGTGGCGCCCGCGGTGTGGCCGGACGCGGCCGCCTACGACATGACCGTTCGCCGCCTCATCGGGCGCGGCGCGGCGCTGGACGAGCGGAGCGTCTACTTCCTCGCCCGGCTTTCCCCGCGCTACCCCACCGTCGAGGTCCGGGTCGCCGACGTCTGCCTCGACGTCGACACCGCGGTGCTGGCGGCGGGGTTGATCCGCGCCCTGGTCGCCACCGCCCTGGCCGAGGCCCGCCGCGGGACGCCGGTGGCAGCGCCGCCCGCCCGGCAGGTCGCCGCGGCGCTGGCCGCCGCGGCGCGGCGGGGGCTCGCCGGGGCAGGAATCGACCCGTTCACCGGGCAGGCCATCGACGGGCCGGCGCTCCGCTCCCGGTTCCTCGATCATGTCCACCCCGCGCTCAGCGACCGCGGCGACACCGAGACGGTCACCAGGCTGCTGCACCGGCTCGACGACCGCGGGACCGGGGCCGACCGCCAGCGAGCCCTCTTCACCAGCGCGGCATCCACGCCCGCGTTCGTCAGGGAACTCGCCCGCGCGACGCTGTCCGGCTACGAGCCGGGCCGCTAGATAGTGCCTGAGTCCCGGCGGCGGCAGGCGCGCCGCCCGCGACATCCGGCCGGCGGCCCCTGGCGGGACGCCAGAAACGAACGGTACAGCGGCGACAGAGCCCTGGCGCCGGAAGGGACGCCCACAGTCGTGATCATCTCCGCGCGCCGGACAGGATGCGGCCGGCCATCGACCGAGCGTTCAGCGGCTCGCCGGATTGCCCCGGGATTGCCCAGCGGGATGAAACAAGGCGCTGACCTGGGGCGCTACCACTTCATCACGATCTGATCCCGCGCCGCGGGCCCCCTACGGCGCGCCGGGTCGGCTGGGACGCGCGTCGCGAATGTGCGGCTCCTTCTCCTTCTCGGGCCGAGTGGAGTCTGGTTGGTCAGGGGTGTATCCGACCCGCACGACCAGCTGCGGCAGCTCGGCGAATCGCCAACGCCACGGCCACTGGCGTTCCACGCCGTCAAGATCCTCATGCTCAAGCGGCTGGGTCAGGAACGACACCGACAGGCCGAAACGTGCCAGGTCATCGTGTCCCGTCAGGAGGTGATGCCGTGCCGGGACGCCGAACCTGCGCGGTGCGTGGTACCGCGCGGTCAGGCCGTGCGCAGCCGACGCCGAGTACCGGCTCGCTGTCAGGATCGCGTGCTGCAGGCCCTGGCCGGCATGGAGCCAGTCAAGGGCCTCGTCGTCGTCTGTTGAGAGCGCCATCAGTCGTGGATGGAACTCGAAATGCCTCGCACTGCCGTCCCAGAAGGCCGCGCGGGTTCGCGGGTAGCGGCGGTTTCTCGGCGGCGGCCCGTAATTCTCGCGGGGAACGAGATTCGGGAACGGCGGTACGAATGCCGGATCGCCGTCGGTGATGGCCGCCAGGCGCATCCACGTCCTGGTTTGGTGGTGGTTGAGCAGCCGGAGCCAGGCATCCTCCCTGGCAGCCGCGTGTTCCATGGCCACGACGATGGGGAGCGGCGCCGGGAGGATGTACGGGGAACGGCTGGTGTGACGTCGCCAGATCGCCTCGTAGAGTTCCTCCTCCGCGAGGGTGGGCCTCTTGACCCATCTCGTCTCGATTTCGACCGACGCAAGCAGCCCGCGGTCACGCTCAGGGTCGGGCACCAGCCATACCGTGAGATCATGCCCTGCCACCCTGATGGCCAGCCGCAGGTTGAACAGGGATGCGCCGCAGCTGATGACGTACCCACGTTTGCGCGCCCTATCCCGGGGGTCGTCCTCGTCCAGGGCCGCCAGGTCGGCGGGTAACCGCAAATCGATGCGGTCAGCGGCAGAGATCACGAACCGCCACGGCCGTGTGTTGAAGATGGACGGCGCATCCTCGACAGCATCACGTATCCGGTCGATGTTAGCGATGGGGATGTTGGCGAATGGGTCCCACGGCATGAGCCACCTCGATGCTCTAGGCGTCGATTTCAGGATCACGCCGCGTCACCTGGGAGCGGCCAGCCGGCCGATGGCCCATTCAAAAGTGCCGTTCGGCCCCTATTTCAGGGGACGTTCGCCAGTCGGGGAACCAGGTGCCCGTCCGGGGGGTCTCCCGCGGACGGGCCGTCAGGCCTCGCCGCGGATCGGGCGGGATCCCTGGCCGGCATCGGACACCGACGCGGCGGCCCTGCGGACCATGGACAGCGGGCTGGCGATGTCCTCCAGCGACCTGCCTTCCGCGGCGACGCCGAAGATGATCTCGGCCACGCCGCCGAGGATCATGGCGCCGGCGCCGATGAGGTACCCGACGAACAGCTTGTTCGGGTCGTTGCCGGTGCCGATCAGGTGACCGTACAGGTGCGAGCCGAGCAGGCCGAAGCACTGCGCGATGGCGAAGAACACCGCGATCGCCTTGGCCCGGACCTCCAGCGGGAAGACCTCGCTGGCGGTCAGGTAGCCGGCGCTGGCGCCCGCCGAGGCGAAGAAGAAGATGACCGCCCACGCGATCGTCTGGGTCGTCGCGTTCAGCGTGCCCTGCTTGAACAGGATCGCGGTGATGACCAGCAGCGCGCCGGACAGGATGTAGGTGCCGGCGATCATCTTCTTGCGGCCCAGCGTGTCGAACAGCCGCCCGATGGTCAGCGGGCCGAGCAGGTTGCCGGCCGCGAACGCGAAGAAGTAGTACGGCACGCTGGTGACCGGGACATGGAAGAAGAACTTCAGCACCAGGCCATAGGTGAAGAAGATCGCGTTGTACAGGAACGACTGCGTGATCATCAGCGCCGCGACCAGTGTGGAGCGTCCCGGGTAGTGGACGAACAGGGACCGGAGCAGCGGCACGTAGCCGATCCGCGCCGTCGGCTTGATCTCGATGGCCTGGCTGTCGTCGACGGGCAGGATGCTGCCCTGGGTGTGCTCGACGTCGTGCTCGATCTCGGCGATGCTGGCCTCGGCCGCCTGCTCGCGGCCGTGCATGATCTGCCAGCGCGGGCTTTCCGGCAGGTTGCGCCGGACGTAGATGATGCACAGGCTGAGCACCGGGCCGATCAGGAACGCCAGCCGCCAGCCCAGGTCGGCCGAGACGTGGTTCAGCAGGTACAGCGTGGCGACCGTGCCGATGATCGAGCCGGCCCAGTAGGTGCCGTTGACCGCGATGTCGACCCGGCCGCGGTACCTGGCCGGGATCATCTCGTCGATGGCGGAGTTGATCGCCGCGTACTCACCGCCGATGCCCATGCCGGCGATGATCCGGGTGGCGTACAGGAAGACCACCCAGCCGCCGCCGGCCACGGTGGCCGCGGTCAGGCCGCTGCCGATCAGGTACACGCCCAGCGTGATCATGAACAGGTTGCGCCGGCCCAGCTTGTCCGACAACCGGCCGAAGAACAGGGCCCCGATGACCTCACCGACGAGGTACCAGGTGGCGATGTCGGCTGCCTGCCCGGCGGACAGGTTCAGCGTGCTCTTCTGGGTTAGGTCGGCGACGACGTTGGCCGCGATCGTAATCTCCAGGCCGTCCAGCACCCAGGCGACGCCGAGCGCCACCACCATCCGGGTGTGGAACCTGGACCATGGCAGGCGGTCGATTCGCGCGGGTATCGAACTTCGGATCACTGCACTATCTGCGGTCCCGGACGCTGACGCCATCGTCGCACCTCCGTCTCGGCGTTAAACCCGCCCTACGTACCCCGGCTCGCCGAAAACACACCGCACAGACGTGAGCTGCTTTTCCTGGATAGTCCAGGGCGCTGGCGTACATGGACGAGGCGGACGCCTACCGTGACCGGCTGGCGCTGATGCACCTCGGCCGCATCCGCGCGATCGGCACCCCCGGCGAGCTGAAGGCGTCGCTCGGCGACCACGGCACCCTGGACGAGGTCTTCCGCCACTACACGGCATCCAGATCATCTGGGAACGCGATGCGGGGGTGCTCGTCAAGCTGATGGTGACGCCGACGCCACGGTCGGCCCTGATCACCGGAAAGGCGTCGCTGTCATACGAGGTCGACGCGCTGCGCGGCCTGCTGATCGGCACACCGGCCAACCTGGCCCTCGACGTGACGGTCCTGGTGGGGCCACGATCGCCGGCATCAGTGCCGCTGCGCTGCTGCTGCCGCGCCTGGCCAAGGGCTGAGCCAGCGACGGCGCCGCGAACACGCCGGAAAG
>Ga0335081_10002749_pt1 | contig 27733 bp, 22 predicted proteins | sample Lox_Sample_35_FD_206713 | JGI IMG/M metagenome (GOLD analysis project Ga0335081, IMG submission 206713) | Soil microbial communities from Loxahatchee National Wildlife Refuge, Florida, United States - Lox_Sample_3.5 | ecosystem: Environmental > Terrestrial > Soil > Wetlands | place: USA...
CGCAGTCAGGATGTAGTAGTTCGGCTGGTAGATGGTGATGGTGCCGACGTTGATCGACTTGATAGTGCCGAGGTCGGAGGTGTAACAGGCCTGGCAGCTCGACGCGCAGTTGGACAGCTCAGTCGAACAGTCGGAGTTGAAGCTGAGCTGAGGATTGCAGGCGACCGGCGTGGTCGTGCTCCAGTTGTTGTCGCTGCAGCGGCTCTCGGGCGCGTAGTCGACGTCGATGCCGCTGAAGGCGGGCGCGGGAGCCGGAGCGGGCATCGTGACCGGACCGCCGCTGCTGCTCATGCTGCCGCCGCATCCGGTGGCGAGAAGAAGAAGCAAGAGCGCAAGGAGACAAAGGAAGTCAAAGAAGTGCAAGGCGGCCAGTCGGCAAGTCATGAGAATACACGGTTGTTACACCCCGGAGGAGGGTTTGTCAACGGCGAGGGCAACGCCGACGGACACAGCAAAGCCGGGCTCGCGCCCGGCTTGGGCCGTGACAGGAAGTATGGTGCCCTTTGGTGTGGACATCAACTCGCAATTCGGCGAGTCGATAGAGCACGGCTACGCAGGCGGCAGGCCCACAGCCTTCCTCACCTGTTGCAACTCAGCGGGCGTGAGATTGCCGTAGCGACCCGATTCGAGCGCGCGCTGCCCAGCCTGCGGCGGCATGGCGCGCAATGCCCGGATGACGTTCTGCACTTCGGGTCGCGCGGGCGGAAGCTGCGTTCTGCCGACCGTACCGTAGTTCGCGGCGCGAACCACGGCCGAAGAACTCGACGAAGCCGGACGATAGCTCGCGGCATTGCTCGCGGTAGCGGTAGTTGTCGAGGCCGGAGGACGCGGGACGTAGTTCGCTTGGTACAGTTTCAGAGTGCTTGCGTTGGGCGCAGGTTTCGGAGCAGGAGCGTTGGTCCGCTCCACCGGAGCGGTGTTCTGATACGCGCCGCTGGCCTGACCGTTCGGCGCGGGCTGCGCGTAGGCTTGCGGAGCGCCGGTCGGCGAATAGTAGTTAGGATACGGATAAGCAGGGTACCCGTAGTACGGGTAGTAATAGTACGGAGAGTACGCGTAGTACGGATAGCCCCATCCCCAGTACGGCCAGCCGAAGTTGAAGCTCAGGCCGAAGCCCCAACCGCCCCAACCGTAACCGCCCCAGCCGTAGCCGCCACGATAGCCGTAGCCGCCGCCATAACCGTAACCGCCACGATAGCCGTAACCGCCGCCATAACCGTAACCGCCGCGATAGCCGTAACCGCCACGATAACCGTAACCGCCACGATAGCCGGAACCACCCGAGCCACCGTGATAGCCGCCCCAGCTCCCGCCGTGGTATCCGTTGCCGCTCCAGCCGCCTCCGTGGAAACCTCCACCGCCCATACCGCCGCCATGGAAGCCACCGCCACCGCCATGGAAGCCGCCGCCTCCGAACCCACCTCCACCATGACCAGCCAAAGCCGGCTCAGGCGAAAATCCAAGCATGACCAACGCCATGCCGAGCAAGAGAATGCGCAAAACACTGGCTCGATTCATTGCTTCCTCCACGGCAGCCGAAAGCGAAACGCCCGGCTGAATCTTCCGCTATTATGCTGCAACCCGGCGCCAAAGCGAAAGTCGCGTGTGAAGGCGGAGCAGAAGCGTGACGCCTCCAGCTACTCTGTCCGAAACCGCTCCGGCCCTTTTCTCTGAAAAGGCAGAATTATTACGGGAGCGCTTCCCCGGCTGACGGTTTGTTCGTTCGGGTAGGGCCAGCCTTCAGGGCCCGCCCTGAGCAGAGTCGAAGGGCCAGCGTCAAAGTCCCCACATTTGGGATAATGAGCCCGGCCGGCGGCACACCGAGAATCCTTCGACTTTTTCAGCCCGCCCGTGCCCTGGTTGGCCAGTGGATATCAGGACGTGTTGAACCAGAAGCAAACAAACGATCATTCGCAGCACACCCCGGTCATCCGGAGCCTCAGGTGATGCCGCGCTCACAACAACCCGCCAAAACCGGTCTGGCCGGGCCCACGAATGCGGCGGCGGCGGTCTTCGCTCTGGTGCTGCTCAAGATCAATCACCGGCTCTTCCACATTCCCATCAACGAATACTTCGACTATGCCGCCAATACGCTGCTGATCGAGCAGGCAAAGCATTTTCGCCTGCTTCTGGGAAACTATTCGCGCTGGGGCTTTCATCATCCCGGCCCGGCGTTTCTCTACATCTTCGCCGCCGGAGAGACCCTGCTCTACCACTGGCTGCATATCGTGCCGGCCGTGATGAACGCTTATCTGGTAACCATCATCCTTCTGAACTGCCTATTCGTGTTCGGTACTATCGCGATTATTGCGCAGCACTGCAAGACCCGATTATTTCTTCCCGCCGCGATAGTCTTGGCAATCTATTTTGTTTATGTCGTCAATCGAACCATACCCGGTTCGGCGCTTACATCCATCTGGATGCCGTATGTGTTGCTGTTCTGCTTCCTTCTGTTCGCAACGCTGTGTGCCTCGGTAGCGGCCGGAAACATCCGCCAGTTGCCGCTGCTTGCTCTTACCGGACTGATGCTGCTGCACGGTCATGTAGCGCAGCCGTTGTTTGTCGGCCCGCTGGCAGCGCTTGCGGTGGTAGCCGTGCTGCTCACACAAGCCAGCCGATCAGGACTGAAGCACTTCTTGCGAGTGAACCGAATCCCGCTGCTGCTCAGCCTTGTGTTGGTAGTTGTTTTCGCGCTCCCAATCGTTCTCGACGCCTCTTTGCATAAACCCAGCAACCTGCACCAGATTCTGGCCCACACGGCGGAGTATCCCGGTGCGCAAAAGCCGTGGGGCCAGGCGCTCAAGTACGAGATCAGCTTCTTTACCTTCCTGCCCCATCCCGAAGATGTATTGCAAAGTGCTTCCGCGCATTTGGTCGCGAGAGGCGCCGCGCATCCTTACATCGTGGTGTATTGGTGCTTCGGCTTCTTGCTTGCAGCTCTGACCGCCGGCACTCTTCTCTATCAACGCAAGCGCCCGCCGATATTCCTAAGCTATCTGGCAGCGGAGATCGTCGTCATTATGCTGCTCTTCTTGTTTTGGGGTACGCGAATCTCGGGGCCACTCTATAGCTTTAATGGATATTTCTTCTATGCCGTTCAGCTGCTGATCCTCCTGGGCATGATGTGTTTTCTGCTGAACGAGGTAACTCTCACCGTGAGGTGGGAGACCGCAGCTGTGCTAGCGTGCGCGGCGCCACTTCTCATGCTCGCCGGCAAATCGGCCTTCCGCACAACAGAAATCGGATGGCCGGAGACCGATCGCCTGGTTGCCGCCCTGCCCGCGGATCTGGGACCGGTGCAAGTTAGCAATCTCTCGCAGGATTGGCTCGAGGTGCTAGGTCTCGTGAGCCACCTGAAGCGCGTAGGCCATCCCTATTGCGTCGGCGATGCTTTCTGGGGCTTGTTCGAGGACTCGCCCAACTGTCCCGACATGCGGCAGCTGCACAATCTCATCCTGACCCGGGTTCCCAGAACGTGTGAAGCGCCCTGCCGGACTCTGGAACAGGACGATCGCTTTGCTCTGCAGGTGGAACCCTATCCCTGGTTGCAGCTGCCGCTTCAGCTGGAAGGGTATGGAGCCTCCAGCGTCAACCAAGGCTTCTACTACGATTCCTGGGGCACTCACAGCGCGGCGATTCGCTTCCTCTTGCGGCTGGGGCCCGCGCGTCATGGCAAGGTGCACGTCAAAATTACCGGTGTGGGAGTTGCCGGGCGTCCAACCGATGTCTTCCTCAATGGAGTGCACCTCGGACCGCTCGCTGCGGGTTCGTCCGTGACGGAATTCGTAGTCGACGCCAACGTTCTGCGGCCGGGCGCGGAGAACACTCTGCGATTCCAGACGGAAAATGCCGGCCCAATCGTCCAGGATTGGAGAGAGCTCGGCTACAAGGTCCAAGAGGTTGAGGTGTTCGAGGCGCCAGCCAATTGAGTGGATTGAAGCTCGGCGCTCGCCGCCGCGCTAAGCAATCTCTGACTAACTTGTCGAGTTCGCCGCGGGGACTCCGGTAAAGCTGGAGCCGGCTTCATCCGGCGACACAAGCGGGCTCTCGCGACTTTTTCAGTGAAGCCCGCCCTTCCACGTTACACGACATTTCTCTTGCCAGGAACCAATAGCCCTTGCCGCAAGTCGCCAAGTTATTCGAGCTTGCCTAATCAAGCCGCGATCCAGAACTCTCAAGAGCCCACGTCACCCGCGATAGATTGTTACCGCGACGTCTGTTCCACTGCCGTCAACCGTGTTCACCACGGACATTTGATAACTGCATTTGTCCATCGGAGTCGAGCCATCGGCTTGCGGCGGGAAGCCGCTGAACTCCACATATTTGACGCTGCTGTCGCCCGACTGCCAGGTGAGTGTTCCGGTCGCGGCAAAGGAATTGTTACCGTAGGCGTCGGATACGGAGACCACAACCTGATCGGGGTCGGCGCGCGAATTCTCCACCTCGAACAACAGTACATTGTTGTCCGTCCACGCCGTGCCTGAAGCGCCGTTGTTACTGGTCATATCGAAGCTGGACTGAGAAACGCCGTGTGGAGCGGTTGGATAATTTACCTGTACGCCCATTCGCCCTCCTTGCAACTTTCCAAGTTTAGTTTTGCCATTGTGCGCCGCTTGGTTACGGGAAACAATCAATATTGGCGATGGCTGCTTTAAAAAGTCGTAACGACGAAGCAGTTACTAATTCCCCGGATACCAGCCCCATTTCTTTAGAAGGTGGCCGATGCGCAGAAATTTAGCTGTCCTTGCAGCACTTCTTCTGGTGTCATGGCCGGCGTCGGCTCAGAGCGAGCAGCACGCGCCGGCTGTTACGTTGGCGTGCCGCGCCCTTGAGATCCATGCCGATCCGGAGTTAAGGGTTGCCGCCATCGTGTTTCACCAGAGTGATGAGGCGCAGCGCTCGGAGTTGGCGGGGTTGCTGCGCAACTTCTCCGGGCAAATGGTCGAAATACAGGGCGCGGATGGACAATGGCACAGCGCGCGCATGGTCCGGCTGAAGAGCTGCTTCGGTCGCGGCATGCTGTTACTGCCGTCACCCGCGCCGTTCGCCGAACACTCACAGTTTCTGCTGCGTGTTCCGGGTGGCACGGCGCCGTCCAAAGCGCAGCCATAAACGGCCGGCCGTCGACCCACTGCCCGCACGTCCGGCCTCGTGCTTAGTCTCCTGTTCCCTGGTCTGTATCGCCTCCCGTAGTGTCACCCGAAGCATCTCCGCCACCGCCAGCACCCGCCGCTGCGCCGGAAGCATTGCCGTCCTGCGAAGAGTTGGCGGCGATCTTCACCGTGAGTCCAAAATCCTGCAGGCCTCCCAAAACATTGGACAAGTGTCGAGGAGCCGTCGGATTTGTTTGCCCCTGATAGCTGGTCAACCCGGCCGCGCCTCCGGGGCGATGTTGTGGAGCCGTCTCGTTCAGCGCCATCAGCAAAGCCAGGTCCGAAGGATTATCGAAGCTCACCAGCGTTCCCAGGCAATCGCGCACGGCCTTCTGGATGTCGGCTTCGGCGACGACCTGCTGGGCGTTGGAGTCGCTTCCCGATGCCGGAAAGACGATGAAGCTGACGGGGAAGTTGTTGTTGAACCTTGGCCCGCTGCGGACCGCGCCCAGGTTAGTCGCCACCTTCTCCGAGCACTCGCCCAGACCATAGGACGTCTTTCCGCCGCGGTCCACAAAATAGAAGGCGCTCTGCAGGTACTGATCGTGGCGAATGGCGAGCGCATAGTCGCCGAGCTTGACGCCGCCGAGCGATTCGAACTTGCCGGAGAGAGCTCCAAAGGCAACCTGCGACGCGTCGATGTAGCTGCTCTGAAGATAGTCGGGACCGCTCGGGTGCGGCGTCGACGAAACGTAGAAACCGGGATTGGGATCACCGTTCTTGGCTTGCTGGACGACCGGATACTTCCCCTGGTACATGGGGGCATTGGTATCGATTTGTATCGTGCCATCCTGCACCAGCGGATCGTTTGGGGCCCGCGATGCCACGCCATACCAACCGTTGTTCGCGTCTCCCGCGTTGCTGAGATAGTCGTGGGCGTCGAGCCCGGCTGGGCCGTACGCCTGCGGGCCGCCGTCACAATCAATGTTGACGTATCCGAAGAACACGTACGCCAGGGCGCCGGCGTCAGTGTCGGTGTCCAGGCTTATCTTGGTTAATGGCACGTTGGGAAAATCGCTGCCCACATGCCAGTTATAGGCGGAGTTGTCGGTGGGTACATCGGTGAAGATAAGCTTTGCCATGATTTCGCCCCTGTCCTGAGCTGATGTACAACGTTGCGCGGCATATTACGCGCATTCTGCGCACCTGAACAGTGGTTTGTGGCCCATGACGGCCTCTTGCCTCGTCGCACAACGGCGGTCCGATCCTCGCCGCGCGTTCCTGCCCTCAGAATCCCATGATGTTGTAGCCGCAATCGACATAGATGGTTTCGCCGGTGATGCCGCTGCCGGCATCGCCGGCCAGGAACACCGCCGTCGCCGCCACTTCATTCACATCCACATTGCGCTTCAGCGGAGCGCGTTCGGATTGCTCCTTCAGCATCTCGCCAAAGCCGGAGATGCCGCGCGCCGCCAGCGTCTTAATTGGCCCGGCGGAGATCGCATTTACGCGAATCCTGTTTTTGCCCAGATCGTTGGCAAGATACCGGACACAGGCCTCCAGCGCGGCTTTCGCCACTCCCATCACGTTGTACTTGGGAACCACCTTCTCCGCGCCGTAGTACGTCATGGTCAGGATGCTGCCACCCTCGGTCATCAGCGGCCGCGCCGTGCGCGCCAGAGCCACCAGCGAGTACGCGCTGATATCGAGCGCGATGCGAAAGCCTTCGCGGCTGGTCTCCACGAATTCCCCCTTCAGTTCCTCGGCCGGCGCATATGCCACGCTGTGCACCAGCGCGTCGAGCTTGCCGTAGCGCGCCTTCAGTTGCTCAAACAGTTGCGTGATCTCTTCATCGCGCGAGACGTCGCACTGGAAGGCCTGCGAGTTAGGCAGCGCGGCGATCAGGTCATCGGCTTCTTGTTTCAGGCGCTCATTCTGGTAGGTGATCGCGAGCTGCGCTCCGGCCTGCTGCATTTGCTGCGCGATGGCCCAGGCAATGCTGCGCTTGTTCGCCACGCCAAACACCACTGCCGTCCGCCCTTGTAAAGTATTCGACATCGGCTCTCACTCCCGTCCAGCGATCAAACGATTGAGAATACCAGCCGGGGCGAGGACCTGTCTCGCACCCCCGGCGCGACATGGTTCAACCGGCGAATCGATACATGTGAGGCTTCGATTAGTGCGAGGAGAATGCTATTGTGTGAGATTCGGCATCCTCAAGGAAGACGACGATGGATCCCCTCGAACCGGAGAGCCTGCGCCGAGCCAAAGCCCGCTTCGGCAGAAAGCCGCAAGTGGGAGGCATATTGGCAGCCTTTGTCGGCGTCCTCTTGCTGCTGGCCACACCGCCGGCCCGCAAAGGAGATCCCATCAACCCGCATCACCTCGCCGCTCTTTTCCTCATCATCGGCATTGCCCTGTTCGCGATGGGCACCCTGTTGCGGTGGTTCTATCTCAAGTGGAGGTTGTAACGGGTCCGTTCAGCTCTGAAATTTTTTGCAACCTGGGTTCGCAATTCTACTTCCCATTGCTTGCGGCTTCGGACTATACTCGCCTGCGCTCTTCGCTTTTGGGGCCAGCCTGCTTCCAGGCGCCTGCGAAGGTACGGCTCGCCGGTGTTGCGATGCCGTAGCAATTCGGCCAAGTCCTATCCGTGGATTTGCCGGAGCTCAGAAAACGTCGTCCCATTCGATTGCGCTGCGCCCTTCAGTCCATGACGTACAGGAGGCACCATGGCGACCATCCGGGACCTGATCAGCAATCGCACCATCCACTACATTCAGCCTAACCAGACGGTGTTCGAGGCGGCCAGCTACATGGTGGATCGCAACGTCGGGGCCGTGCCCGTCCTGGACGATACCAAGCTGGTAGGCATCTTCTCCGAACGCGACATCATGCGCCGCGTGGTCACCGAGGGCCGCGACCCGCTCACCACGCGCATTGCCGAGGTCATGAGCACGGAGGTCCACACCGTCGCCCCCAGCGCCAGTTCGGAGGAAGCCATGTGCGTGATGCAGACCCATTCGGTGCGTCACCTGCCGGTGTGCGAAGGCCGTACCCTGGTCGGCTTCCTCTCGCTGCGCGACCTGCTGCGCTGCCACCTCGAGGAGAAGTCCGGCGAAGCGGAGATGATGCGCGCCTATATTCAGACCTCCAGCTAGCCGTCTGCGCCCCGATTCGGGATTGGGCCGCTGCGGTAGGTCGAATGTGGGACGCGCGCTAAATCTGCGATGCTAGACTGACGCTTGGTCATGAACTTGCCAGGAGTCATCGACGACCTCCGCAAGATAGTTGGACGCGACGCTGTTCTCGACCGTCCTGAAGACGTCATGCTTTATGAATACGACGCGGGTGTTCGCAAGAGCACACCCGGCGCCGTCGTATTCCCCCAAACCGCACAACACGTTTCCCAGATTATGCTCGTAGCTTCAGCCGCCGGCGTGCCGGTGGTGGCGCGCGGGGCGGGCACGGGTTTGAGCGGCGGTGCCATCTCCCAGGCCGGCGGGATCGTGGTGGCGTTCTCGCGCATGAACCGCATCCTCGAAGTCGACGTCGAGAACGAGCGCGCGGTGGTGCAGCCGGGCGTGGTCAATCTCCAACTCTCGGAGCATGTGGCGCACCTCGGGCTCTACTTCGCGCCCGATCCCTCCAGCCAGAAGGCGTGCACCATCGGCGGCAACGTCGCGGAAAATTCCGGCGGCCCGCACACTCTGCTGCATGGCGTCACCGTCAATCACGTGACCGGCGTGGAGGTCGTGCTGCCCGATGGTGAGATCGTGCAGTTCGGCGGCAAGGCGGCGGAATCCTTCGGCTACGACCTGACCGGCTTCTTCGTCGGCTCGGAAGGCACGGTCGGCATCACCACCGCGATCACAGTGAAGCTGCTGCGCAAGCCGGAAGCCGTGGCCACGTTGCTAGGTGTCTTCGAGTCGGTGGACGACGCCGCGCGTACAGTGTCGGCGGTCACGGCGGTGGGCATTACGCCGGCGGCGCTGGAGATGCTGGATGGATGGACGCTGCGCACCATCGAGGCCTTCTGCCACGCGGGCTATCCGCTCGATGCCGGCGCGGTGCTGCTGATCGAGCTCGAAGGGCTGCGTGAAGCCGTGGAGGAGCAGGCCGTCGCGGTCAGCGAAGTCTGCATGCAGCAAAAAGCGCGCGAGGTACGCCGCGCCAGGAATGCGGAGGAGAGCGCGCTGCTGTGGAAGGGCCGCAAGATGGCCTTCGCGGCGCTGGGCCGCGTCTCACCTTCTTATTACACCCAGGACGGCGTGGTGCCGCGCAGCAAGATTCCCGGCGTGCTCCAGCACATCGGCGAAGTCGGCAAGAAGTACGATCTCATCATCGGCAACGTCTTCCATGCCGGCGACGGCAACCTGCATCCCCTCATCCTCTTCGATATGCGCGATGCCGATCAGTATGAGCGCACGCTGGCCGCCAGTCGCGACATTCTCCAGTACTGCATCGATGTCGGCGGCTCCATCACCGGCGAGCACGGTGTGGGCATGGAGAAGCGCGACATGATGCGGCAGCTGTTCACCGACGAAGAGCTCGACGTCATGATCGCCCTGCGCAATGCTTTCAACGGAGACGAAGTTCTGAACCCGGAGAAGATGTTGCCCATGCCGCGCATGTGCCGCGAGATTACGGGAGTGTCGGGGAATGCTGTGTTGGCGCGGGAGGGCATGTGAGCACCGTTGTGGCCCCCGCGTCCCTTGCCCGCGAGCTGCGCGAGATCTGCGGTCCCGGATACGTGATTGACGATCCGGCCAAGCTTGAAGCAGCGAGCATTTTGGGCGTGACCCCCGCGCTCGCCGTCGAACCGGCGACGGCGGAAGAAGTAGCGGCCATCCTGCGGCTGGCCAACGAGCGCGGCCTCAACGTCGTTCCCGCCGGAGGCTGCACCCAGCAACAGGCCGGCGCTGTTCCTCCGCCCATCGATGTGCTGCTTTACACGCACCGGTTGACCGCCATCGAGCACTACGATCCCGGCGATCTCACCGTCGGTATCGGAGCCGGCTTCCGGGTCGCGAAACTGTGCGACATGGTGGGAGCTTCCGGGCTGCTCTTCGCGGGCGATCCTCCGGCCCACGAGCTCGCCACCGTCGGCGGAATGTTGGCCAGCGGACTTATCGGACCTCGCCGCCATGGCTACGGCGGGCTGCGCGATTACTGTATCGGCGTCAAGTTCGTGACCGGCGATGGCCGCACCGGCAAAGGCGGCGGCCGCGTAGTGAAGAACGTTGCCGGCTACGACATGATGAAGCTGCTGATCGGTAGCTGGGGCACCCTGGCGGTCATCACCGGCGCCAGCTTCAAGTTGTTTCCCCTGGCCCCGCAGCGCAGAACCTTCATCGCTGAATTTTCCACTGTGGCCGACGCCATTGAATACCGCAGCCGCGTGCTGCGTTCCCCGCTTTCGCCGATGTGCCTGGAACTGGTTTCACCTGACGCCGCAGCGTTCTTGCCCGGCGACGATCGATCCAATGCGTGGTCCATCTATGTCCGCGCCGCCGGAAGCGACGTGGTGCTGGCCCGCTATCGCTCCGAACTGGGCAAGGCCATTGGGCGGGAGGTGGAAGGCGACGACGAATCCGCGCTGTGGCGCGCACTTGCGGACTTCCCCCGCACCTTGTCGTTGCGCTATCCGCACTCGCTGCTGCTTGCGCTCTCGCTCCCACCGGCGGAGGTGAGAACGGCGGTGCAGGATTTAGAATCCATCGCCGGTCACAACCGGGTGCAGTTAGCAGTCATGGGCCGCGTAGGAATCGGACAAATGCTCGTCGCCTTGTGGGCCGTACCGGCTTCGCCGGCCGCGCTGGCGGCAGCGGCTTCGGCCTTCTGCACAACCTTGGGGAAGGACAGCAGCGTTGCCGTGCTGCAATGTCCTGACCCCTTGCGGCCGCAGATTTCCGCATGGAATAAGACCCCGACGCACCGCAGAAGTATGCAGGCCGTCAAGCGCGCACTCGATCCGAAAGACATTTTGAATCGCGGGAGGTTCGTTCTCTGAGCTTCGCAACTCCCATTGTCGAACATCCTGTCTCCAACTTCTCGCCGGGCGAGAAGCCGAGCTGGGACCTGTACTCCAAGTGCGTGCACTGCGGCCTGTGCCTGGACAACTGCCCCACCTATCGCGCGCTGGGCACGGAGATGGATTCGCCCCGCGGCCGCATCTACCAGATGCTGCAGGTCGACTCCGGACGGCTGGCGCTGGCCGAGTCCTTCGTCACTCACATCGATCGCTGCCTCGGCTGCCTGAATTGCCAGACCGCGTGCCCCTCCGGCGTTCAGTACGGCCATTTGCTGGAGAACACGCGCTCGCAGATCGAGCAGAACTACGAGCGGCCCCGGCTGCAGCGCATCGTGCGCAAGCAGTTCTATACGCGTGTCCTGCCCTCACTGGGACGGCTGGCGCGCTCGGCCAAGCTGGTGCGCTTCTATCAGCGCTCGGGCCTGCAAACTCTGGCGCGTTCCACCGGCCTGCTGAAGGCGATGGGAGTCGCCGAACTGGATGCCCTGGCGCCGCGCATCGAGAGCAATTTCTCCTTCGAGGATCTAGGCAGGGTCTTTCCCGCGGAAGGCAAGCGCCGGGGACGGGTGGCGTTGCTCATCGGCTGCATCGGCAGCGTGGCCTTCGCCGAACTGAATCGCGCCACCATTCGCGTGCTCACTAAGAACGGCATTGAGGTCTGCATCCCCAAACGGCAGACTTGCTGCGGCGCCCTGCACGCTCACGCCGGATATCTCGAGCTGGCGCGCGAGCAGGCGCGCAAGAACATTGATGCCATGCTGAGCCCGGAGTTCGATGCGATCGTCACTAACGCCGCCGGCTGCGGCGCGGCGATGAAGGAGTACGCCAATCTCCTGGAGCACGATGCGAATTATGCCGAAGACGCCAGGGAGTTCGTCACCCGGGTTCGCGATGTGACCGAGTACCTCGCCGACGTGGGCCTGCTCGAGCCCAAATGCAAACTCGGCAAGCGCGTCACCTACTCCGATCCCTGTCACCTAGCGCACGCGCAAGGCATCCGCAAGCAGCCGCGTGAGTTGCTCAAGAAGATTGGCGCGCAGCTGGTCGAGATGCCACGACCCGACACCTGTTGCGGGAGCGCCGGCGTCTACAACGTGGTGCAAAACGAAATCTCGATGAAGATCCTGGACGAGAAGATGGGGTTTGTAGCCATGGTCGAGCCTCAGATCATCGCCACGGCGAATGTCGGTTGCATGCTCCAGTTCGCGGCGGGAACCAAGCGCAAGGCGCTGAACATTGAAGTCAAGCACGTGATCGAGTTGCTGGACCAGGCGTACGGAGGCAATTCAAACGGCAATCTCTAAGCGGCCCTGCGCTGCTGCGTCTGGCCGCGTGATTCGCCCGGGAAACTCTCCGAGTTCGAACTCGCTTCCCGGAACTGAAATGCCACCTGGAAGACGGGATCGGGCTCGCGCCCAAGCAACCGTGCGATGCGGCCCTGCGGTTGCCGCGGCAGGGAGTTCGTCAGCATAGGCGCCGCCGCCTCGACGAAGCGCTTCCTCTTTTCTTCTGTCAAATCGTGGTCACTGATCTCCAGCGTAAGGTCGTTGCGCAGCTCGCAGCGGCGCGACCCGGGCAAGTGCGGGCCAAGCGGACGTTGCGGCAGAAACTGGATGGTGATTCGATCGCGTTCGTCCAACGGAAGGCGAAACGAATGAAGCGTAATGTCGATCAGCTTGCGGGCGATTTCACGCTTCTGCTCCAGCGGAACATCTGGGGAATACAGTCGTATGTAAGGCATGCGGAGCCTCCACTTAAGAACTAAGATGCATGTCGGTTGCCAGAGAGGGGTATGGTGTCAAATACTTTTAATACAAGGAGTTGTGCAGGTCCTAAGGTGAGCTGTCGTCGCGGTTGTCGTATGTAGATTTTTCTGGTCGATAGACCAATTTTCGATAGCTAAACCTTCCCGCGTGCGGCCGACTTCACTACGCGCTCCGGTCCGCGCTCCACGTCTTGCGCCGGGCTCCGCTTCCCGGCTTCGGCCAGGGTCGTCACCGGACATTTGGGACGCTCGTCGACCTGCAGCTGGAAGATGTCGGGACGGGCATAGTGACCGACGACATCCAAATCGTATTTGCCGCGAACGATCTGCGCGCGATCAATCTCGGCAACCAGGATGGCTTCGCTCTCGGTATTCGGCCCGGCCAGGAAGTTGCCGAAGGGATCGACAATGCAGCTGCCGCCGCGCGAGACTACGGCGTCGAGATCGTTGGGGATGCGCCCGCGATAATCAGCGGGAAAATCGCGCCGCCGATTGAACTGGTTGCAGGCGAGCACGAAGCAACGGCCTTCGACGGCGATGTGGCGCATCGACGCCAGCCAGGAGTCGCGTGGATCGGCGGTAGGCGCGCAATAAAGCTCGATGCCTTTGGCGTACATCGCGGCGCGCAGCAGTGGGAGATAGTTCTCCCAGCAGATAACGGCGCCGATCTTTCCCAATGGAGTGTCGAAGACGGGCAGAGTGGAACCGTCGCCGAAGCCCCATACCAGGCGCTCCAGGCCGGTCGGCATGACCTTGCGATGCTTGCCCAGGAAGGCGCCGTCTGGCGCGAAGAAGAGAACACAGCAGTAAAGCGTGCCGCCATCGCGCTCGATGACGCCGATGACCAGGTAGATGCGATGCTCGCGGGCGGCGCGGCTGAGTTGGTCGACCACGGGGCCGGGGACCTCGATGCTGCTCTGCCAGTAGCGGCGAAAGTCCTCCCGCCCCTCGTCGCTGCGTGCGCCGAAGACGGCGCCGAAGTCCAGTCCGCGAGGATAGCCGGAGAGGAAGGCCTCGGGGAAGACGACAAGACGGGCGCCCTGGGCGGCCGCGTCGGCAACCAACGATTGCGTCTTCGCCAGAGTGCGCTCCAGGTCGAAGACAACCGGTGCTGCTTGCACGACCGCGACCTTGAAGCGATCGTCCGACGGAGTTTCACTCCGATGGCAAACTTTGTTCATGGCCTTCCTTTGTCGCCTTTATCGCCACTGATCGCCGCGCGCAACAGCGAGGCCAACTCCTCCGGCGTGCTGACCGGCGGCTGACACGCGAAGTCGGTGCAAACAATCGCAACTGACTTCTGCCCCAGCATGGGTAGATTCGGAACTGTCTCCGCCAGCACCGGCGGCAGGTTCTGCGCTACGGCTTCGCTGTCAGTCAGGTGCACCACGGACTTATTGACGGCGAAAGGCGCGATAGCGGCTCGCAACAATGCCGCCGCGCTTTCATCTTCTCCGACCACGACCACCTGCGTGTGCGGCCGCGACAACCAGGTCGCCGCGATGCCATAGGTTCCCGCGTAGATGCCGAATTGCTCAGCCGCCCCGGCAAAAACCTCCAGCGTGCGCTGGGCAGTCTCCCGGTACTTCGCGTCGTTCGTGTAGGCGTGCAGCCGCAGCAGCGCAATCGCGGCGCTGGGATTTCCCGCTGGCGTCGGCGAATCCTGAAAGGGCTTGCGGCGTGTCGACAATGCGCCCAGTTGCAGCTTCTCCTCCAGCGACGCTTCTGTATCGAAGAAGCCGCCGGATGCCTCATCGGCGAAGCGCGCGATCATCGCATCTGCAATCGCTTGCGCAAACTTGAAGTAGCTCATTGCGCCGGTGACCTCGTAGGCGTCGAGGCAGGCCTGCGCGGTGAAGGCGTAATCGTCAAGCATGCCGCGGATGAAGCGCTTCTCCGCGTGCCGATCGGCATAAGCGATCACATGCCGCATGCCGCGATCCTTGTCCCAGGCCTCGGAGAGAATCCGGTCAAGCGAGCGCAGCGCAAACTTCCGCGCATCGTCCAGCCCCAGCACCTGCGCCGCCTGCAAGTACCCCGAGACGCACATCGCATTCCAGTTCGCGTAAACCGTCTTGTCGACGAACGGCGTCGGCCGCTTCAGCCGCGCGGCATAAAGCTTTGTCTTCGCTGCGGCGAGCAGATCCAGCGCCTTCGCAACATCCACTCCCATGCGCGACGCAACTTCCTCCGGCAGGGCGCGTACCCACAGAACGTTTTTCGCCGGATTGTGGTGCATCTCGCCCATGACCTCGATGTCGTAGTGCAGCGCGGCGGCCTCGAACTCCTGCTCGCTCAATACAACCTTCGCCTCGTCGCACGTCCAGGTGAAGTAGTCGCCATCGTCGTCGAGGTTGATGTCGGCGTCCTGCGACGCGTAGAAGCCGCCACGGTCGCGGTCGCTCAGCCACTCATCCATCCAGCGGATGATGTCTCGCGCAACATGCGCATAAAACTCGAAGCCAAAAACCTGGTAGCCGTGGACGTAATTCTTCAGCAGCTCCGAGTTGTCATACGACATCTTTTCGAAGTGCGGCACCGTCCAGTGCTCGTCGACCGAGTAGCGATGGAAGCCTCCGGCGAGTTGATCGTAGACACCCCCGCGCGCCATCTTGGTCAGCGTCGTCGTAACCACGGTGGCGACTCGCTCCTCCCGCGTACGCGCATACCAGTCCATCAGCAGATCGAGCGCTGCCGGATGTGGGAACTTGGGCGCACTACCGAAGCCGCCGTTCTTCTCGTCGAAGATAGGCAGCGCGGATTGCACCATCACGCTGACCAGCCGCGGAGAGAATTCCGTCTGGTGGCCGGAAAAGCTCTCGGCATTGCTCAGTACGTGCATGGCTTCGTCAGCCGACTTCAGCACTTCGTCGCGGCGTTCACGATAGGCATCGGCAATAGCCTGCAAAATCTTCCTGAAGCTGGGCCGTCCCCACTGGTCGACCGGCGGGAAATAGGTGCCACCGTAAAAGGGACGGCCATCGGGCGTGAGAAAAACGGTGAGCGGCCAGCCGCCGGTGCCGACAATCGCCGAAATCGCAAGCTGGTAGCGGCTGTCGACGTCGGGGCGTTCGTCGCGGTCCACCTTCACCGCAACGAACTCGCGGTTGATGATGACCGCGACGTCGGCATTCTCGTACGATTCGCGGTCCATCACATGACACCAGTGGCACCACACCGCGCCGATATCGAGCAGGATCGGCTTGCCCTCGCGCTGCGCGGTGGCGAAGGCCTCCTCGCCCCACTCGTGCCACTGGATGGGCTGATGCATGGCCGAGCGGAGATAGGCAGAGGACGCGCGCGACAGTGAGTTCAGAACTTCTGCCATGAGGACTCAGTCTAGCAGGGAAGAGAGCGGCAAATTGGGGGCGCCCCACCGTTTTGTCGAAGTGGGCGGAAGAGAAATCACCACAGAGGCATGGAGAAATGCACCTTGCACACAACTCCGTGTCTCCGTGGTGAATGATTCCTTAACGAAATCAGCAGCGCCTCACCCCTGCAGGTGCGCTTCCAGGAACCACAGGTCCTTGTCGGCGGCGCGCGTCACTTCGGTGAAAACATCGGCGGTCGCCTGATCGCCTAGCTTACCGGTATCGTCGATTGCTTTGCGCGCTGCGTTGGCCAGGGTCGCCAGCCGCTGCACCAGCGCGCGCACATGTTCTTCGCCCTTCACCGCGTGCAGGTCATATTCTTTGATCGATGAGTTTGCCGCGACCTGGCGGGCCGTTCCGTGGGCCACTCCGCCGAGCTGCACCAGTCTCTCCGCGAGCAGATCAGAGTGCTCTTCCAGGTGGGTGGCGACGGAGTCGAACAACTCGTGCAGTTGGATGAAGTGCATGCCTTTCACGTTCCAGTGAGCATGCTTGACCTGGGTCTTCATGTCGATGGTATCGGCCAGGCGGGCGTTCAGAATCTCCATGACTTTGGACTTTGCGTCGTCGTCGATTTTCACACTGCTGGCAAAATGAACTTCCGTTGTTGCGGTAGCCATCAGTTCTCCTTTCGGCAGCAAATCAGGCTGCACGGGATGAATGATTGGGGTATAACAAATTCGCTCACAGGCAAGACGAGGTTATTCTAGTCCCGCCAACAGCGGATTGCTGTAAGGTGGCGACAAGGAACCATCGCTTTTTTTCGATGATGAAATCAACCATGAAGACTCAGGAAGTGCTGGCGAAGCTGGCGCGCGGTGTAAGCAAGTTCCAGAAAGAAATCTTCCCGGTTAAACGCGAGCAATTCGCACAACTGAAACATGGGCAGTCTCCCATCGCCATGTTCTTCACTTGCGCCGACTCCCGCATCCTTCCTGCGATGCTCTTGCAGACTCAGCCTGGTGAGGTCTTCACCGAGCGCACGCCGGGCAACATTGTGCCCAAATACGGCGATCATGTGGGCGGCGTCACCGCCAGTGTGGAATACGCTCTGCTCGTGCTGCAGGTGCCGCTCATCATTGTGTGCGGACACACGGATTGCGGCGTGGTGAAGGCGCTACTGGAACCGGAGCAGGCGTCGGGTCTTCCTGCTTTGCAAAGCTGGATGCGACATTCCTTGCCCGCGCGCGAGCGCTTGCTCAATGAACATCGCAACCCTCCCAAGGAAGAAAAGCTCCGGCTACTCACCGAGTACAACGTGCTGACTCAGCTGGAAAATCTGAGAACGCATCCCTCGGTGGCTTCCCGCCTCGCAAGCGGCGAACTGGAGGTGCACGGCTGGCTCTACGACATCGGCGATGGTTCGGTGTGGACGGCCGATCCCGCAAGCAGCCACTTCGAGATTCTAGGCGGCGATCGGAAACCGTAGATCCGCCACTCTGCGAGCGCCACCTGCCGTCGTCTTACGGTGCCACCGCAACCAGGTTTGGCGCCGTGGGATTGCCATTGCTGTCCGGCAGGAAAACCAAGATTTGCGCCGCATCGCTCAGAGTTGCGGTGTCGATCCGGTGTACAGCTCCATCCGAGGCGCCCACATACAAATGAGCGCCGTCGAGCGTCAGCCCGCCGTTGAAAGCTGAAACTCCGCCAACCAGAGGAATCGTCGTCGGCGTCAGCCCTGGCAGGTAGAAGCTGAGGATGTCAGGCAGGTTGCTGACAATCCAGGCGCGCGTGCTGTCGGAACTCACCAGCACTTGCTGCGCCGTGAAGCTTCCCGCATTCAACGGATAGCTGTTGATGGTGCTCTGGGTGGTAATCGGGCAACCCTGGCTCAGCGGCGAAGGGGTGGAGAGCACGTCGAGCGAGGGCGAGTCGGCAGCCACCGCTCCACTGCCGTTCGGTATCGCTTTGACCAGCGTAGGAGCCGTTCCACTCAGCGCCTGGTCCTGCGTCTGGTTGCAGGTGGAGAGTACGAGAATCTGCGCTCCGCTGGCGCTGGTCACATACGTCAACCCGCCTTCCGCGATGATGTCGAGCGCATTCGCCGCGTTGGCCAACGTCGTAATGACAGGCGATCCTGTCTGAAGGCCGGCGCCTAACTGGGTGCCGGAAACCCAGACGTTGAATTTGCCGTCGGGAGTGAACGCATCCGAGCTGACCGTAGTTCCGGCAAACGTGCTGGTCACCGTCTGATTGGGAACGTTGAAGTAGTGCAGAGCATTGGCTGCGCTGTCCGACAGCAGCACCGTGGTTCCGTCCGGCGAGACCGCTACTACGGTTCCATTGACCGCAGCCGTTATTACCGTGCCCGAACTCACGCCCACTTGCATCAACTCCGAGCTGGAGCCCAAGTAGAGGATAGTGCCGTCGGGACCGGCAACCAGGGAATTCGGCACGGCCGGCAACGTAATCGCCGCCCCCGGCGTGTTGCTTGATGTGCTGATCGGTACCAGTTTGGTTGAGCTCGTGCTGGCTGCGTAGACCGTCGTCGCGCTCGGCTCATTCACATTCACCGTGACGATATTCTGGCTGTATTGGGCGGCGATGTATTTGTTGCAGTCGGGAAAGCTGCAAGACGCGGTTATGTAAGCGGTGCCTCCGGTGACCGCGGTCACGGTCGCGGGATTGTTGCCGGATGTTCCCGTCGCAACCGTTGCGGTGGCCACGGAAGATGTTCCCCAGGTGAGATTCGGCTTCACATATTGGCTGTTGCTGTCAAAGACGTCGGCTGTGAGCGACTGCGTGTTCGTGGGATTCAACGTGAAAGTCGTATTGTTGCTGTTAGCGTCGTGCACGGAAATTCTTACCACGGGGCAGGTGAGATAGTTCACACCCACGCTGTTCACTCCCGAAACGCTGGCGAAAACCGTGGTCGCGCCCGGAATGCCGGCTGTAAGGGTTCCAGAACTGTTTACCACGGCAATGCTGGTGTCGTTTGAGCCGAAAGCGAACGGGCCGACCGTGGATGTGATATTGCAGGGCGCGGACGGAGAACAACCCGGCGCGCTGGTGCTGAAAGCCAGGCCACTGATGCTGACTGTCTGGCCCATGGTGGTGCAGCTGTTTGCCAGGACCGCCTGCACCTGGTCCACGTGCTCGTGAACGTAAACCGTCGCGGTCGCGGTGATGTTATTTTGTGTGGTCGCCGTGATGACCGCTGTACCCACGCCACCGGGCCCGAGCGTGGTATTGCAGTTAATAATGTTGGCGTCCCACACGCCTCCGCAAATCAGGCCCCCGCTGGAGACGGTGGCGATGGTAGTGTTGTTGCTGGTGAAGGAAATGTCGGCGGCGACGCTGTTGCCTTGGGCATCCAGTGCGACCGCTGAAAGCGAAACGACCGCGCCCTCGTTGAGCGAGATGGTGCTGGGAGACAAAACGATCCTGGATGCCACGTTGGTCACGTTGCCGCCGCCGCCGCATCCCACCAGAAAGGAAAGCACGATAACCGCTGCCACCGCGGTCCACACCTGCACCGCCAAAACCCGCTGCATGTATCCTCCCCGCCCTCTGGAAGCCGGCGGACGCGCACGACGAAATTATTTCAAAAGGAAGAATCTAAGTGTAGAGGCTGGTCGCGCGTTTCAGCAAGCAAGCACCCTGTTGCTGACTTCGCCACCACAGCTTTCTCAAACCCCGAGCCGAAAACCGAGTTGTGCACGCGAACTAAGTTGTGTGCTCGAAGGCTGAGCCCAGGCCACTACAATGTGAGAGCGCAACTCATCCGTGATGAGGATTTGTCTCGCTTGAAGCCGGGCGGAGCGCTGGTCTTCCGTGTCCTCCATTTGGTTGGCGGCAGGGCTAGCAACGCTTCGAAGCAATTTCTGAAAATGATTACCCCGAACTTCTTTCACACCCCGCAGGAAATCGGGCTCCTTCTCCAGCGAATTCACTCGATCAAGCCAGGCGGCAAACGGCGCAGGTTGCAGATTCGTTGTCGCTCTGTTGCAAGTGTCTACTAGGCATGGACGCATCTGGAAGCGCATTGTAAAATCCGCCTGATCGTCGGCGTCTTGCAACGGAGTTGGCACAGATGTGTTCTCGTTTCGCTCTTATTCTCTCCTATTTTCTCGCATGCACAGTTTTGTCGTGGGCAACGAGCGGGGCGACTGGTTCCGGTTCTCAGCCGACCTACGTCATTACTAACGACGATGTGATCCTAAGTAACCAGGTGAGTTTCTATTTGGCGGGAAATACGCAGCAGGGTCCCACGCTGACCTTGCAGAACAGCCTGCCTGTTACCGGCCGGGGAATCGGTGGCGGCTTCTTCGGAACGCGGCGGCTGTTGTTGGATCCATCCGGTCAGTGTCTCTACGCCAGCAATGGTGGCACTTCCAACTTTACCGCCGTCGATATTGCCACCCAGCAGGTAGTCGGTACCTACGCTGGTTTCAGGACGGATAAAGGGACGACGAACGGCGTCGGCTTGGCCATGAACAGCAATTATCTGTATGCCGGGTTCACACAATCGAACACCATTGCTACCTTCGCCGTCATGCAAGGGTGCCAGCTGTCACTGCTGGACAGCACACCGGTTGCCGGGTTGAGCGGCGGCTGGGTAGGTGGAATGGCCATCCGCGGCAACATGCTGGTAGTGGCGTATGGCGATGGATCGATCCAGTCGTTCAACATCGCCAATGGCGTACCGATCTCCAATGACGACGAGCAGAACGCAGCCGGGTTCGCCACTGCCTATTTTCCCGAGTCGGTGGACATCACCCAGGACGGACACTTCGCCATCTTCGGCGACGCTGCCATCGGCACCGCGGTTGAGGTCTCCGATATCTCCTCCGGCAAACTCGCGCCCACCGTCTTGTACAACCTGGGCACGGCCGCGACCGCAATTGTCGGCAACAACTCAGCCTCCGTGTGGCTGAGCCCCGACGAGAGCCTCCTGTATATCGGCAACAGCCAGGGAGGCAGCGTGATGGCTGCATTCTTCAACCCAACCACCGGAAGAGTCAGGTCAGGCTGCTATTCCGGCGTGCTGAAAAATTTCTACAACCCCTGGGCTTATATCGGATCACTGGCGACTCGTGACACCACGGGTACCGGCGGTGTGTTGTACGCCGCCGAGTTCGGATCGTCGGTGGCGATTCTTGAGGTGCAGTCGAATGGCACCACCTGCACGCTCGCGGAGTCTCCCAACTCGCCGGTCGCCGACGACACCAGCGACGGCTTGCTGTCGATCCAGGTCTATCCGCCACGCCCTTTCTAAGAGCAGTCCTTCTACGGAGTCAATCATGCGCGCAATGGTAAGAGTCATGCTGGGATTGCTGGTTTCGGGAGCGGCGTTGATGAACTCTCCGGCGCAAACCATTTGTCCCTTGCGGCCTTCACCGGGCAGTCCCGTACTCAATCCGCTGGACCTTTTCAGTCAGAACGGCGTATTGACACTCGATCTCCTGTTGCAGAACCAGAAGCAGAACGACGGCTACATGCATTACTGCTACATCTACATGTATCAGGGACAACAGGTGGAAGCGCCGACCCTGCGGTTGAATCCCGGCGACCGCCTCATCCTGACCCTGACCAATAACATCCAATCTCCCTATGACCGCTATCAGGCCGCGCAAAAGCAACCTCTGGAACCGATGCACGGCATGGCAAAGCATCAAGCGACGAAGCCCGATGACGACTGCAGCGGCCAGGAGATGATGCTGGGCTCGACCAACATTCATTTCCACGGCATGAACATCTCGCCTACCTGTCATCAGGATGATGTCATCAACACCATCATTCAGTCGGGCGATCCGCCATTCCAGTACAACATTCAAGTACCGGCCAACGATCCGCCAGGAATGTTCTGGTATCACCCGCACGTACATGGCAATACCACGACGCAGGTGGAGGGTGGCGCGGCCGGCGCCATTATCATTGAAGGAAATCTGCCGGGCACGCAGGGCCTGCCCGAACGCGTGCTGGTGATTCGCCAGCAGTTTCAGAATCCCGACTCCTGGATTCCCGGTCCTAACGAGTTGACAGTGAACTTTCAGCCGGCAACCTATCCGCAAGCCCCTTCGCCGATAATCACAGTGCAGAACGGACAGCCGGAGTTCTGGCGGCTGGTGAATGCGACGACTCAAGCATTTCTGACGTTGCAGATTCAGTTCGGATCGACGCCCCAGCCGCTGCAACTGCTGGCCGTCGACGGCGTGCCGCTGCAGAGCCCGACCTATCAGACGACGCTCAGTGTTCCCCCAGCCGGCCGGGTCGAGTTCATTACGCCCGGACTTCCCGCAGGACTGAGCGGAACTTTCCTGACCAACGGCTACAACACAGGTCCAGTCGGTAATCCGAACCCGGTGCAGGTGCTGGCCAGCATGGTGGGCGGCGGCGCAGGCGCCAAAGTCCCGCCGCCGGCGCCGCATGTGGCGAAACCGTCGATGGAACCTCCGCGCTTCGCCGGTCTGGCCACGCAAGTCCCGACCGCCCGCCGCAGCCTGTACTTTTCCGAGCAGACCATTGGCAGCAATGGACCGACGCAGTACTTCATCACTGTGCAGGGCCAGTGGCCAAAGGTGTTCACCATGGATGAGCCGCCCGCCATCGTGACCAACACCGGCGCCGTCGAAGACTGGACCATCGAGAACCACGCTGGCGAGGCCCATGCCTTCCACATCCACCAGATCCATTTTCTAGTGATGGCGATCAACGGCGTTCCCGTGCCGAACCCTTATTTAGCGGATACGATCACCATTCCCAACTGGAGCGGCAGCGGCTCCTATCCCAGTGTCACGCTGCGGATGGATTTCCGCGATCCCAACATCGCCGGCACCTTCGTCTATCACTGTCACATCCTGGATCACGAAGACGGCGGCATGATGGCGAAGATCCAAGTTAACCCGGCCAATTGAGCGACGCTTGCTATCTGACTTAGGTAACATAAGCCTAAGTTCATGTATGAATTACGAATCCTTCAGAGACTCACAATCTGGCAAAATTGGGTCGACTTTGGATGGGCATTTCGCTTTTGTGCCCAACAAATTGCCGCCGCAAATTGAAGTGACATGGGATCGCATCGCGCCTGAGCGCGGCTGACCGCACATCGACCGATTGTTGAGAGATGGGATTCTGAGAGAGGTAACCGGGCAAAAGCGTAACCGGGTATATATGGCCCCCGAGATTTTCGACATATTGGACGTTTAGGGCTCTTGTGCAAACCGGCGATAGGGCATCAGGGTTGACGCCCCGCGCCATGGATTGCTATATTTAGAAGGTTCTGCGAGTTCTGTTTAGCCTGCCTGTGTAGTGTCTGGCTGTGCTGCTGTAATCTCCATCCTGTAGAATGATTTTGCAGGATCCTCGCTGAAACGTGTCTGCGCTTCCACTGGAGCTTTCCGATGGGTATGCAGACCAAGGCAACGAAACGGAGCGCCCTCGTTCCCGACCTCCGCATCCGGCGTTAAGCCGGCTGCGGAACGACCACGGCGTCACCGTCGCAAGCCTAACCTGAGCGGAAACCAAAATCCCCGGCAGTGTGCGCGGGGAAGCATGGGCAAAGTGGCTTCGGGCCATGCGCATACGACAGCTTTGCCCAGTCCCTGAAGTGGGATCGACAATTTTTGTGCCGCGGCAGTCGCCGTTTGTGATTGCCTTGGCCGGCGCGATATTGCGGCTTCATGCCGCCAAGATTCGAAGGAGCTGCGAAGAGTGCCTACATTCAATCAGCTGGTGCGGAAGGGCCGGAAGGCGCCGAATTACAAGACGGCCTCGCCGGCGCTGCAGTCCTGCCCGCAGAAGCGCGGTGTGTGTACCCGCGTCTATACCCAGACGCCGAAGAAGCCGAACTCCGCGCTCCGCAAGGTCGCGCGTGTGCGCCTGACCAATGGTATCGAGGTGACGACCTACATCCCCGGTGTCGGCCACAACCTGCAGGAGCACTCGATTGTGCTGATCCGCGGCGGTCGCGTGAAGGATCTGCCCGGTGTCCGTTATCACGTGGTGCGAGGCACGCTGGATTCGGTGGGGGTTGCCAATCGCAAGCAAGGCCGCTCCAAGTACGGAGCGAAGCGCCCCAAGGCCTGATTTGTGTCAGGGCACGTCTTTAGACGTGCCGCAAAGGCCTGAATTTTGAGAGCGGCTTTAGCCGCTGAGCAGGGGCTAAAGCCCGACATTTTTGAGACGCTGATAGGCACGACTGAAGTCGTGCCCTGACACAAGGCAATAAAGATTTTCGAGGTTCTATGCCGAGAAAAGGACATATCGCAAAACGCGAGACGCTGGCTGATCCGGTGTATCAGTCCCAGTTGGTCAACAAGTTTGTGAACTCCATGATGTGGGACGGCAAGAAGTCCACCGCCCAGGGCATCTTCTACAGCGCGATGAAGAAGCTGGAAGAGAAGGGCGGCGACGAAGCCATCAAGCTGTTCAAGAAGGCCGTGGAGAATGCCAAGCCGGTGCTGGAAGTGAAAACCCGCCGCGTAGGCGGCGCCAACTACCAGGTTCCGGTCGAAGTCAATGCCGACCGTCGCACCTCGCTGGCGATTCGCTGGATCCTGACCTACAGCCGCGGACGTGGCGAGAAGGGCATGGTCGACAAGCTGGCCAACGAGCTTCTCGACGCGGCCAATGGCAAGGGAGCGGCCATCAAGAAGAAGGAAGACGTACACCGTATGGCCGAGGCCAACAAGGCCTTCGCACACTATCGGTGGTAAACGGGTAGAGCGGCGCTTTAGCGCTGCCGTCGCCAGGGACATAAGAATTCTCGCGAGCAGGCCGTCGCAGATGACCTGCTCGCGAAACGAGGAAATTACGGAGCGTAACGCGAGCCTGAAGGCTCGCTCTACCGAGTACGAAACGGAATAGATTGTGCCCAGACAAGTCCCATTAGAGCGCTGCAGGAATATCGGCATCATGGCCCACATCGATGCCGGTAAGACCACCACGACGGAGCGCATCCTGTTCTACACAGGACGCACGCACCGCATCGGGGAGGTCCATGAAGGCACCGCGACGATGGACTGGATGGCGCAGGAGCAGGAGCGCGGCATCACCATCACCTCCGCGGCCACCACCTGCGTCTGGAAAGACATTCGCATCAACATCATCGACACGCCGGGCCACGTCGACTTCACCGCCGAAGTCGAGCGCTCGCTGCGCGTGCTCGACGGTGCCTGCGCCGTATTCGACGCTGTGCATGGCGTCGAACCGCAGTCGGAGACTGTCTGGCGCCAGGCCGACAAGTACGGCGTGCCGCGCATTTGCTTCATCAACAAGATGGACAAGATGGGCGCCGACTTCGAGCACGCCATCGACACCATCCGCAAACGCCTCAATGCCCGCCCCGTAGCGATTCAGTTGCCCATCGGCCAGGAAGACAAGTTCAAAGGCGTCATCGATCTGATGTCGATGAAGGCGATCCTGTGGAACGACGAGAGCATGGGCGCCGAGTACGTGGTCGAAGAGATTCCCGAAGAGCTCAAGAAGAAGGCCAATGCCTTCCATCAGATCCTGGTCGAGACCGTGGTCGAGAACGACGACGGCGACGACCTGATGCATAAATACATCGAAGGCGAGACCATCAGCGAAGCGGAGCTGAAGGCTGCGCTGCGCCGCGCGACGGTAAAGATGAAGCTGTTCCCGGTGATCTGCGGAACCGCCTTCAAGAACAAAGGCGTGCAGCCGCTGCTCGATGCCGTCGTCGATTATCTGCCGTCGCCGCTCGATATTCCTCCCGTCAAGGGCAAAAACCCCGATACCGGTGCCGAGGAAGAGCGTCCCGCTGATGACAAAGCTCCTTTCGCCGCGCTCGCGTTCAAAATCATGACCGATTCCTTTGTCGGTCAGCTGACATTCATTCGCGTCTATTCCGGACATCTCAAACAGGGCGACAGCGTGCACATCAGCGCACGCTCGCGTTCGGAGCGTATTGGCCGTCTGCTCAAGATGCACGCCAATAAGCGCGAAGACATTACCGAGATTTACGCCGGCGATATCTGTGCCTGTGTCGGTCTGCGCCACGTCACCACCGGCGACACCATTTGTGACGAGAAGCACCCCATCGTGCTGGAGTCGATCGAGTTCCCGGCGCCCGTGATCTCGGTTGCAGTCGAGCCGAAGACCAAGGGCGATCAGGAGAAGATGGGGGTGGCGCTGGGCAAACTGGCGCAGGAAGATCCCACCTTCAAAGTCAACACCGATCCCGACAGCGGGCAGACCATCATCAGCGGCATGGGCGAGTTGCATCTGGAGATCATCGTCGATCGCATGATGCGCGAGTTCAACGTGCAGGCTAATGTCGGCAAGCCGCAGGTCGCGTATCGCGAGACCATCCGCAAGCATTCGGAAGCTGAAGGAAAGTACATTCGCCAGACCGGCGGCAGTGGCCAGTACGGACACGTGAAGATCCGCCTGGAGCCCAACGAGCCGGGCAAGGGCTACGAGTTCGTCAACGAAGTGGTTGGCGGCGTGGTGCCCAGGGAATACATCAAGCCGGTCGATCAAGGCATTAAGGAAGCGATGGAAGGCGGCGTCCTCGCCGGCTACGAGATGGTCGACGTGAAGGCGACGCTGTACGACGGCAGCTATCACGAAGTCGACTCGAACGAGATGGCCTTCAAGATTGCAGGCTCGATGGCGTTCAAGGAAGCCGCGCGCAAGGCCAGCCCGGTGCTGCTGGAGCCGATGATGTCAGTCGAAGTTGTGGTGCCGGAAGAATACATGGGTGTAATCATCGGCGACCTGAACAGCCGCCGCGGGCGTATCGAGGGCATCGAGCACCGCGCCGGATCGCAGGTGATCAAGGCGATGGTTCCGCTGGCTGAAATGTTCGGCTACGCCACGAATATGCGCTCGAACACGCAGGGCCGCGCGACCTTCAGCATGCACTTCTCGCGTTACGAAGAGGCGCCGCGCTCGGTCGCTGAAGAGATCGTGGCCAAGGTGCAAGGCAAGAGCCCGGCGGGAACGAAGTAGGTTTGAAAGGCAAGGGCCAAGCCGTGCCACAGGAGACGGTTTGTGTCAGGGCACAACTTTAGTCGTGCCGACGACAGGGTTATAAACATCGGGGCTTTAGCCCCTGTGTACCACGGTCGGCTGCAAGGCTTGGCTTTGGTCTTGAAGTAAGCAGTTCGAGAATCAAGCGCCGTCAGGCGCGGAATAAAGTAGCCCAGGACGGAGCGAAGCGGAGTCCTGGGTGGCGTGAAATTAGATCTGAGTCCCGTAGGGACGGCAGGGTTTTCAGGAGCTCCAATGGCGAAAGAGAAATTTGATCGCAGCAAGCCGCACGTGAACGTTGGCACCATTGGTCACATCGATCATGGCAAGACCACGTTGACGGCGGCCATCACCAAGGTCTTGCAGAAGCACAATCCCAAGATCGTGTTTCGCTCCTTCGACTCCATCGACAACGCGCCGGAAGAGCGCGAGCGCGGCATCACCATCGCCACCGCGCACGTCGAGTACGAGACGGCGAACCGGCACTATGCGCACGTGGATTGTCCCGGCCACGCCGACTACATCAAGAACA
>Ga0335081_10002750_pt1 | contig 27729 bp, 25 predicted proteins | sample Lox_Sample_35_FD_206713 | JGI IMG/M metagenome (GOLD analysis project Ga0335081, IMG submission 206713) | Soil microbial communities from Loxahatchee National Wildlife Refuge, Florida, United States - Lox_Sample_3.5 | ecosystem: Environmental > Terrestrial > Soil > Wetlands | place: USA...
TGAAAAAGGCCACGTTTCTCGCGGAAATCATTCGTGAACTTGAACTTACGGACACTCAGGTGCTCGTTCGGCGGTACGAGGAGCTCGGAGAGGAGATCGCCCCTCTCGACTTCATCTGTGCCCGGGCCCTGGGAGAATTCCCTGCGTTCCTCGAGTGGGCGGCCTCGCAACAGATTGCAGCGAAACAGGTTATCCTCTGGATCGGAGCGCGCGATCTCCCCGAGCTCCAGAAGATCCGGACCTGGCAGTGGCGCGAGCCCATCCCGGTGCCAAACTCCCTGCGGCGACTCCTCCTCGTGGGTGCAAAGAAGGCCTAAGGTGTCGGCTCAACGACTGGAGAGCAAACGACTTTTGCTTCTTCCGTGGGAAAGCGCGGATTGGATTGCATTCAAACCCATCGCGACGGACCCGGCGGTGATGCGGTACATTTCCAAGGGAAGACCGTGGACGGACGAGAAAATCCGCGAATTTGTCGAACGCCAGCAGCGTCACTATCGGGAAGTGGGTTATTGTCTCTGGAAGCTGATTCGGAAGAGCGAGGGTCGGCTGGTCGGCTTTTGCGGGCTCCAGCCACTCGATGATTTGCCAGGAGTGGAGATCGGGTGGTGGCTCGCCCAAGACCAATGGGGACAGGGGCTGGCCACCGAAGCGGCCAGAGTGGCGGCGAAAGATGGATTTGAGCGCATTGGCCTAAACAAAATTGTAGCTGTTGCTCTGCCGGAGAATCGCGCACCAATTCATGTGATGGAAAAGCTGGGCATGCGCTGCGAAGGCGAGGCAAAGCATCACGGATTCGCAGTTGTCCTCTACGTATTGGAAAAACAGACTTGACCGGAAGCGGCCTCGCGCAGGTCCCCACCGTCGATCTGTTCCACGTGGAACACACCCGCGCGATGGTTCAGTGCCCCAACCGTAGATGAACGTTCCACGTAAAACAGTCTGAGTGCTCGGTTTGAACTCCGAGAATGTTCCACATGGAACATTCGCCGCCCCAGCGCGAAAATTTCCACATTTCTAGCTTTGTTCCACGTGAAACATCTTGCATCTGTCCTAACAGTTTGCTAGATTTTCGCTGGCGGGGGACTCGTTGGCTCGGATTATCGCGGTTGCAAACCAAAAAGGTGGGGTCGGAAAAACAACAACGGCGGTAAACCTCGCTGCCTGCCTCGCTGCGGCGGAGCAATCCACACTGCTCGTGGACTGCGATTCCCAAGCCAATGCCACTGCGGCCATCGGTTTTGCCAAAGACCCCTCGCGCAGAACCCTCTACCACGCCCTCATCCTCAATGAGTCTATCGACAAACTCATTCAAAAGTCACAAGTTGAGGGCTTGGATGTCGTCCCCGCCGACAAAAATCTCGCTGGAGCGGCAGTTGAGCTGGTAACTGCGGAAAACCGCGAATACAAGCTGCAGGCGGCGCTAAAATCGACCCACGACAAATACAAGTTCATCGTACTGGACTGTCCTCCTGCTCTCGATCTACTCACCTTGAATGCCCTGGTTGCTGCCGGCGCCGTGTTGATTCCGATCCAATGTGAGTATTTGGCGCTCGAGGGCGTCTCCGAGCTATTAGATACCCTGATGCGCATTCGGCGAACCCTGAATCCCTGTTTGGAAATCGAGGGCATTCTGCTGACGATGTACGACGAGAGAACGACACTTTCGCGCCAGGTTGCCACCGATCTTCGCAGCTTTTTTGGATCGCAGGTCTTCCAAAGCTTGATTCCCCGCAATGTGCGCCTTGCCGAGGCACCCAGTTTTGGGAAACCCATCATTTTCTACGATATTCATAGCAAAGGGGCAGAGGGCTACTCGCATCTTGCCCAGGAGGTCATTGCCAATGCCGAGAAACGCGCTGGGACGGGGGCTAGGAGCGCTCATTCGGGAGCCTGAGCCGCAAGCTCAGCCAGCGCCAGCCCAAATTCATCCACACGCCACATCTTCAAGCGGCGCAGCGGCAGCTCCAGCTCGCGATGTTGCGCACACTGGGCCATTGCAAATTGACATTGATCAGATCGAGCCGAGCCCGTACCAGCCGAGGACACGCTTTCGCGAAGAAGCTCTCGATGAGCTGGCTCGCTCAATTCAAGCTAGCGGAATCATCCAGCCGCTGGTTGTGCGGCCGATTGGCAATCGCTACCAGCTCATCGCAGGAGAGCGCCGCTGGCGCGCAGCGCAGCGTGCCGGTCTGAAAAAAGTGGCCGCGATTGTTCGCGCCGTGCCCGACGATTTGGCCCTCGAAATGACCCTCGTGGAGAACATCCAGCGCGAAGATCTCAATGCCATGGAAGCAGCTCGCGCCTTCGAGCGCTTGATGGATGAGTTCCAACTGACGCAGGAAGTCGTAGCGGAGCGAACTGGCAAAGATCGGGCCACCGTTGCAAACGCAATCCGCCTACTGAAGCTCGAGCCACTCATTCAGGATTGGATAGAAGAAGGAAAGTTGACGGCGGGACACGGCCGGGCACTGCTGGCAATCACGGATTCACAATTGCGCTTGCGCTACGCGCAGCGCGCGGCCCGCGGCGGCTTGACGGTTCGGCAGATTGAACGCCTAGCTTCCCGGCGCTCGCGCAATGCGCAATCCCAAACAGAAGTGCACTTGGATGCCAATATCCGCGCCGCCCTCGACGAACTGCAGCGGCACCTGGGAACCAAAGTGCTCCTCCGCCAAAAAACGAAAATGCGCCCGGGACAGCTCGTGCTCGAATATTACGACGAAGCGCAGTTGATGGGACTTTACGACCGCCTCATGAAATAGCTAACGAAATAGCTGTTGCCCAATCACCGCGTCGGCTGTCCGTCAGTGCAGTCGTTTCATTCGACAACACACGCTCTCACTTGCGTTGACTTGTCCGTATGCGCAGTTAAAGTAAGAGTGTCAGTCTGGGGGGAACATCGTTATGGCATGGAAGTGGCCCGCATCGTCAAGGGACGGCGCCGGCGAAGAATGGACAGGATTCATCGACCAGGGCGTCACGCTCGAAGGTACGCTCACGGTCACCGGCACGTTTCGCATTGATGGAAACGTAAAGGGCCGCATCATTTCAGAGCAAACCGTAGTACTCGGCGACGGCGCCAAAGTCGAAGGCCAAATCGAAGGCAACCGCGTGGTGATTTCCGGCCGCTTTGACGGAGTGATCTTCGCGAAAGGCCGCGTCGAGATTCAAGCAAAAGGCGTCGTGACGGGCGAAGTGCATTCGCCGTGCATGGTTATCGATCCGGGCGGAATTTTCGATGGCCGCTGCCACATGCTGGCGTCTTCCGACACAGCCTCGACTGTGACCATTCCCATTCGCGCCGCCAGCAGCGCAGGGTAACGCTTTTAGCCAGCTATTCTGAGCGAGGCGAAGGATCCCAATCGACCCTGAGTCCGGGCGTTCCTGTATTCTTGAGATTCTTTCGCGGTGTTGGTGTTTCGGGGTACTTCAGGACTTGGTAGCTGGCTCGTACGGCCCGCTTATCGCCTTCTCGGCGTCGCGCATCCCCGCCTCAATGTTCGACTGCCAATCCAAATGCGGCACCGGAGAAGCTGCAGCCGCCTTGTAATACCGTAACGCATCCGAAGGCCGGTTGAGCTTTTTCAAGCAAAGCCGTCCTGCCGAGAGCAACCCCAGAAGCGCAGGCCGCTCAGTAGGACACACTTCCGCAAGCCGCGCATATTCGGCTACGGCGCGTTCAAACTCTTGCTTGCCCTCGATGGCCCGGCAAAGCTCCAGCCAGGTCGCTGCCGGCATGCGGTTTCCGCCTGTGTTGATGTATTCCTGATAGTCCTGCAAAGCAGCTTCGACATCCTGCGCCTTCAGGTGCAATTGGCAGAGCTTGATAGAGACTTCATGGTGTTTAGGTAGATCGTTCTTACGCCAATAAAGTTGCTGCAGCAGGAAGTAGGCGTCGGCCGCATCGGGCTTTGTGGCAACGTATTTCTCCAGAACCGCGATCGCTTCGTTTATCTTCCCTTGATTCATCAACTCCGTGCCGTGCACAACCGCGGGATCCGCGGTCCAGCCAATCTTCTCCTCGATGACCGCGTTCGCTTTGTGCTCCAGTCCTGTCTTCTGAATGACGATGGCTGCCAGTGCGCCAAAGATGAATCCGCCAATATGCGCCCAATGCGCGACGCCGGAAATTTTTCCCACCAACGTCCCGTAGAAGATTTCGGACAATAACCAAAGCGGAAGCAGGGCGTATGCAGGCGCCTTGAATCGGAAACGGACGAAAAAGGCCGTGCCCCACATGTCAATCTTCAATTTCGGGAAGCGCACCAGGAAAGCGCCCATGAGCGCCGCAATCGCGCCCGACGCGCCGAGACAAGGCACGATGCTATCGGGATAGGCCCACGCATGAAACTGCGTGGCGGCAATCCCAGCCAGGAAATAAAATATGGGGTAGATCGCGCGGCCCCAGTTATCTTCCAAGATAAACCCGGAGAGCCAAAGGAACCACATGTTACCGATCAAGTGCAGCCAACCGGCATGGAGAAACATAGAGGTTAGGTAGGCGAGCGGCTTTTTGTGGGCCGGAATGAACGCGTAGTTCTGAAGAATCGAACGGTCCTGAACCTCGTGGAAACGCTGCGCCAACGAGTCCATCTTCGCTTGCAGTTCTTCGGGATCTTCTATCAGCCGAGTTCGCGCGTCTTCTGCGTCAAAAAGCTGCCGGTATTGAGAGGTGGCTTCCTTCCAAGCTTCGGGATTGGACTTTTGAAAGTTTTCGACGAACTGCTGCACGTCCTCGGGCATTTTCAACTCGGGATGGGACGCTGCGAGCAGAAGGACGTGCACACGGACTTCGAGGGCCTCTGGCTGCTGCTTGTCGATGGTCCAATGTGTTCCAAGGAAGGCAACGATGTTCAGAGCAATCAGCGCGAACGTAATGATCGGCCAGCGGCGGCCCTCCATGTTCTCGTGTTTGAGCGGAATCAGAATCATCGCGGCCCCCCGTTCCTCGCCCGCGCAGGCAGACTTCCCCGGGATTTCATACAGCCTAGCGATGACGCACCACCCGGGGAAACTGGCCGCAAGGACAGGTATTCCCTACTGGTTAGTGCGGCAGAAATCGCTGCATGTGCCGGGCGCTCGCCGCGCTATTCCATCTGCGTTTTCCTCAGTCCGGCTAGCACTCGGGTTGACAGGGCTGAGTGCGGCGTCTATCGTTCGAGAGAGTTGTTCGCGAGGATTACCGAATGAAAATTCTGGTCATCGGTGGCGGGGGGCGCGAGCACGCGCTTGTGTGGAAACTCAAGCAAAGCCCGCGCGTTGAAAAAATCTGGTGCGCCCCCGGGAACGCCGGCATCGCCGCCGAAGCAGAATGCGTCAACGTGAATGCGGGCGACGTCGCCACGATCGTCGAACTCGCGCAAAAGATTCAGCCGGATTTCACCGTGGTGGGACCGGAACTGCCGCTCGTGAACGGCCTGGCCGATGCTTTTCGCCGAAGAAACTGGCCGATTGTGGGGCCGTCGCAACAGGCCGCGCAGCTCGAAGGCAGCAAGATTTTCTCGAAGCAATTTCTGCTGCGCCACGGCATTCCCACCGCGAAAATGTACGGCGCTTATGATTCTGTTGCCGAAGCATACGCCGCCCTTCGCTCAGTCCCTTTTCCAATCGTCATCAAAGCCGACGGACTTTGCGCCGGAAAAGGCGTGTTCCTCGCTCCTGATTTCGCTTCCGCGCGCGATTTCATTGAACGCGTCATGGAGAAAAACGAGCTCGGCCCAGGCGGCCGGCGAATTCTGCTTGAAGAAACTCTCGAAGGAGACGAGCTTTCCTTCATCGTGCTCACCGATGGAAAGAACTATGCGCCGCTCGTGCCCACGCGTGACCACAAACGCGTCTTTGACGGGAACCGCGGCCCCAACACGGGCGGCATGGGTGCGTACTCCACCGACGAATTGCTGCCGGAATCGCTGAGAAAGAACATCATCTCGAGCATCGTCGAGCCGACCCTGCAAGGGCTCTCTGCGGACGGAATCCCCTATCAAGGATTCCTCTATATCGGCCTGATGTTGACAAGCTTCGGTCCCAAAGTCCTCGAGTTCAATTGCCGCCTGGGTGATCCGGAGACGCAGGCCATCGCGGCGCGAATGGATTTTGACCTGGCCGCGGTTCTCGCCGACGTAACGAACGGCATGCTCGACCCCTCCAAGCTAAATTGGAAACCCGGCGCGAGCGCCTGCGTAGTGCTGGCTTCAGGTGGCTACCCGGGGAAATTTGCCGTGGGGAAGCGTATCGAGGGCCTAACCGCTTCCGAGCACATTACTAGTGTGAAGGTGCTTCACGCAGGAACGAAACAATCCGGAGATGCCATCCTTACCAATGGCGGCAGGGTCCTGGGCGTGACCGCTTCGGGACCGACCCTGAAACAAGCCCTTGCTTCAGCTTATTCGGCCGCTTCGAGGATCCACTTTGATGGCATGCACTACCGCAAAGATATTGGCGCTCAATCGAATCATCTGAGTGCCGCAGGGGATTGAGCATCGTGGCCAAGGTACAAAATCTATTTCGCGCGCCGAAGAAGCGCTTGCCCATGGAGGAACTCCGCGAAGTACGCGCGGTGGCGGATGAAGGTCTCGAAGGCTGCGCTCATGGTCGAGCGGGAAGCAGTCGGCAAGTCTTGCTCGTCGATCGTGAAACGCTCGAAGCGATGGATCTTCGTCCGGGGATTCTTCGCGAGAACATTACCACCGATGGCCTCAACGTGAATGGCCTTAGGATCGGTCAGCAATTGCGCGTCGGCGAAGCCCAAATCGAAATCACTTCCGTCTGTACTCCCTGCGATCAGATGGAGAAAATCCGGACCGGCTTGCGCAAGGAACTTTGGGGCCGCCGCGGCATGTTGGCCCGCGTCCTCGCAGGCGGCATCATCCGCCCCGGCGACCCCATCGAAAAACTTCAATGAGCTTTAAGGCTTAATCTTTTTGCGCAGCGTCGGGGCCTCGGGCGGGCGGTTCTTGTCTTCCTCCGCTTTTTCTACTGGCTCGTCCGGCGGCACAACCCAGCTAAACCCGCCCCGCTCATCCATCGTGCCGAGAATGAATCGCTGATTGTCCGCAATCAGCGGCAAGACCGCGCGCATAAAATCCACCGAATCTGCTGGAACTGCCTTCTGGGCCTGGCCCGCGCGCAAATTCTCCAGCACCTTCTCAAAGCGGGGTTCATGCTCCGCCAGCGGCGTGATGCGCGGATCATTCCCTTTAATCAGCTCGAGGAGCGTCGGCCCTTTCATGTTCGTAGGGTATCGGCTCTCGACCAGCGTCTTCGGTGCGTGCTTTTCGGGCGGATAGAGCTGCGTAAAACGCGGTCGCAGCACCTTCGTCTGCCAATACTCCTCCCCGCGCGTCGCAATCTCTTCTTGCTCGACGTGGTAGTCCACTTCCCAGACTTCCGGGCCGTAGTCGCTCGGGGCGTATCCAATAATGATCACTTGGAAGAGCGCATCATCGGGGGAGAAATCGAGCTTGTGGTGCAGTTGGCCAACCAGCGGGCGCAGCTTCTCGAGAAAGGAAATGCCAACGGACTCCAGGTCCGCTTCCCCTTCGCCGGGGGTCTCTTCATAGCGGGAATCCCTTGCTCCCACGCGCTGAAAGCTGCGGTCCAAACGAAAGGGCTTGGGATCGGCGGGGTTGCGCCATTCCGAGGCCCCGAGCAATACGCCGACGTGTGTAGAGTCCAAATCCACGACCCGCGGCGGAATGGAGTTTTGTTCTACCGGCCGACTGATGGCCGCAAAGATAATCGTGTCGTGCGCCACGTGGACGATCACTCGTCCGCCGGCCAGATTCGCCACAATCTCGTCTTCCCGCTGGGCGGAAACCGGCACAGCCGCCAGCGCGACAGCAAGACACAGCAACAGCGGCGCAGCAAGGATTACGAAGCGAAAGCTCCTCTGCCTCTCGCGGGTTGGTTGTGGTCCGAACATCTCTACTAGAATCTTACGAGCCTTCTCCCCGAATTTCACGGGGATTGCAATTGTGGCCTCTGGCCCGTCCGTCACAATCCCCTCGTCCGTCCCCTTAGAAACAGGGTGCCTGGAGTTCCTCTGGGCCGCCAGTTCCGGTAAAATTAGGGGGGAAAATCAGTGGTGGCGGAATGGGACTGAAAAAGCCGAAAAGCATCAAACACAACGGCAAAAAGCTAACGGATATCCTCGAAGCGCACGAACGGTTTTTCCGTGGCAAAGAGGGCGGCGCGCGCGCGGACTTGACCGGAGCCGATCTTTCTCACGCCGACCTTCGCACCCTCAACCTCGCCGGCGCCCTCTTGCGCAACGCCAATCTCGAAGGGTCTGACCTTCGCAACGCGAGGCTCCCTGGCGCCGACCTAACCGGAGCAATTTTGCGAAGAGCGGACCTGAGAAACACTGACTTGACCGAGGCAGCGCTTCCCGGCGCGGACTTGGCGGGAGCGGAAGCCAGTGGCGTGGAATTTTTCCGCTGTGACCTTTCGAATGCGAATTTCCAGGGCGCCCGTTTGCGCAACGTCAATTTGCGCTCGGCCAGCGTTAGCGGCGCAAGATTTACGGGCGCGGACATGGGCGTGGCCATTTTGCGCGAGACGGACTTGACCGGCGCGGACTTTTCCGGCGTGGACCTTTCGACGGCGCTGTTACCCAAGGGGTATTCGGCGCCGTTGGCTGCGAAGAAAAGCGCCTGAGCCCGCTGCGAAGAGAAGTGCGTGCGCTGGTTGCCAAGAGAAGCGCCTGAGCGCGCTTGGGGAATGGCAATCCATCCGCTGCCGTGTTAGCCTCTCGCTCGTTGAGCAGAGAGTTCCGTGAAACCTGTGGCGACTCCCGTTACCCAACTCGATCGCTCGACCGTGCGCGAGCGCGTTCTCGACGTGATTCGCGGCTTGCTGGAAGAACTGGGCAGCCAGGGGGCGCTCCCGATGCTGGGGCTTTCGTCGCAATTGGATCGAGACCTCGGCCTGGGCAGCCTCGAGCGCGTGGAACTGCTGGCACGGCTGGAGAACGCTTTTGGCGCACGTCTGCCCGATCGCGTTTCCTCCGAAGCAGACACTCCTGAGGACTTGGCGCGCGCCATCCTCGAAGCACCCGGAAGCACAGTGGAGGAAGTGGAACCGGAATCCACCGTGCGAGCTTACGTCCCCGCGCAAAAACTTCAGCGCGAAGCAGACGGCGCGGGCATATTCACCGCGGAGACCCTGATCGACGTTCTACGCTACCGCGCGGCGCATAACGCCGAGCAAACGCATCTCACCATTACTGAGGACGGCGATACCGGCGAACGCACTTCCAAGCTGACGTTCGCAGAACTGCATGCCGCCGCCCAACGTTGCGCCGCGGAGTTGGCGCGCCGTGGAGTGCCTCCGGGCGGTCGCGTCGCGTTGATGCTGCCGACTTCGCGCGCGTTTTTCGTTTCCTACGCAGGAATCCTCCTTGCCGGCGCCGTTCCTGTGCCGATTTATCCTCCGTTTCGTGCCGATCGCATCGAAGAATACGCCGCACGGCAATCCGCGATTCTGAGCAACGCGGAAGCTTGTCTCTTGCTGACGTTCCGGCGGGCCGAAGCGATCGCCAAGTTGCTGCGGCCACGCGTGCGGTCGCTGGAAAGCGTTGTGGATGCGGAAAAACTCATCGCCGCAGCCGACAACGCTCCACCTTTGGCGCCAGGCGCGCTTTCTCCACACGTCACCGGCAGCCGCGTTCGAAAAGGCAGCGACCTTGCACTCCTGCAATATACTTCCGGGTCCACGGGCGATCCTAAAGGCGTGATGCTGACGCACGCGAACCTGCTGGCGAACATGCGCGCCGTCGGCGAAGCCGTGCAGCTCAGTTCCTCCGATGTGGTGGTGAGCTGGCTTCCGCTGTATCACGATATGGGCTTGATCGGCGCCTGGCTTACCATCCTGCATTTCGGAATCCACGTCATAGTGATGTCGCCGCTGTCTTTCCTCACGCGCCCCGAGCGCTGGCTGCATGCCTTTCACAAATATGGCGGAACCGTCGCGGCGGCTCCCAACTTTGCCTATGAGCTGTGTGCGCGGAAAGTCGCCGACAAGGACATCCAAGGAATCGACCTGAGCTCTTGGCGTGCGGCGTTGAATGGCGCCGAGCCGGTGAATCCGGATACGCTGGAACGCTTCGCGGCACGGTTTGAAAAATATGGTTTCCGGAGAACCGCGCAACTTCCCGTCTACGGCCTGGCCGAGGCTTCGTTGGCCGTTACCGTGCCGCCGCTGAATCGTGGTCCCCTTGTTGATCGAGTGGAGCGCGCAACGTTTACGTCCCAAGGACGCGCCGTGCCCGCCGCATCAGACGACGGCACGGCAATCTCCTTCGTGTCGTCCGGAATGCCAATTCCGCGCCACGAAGTGCACATCGTCGATGAAGACGGCAGGGAAACTCCCGACCGCATTGAAGGATTCCTGTGGTTCCGCGGCCCCTCCGCAACGAGCGGCTACTATCGCAATCCGCGAGCCACCGAGACGCTGCTGCCTCTGGGGCCGGAATCCGACGACGGAGAATACCCCTGGGTGAATTCGGGTGATCGCGCCTATCGCGCGCAAGGAGAAATCTTCGTTACCGGCCGCGTCAAGGACATCATCATCAAGGGCGGAAGAAATTTGTATCCGCACGAAGCCGAAGAATTGGCGGCGCGCGCTGAAGGAATCCGCAAAGGCTGCATTGTGGCGTTCGGATTGAACGACGAAGCCAGCGGAACGGAAAAGATGGTGGTCGTAGCGGAAACGCGCGAGCGGGATCCGGGGCGCCGCGCGGCTATCTCCGCAAAAGTCACAGAGCTAGTCACGCAAGGTCTGGGAATGCCGCCGGATCGCGTCGAGTTGATTCCGCTGGGCAACATCCCGAAAACTTCGAGCGGAAAACTCCGGCGCGAAGAAACCAAGCAGCTTTATCTTGCGGGAACCCTGTCTTCTCCTCGCGCGCCGGGGTGGGTTCAAATCGCGAGGCTTGGCACGAAAAGCACCGTTGCGCATTTCGGGCAGGAGCTACTGGCTGCGGTTAGAAGCGTGCTTGAAAAACTGTACGGCATTTATTTCTATGTCGTTTTTTCGCTTTGGATTGTGCCTTCCTGGGCGATCGTGTCGTTCTACAAGGACCATCGCGCCGCCGGCCGGTTTACTTCTTCGGCGCTCAGAATCTTGTTCGCGCTGATCGGATGCAAAGTGCGGGTCAACGGCAAGGAATTCATGGACAAGCCGGGAGCGAAGATTTACGCGTCGAACCATGCCAGTTATTTCGACGTCCTACCGTTAATGCTGGGCTTGGGCGTGCCGTATCGCTTCATCGCAAAGATCGAAGTTGGTGGCATGCCGTTCATCGGCACTTTTCTAGATCGCATGGGGCACCTGAAGTTTGACCGCAAGGATGCGGGGTCGCGCTTGCGGCAGGCGCAGGAGATGGAAGAGTTCCTGCGTAACGGCGAATCCGTTTTCGTGTTCCCGGAGGGGACCTTCACAGCAGAGGATGGCCTGCGGCCTTTTCAGCTTGGCGCCTTTAAGGCAGCGGTGGCCACCGGTGCGCCCATCATTCCCGTCTCTCTCGCCGGCACGCGAAAAGTCTTGCGCGATGGCACGTACTTGCCGCGGCCCAGCAAGGTGACCATCACGCTTCATCCGCCCATCTTTCCGAATACACACAGCAGTTCGGGCAGCGGCGAATCTTCCGAGTGGCACGAGTTGATTCGTTTGCGCGACGCCACGCGCGAAGCCATCTTGCGTGATTCCGGCGAACCGCTCTTGTAGCCGCTGTATAACTCTCCTTTCACAGGTCGCGGCAAAATTAGCAAATCAGTCCGCAGGAAATTACTCGCAGTTGCACGTTACAAAACTTCCCACAAATATTTTTGTTTGCTTACAACTGCGAGCCTCCGAATTGCATCTCTATAGCAAGACAAAAATCGAGATGCGGAGTGCTGCCTCCCTGCCTGAGGCACACCGCGAACCGCGCGGCCGCGCCTGGATCCTGCGGGCCTGCGCAGAAAACTAAATTCACTTGGAGGGTTTATGAAGTTGAAGCTACTGGTGTGCTTACTCACTGTTCTCACGTTTGCTGGGCTGTCTGCTTCGGCGCAGGAGAATGCCTCAAAAATTGACATTTTCGCGGGCTATTCGTATTTGCAAGCCAATCCCGGAGTCAACGGCGTAGACAGTTTCCATCTCCACGGAGGAGAGGCTTCTCTTGCGTACAACCACAATAGTTGGTTGAGCGGCGTCGCCGATTTTGCCGGCTACAACAACGGCAACATCTTGGGCACGGGGGCCAGCGGGACTCTCTCGACGTATCTGTTTGGCCCGCGCCTGTCCTACCGGCATTTCCGGAGGATTACGCCGTTCAGCCAGGTGCTCTTCGGCGTAGCTCACGCTAATTCCAACGCGTTTGGAACGGCCAACTCGCAGAACGCCTTCGCCATGACTGCGGGCGGCGGCGTGGACCTCAAGCTGCTGGATCACTTCTGGCTTCGTCCCGTTCAAGCAGATTATTTGCTGACGCGCTTCGGTGTGGGGACCACAGGCACGCAAACGCAAAACAACGTGCGCATCTCCACCGGTTTCGTCGTCCGGTTCTAAGCGGTGAAGCTGAAAAGCAGTTCTCTCTGCCTCCAGGTGCGGTCTTCCGCACCTGGAGGGTCGGGATGACAGGTTTGGGGGTCCCAGGTTGCGGAATGAAATCCCACTTCAGCGAAGTTGGATTTCGCGAGCCTGGAAAGAATCGGTTGCCGGGTGCAGGCAGAGGGGCCGCCTGGAGAAGGAGAGCGGCCCCTTGCACCTTTTTCCTTCGCTCATTTCCATCAATCAGTGCTGCATGACGTAGATGACGGTGATGTACGTTTCGACTTCCACCACCTGACCGTTGAGAATCGTCGGCTGGTAACGCCACTGGCTCACTGCTTCCCTTGCGGACAAGTAGAAGATTGGATCTCCGCTCACAATCTCCAGCGACTGAATCGTGCCATCGGTTGCGATGATGGCTCGCAATTCCACTTTGCCTTCCTTGTGAATCTGCTTCGCCAGAGTGGGATAGACAGGCTCGACACGCCGGACAAGGCGCGCTGGATCGAGTTGCGTAATATGAATAATCTTGGGTTTCGCGTGGCTCTCGGAGGGTTGTGGAGGACGCACAGTGGCACGGGAATCCGGAATTGGGATTAGGCCGTCGGGTACTCCGGGGACGCCCGGCAACAGATCGCCCACGGGTTCATCCGAGCCGTTGGTCGAAGGATGCGAATCTTGCGTCACAATCCCTGTCGGAATCCGTTGCGGCTGGCAAAAGTGGCAGGCGGTTTTCTGACCGTGGGCCGGGTCGTGAGAACCTGTCCCATGTGACGAACCGTGATAAGGGGAGTAGGGAGGAATCGGTACATACTCCTTTCCCACGAAGCGCTCCGTTTTGCCAAACAGCGGCACAATCAATATTGCAGCGAGACACAAGCTTTGAATCGAAACGGAGATAACCAACGCGCGGCGGCGCACTCGCCGTTCGCGAGTTTGCTGCTCCCCATCACCATCCACGAAACAGGCGCGCAGGGAACCAAGGCTTTCTTCATGAACTGCTTCGAGAGCGTTTCGAGACTCGGACGGCATCACACACCTCCATATTTTCTTCGCGAGGGTTCCCTGGCGCCGCTCTCGCTGCTGTCGCCGAGGCGGTGCTCCGGAGAATCTGCGACGCCGGCCTCCTGGGGTTGCTCTAGTTCTCCAGGAGACCAGCGCCGCGCTCGCAGGGATGTGAGGTAGCGCGCGTCCTCGGTGCTTTGGACACCACGGGACGTGACAAGTTCCCTTGCGCCAGAGACGCAAGCGGGAAGAAAATCACGCTGCGTCTATGTGCCGAAGCGGTACTGTCTTGTAAGTGCCATAGAATAAGGGATTTACGGAAACCGTACCCACTTTGCTAAAAAACGCATCTTATTGTTCGAGGACGTGGATCCCAGGAGGGCAGTGACCATGGAACGGCGCAATTTGGAAACGGTAGGTGTGCGCCGCACCGGCTGGGCTGCTTTGGACCGCGATCCGCAGCAGGACAAGATTGAATTCATCTGTCCGCATTGCGGCAGGCGGGACGAAAAGAACGCCCGGCGCGAGCGCGCTTTATATCACTTTACAGACGGCTTCTTGCAGGATTTGCAAGGCGAAATGACCCAGTGCCATGCGTGCAAGCACTGGTTGCGCGTTGTTCCCATCGTGATGCTTCACGATCAGGACGAAACACGGCGCTTTGAAGCGGTCTTCTCGGAAGAACATTTGGTAAATTCGAACTGAGTCACAACAAGCACGAACAGGAGAGGCGGAGCGTGTTTTCAGCGCGCTCCGCCTTTTGCTTCTTGAGGCCCGTTCTTCGTGTGGCAGGATTACCAGCGGTCGTGATCGTGGTCGTCCCAATCGCGATCCGTGCGCCAGCGGTGCCCGTCTTCATCCCACCAGCGATGATTCTCGTTCCAGCAGCGCTCGCGGGCTTCCCGCAGTTCGTGGCGGGCGTGGTCGGCTTGCTTGCTGTACACGCCATGGTGCTCGATAGCTTCGTGCAACTTGTGATCGGCCTTGGCGACGCGCCGCTGACAGCCGTCGTAGTCGTAAGCGAACACCGACGGCGCTGCCGCCAGCGATAGGAAACCAGCAAATGCGGCGGCTGCCAGAAACGACCGTGTCAGAAACCTCTTCCCTCCGAAATGGGTACTCATCTCACCATCCTCCAGTAGTTCCCCTGCTGGGATGGGGGGTGGCTCTCCTTTATCCAACACCGCGGCTCCGCTAATGTCGCGGGAGGGCCCGGTTCTGCGCAAGAGATTGAAATCGGGGGGCTTGGAAATGAGGAAAATGAGTCTTGGTTGCTTCAGTAGGCTTGCAGGAAAGAGTCCACGCGCATGTGATATTTCTCGAGTCCAGCGCGCACCCGGTCGAACGCTTCGTCGACGGTGTCGGCGAACTGGAGCATCTTGTACTCTTCTTCGTTGATCGTGCCCCAGCGCACCATGGCCTTCCAATTCAGTACTTCATCCCAATATTTGCGCCCGTAAATCAGGATGAGGTTGTGCTTGGCCAGTTTGCCGGTCTGCAGCAGCGTGAGCATTTCCCAAAGCTCGTCCATCGTTCCGAAACCGCCGGGAAACACGATCAGCGCTTTGGCGAGTTGCGCGAACCAGAGTTTGCGCATGAAAAAGTATTTGAAATTGAAGCTCAGCTCCTGGCTGATGTAGGGATTAGCAAACTGCTCGTGTGGCAGCTCAATGGAAAGACCGATGGATTTGCCGCCCGCCTCAAACGCGCCGCGATTCGCCGCATCCATGATTCCCGGGCCGCCGCCGGAACAAATCACAAAGCGTCGCGGCCGCGGCCCGAGCGTCAGCGACCAGGCCGTCAATTTGTGTGAAAGCTGGCGCGCTTCTTCGTAATAACGTGACATCTCGAGCGCGCTCTTCGCACTGCGCAGATCGGCCCGATGCTTCGCTAGTTTCTCTGCCGACATCTTCCCGGTTTTCTGCCGCTTCAGCCGCGTGTAGCGCGCTTGCGCTGTTTCGTGTGATTCGATTCGCGCTGAACCGAACATCACGATGGTGTCGCCAATTCCTTCCTTCTTCAGTTGGACCAGCGGATGAAAATATTCGCCGAGAATGCGGATGGGCCGTGCGGGAGTGCTCTTCAGGAACCGGGGATCTTCGTGCGGTGGCTTCGGGGCGTGCTGGGGCTTCAAGCGTTTGCCGTCGGGCATGGTTCTGTTCTCCAAAAGGGACGAACTCTGATTGTAGGAATCCCCGGCGCGCGCGGCAACGTCTTCTGCGCAAATTGCGTCGAATTGAGTACACTCTCGGTGCGCGGGCGTGAGCCTGTGCCAGCGTGTGTTCAGCATGAAACTTGCCCATCTACGATTGATGATAGTTGTGCTGGCCCTGTTCCTCGCCGCAATTCCCGCGCGCGCGCAAGCACCAACGGGACCGCTTCCGCCACGGGCTGGCGTGGAAGTGCAGCAGCCGCCGAAGAACCTGATCAAAGTGCAGGTGGCGCTGGTGAACACACCGGTAACGGTGCGCGATGCCAGCGGCGCGATGGTCCACAATCTCGAGGCGCATGATTTTCAGATCACTGACAATGGCGTTACGCAGAAGATTTCTCACTTCGATCTGGGCGGCGACCCCATTTCCCTGGTCATCCTGGTGGAGACGAGCTCGCGCATCGAACCGCTCGCGTCCCAGATCCGCAAGACCGGCATTCTGCTGACGCAAACCGTGATGGGACCAACGGGAGAAGCAGCGGTTGTCGGCTTCAATGATGGAGTGGACAAATTGCAGGACTTCACCAGCAACAGTGACGTGATCGAAAAGACCATCGCCGGTCTGCAATTGGGAACTTCAGGAGCGGAGCTTTACGACGCCATGGCTGTGGGTGTGGAAATGCTCTCCGCGCGCCCCGAAGCGACGGCTGACAAACCCGGCCGCCGCCGCGTGCTGCTGATTGTCTCAGAGGCTATCGATGATGGCAGTACCAAGAAATTAGGGGAAGTGCTGCGGCAGGCGCAGCTTGCGAATGTCACGATTTACAGTGTTGGGCTGTCCACGACCCGCGCCGAGTTGCAGTCCAAACCCAAGCCCGTTGCAAGGCCGAATTACCCGGTTGGCTCGGTTCCCATGCCGCCCGGTGTTCCGGCCACACCGACAAGTGAGCAAAGTATCGCTCCAAACATCGACATTATGGCTGCGGCAGTTTGGGCCGTGCAGCACATCCATGATGCGGTGAAAGCGAATTCGCTGGAGGTCGCTGCGGCGGCCACCGGCGGCGCGCATCTCCCCACCTTTAAAGACCGCTCCATTGAAAAAGCCATCGATGAAATCGGCGGTGAGCTGCACGCGCAATACAGCCTCAGCTACACGCCAACGGACGCAGGCGCTTCCGGCTACCACGAAATCAAAGTGTCTGTGACTCGCAACGATGCGAAAAACCTGAAGGTCCGCGCCCGCCCGGGCTATTATCTTGGCCCACCGGAAAGTTGAAGTTATTGCACCGGATTCTTCAAGCGATAGCGCCAACGACGGAAGTTCCGGATGGTAGCAAAAATACCGACAACGACGATAAGCAACAGTATGCCCTGGTCGAGGGTACTGATTCTCGGGCGTTTGATGAGATAAATTATCAGCCAGGAAACAGTCAGGAAAAGAGCTGTGTAAAAGCTGTTCCGCAGCTGGGCCGTTGTTCTAGGTTCCCCGCCCCAATCTGCGCGTTTGATATTTCCAATAAGTAGCGGCACGAGCCAAGCTGCAATCAGATGAGCAGTACAAGGATGGGAATCGGAGGGAATACTGACCCCATAGGATTTTCCTGCTCAGGCTATTTGCCGCCAGAAGGTACCGTCGCGGGAGACGATGAGTGCGTCCTTGCCGGCGTTCCAGCGCAGAAAATGCGGCGTCTGCGTGTGCTCGGTGTGGGCTTCGCGGCTGATCCACACTTCGTGCAGGAAGAACGCACCGGGCAAGTCGACCGAGCGGTAGAGATCGAACGTAAGGCAGCCGTCTTCTTTTCGAGATGGGCCGATCAGCGCGCGTAGTTCGGCTTCGAGCAGTGTCTCTTGGCCCTCCCGCGCTCGCAAAATCACGATCAACGTGACCGCGTCCTTTGGCAGCTTTCCGCTCTTACTCTTGCGGCCGGAGCTTTTCGACCTTGCGGACCTTCGCGCCGTCCTCTTCTTTGGCTTGGCCATTGGGCGGCGATTGTAGCGCAACTGGGCTAAGGCGCAAGTCAAGCCTGTGGAAAGCCCTTGCCCCTAATGCCGCTACTTGTCGGCCTCTTTGGCTTTGTCAGAGCCGGTTTCCTTGTCTTTGCGCCCGGCGTTCAGGCTGTCGAAGTTCAGGATGGTGTTGAGAACCATAGCGTAGGTTCCGCGGGTTTCGCCACGATACACCGGATTAATGGAAAACAACACTACGTGGCCTTTGCCTGCCGGGGCATCGACCACCGCCGGGTGCTGCGCGATCTCATCGCCGCCTTCCACCAGGCCAGAAATGAGCAGATCCTTGCCGTCGGCATAGCGAAAGATCACGCGCGGGCGATTGGTGGGAGGAATCACGCGAAAGCCGTTTCGCCTCTGCTCGTCCAACACCGGCGGCGATTCCCAGATTTCCGATTTTTCCTCTTCGGGAGCCTCGACGCCGACTCGTCCCACCGTAAAGTCTGGATCGCCCGGCGAGCCACGACCCGTCGGACGCGCGTGGATCTCGGGACCCAGGCGCCGCCGCCCGCGCTGTCCTGCGATGCTGCTAAGCGAGAAAATCGGCCCGTTGTCGCAATAAGCCGCGCCTTTTTCGTCGTAGCCGTAGGCGATGGGACTGGCATCATCCACCAGGCGCGTTCCCACAACCGAGCCGATAATTTTCATGCGGTCGGAATTGCGCGAGCTGATCCCGTCCGCCAAACCAATCGATAGCGCAAATGCGGAAGTATCTGTTGCGGTCAGCAGGACGCCGCCTTTCTGCACAAACTCCTGCAAGCGCGCTACGCCTTCCCAGCCCAACCCCGGGCGAAGATCGTCGGTCGAATCGTTTTTGCCCACGAGGTTTGGTGTCTCCGGAGTGTTTTTCCACGGCAGCGGATTTCCCCACGCCGTGGGAATGCCGTTGACGATGGAACTGACGGGAGCGTTGTAGCCAACAGGCGGAAACAGAATCACGTCGTACTTCGCGTTGAGGTCGGGAATTTTCGCGATGGCCTGCGTGCTCATGTAGTCGTAGGGGATGCCCATTTTGTCGAGCGCCAGCCGCCACCAGCCTTCCGTTTGTGTGCTGAACCAGGTGTGCACGAACGCGATGCGTGCGATGCGCACGGGATGCGTCTTCACGCTCGGCGCGGAGGAGAGCGCTGTGACTTGGAGGCCAAGCTCAGAGGATGTGCGATCAAGGTCGGCGCGGCTGACATTGCGGATGACAAATGATCCGCGGTTGAATTTCTTTCCAGGGCCCTCGAACGGCTCCTCGGCAGCATCGATCGCGGCATCGCGTAATTTGTAGCGCAGCGTCGCGAGCGCCGGCTCCGCGCTGTTGTTGATGACGAAGACCGCGCCGTCTCCCTTCACTCCGCCCGCCGCGCGGACTTCCTTAACGAGTTCCATGGATACGTCGAGGACTTTCGCATCTGTCACGCGCACCACCTGCACGTTGAAAAGCTCGCCGAATGTCCAGCCCGTATCGTCGTAAGGAGTTTTCTGCGGATCGTCGGGACTCCAATACTGATGGTCAAGCAAAGCGTCGGCGATGCGCGAATAGGGCTGGTCCATGCGCACGATGTAGCTGCCCGCGGGAAATTCCCGCGTCGTCGGCTCGGGTTTCTCCTCCTTCTCCGGCTTCTCTTTCTTCTCTTTGCCTTTTCCGCCTTCTTTGCCCTTCTTGGCCGGCAAGGTCACGGTGAAGCCCGATTTGGCTCGTGAAATCTCTACTGCTTGCTTCTGCAAAACCTGCAAAAGCTCCGCCTGTAGTTCCGGGCGCGAGTCGTCCGCTGGCAAAACGTACGCGGCTGGCCCTTCCGCGCTGGGTTTTGTCGTGGAGCGCTTCGCTTTCAGATAAAAGTTCTTCAGGAACGTCCGCTTGTTCTCCGTGAAGAAATGCAGCGAAGTGAGCAGCCCGGTCTCTTCGTAGTTGTTGTTGTCCCGCTGCGACCAGAGCACTTTCGGGAGCGGCGGGTTTTGCTTGTACCACGTGCGCGCATACTCCTCCGGGTCGAGCGTGCGTTCCTGCGTGTCCGCGCCGCCGTTGCCAAAGGTCTCATAAAGCCTGCTGATGCCGTTGTGCATCGCCGCGATGAACATCAGATATCCCGGCGACCAGGTGTCGAAATCGCCGTGCGCAAAGACTCCGGGCATTCCGAATTTGGTCATCGCTGAAACGTTGTTCCACCCGATGATTTGCCACTCGTCGGCCAAGATGGGATCGATCCAGGCGTTGTACGGTCCGTCGCCAACAGTGTTGTCGTAGAGATAAGGCACCGATTCATGCAAGTCGTGGAGCACTTGCGCTTTCCAGCCGACGTAGGTCTTGAGCACGTTTTCGGTGAGCTTCAGCGTCACTCCCATCGCGTCGCGGTTGTTGTCGTGCGCCACGTATTTACCCCAGTACACCAGCCACGGATAAAACTCCTTCGGATGCGCGAGGTGCCATTTGTAAAGATCAACCATGCGGTCGCGGCCGTCGACTTCCACGACTGGTGTAATCAGCGTGATGGTGCCGTCGCGAATTTCCTTAACGTACGGGCTTTCATCCACCGCCAGCCGGTAGGCGAGCTCCATCAGAGCCGTGGGCGCGCCGGTTTCGGGAGAATGAATCGTGCCGGTGATGTAGTAGATCGGAACGGCTTGCGCGACGAGTTTGTCGGCTTCCGCGTCATCGAGCTTGATGGTCCGCGGGTCGGCCAGCTTGGCCAGGCGCGCGCGATTCTCTTCGAGGTTTTTCAAATTTTCTTCTGAAGAAACCGCCACCGCGATCATCTCGCGGCCTTCTTCCGTCGTTCCAATCGAGAAGACCTTCACGCGCGGCGTGGCCTTTTCAAGCAAGCGCATGTATTTGTACACGTCTTCCGCGTAAGGGAGGATTCCCGGTGCGCCGGAGACGTCGCCGAGAACAATTTCTGGTGTTGGCACGTTCTTCGAGGCCGGCAGGTAGTCAACCAGCGGCGAAGTGAAATACGGCTGCGTCGTGTACTTGCGAATTTTCTCCGTGTAGGCCGCGTCTACGGTCTGCTTCGGATCGCGCGCGGGGGCCGTTTCGCCGTCCGCCCGGGCCGCGACGCTCACCAGCAAAAGGAAAGTAAGTGCAGCAATCGTACGCTTCAAAGAAGTCATTGGTGTCCTCGAAGGAAAGCCGCAAGATTTTAACGCAATTCGGCGTGTGCGGAAGCTTAATCGACAGGTAAGAAAACGAGACAGACGGGCGAAGGCACTTCCGCTGCGTCTCCGGTTGGTGTCAGCGCACCGGTTTTCTGGTCGATGCTAAATGTGACGATTTTGTCGGAAAACTGATCCTCCGCGAGCAGGAACTTGCCGGAGGGATCGATCGCGAAGTGCCGCGGCTCTTTGCCTAGGACGGAGAAATCTCCCACAGCCGTAAGTTCGCCGCTAGCCGCGTCGATATGGAATGCCGCAATGCTGTCGTGCCCTCGATTCGACGCGTACAAGAATTTTCCATTCGGGTGAATCGCAATTTCCGCCGCATCGTTCCGGCCCTCGAAACCCACGGGAAGCATGTGCACTACACCAAGGTATCCGAATACACCGTGGCCCGGGGAGTAGGCAAATGAAGTGACCGTTGAGTCCATTTCGCTGAGGACATAGAAATAGCGCCCCTCCTGCGAAAAGGTCGCGTGGCGGGGTCCTGCGCCAGCCGTAAGCGGCCTAAGAAAGAACGGCTTGTTCGGAGTCAGTGTGCCTTTGGTGAAATCCAAATAGTAAGCGAGGATGGCATCAAGGCCCAGGTCGGCGACAAAGACGAAACGGTTGTCCGTCGAGGCCTGTGTCCAATGCGAGTGCGGTGCTTCCTGGCGCTCCTTGTTGGGTCCGAGTGTACCCTCGTCGTGAACATTCGCAGTCGCGGCGCCAAGTTTGCCATCCGCACCAATCGGAAATACGACAACGTTGCCGGACGTGTAGTTCGCAACGAAGAGATACTTGCCGGTCTTATCGAAAGAGAGGTAGCAGGGATCTTCGCCGAGCGCAGGCAATTGATTCAGCAGCGTCAGCTTCCCGCCCGGCGCATCTACTGCGAATGCGCTGATCGTGCTGTTCTTTCCCGCTTCGTTCGCCGCGTACAGATATTTGCCGCTCGGATGAATCACGACCCAAGAGGGATCCGGCGTTTCCGCGGCCACGCCAAGGGGTGCGAGTTTTCCGGAACTCGCGTCATAACGAAAAACGTAAATCCCCTTGCTCGTCGTCTTTGTGGTGTAAGTGCCCACGAACATTAGGTAGCTCTTCTTTGCAGCGGCCTTCTCCGCGGCTTGTGAGCTCACTGGAGCAAGCGCAGCAAACAAAACAAGTAAACACGCAAACGCTCTTCTTGGAATTTTCATAGGCCGAGGATTCTAACATCTTTCAATCGGCGGGCACTTTTCTGGGCTCAGCATCTGTTCCGCCCTACGGAGCACTCGAAGCTTGCGAACCCTCTCCGCTTAGAAACGAAACCCGATTCCCAACCCAAAGACAGGGCCGACGCGAGTTCCGAGCGGCCCTGTGGGTGGTGGTGGAGACCCTATCGGTGGCGGGGTCGTGACCGTGGCCCTCCCATACGGCACGATGAGCGCACCAACTTCCAATCGGACGAACATGTTTTTCTTCCGGGGATCTGGGAACGAACCGAAATAGTTCTCCAGCGTTCCTCCCACGTCGAAGGCCGGGAAAGTGCCGCGGCTGAATAGGGGACCTGCTCCATTGTCAGCAATGTAGTGCACGATGCCTCCGCGGGCGTGTAGAAAGAAGCCGTAGTCTTCAACCCGTCGTCCGGCGCGAACGCCTGTGAGAAACGTGCTCCGTCCTCCTGACCAGTTACCCGCGGCGGAAGCAGGCCCGAATGTGAACTGGGAATCAAGAGCAAAGTGCTCGTTGAAGTTGTAATGAAAGTTCGCGCCAAATCCCAGCGCGCTGCTGACTCTCTCGAAATGCGAAAGACTCAATTGCCCACCCACCTCGTAGCGCGGAACTTCGGAGTCAGAGTATCTCTGGGCATAAAGATGAGGCGGAATCCCGCACAGGAGAATCGCGGCCAACACGGCTCTGCGCATGAGTCACCCCCAGACAAGAGACGTTCCTCCGCTGGGAGAGCAAACCGCGTTCCGCAACTAAGTCGCTGAGAAAACTAACAAAGTGAATGGACTGGACCGATATACGCCGCGTGGAATGGACGACACATGCAGTTTCAAGCCGTCAGGTGAAGAAAGCGGGAGTTGGGCTCCCGCACTCCAAAGTGCTTCGCTAGAGAATCGTAGCTACTTCTTTTCCTCTTCGCTTTCTTCCTGCAGGACCGCGGCGGCAGCCACCGAATCGTCTTCTTCGAGACGCAGCAGCCGCACGCCTTGTGTCGAGCGGCCCGCTTCGCGAATTTCGTTCGCGTGCACGCGAATCACTTTGCCGTTGTGTGTGATGATCATGACGTCCGATTCTTCACTGACTTGCAGCGTAGCGACAACCGAACCATTGCGGTCTGTGGTTTTCATGTTCACCACGCCCTTGCCGCCGCGCGACGTGATGCGATATTCCGCGAGCGGCGTGCGCTTGCCGTAGCCTTTTTCCGCGACCGTCAGCATCAGCGAAGTGAGCGAATCCTTGATGTGCTCGTTCTCGAGCTCTTCGAGATTCTGCGTGGTCTGCTTGTGTTCTTTGGCGATAATCTCGAAGTCCGGCTGCACCGCGTCCATGCTCACGACGTAATCCTCTTTGTCGAGGTCCATGCCGTTCACGCCGCCCGCGGCGCGGCCCATCGGGCGCACTTCCGTTTCGCGGAAAAGAATCGCTTGGCCTTCGTGGCTGGCGAGGAAGATCATCTGCTTGCTGTCGGTGAGCTTCGCGCCAATCAATTCGTCCTTGCCATCGAGAGTAATTGCGATGATTCCCGTTGAGCGCGGGTTGGAAAATTCCGTCAGCGCGGACTTTTTCACCGTGCCGCTCTTCGTGGCCATGAACACGAACTTGCTTTCATCTTCGAGGTTGCGGGCTGCCACCAGCGCGGTCAGTTTTTCATCTTCCTGGAATTTCACCAGGCTGGAAATCGCTTTGCCGCGCGTGGCCGCTGCGGCTTCCGGCAGTTCGTACACTTTCAGCCAGTAGACGCGGCCCTTCGACGTAAACAGCAAAATGTAACTGTGCGCCGAGGCGATGAAGAGGTGCTCGACGAAGTCCTCTTCTTTTGTTCTCGCGCCGATGCGCCCCTTGCCGCCCCGCGACTGGTGCCGGTAAACCTCTACCGCCGTGCGCTTGATGTAGCCCGCGTGGCTCACCGTGATCAGCATTTCAGTGTCTGCGATCAGGTCTTCGAGCTTGATCTCGTCCACTTTGTCGACGATTTGCGTGCGCCGGTCGTCGCCATACGCCTTGTGCACTTCTTTCAGCTCGGCGACGATCACCGACTTCAGTTTCTTATCGCTCGCCAGAATTTCTTCGAGCTCGACGATGCGCTCGCGAATCGCTTTCAATTCTTTGAGAATTTCATCAACGGAGAGCTGCGTCAGGCGGTGCAATTGCAGTTCGAGGATGGAGTCGACTTGAACGGGAGTGAGGCCGCTGGTGATCGTGCGCGCGGTCTCGCCTTCGATGCCCCCCAGCTTGTATTTACGTCCATCCAGCTTGACGCCTTCAATCTTCTTCGACTTGCCGTTTTCCGTGATGGTGACGTCTTGCTCGGAGAAAAAGTTGAGCAGGTTTTGCTTGGCTTCCGCGCGGCTTGCGGAACCGCGAATGATGCGAATCACGTCGTCGAGATGATCCAGCGCGACCTGGTAGCCGACCAGAATGTGCTCGCGCTCGCGCGCCTTGCGCAACTCGAAACGCGTGCGGCGCAGCACCACGTCGCGCCGGTGCTCGATGAACAAGCGAATCAGCTCGAGCAGGCCCATCTCTTTCGGCTGCCCGCCGGCGATGGCCAGCAGGATCATGCCGAACGATTCCTGCATCTGCGTGTGCTTGTAGAGATTGTTGAGCACGAGCTGCGATTCTTCGCCGCGTTTCAGTTCGACGACGATGCGCATGCCTTCGCGGTCGCTTTCGTCGCGCACATCGGCGATGCCGTCAATCTTCTTGGTCTGCGCCAGCTCGGCGATGCGCTTGATGAGCGTCGCTTTGTTGACCTGGTAGGGAATTTCCGTGATGACGATGTTTTCGCGTTCCTTGCCGACCTCTTCAATCGCCGCTTTGGCACGCATCGTGAAGCTGCCGCGTCCCGTTTTGTACGCGGCCTCAATGCCTTCCCTGCCCGCGATGTAGCCGCCAGTGGGAAAGTCCGGCCCGGGCACCAGCTTCATCACTTCTTTCAACGTGATGTCCGGCTTCTCGATCATCAGCACCGTCGCGTCGATGATTTCGCGCAAATTGTGCGGCGGAATGTTCGTGGCCATGCCGACAGCGATGCCACTCGCGCCGTTGACGAGAAGATTCGGCACGCGCGTGGGGAGGACGGTTGGCTCTTTTTCCGTTTCGTCGAAATTCGGAGTGAAGTCGACGGTTTCTTTCTCGATATCGGCGAGCAGTTCTTCCGAAATGCGCGAGAGGCGCGCTTCCGTGTATCGCATCGCCGCGGGCATGTCGCCGTCGACGGAACCGAAGTTGCCCTGGCCGTCCACCAGCGGATACCGCATGTTGAAGTCCTGCGCCATGCGCACGAGCGCGTCGTAAACCGGAGTGTCGCCGTGCGGGTGATATTTGCCGAGCACTTCGCCGACGATCTTGGCGCATTTGCGGTACGGTCTCGTGGACGTGAGGCCCAGTTCGTACATGCCAAAGAGAATGCGCCGGTGCACCGGCTTCAAGCCGTCGCGCACGTCGGGCAGCGCGCGCCCGATGATCACGCTCATCGAGTAGTCGAGATAGGACTTCTTCATCTCGGCTTCGATGTCCACCGGAATCATTACCGACAAATTTTGTTCGTCCGCCATATCCTCTCACTACTCCTTCGGTTTTTGCCGCTGGGCCTTTCTAATGGCTTGGGCATCCGCAAGGTCCTGCTCTCTTCCGCTTGCGATTTTTGCGGCAATCAAATCCTCTGCTGAGATCAAATTCGCAGAAAGGGCGTTGCTTGCATCCAGGCGTACCTCGACACGGTTCGGCCAGCATGCTTCAAACTCCACCCCAGGAATTCCCGGGAAAATATCCACCTGGCAGGGGGGCGCCCCGATGCGGAAAAATGTCCCCGGCTGCAAGAATTGGTTCTTCTCAATATTTTTTAGTGGCGCTCCAAACCGAATCAATGCTTCATACACCGCTTCAAGATTGCCGGGTTCAGGACTCACAAATACGTCCATATCCTGAGTCGCGCGGGGTTGGGCATGAACGCTTACGGCCCACCCTCCGATGATCAGATACCTCACATTACAGGCGCGGAAGGCAGACAGGAGATCGCAAAAATTGCTGTCTAATTTCAGCCTCATTACCCCGCTCCTCGAAGAAAGCAAAGCTAAGCTCTTGCATGGCCAGCAGCCTCTCCAGAGGCGGTCGGCTCTGCCAGTAGGCATACTCCTCGTCCTTCGATTGCGCCAAGGTTTCTGGGTCGCGCCTGAGGACTCGCACCGCAATGTCGCGTGCATTGGTCATGGGACTTACCTTCCCCGGTTCAGTTGCTCCAACGCCCAGGCCTTCACAGTATCGAAGGCGTCCGCCGCGTTGGTGAATCGCCGCACTGCAAACGCCGATTCGATTTCCCGCAAAAACGCCTCGCGCTCGTTGTCGCTTGCAAATTCGATCGCAACGCCTCTCTGGTTATCCGGCGCTTCCGTCGGCGTCGCGCGAAACTCGCCGACACTCAATCCCCGCAGCCCGGGCAGCGTGCTCCAGCCCAATTGATACATCATGGCCGTGAAAGCTGCTTCGGGCGCAGTAAGTAGATCAAAGCCGCTGAAAAACACCAAGCCACGAAAATTTCGCCATAGTCCAGCTTGATCTGTAGCCCATAAAAATCCGCTGCGGAGCGATCGCCGATCCTTAAGGACGTTTGGCACGCCTGATAATCACGAAAAGTCCCCACAGATTTATAGGTCGTGAGCGCCAAGACCCCAACCACGACAATCCAACGGGAAATCTTACGCGCGCTCAAAAATATCAGCTCCTCAAATATCCAAATTCACGACTTCGAGCGCGTTGTCCTCAATGAACTTGCGGCGCGCCTCGACGTTTTCGCCCATCAGCGTTGTGAAAATATCTTCGGCTGCAACGGCGTCTTCAAGCTTCACTTTCAGCAGCGTGCGCGTCTCCGCATTCATGGTGGTGTCCCAGAGTTGCGAGGGATTCATTTCGCCGAGGCCTTTGAAGCGCGTGATGGTGAAATCCTTCTTCGCGTCTTCCATCACGTAACTCAAAACGTCGCCCGCATTTTCCTTGGTAGTTTTGTCGCCGTTGCGCGTGATGGTGAACGGCGGCTTGTTGAACTCGTCAATCTGCTTTGCCAGAGCGCGCAGCCGCTTGTACTCCGCCGTCGCGGCCAGCGCCCAGTTGATTTTCTGGTTGTTCGGCGCACCGAATTGGATTTCGTAGAGGCTATGCTCCTCGTCGAAGGCAACCTTCCCTTCGGCCTTCAGTTTGGCTTTGTCGATGTCCTTCAGCAGCTTCTCCACCGATTTCTTTTCTTCAAAGTCGGTCTTTTTGTCCAAACCGTTTTCGGCCAACGCTTCGACCAGCTTCGGCTCTTTCAACCGGCGGCCGAGTTTCGCCGCCACGGCCGCGTATTCCTGCACGTTGAGCAGAAACGTTGTGAGGCCCGCGCCTTGCAGCGTCACGCCTTCCTTGGCTTTCACCACGTGGTCTTCCGTGGCGCGCTTCATCAACTCCCGCGCAAAGTCGCGCTCGTCTCGAATGTACTTTTCGCTCTTGCCCCGCTTCACGCGATACAGCGGCGGCTGCGCGATGTATATATGGTCGCGCTCGATCAGTTCCTTCATGTGCCGGAAGAAAAACGTCAGCAGCAGCGTGCGGATGTGCGAGCCGTCGACGTCCGCGTCGGTCATCAGGATGATCTTGTGATAGCGCAGCTTGCCGGCATCGAAATCGTCTTTGCCGATGCCGGTGCCCAGCGCCGTGATGATTGC
>Ga0335081_10002751_pt1 | contig 27727 bp, 24 predicted proteins | sample Lox_Sample_35_FD_206713 | JGI IMG/M metagenome (GOLD analysis project Ga0335081, IMG submission 206713) | Soil microbial communities from Loxahatchee National Wildlife Refuge, Florida, United States - Lox_Sample_3.5 | ecosystem: Environmental > Terrestrial > Soil > Wetlands | place: USA...
AGCCGTACATTTCGGTGAGCAGGCTGGGATCGGAGAGGTTCACTCCCTCGATCTCTCCGAAGGGAAGGTCTTCATACGGTCCTGACCACAGCAGGAAAACGTGCACGAAGCTGAGCGCCCCGATGGCCAGCAATCCCCAGCGAAGGCCCCAGTTCTTATACAGCGCGCTTTCGCGGGGAGCGTAAAACGTGGCCATCAGGATTGTGGCCAGCACCATGGCGCCGCCATCCCCGAAGAAGACGATCAGCGCCCCCGCCGGCAAACACAGGGCGATCACTTGCAGAGTGAGCACTGCGCCGGCGGCAACCACCCATCCCCAGCGCTGCGCCTTCCACGCCTTAAATCCTCCGCAGATAATGGCGGCCGCGAGAGCCAGAACGATGTACCAGGACCGCTGCTCTCCATGCGGGGTGACCCAGAGCAGGGGCACGGCCCAGCGGCCCGTAAGCCAGGCGGTGATGGCGTGTCCGCTCTCGTGCAGCGCCATGGCGAGCATGCTTGCTGCCATACGAAGCCCCGTGCCCGCGACTAGGCGCGCCACCAGCAACGCCAATGGAAGCGCGAGTATCCGATACTTCAACTCCCGGCGGGCATCGTCTCGGACAGCAACCGGCGCAGGCGCTGAGGGAGCGACGGGCACGGAAAGACCAGCCTGAGCGGCTCCATCCAGCGCCGCCTGGTAACGCGCGAAGACGATTCCGCACTTCAGACACTCGGTGGTCTGCAATTCATGATCGAATTGGCACTTGGGGCAGCGCATGCGGGGATGACTAAGGCCATTGTATGAGGGCGTACAAGCCGGGTTCTGGCTCGGCGACCAAGGCCCCCGGTCTGGTTACTTGCAACCAGCGCGCATCGCCTTTTCTCTTACCCTAGTCAATAATTTTTCGTTCTGAGTGCGAAGCGGAGCCAGAGGGCGCCTATATCCATAGAGGGCAATGTAATCGCCCTCAAGGAGTGGCGCCGCAACACTGAACGCTTTCAAGGCCCGGGCATAGTATTCACAGCTTTGGCTGGTGGAGAGGTCTCCTGCCATCTCGAAGATTCCTCCAGCCTCATCAAGTAGTAAGAACTTTGGTTGCACATCGTCTTCGAGGGATTTCTCTGCATAGAAAACCGCTTCACGTGCCCACCGGTCGCGGAGCCCCGGCTCTTTCTCTGCACGTTGAAGGTAAACCATAGCAATTTGTTGCTGGATAAACCCGTCACGGCCTTCCTTCAGCGCCGCAAGTCCCGTGCGCACAGCCTTGTCATAGTTCCCTTGTCGCGTGTATTCCACCATCTGGGTGGCGGCTTTCCCAGCGGCAGGATTCCCGCGCGGCTCATTAGTCGGCACGCGGTCATTACAGGACGCGAGTTGTCTCGTAACGTCAGACAAACGCTCAGAATTGTGCAGCCGAAAAGGAGCCAAGCGAAAACTTTTCCCCTGTATGGTCGCGCGGTCCCCGTCGAGCTTTGGGGTTAATTCCCGAAACACGCCAGCAGCCTTCTGGTAGTAAAAACAGGATTCACTGGTGGGCAGATTGTCTCCTGCGATCTCGTAGGTCTGGCCAACATTGAACACATTTGACAAGTCGGTTGGGTCCGCGTTCATGGCTTTATCGGCGTACTCGGCAGCGAGCCTGGCCCATTTACTGGACTGTTGAGGGTCTTTGTATGCGCGGTCGGTGTACGCTCGAGCAATCATCTGGTAAATGAAGTAATCGGATGGCTGGCCTTTCACGGACTGGACGCCTGCTTGAATCGCGTCGTCGAAATGGCCTTGCGCTTCGAGCCCAAGCATCTTACCTGCCACCTCGCCGTAACCCGGCGGGGAAACAAGAGACCACGCGTCTAACCGTGTCCTTCGGAGGCACAGCAAAACACCAGCAACGGCCAGCACTGCTGCCGCAGTAAATCCCAACAATACAAGCTTGCTTCTTCGGGATTTCACGACTGGAATTCCTCTGCCGGGTCATTAACCCCGGCAATTTATTTTTCACGGCAGTAGTTTACGCTGGAAATGACGTCAGTCAGAGATAGGTGCTGTAAACAGGATTTATCACTTGTTCGAAATTTGCGACGGTGCCCCACATCTGCCTGCCGTTGGCCGATGTGGGTATGGACAGGTCCGAGAACCCACATCTGCCAAAACCGGGCAGATGTGGGGTACCAAAAGCACCAAGAGAGAGGGGTTCTGTTAATGACCCTCAGTACGGCCCAATGATTCCGCCAATTGCGCGTCCTTGAGGCGCTTTCTTCCCCGCGGCGGCGATCACGTCGACGTACTTCAACCCTGAGCCGGTGTTGAGCAGCACGACTTTCTGATCGGGCTGGAAGAATCCCGTCTCGACCAGCCGGCGATAGCCGGCCAGCGCAGCCGCGCCTTCGGGAGCGGCAAAGATGCCTTCGTGGCTGGCCCAGGTGCGCAGGGCATCCATGATTTCGGCGTCGGTAACGGCGACGGCCGTGCCCTGGCTGTGGCGCAGAATGTCGAGCACAAGGTAGTCGGCATAGGCCTTGGGGACGCGCAAGCCGGCGGCCACAGTCGCCGCCCCAGCCCACGCCTCTGAGACAGTCCTGCCTTCATCCCATGCTTTAACAATAGGCGCGCAACCCGCAGCCTGGACGGCAACCATTCTCGGGCGCTTTTTGCCGACCCAGCCCAGCGCCTCCATCTCTTCGAAGGCCTTCCACATCCCGATCAGACCGACGCCGCCGCCGGTGGGATAGACGATGGCGTCGGGAACTTCCCATCCCAGTTGCTCGGCGATTTCGTACGCCATGGTCTTCTTGCCCTCAACCCTGAAGGGTTCCTTGAGGGTTGAGATGTCGAACCAGCCTTCGCTCTCTTTGCGCTCGGCGACCATGCGGGCGCAATCGCCGATGAGGCCATCCACCAGGGTGACATGTGCACCATAGCTGCGGCACTCGATCAGGTTCGCCTGGGGAACATCGCGCGGCATGAAGATGTGGGCCTCGATCCCGGCTGCCGCCGCGTATGCAGCCAGGGCGCTGGCGGCATTACCCGCCGACGGAATCGCCAGCCTCTTCAGTCCATAGGCGCGGGCCATGGTCACGGCCACGCACAGCCCGCGCGCTTTGAAAGTGCCGGTAGGATTCAAACCTTCGTCTTTGATGAAGACATTCGGGTACTGGCGGCTGCGCAGCAACGGCGTGAAGCCTTCGCCCAGGGAAACCGGCTCGGCGTCGGGCAGGACCTCGGCGTAGCGCCACATGCTGGCGCTGCGTCCGGCGAGGATGGCGGGGGTGAAGCGCCCGCGCAGCGCCTGGAGATCATAGCGGACATAGAGCGAGCCGCCGTCCTGGGGGCAGATGGTCCGTGGCTCCTCGGGGGAGAGCCGCGCACCGCACTTCGAGCACTCCAGGAAGCTGATCTTCGCCATGACCGGGGAGTGTAACAAAGGGCGGCGAGGCGCCCTCAATGGGACAGTTCCCAGAAAGATACGGGGCGGGTACCACGGTAATCGCGTAATCGCTGGCTCTTTTATCTATAAATGCCGACAAATTCTTAGAGCGCATCCAGCATTTTTGCTGCTGGAGCGCTCTAACGTGTGGGGGTTTGGCGGTCGGATACACGCGACCGCCCGGGGGCAACTCAGAACCGAGACACAAAGGCAGCCGCGGGGCACCCCGCGCCAGGAGGATATCCATGCGCAGAAAAGCGCTTGCAGTGGCGTTGTGGCTATTGGGATTCACGGCGGCTGCGCTTGCCCAGCAGCCGGCCACGCTTCGTCTTGCCAAGTCCGCCCTCTGGGCGAGCGAGGAAACGCCCTTCGTCCTGCACAGCCAAGTGGCGGAGGTAGGGGTGCAGCTCGCGGTCACCGACCGAAATGGCAAGCCGGCGACCTTACTTACCCGCGACGACCTGCAGATCCTGGAGAACGGCAAACCCGCCGTCATTACCGAACTGCGCCGCGAGGACAACCTGCCGTTGCGGATTGCCCTGGTAATCGACTGGAGCGACTCGGTGCAGAAGGAGCTCAAGTTCGAGCACAAGGTAGCGCTGGACTTCCTGCGCACGACGCTTCGGCCGAACATTGATCAGGCCTTGGTGGTGGGCTTCCGCTATCGCGTCGAGGTCACGCAGGGGCTCACCAGCGATGCCGGAAGCCTCGAAGCGGGGCTTCGCCCGGTTACAGGCGTGTCCCTAAGTTCGGTGTACGACGCGCTTATTGCGGCCACCGATGAACTCGGCAACGCGGATCCCTCCCTCCCCCAGCGACGCGCAATCGTGCTGCTCAGCGACGGCCAGGACAACGTCAGTGCCCATGGCTTTTCCGACGTGATCCAGGCGGCGCAGCGGGCCAACGTCACCATCTACACCATTACTCGCGGACGCCGTCGGGCGACGTTCGAAGGCAACAAGGTCCTGATGGAGCTGGCTCGCGTCACCGGTGGCCGGGCATTTTTTCTTCCCCCATCGGGAGAGCAGCTGGCATTTGGGCTGATCGAGCAGGACCTGCGGCTGGGCTACGCGGTTTACTTCAAACCTGGCGCGGTCGGTGGCGACCGTTTCCGCTCGCTGGAAATCAGGCCCCGGGATCGCAACCTGCACGTGTGGGCGCGGCGCAGCTACTACGCGGGCTGGGAGTAATTGCGCCCGGCTCCCACGCCAGTGCCAAAGCTGGTGGTTCCGGGGACGTCGGCTGCTAAAATTGCAGCAGTGAACCCGGCCATACGACTGCTCGCGATCGATATCGACGGCACTTTGCTTGATCCCCAATTTCGGGTTTCCCCTGCCAATCTGGCCGCTCTCCAGCGCGCACACGCCGCCGGCATCGAGATTGTGCTGGTCACCGGGCGCCGCCACCAGTTCGCGCTACCCATCGCGCAGTCGCTTGGGTTCGACCTCAGCCTCATCAGTTCGAACGGTGCGGTGATCCGCTCCGCCGCGGGGGAACTCTTTCATCGCGAACTCCTGCCCGCGGCAACTGCGCGCGACCTCATTGCCCTGATGGAGTCCTTCCGCGGCAACCTGGTGGTCACCTTCGACCGCGAGGGTAAGGGAGCGCTGGCGCTGGAGCGGACCGAGGAGCTGACTCCGCACATCCAGCGCTGGATCGAGAACAACCTGCAGTACATCGAGTTCGTGGTTCCCATTGAGCGGGCGCTGGTGGTTGATCCCATTCAAGTTATGTTTTGCGGCCCCATCGCCCGCATGCAGGTGGCGGAAGAATGCTTGCGGACAGCCTCCCTGGCGGATCGCATTACGGTGCTCAAGACCCGCTATGACGCGCGCGATCTGGTGATCATCGACGTGCTCAACCGCGGCTGTTCCAAGGGCCACGCTCTGGAACGCTGGGCCCGTCACCGTGGCCTGGGCAGGGAAGGGGTCATGGCCATCGGTGACAACTACAACGACATCGAAATGCTTGAGTTCGCCGGGGTACCCGTTATCATGGGTAATGCCCGCGAAGACCTGAAGCAGAACGGCTGGCGGGTAACACTCTCCAACGAACAAAGCGGCGTGGCGGCGGCGGTGGAGGAAGTGCTGTTTGCATAGCGGCTTGGTTGCCGGCTGCCTGGGGCAAGAATGAGAAGTCCCCTCAAACTCGGGTTGGTGACGACATTGGTTCTGGCGACCGCCGCCTGGGCCGCCGATTCCGCCAGCCCCGGAATGCAGGTAGTTTACGACGCCGTCCTGCGCAACGGCTTCACTATCCGCCACGACCACCAGCAAAAGCTGCCGGGCGTGACCCGGCTGTATCTTTCCGCCGATCCCAGTGCAGGTTTCGTGGACGTGCCCACGGAGGAGATCGTTTCCTTCGATCGGCAGGAAATTCCGCGGCCGGCGCCGCCCGCGACCGCCGCTACCACCCGCGAGGAAATGGACCGTCTGGTGAATTCGGCCAGCGACCAGCACCGCGTGGATCCGGATTTGATCCGCAGCGTGATCAAGGCGGAGAGCGGCTTCAATTCGCAGGCGGTCTCGCCCAAAGGCGCGCAAGGGCTGATGCAGCTCATGCCGTCGACCGCCAGCCAATTGGGTGTGAAGAATGTCTTTGCCCCTGGCGAGAACATTGAAGGCGGCACTCGCTACCTGCGCGATCTTCTGGTGCTCTACAACAACGATATGGCCAAGGCTCTGGCCGCGTACAATGCCGGCCCGCAGCGGGTAGCGCAGTACAACGGCGTGCCTCCATATCGCGAGACCCACGCCTACGTGGTGCGCGTGATCAAGGACTTCAACCGTAGCAAGCTGGCGGCAGCCAAGCACAAGACCAAGGCCGCGGTCGCGCCCGCCGCCAGGCAAAAGAAACGGTCGGCGGCAGAGGCCAAGCCACAGGCCGATTCCCAGAAGCCCACTGCTCCCGTTGCGAATTAAAATCGGCGGCGACATTGACCCAAGGTGCGCTGTCAGTTAGTTTGGCCTTGCCTGTATGTCGGCCGTGGCCCGGTGCCGCCTACACCGCCCGCATCGCAACACAGAGATGACCACAAAACGCATAGTCATATCGGCGATAGTGGTAGCGGTGCTGGGCGTGTTGGTGTACCTGCAGTTCCGCGAGTGGCAGCACTTCGACTGGGGCGTGTTCTGGGACCAGACGGCCGACACCCGCAAGCTGTACCTGTTAAGCGCCGTGGGGCTGATTTATGCCACTTACCTGCTGCGGGCGGTGCGTTGGAAGGTGTTCCTGCGTCCGGTTTGCCGTGCCCGGGCGCAGAACCTCGTGGCGCCGACGCTCATCGGTTTTACCGGACTGGCTCTGCTGGGGCGGCCGGGGGAGTTCGCCCGGCCTTACCTGATCGCCCGCCGACAAGGGTTGAGCATGTCATCTCAGGTGGCGGTGTGGGCGGTGGAACGCATCTTCGATATCGGCTCCTTCACGCTGCTGATGACCCTCGACATCTTCACCATGGATTTCAGCCGTTATCCGGTGCTGGAGCATTACCGCTATGATTTCCTGATAGCCGGAGGCATTCTCATCGCGCTGGTGCTGTTTCTGGCAGCGGCGGCCTTTCTCATACGGCGCAACGCGGCGGACGCGGCTCGCTGGGTACACCGCCAGTTCGCAGGCTGGGCTCCGAATTTTGCCCATCATGCCGAGGAAAGAGTCTTCGCTTTCAGCGAAGGTCTGCACACCATCCATGATTTGGGATCGTTTCTGCAATTGACCGGACTGTCTCTCCTGATCTGGTTCCTGATTGCAGTTACCTACCGCCAGGTGATGCACGCCTATCCATCGCCGCTGCGTGAACTGACAGTCTCGAACGTGGTGCTGGTCATCGGTTTCAGCATGGTCGGATCCCTGGTGCAACTGCCGGCCATTGGAGGCGGGATGCAGGCGGCCACCATCGGCGGCATCAACCACTACTTCAACGTTCCCAGCGAAATGGCCGTCAGTTGCGGCATCATGCTGTGGCTGGTCTGCTTCATGGTGGTCATTCCCGCGGGCGTCATCTTGGCCCACCGCGAGCACGTCTCGTTCACCAAGATCACACGTGAGAGCCGCAAGACACGCGAGCCGGAGATTGAACCCAGCCCGGGGAATTGACCCGTTCACCCATTGATTCATTGAACCAGCGATTCATCGCGCCGCTGACAATGAGTCAATGGATCAATGAATCAGCAGCTCAATTCCCGGCTGTTAGAATGAACCCCGGAACGGCAGAAATCCGAGCGCACAGAACACCGTGTCCATACCATGAAATGTCCCTTTTGCGGATTCGTAAATGACAAGGTAGTGGATTCGCGGGAGAGCAGGGAAGCGGAGTCGATCCGCCGCCGCCGCGAGTGCCTGAAGTGCGGCAAGCGCTTTACCACCTACGAGCGCATCGACGAGATCCCCTACATGGTGGTCAAGAAGGATGGGCGGCGCGAGAAGTTCGACCGCCAAAAGGTGCTCTCGGGCCTGCTACGTGCCTGCGAAAAGCGTCCTATCTCCATGGGCAGGCTGGAGCAAATCGTGAACGAGGCCGAGGGTCTGGTCATCGATTCTCCGGAGCGCGAGGCCAAGACCAGCGATATCGGTGAACTGATCATGGAGCGGCTGAAGAAAATCGACAAGGTAGCCTACGTCCGCTTCGCCTCCGTCTACCTCGACTTTAAGGACGTGGGGGAGTTCATGGCCGAACTCAAGGGGCTGCTGAAGACCAGGGAGCCGTCGGCGGCGCGGGCGGCGAAAACTGAGAAATGAGGCTCTTGGCTCTTAGCTCTTAGCTCTTAGATTTTAGCTTTTGGCCAAGAGCTAATAGCCAACAGCCAACAGCGGTTTTATGGCGCATCGCATCACCCTCATTCCCGGCGACGGCATCGGACCGGAGGTCACCTCTGCGGCGGTGCGCATCCTCGACGCCAGCGGGGCCAAACTCGAATGGGAAAAGCAGGCGGCGGGCGCCGACGCCTATGAGAAGCATGGCGAGTACATCCCGAAAGCACTGATTGAGTCCTTCGAGCGCACCTGCGTGGGGCTGAAAGGGCCGGTGACCACGCCCATCGGCGGCGGCTTCTCTTCAATCAATGTAACTCTGCGGAAACGCTTCGAGCTCTATGCCAATTTTCGGCCTATCCAGAACCTGCCCGACTTGCCGACGCGCTATCCCGGGGTGGACCTCATCATCATCCGCGAGAACACCGAGGGGCTGTACTCGGGTATCGAGCATGAGGTGGTGCCGGGCGTGGTAGAGAGCTTGAAGATCATCACCGAGAAGGCCTCGACGCGCATCGCGCGCTTCGCCTTTGAGTACGCGCGGCGCTACGGCTGCAAGAAGATTTATGCCATCCACAAGGCCAACATCATGAAGCTCTCCGACGGGCTCTTTCTTCGCTGCTCGCGCAATGTTTCCAAAACCTATCCGGAGATCACCTATGGTGAGCACATCGTGGACAACACCTGCATGCAACTGGTGATGCATCCGTATCAGTACGATGTGTTGCTGCTGGAGAACCTGTACGGAGACATCATCTCCGACTTATGCGCTGCCTTTGTGGGCGGGCTGGGCCTGGTTCCCGGCGCCAACTTCGGCGATCAGTGTGCCATCTTCGAGGCCGTACACGGTTCCGCCCCGGACATCGCGGGCCGCGACATCGCCAATCCCACCGCCATCCTGCTTTCCGGAGTGCTGATGTTGCGCCATCTGGGGGAGAACGAAGCCGCCGACAGGGTAAAAGCTGCCGTCGACCAGGTGTATCGCGCACGGAAGACGCTGACGCGCGACGTCGGCGGTACCGCGTCCACCAGCCAATTCGCCGATGCCGTGATCGAGGCCATCCAGCAAGCGCCGGCGGCGGTGATTTCATGAGCAAGATGAGCTGTTGAAACGCGGCCTGCTGCATTTCTGCAGCCAAGGTCTTTCCCCTAGAAAAATCGGGCAAGGTTGGGCACCCCTTCGGACAGGCTTTGGTCCCTGCCCCGAATCCCGCACCCCATGCCCAAATCATGCCGTTTGACGCCGCCGCTTTTATTTTTTAAACTGCTGCTCACTCTCTGGGACCGTGGGGGAATGAAGGCAAACCGTTTAGGCGTGGTGCTATTTCAACTGGGTGGTCCGGACACACTCGAGGCGATCGAGCCCTTTCTCTACAATTTGTTCTGCGACCCGGATATCATCGATTTCCCGTTCGCTCGCCTCGGACGCAAGCCGCTCGCCAAGCTGATCGCCAGCACCCGCGCCCGCAAAGTGCGGCACCACTACGCCACCATCGGCGGCGGCTCGCCCATCCGCCGCTTCACCGAGCGGCAGGCGCAGGCGCTCGAGGCCGAGCTGGAAAGCCGCGGACTTGACGCTCGCTGTTTTGTGGCCATGCGATATTGGCATCCCTTCACCGCAGAAGCCGTTGCAGCTTTGGAGCGCGCTCAGTGCCAGGAGATCGTGCTACTGCCCCTTTATCCCCAATATTCGAGCACCACTACGGGCAGCAGTCTGAACGAGTGGCAGCGCCGGTTCCATCGCAACGGCGCTCCCGTCCACGTTGTCAGCGAGTTCTACCGCCATGAGGGCTACTTGAACGCGCTGGTTGAGGTGGTGCAGGGTACGCTCGCGCGCTTCGAAGATCCCGCGCGGCCCACACTCATCTTCAGCGCGCACAGCGTGCCTGTAGCGGTGGTCGAACGCGGCGATCCCTACCAGCGGCAGATCGAAGAAACGGTGGCCCTGGTGATGGAGCGCGGTGGCTGGTCGAATGGCTATCGGCTTTGTTATCAGAGCAAGGTCGGCGCCAGCCGCTGGCTGCAGCCGACATTGCGCAGCACCCTGCGGCAGGTAGTGGAGGAACGAATCCAGGAGGTTTGCGTAGTGCCCATATCGTTTATTTCCGACCACGTCGAGACTCTGGGCGAGATTGACCACGTCGCGCGAGAATTCGCCACGCAACTGGGCATTCGACGCTTCGAGATGACGCCCGGGCTGAACGATTCACCGGCATTCATCCGTGCGGTTGCGGACCTGGTTCTGGAAGCAGCAGGGGTGAAAAACGAGCAAGTTCTGGTTGCCGGTTAGCGGCATCCGGGTGAGGACCAATGGCTGATCAGCAATCCAATACCGCAACCGGCGTTCTCGGCCGCCTTGGGCCGCCACCGCGGAAGGCGCTGGGCAGCTCCGCCATTGCTGCGGAGCAGGCTTACCGCAAACGTTCCGGTTTGCCAGAGCTTACGGAAGAGGACATCGCCGCCCTCAAGGCAGGTGAGCCCATGCCCTGGGAGCGCGGTGACGGATCTCCAGCAGCGACCAGCAGCGCGCCTATTGCATCGGCTGCACCCACTCCGCCAGCTGCAGCTCCGCCAGTTCCTGCTCCTGCAGCCGCCGCGCCAGCTTCTGCGGGGGCGGTAAGTGCCGAAGTCGCGGCCATGATGGCGGGCGGACGCAAGTGGAGCCGGTCCTCGATTGCCGCTGATCAGGCGCGCCGCAAACGTACCGGCCTCGCGCCGCTCACGGATGCTGAAGTCGCCGCTCTTCTCGGCGAGGCCGCCCCCGCTGCTGCTCCCGCAGTTCCTGCACCTGCTCCGACGGCCCGCCCCGCGGCTCCGGCGCCTGCTGCCGCAGTTCCCGCGCCACGACCCCCGGCGGCTGTACCAGCGGTGCCCCCGGTTGCGCGCGAGGGGACGCCTACGCGCTACGTGGGGACGCCGGCGGTCGGAACCTCGAAGGCTGCGGCGGCCGGCGGAGTGGCTGCCACTGGTCCCCTGAACACCGAAGTGGATAAGCGCCGACGCCGTTTTGTGTGGACTGGCGTGGCCGCTTTCCTGGCGGCGTGGCTCCTGGCCTTCTTCCGTTTCTTCCTGCCGCGAACCCTGTTTGAACCGAGCACCGTCTTCAAGATCGGATATCCCACCGACTACGGCCTGGGCGTCAACGAGAAATGGCTGCAGGCCTATCGCATCTGGGTGGACCGCACGCCGGACCGTCTGTTCGTGATCTACGCCCGCTGCACGCACCTGGGCTGCACGCCCGACTGGAAGGCGGCGGAGAACAAGTTCAAGTGTCCATGTCACGGTTCGGGTTACGACAGCGAAGGCATCAACTTCGAGGGGCCAGCGCCGCGGCCCATGGACCGCGCGCACATCGAGCTCGCGCCGGACGGCCAGATCCTGGTGGATACTTCGCACCTCTACTCGTGGCCCAAAGGACAGGTAAGCCATTTCGATGATCCGGGCGCTTACCTGCCCGCGTAACCCGCGCCCGCAGCGCGGCAGCCCGCCGCGGCGGGTCTCGACCGAAGAGGAGTGGGGCAATGGCAGACGAAAAGGACGTTAAGGAAGTGAAGCCGGCGCCTGGAGGGAACGGCGCCAAGGGCAACGGCGCCGGCTTGGCGAAGGAGATCCGCGACATCAACGCGGAACTCCTCACCAAAGCCAAGGAGCAGGTGGAAGGGCTCAAAGACCCGACCAAGACGCAGGTCTTCACCTCCATCTTCCGCCACAAGCACGATGACACCCCTCGCAATCGCGCCCTGGGCGTGCTCTCCAACGTCTTCCTGCACCTGCACCCGGCCAAAATCAACCGCGACGCCGTGCGCTACAGCTACACCTGGGGCATGGGCGGCATTACGTTCTACTTGTTTATCGTGCTCACCTTCACCGGCGTGCTGCTGATGTTTTACTACCATCCCAGCAAAGTGCAGGCCTTCCGCGACGTGCTCTATCTCGAAGCCGATGTGCCTTTCGGCAAGCTGCTGCGCAACATGCATCGCTGGGCCGCCCACCTGATGGTGATCGCCGTCTGGCTGCACATGTTCCGCGTGTTCCTGACCGGGTCGTACAAGAAGCCGCGCGAGTTCAACTGGACCATTGGGGTGTTCCTGCTGGTGCTGACGCTGCTGCTCTCCTTCACCGGCTACCTGCTGCCCGATGACCAACTGGGCTTCTGGGCCGTGACCGTGGGCACGAACATGGCGCGCGCCACGCCGCTGCTGGGGCATGAAGGCCCCTTCGGACATCAGCTCGGCATGACCCCCTACAACGATATTCGCTTCGGCCTGCTCGGCGGTTCGATTGTGGACGCCAATGCTTTGCTGCGGTCCTACATCTGGCACTGCATCGGCATTCCTATCGTGGCCTCGGTCCTGATGATCGTGCACTTCTGGCGTGTGAGGAAAGACGGCGGCATCAGCGGCCCGGCGCCGGTGATGCTGGCGTCGGAAGCCGATAAGCAGCGCAGGGGCGCTAAGGCGGCAGGGGAATGATGGACGCTGGAGTTTTGAAGGGAAGCGGCTTTAGCCGTGCCCGAAAAATGGGTTTATGAAATTGTCATCCCGAGCGAAGCGCGACCCGAGCTTGCCGAAGGGGAGCGCGAGTCGAGGGACCTGGTGTTGGTCGCTGGCTCGCACAAACAGGTCCTTCAGTCGCGCTCGCGGCGCGCGCGCCGTTCGCGCTCCTTCAGGATGACAATTATTAAGAAGTTGTGCGGCGCGGCTTAAGCCGCGCCCTTCAAACATAGCTTTTGGGAAGCATAAGGACCTCACATGGACTGGCATCAACTTTGGGAAATCGTCTCTGCTCCGGACAACGTGCCGATCGTGGCGCTGATCCCGTTGCTGGCCATCTACATCTATCTGGCCGTCCGGCAGGCGCGCGCCAACGACGAGCTGATCGAGAAGTTGGAAGCCGATCCCGCGCTGGCCAAGACGCATCACCGCAAGGCTTGGCCCTTCCGTCCCGGATGGCAGAAGGAAATCCACGTTTGGCCGTTTCTGCTGCGAGTGGAGTTCCTGGCGGCGATCATCGTGACGATCGTGCTGATGGTGTGGTCGATCACGCTGAACGCCCCGCTCGAGGAACCGTCGAATCCCAATGTCACGATGAACCCGGCCAAGGCGCCTTGGTACTTCCTCGGGCTGCAGGAGATGTTGGTTTACTTCGATCCCTGGATCGCGGGCGTGGTGATGCCGACGCTGATCATCGCCGGGCTGATCATCATTCCCTACGTCGATACCAACCCGCTGGGCGCGGGCTATTACACGCTGAAGCAGCGCCGGTTCGCGATCGGTACCTTCTGCTTTGGCTTCCTGCTGCTGTGGGTGGCCATGATCATGATCGGGACGTTCATCCGCGGCCCCGGCTGGCAGTGGTTCTGGCCGGGACAGACGTGGGACCACAGCCGCCTGATCTACGAGGTGAACCGCGACTTGCCGGATATATTCGGCATCACCTCGAACCTGGGCAAGGGGATCTTCGGCGCGGCGGTAGTGGGCGGCTACTTCGCCGCCGGCGGGCTGGCGCTGACGCTGCTCTTCCGCCGCTTTATGGCCAAGGACTTCCGGCGCATGAGCATCCTGCAGTATTCGCTGGTGGCGGGCTTCATGCTGATCATGATCGCGCTGCCCATCAAGATGCTTTTCCGCCTGCTGTTTCACATCAAGTACGTGTGGATTACGCCGTGGTTCAACATATGAACTCTTGCCGATTGTCATTCCAAGGGGCTTTAGCCCCGAGGAATCCTGGTTTGCTCGTGGGAGGGCCATCGTGGCTGAACCACTGACCCCAGACCAAGATCCCATCGTCACGCGCTCCTACGCCTTGTACTACCTGATCGCGATCGTGCTCCTGGTTGGGTCGCTGTTCTGGGCGCTGTGGGACGAAGCTTACGGCCAGCGTCCCTGGAAGAAGTACCAGGCGGTGTTCCAGCAGCGCTATAGCGCCTTTCTGAAGAGCGCGCGCTCGCAGTCGACGCAGGCGGAAAAAGAGGTCGAGAGCGATTCTGAGTACCGCAAGCTGGCCGAAGCCGCCGCCGACGCCGCCAAGCAGGCTGCGCCGGGAATTAAGACCCTCAACCAGCAGTTGAAGGAGGTCTCGGCGCGACTGCTGGCGGTGCAAAGCGTCTTTACCGACAAGCGCGCCTGGGTGAACGCCAAGGTCTATGAGATCGAAACCGACGACAGCGCCTCGGGCAAGAAATCCAAGCAGCGCGACCTCGACAAGTACAAAGCGCAGCAATTCACCGTGGAGTTTCCCGACGGCAGCAGAAAGAAATTCAATTTCGACCAACTGGAAGAGGAATACAACGGCCTGCGCGAAGAGAAGGCGCGCCTGAGCGCCCAGCTCGGCGAGCTGCTCAAGCCGGTCAACGAGGCCCGAACCCAGCGCGATACTTACCTCAAGGAACACCTGGTGAGCTTGACGCCGGAGCAGATCGCCGGCCTGCAAAAGAAGACCGCCGACTGGGACACCCAGATCGTGCAGATCAACGTGGCCTCGGCCAACATCGTGGACCGCTGCGAGTCCTGCCATATGGGCATCCGCGAGCCGGTCAAGCTGACCCCCGCCAACATGGCAGTGAAGGGGGAAAAGCCCGACGAGTACGCGCGCGCCTTCGTCAGCCATCCCGATGAAGAGCTGCTGCAGATCCACGATCCCGAGAAGTTCGGCTGTTCACCGTGCCACCAGGGCAACGGCCGCGCCACCACCAGCGTCATCAAGGGGCACGGCCATTACGAGCACTGGCTGTGGCCGCTGTTTGCCCGGCAGAACGTCGAGGCGGGCTGCCAGACCTGCCACGCCGCCGACATGATGCTGCACCTCACCACCGGCAACGTAGGACAGGTCATCAGCCAGGGCAAGTTCCTGTTCCGGCAGCGCGGGTGCAACGGCTGCCACAAGTACGAGGGCTACGACCGCGAGCCCGAGGAACTGGTTAACATCCAGCAGCAGATCAAGCAGAAAGAAGAGGAACAGCAGACCAACCTGCGCACGGCGGCCCTGGTCACCAAGCAGGCTGATAACGCTCCTGACAACGCTACCGCCAACCGGCTGTACGGCGAAGCTGAGGCGCTCAAAGTCGCCAACAGCAGGATTGCCGGGCAGATCGAGCAGCTCGATTATCACTCTCGCGACCTGCTGCGCGACGAAAAGAAGATCGGGCCCGACCTGAAAGAGATCCGCCTCAAGCTCAACCAGAACTGGATTCCGGTGTGGCTGCACAAGCCTACCGACTTCCGCCCGAGTACCAAGATGCCGAATTTCCGCCTGACCGATGAGCAGATTAGGGCGATCTCGGCCTATATCTGGCAGTCGGCGCTTACCGACAAACTGCCGGCTGCGCCCAAGGGCGATGCCACGCGCGGCAAGGAACTGTTCGAGACCCGCGGCTGCCTGGGCTGCCACTCCATCGGCGAGGGTTCGGAGAGGCAGGGCGGAGACTTCGCCGCCAACCTCACCCGGGTCGGCGAAAAGGTTAAATACGATTACCTGTTCCGCTGGATCAAAAACCCGCGCGTGCGCACCCGTCCCTATTGCCCGTACGAGAAGAAGGACATCGGGCCGGAGGACTACGCCAAGCACAACCTGCCCTATCAGTTCGACTTCGAGCACTCCACCTGTCCCAATGACGGTCACGAGCTGCAAGTCGAGCAGATGACGGTGATGCCCAGTCTGCGTCTTGCCGACGACGAAGTGGCCGACATCGCCACCTACCTGATGACGCAGCGGGAGAAGGACCCGGCGTCCTATCCCGAAGCAGCGTTCATGGACGACCCCAAGCTGAAGGATGAGGGCAAGAAGTGGATCCGGCACTTCGGCTGCGCCGGCTGCCACGAGATCTCGGGCTTTGAGGACGAGGGCCGCATCGGCACCGAGCTGACGGTGGAAGGTTCGAAGCCGCTCGAGCGCCTCGACTTCGCCCTGCACACCCAGAAGGCCCAGGAGGGCAAGGAAGTCATCACCGACAAGGCCATCCTGGCGCGCTTGCCCGAAGGCCCGGCCAAGAGCGACTGGTACAACCACAAAGGCTTCTTCGAGCACAAGCTGGCCATGCCCAACATCTACGACCAGGGCATGATGAAGGCGGAGACCGAGAAGCTGCGCATGCCCGACCCGCACCTGAACAAGGACCAGATCCAGGCGCTGGTCACCTTCTTGCTCGGCAGCCAGGAGACTTCCTTGCCCGCCAGCTACCAGTACAAGCCGGAAGACTCGCGGCGCGACATCCAGGAGGGCTGGTGGATCGTGCGCAAGTACAACTGCGTGGGCTGCCACCAGTTCACCCCCGGCCAGACGACCTCGTGGCAGAACGTCCGCCGCTATCAGGATCCCGACTGGAAGGACCAGTTCCCGCCCAAGCTCTTGACCGAGGGCGCGCGCGTCGATCCGGAATGGCTGATGCGCTTCCTGGCGAATCCGTCCCTGAGTGACACGGATACGCATCGCAATGGCGTGCGGCCGTATCTGAAGATCCGCATGCCCACGTTCTTCTTCTCCGACAATGAGCGGCGCAAGCTGGTGCGCTTTTTCCAGGCGCTTTCGCAGCAACCGATGCCTTACACCCCGGAGCGGCTGCCGGCGCTCACCGCCAAGGAGACCGACATGGCGCGCAGCCTGTTCACCAGCGCCGCCGCCCCTTGCCTGAAGTGCCACGCCACGGGCGACGCGGCCCACGACAAGACTGCCACCGCGCCTAATTTCCTGATGGCTAAAGACCGCTTGAAGCCGGGCTGGACCGAGCGCTGGATCACCGACCCGCAGAGCATCAGTCCGGGGACGTCCATGCCATCAGGTCTGTTCCGCAAGAGCGGCGATCACTACGTGTTTGCCGGGCCGACGCCACCCTCTTTCGAGGGCTACGACAAGGACCATCGCGCGTTGCTGGTGCGCTATATCTTCCAGCTCACGCCCGAGGAGCAGCGCCGCGTCTCCAGCCAGATGGGCCGAGCGCCCGCCGGCAAAAAGGCGTCCAGCCGCAGGCCAGCAGGCTCAACTCCGGCAGGAGTACAATGACCAGTTTGTCCGGAAGATTGGAACACTACCGTGCGAGGACTATATGAATAAAAAGATGTATGTCGTGCCCCTGCTGGTGCTGGGGCTGATGCTCATCGCCGGATGCAGCAAGAAAGAAGCTCCGCAGGAGCAGGCCGCTGCGAAGCCGGAAGCAGCCGCTGCTCCTGCCGCCAAGATCGATCCTGCCACCGTAGCCACCATCTCGGGCGTGGTGAAGTTCGACGGCACCGCGCCCAAACCACAGAAGATCGATATGAGCCAGGATCCCGCATGCAAGGGAAACAACGAGACGGAGACGGTCGAGGTGAGTAACGGCGATCTGGCGAACGTATTCGTCTATGTGAAGGACGGGCTGGGCAATTACAGCTTCGACGTGCCTAAGGAGCCGGTCAAACTCGACCAGGAAGGCTGCCGCTACCATCCCCATGTGCTGGGCGTGATGGCCGGACAAACAGTCGAGATCATCAACAGCGACAAAACCACCCACAACATCCACCCCGCGCCCAAAGATAACCGCGAGTGGAACGAATCGCAGCCCCCCGGCGCTGCCCCTATCGACAAGGACTTTCCTCGCCAGGAGGTGCTGATCCCGGTGAAGTGCAACCAGCACCCGTGGATGAAGATGTACATCGGCGTGGTAAAGAATCCGTTCTTCGCGGTCACCGGCAAAGACGGCAAGTACGAGCTGAAGGGACTGCCTCCGGGGACCTACACCATCGCCGCCGTGCAGGAGAAATACGGCGAGCAAGACCAGGCGGTCACTGTCGGCCCCAAGGACAGCAAGACCGCGGACTTCACCTTTAAGCCTGGGATGGGCGGAGCCCCCGGGCAGTAATTGGCATTTTGCGGGCGGTCACAAGTAGAGACGGAGCGCGCTAAAGCGATGCTGCGTCTCTACGCTTTTTGGTCCGTTGAAGCCAGGATAGTATCCATCTCCCTGGCCAGTTCCTCGAGTTTGACCGGTTTTGCCAGGTAGCCATCCATGCCCGCGGCCAAACAGCGCTCGCGGTCACCTTTGAGAGCGTGCGCGGTGAGGGCAATGATGGGCAGGCGCCGGCCGCTGACCTTTTCCGCCTCCCGGATGATGCCGGTGGTCTCAAAGCCATCCAACTCCGGCATCTGGATGTCCATGAGGACCAGGTCGAAACTCCTCTCCCTGATTTTCTGCAATACCTCTCGTCCGGTGCTGGCGAATTCGGCCACGTGCCCCATCTTTTGCAGGAAGCGAACGGTGACCACCTTGTTGAGCTTGTTATCCTCGGCGACAAGGATGTGAAGCCTTCGCCGGAACTGGCCCCGCGAGGGTTCGCCTGGCTCGCCGGCTGGCCGTTCGCTCCTGCGTTGCTGGTGGAGGACATCCAGGATGGCGCGCCGCAACTCGACCTGCCCGGGTGGCTTGGTCAGAAGCGCGGTCGCACCGAGCTGTTGAGAGCTTCCCTGGTCTTCGCGATGGCCCGCCGGGGCCAGCAGAATGATGCCGCTTGCCGCAAAGCGAGGGTGCTGATGGATGTGCTGGGCGAGCGGAGATCCCTGCGCGTCCGGCAACTGTGCGTCCAGCAGGACCAGGGGAAATGGCTGAACCGCGGCGGCCGCTTGCTCGAGCTCGCGCAAAGCGGATGGTGCACTGTCGGCCAGTGCCGGCTTCATCTCCCAGGACCGCAGAAGCTCTTCTAGAATGCGGGCGGTCGTGGGGTTGTCCTCCACCACCAGGACACGCAAGCCGGCCAAGCCAGAACCATTGGGGATAAGCTCGGAGCGGCGCGGGCTTGCGGCGGCAAAATGTGCGGTGAAGTGAAAGGTGGTGCCTTTTCCTGCCACGCTTTCCAGCCATAAACGGCCGCCCATCATTTCAACCAGCTTGCGGGAAATCGGCAGGCCCAGTCCCAGTGCCGCCATAGCGGCGCGTGGTGGAGCCGTCGGCTTGGGTAAAGGCTTCGAAGATGGCGCCGCATTTGTCCTGCGGAATGCCGATCCCGGTGTCGGAGACGCTGAAATGCAGACTCACGCCTTGTCCTGCTGGCACGCCGCCCTCCACCTGCAGAGTCACTTCTCCCTTTTCCGTGAACTTGATGGCATTGCCCACCAGGTTGACCAGGATCTGGCGCAGCCGGCCGGGATCGCCCAGCACCGACTCCGGAACCTGCGGCGGGACGCGGCAGTTAACTTCCAGTCCTTTCTCGGCGGCATGCACGGCCATAGCTTTCATGGTGGTTTCCAACAGGCTCCGGATATTGAACTCGATCGCTTCCAGATCCAGCTTGCCGGCCTCGATCTTGGAAAAGTCCAGAATGTCGTTGATGACCACCAGCAGAGAGTCTGCCGATGCTTTTGCCATTGACAGGTATTCCCGCTGCTCCACGCTCAGTGCGGTGTCCAGAGCAAGGTCAAGCATGCCCATGATGCCGTTCATGGGACTGCGAATTTCGTGGCTCATGTTGGCCAGGAACTGGCTCTTGGCGCGGTTGGCCGTCTCTGCCGACTCCTTGGCCCGTTTCATTTGGGCTTCGGCCTGTTTAACCGTCCGCAAGTCAACGAAGCTCTCCAGCAGGACGTTCCGATCTTTCCTCAGTACGGGAACCACGGTCTTGAGCACGGGAACGTGCCTCCCCTGCGCGTTAACTACGATTCTCTCCGATTGGTCGATTGTCTGCCCTAGATCGGTGATTGGGCAGGCCCCACTGCTGGCTGGACAGATCATGGCATGACACGATTTGCCGACCAGTTCGCCCTTTTCCCGGCCCACAATCTCGAGCGCGAACGGGTTGAGGTCCAGAATCCGATGGGTAGCGGCATCCACAACCATGATCCCAACCGACAACGTGTCTACCAGTGCCCGTAAGTAGGACTCTCGCTCCTGAAGTTCCGTTCTCGTCAGCTCGAGCTCGGCTACCAGTTCGGCGGCACAGGCGTTAGCATCCGCCACATGCTGAGCTTGCTCGAGCAAACGTTGGTTGTCGACTCTTAGGCGTTCTACCTCTTGCGAATCCATTTCCGCCTTGCAAACTTGCTGTGTTGAATCTTGTGACATGACCTTGCGTCGTTCCGCTTAGAAGGTTACTGTCGGCATCTGGTTCATGCGGATGGCGACTGTGGTTAACCCAGCGGGAGTAACACCGGACCGCATCGACCCCGAGGTTCCTCCCGTGGATTCGTGGTCACAGACTCCGTTTACGCAATTCGAGCAAATTTCGATCTGTCCACCCGCGGACTGGATTACCTCAATCAGTTCAGAAATCTGCTGAAAGCTTGACATCTCTAGTTCCTCGCCTTCCCCCGCGAAGGCCCAGCGGGCGCCGTTCAGCGCCAGAAAAACAACCACCGCAGTGCCCGCAGCCAGCGCCGCCGCTGCCGCCGCGAATCCCAGCGCCGCCCGCCGCGGGGCTTCGGGACCGGAGGTGATGATGATCTGCAGGCCGCATCTTTCCACGAGAGAAAACCTCAAATAAACAGTGTCAGTCTGGCTTCCAGAGCCGAGTCCAGAAACGAAGTCGCCCCCCCGTACTCCAGACCGTCGATCATCTCCGTACGGGTGAAGCCCATCAGTTCCATGGAAGTTTCACATACCACCATCCGCACTTTGAGCTCCGCAGCCGTGCCCATCAAGTCCTGCAGGCAGGGCACGCCACGCCGCCGCATGGCAAGGCCCAGCAGCCTCGGTCCGGCCCCCAAACAGTTCATCTGAGAGGTGCTCAAGGCCTTGGGCCCTGAAGGCAGCAGGCCCGTCATGATTCTTTGCAGCAGATTCTTGCCTTTGAAGACGGTTCTCCGCCTCAAGGCCAGCACCGCCCAGAACGCAAAGAACATGTTGACCTTGAGGCCGGCGGCGGCCGCGCTGACCGCGAGCGTAAACGCTGCCAGAAGTTTGTCGACGTCGCCGCTGCACACGATCATGGCCATTCCCGGCGCGTTGGTCCCGCGCGCCTCATCCTGCCCGCGGATCAGCTCGGAAATTCTGGACTCGAGGGCGGCGAACCTCGCCGCCAGGCGGCGGTCGATTAGCTGCTCCAAGGCTTCCGCCTCGGTGGTATGGCTCATCTCTGCCGCGTCTACCATGATGTCGCTACACTTTCTCGATCACCGCCTGTTGGGGCGTGCCTTCCTTGTACTCCAGCAAGCGGTGGCCGGTCCGCCTGACCCAGGCTTCTATATCGGCGCGAAAGGCGGGGTCAGTAGCCTGCACTCGAAGCTTCTCGCCCACGGCCGCCGTCTTCATGGCGAGGCTGATGCGGACGATGGGCATGGGGCACCTAAGTCCCCGACAGTCGAGGAAGTGATCCTCCATGGCGCTGTCCTCCAGTGCCTAACATGTCATGATCGGCAAAACGTTCGGCGATCCCACGGCCAACACGGTTACGGCAGTAATGCCGGAGCGGCCTGGAGTTCATTCCCAAAACGATGACCAGCTTCGGGCAAGTGAGCTTCCGCCCGATCCCCCATCCCGACCACAGCGTAGTGATCGGGGTCAAGTAATCGAGTCGTCGGAGGAATCGCCGGAGAGCGGTGCTCCAGCCTTGGCCGCACTGGCCAAGGGGGCTTTTTTTACAGCCGCAGCACGACCTTGCCGAATGTCTGGTTGGATTCCAGCCGGGCGTGTGCGGCTGGGACCTGGTCGAGGGGAAATTCGCTGTCGATGATCGTCCGCAGCAGGCCGCGGGCAAACAGGGGTACGACTTCGGAGGCGAAGGCGATGGTGGCCGTGATTTTTTCCTCCAGCGGCCGCATGCGCAACGTGGTGCCGCGCAGGGTCAGGCGTCGCGGCATCATAGCGCGCAGGTCGATTTCCGCCGTGGGACCGGCCGACTGCGAAATCATGATCAGCCGCCCTTGCGGCGCCAGCGCGCGCACGCTGGCCGTCACGTAAGCCCCGCCCACGCAATCAAGCACCACATCCACGCCGCGCTTCGCGGTCCAGCGCTCGACCGCGGGCGCGAGCTCCGCCAGCGAGGCGTCGAGTTGAACGCCGTCTTCCATCTCCAGCTTGCGGGCGAGATCGAGCTTGTCTGCGGTGCGCGAGGTGCCGTACGGGATGGCGTTCATGGCGCGCACCAGTTGCACGGCGGCGACCCCGACCCCGCTGCCTACAGCGTGAATCAACACCGTTTCCGAGGGACGCAGCCCCGCCTGCTTCCACAGCGCATCGTGGGCGGTGATGAAGACTTCCGGAATGGAACCGGCCTCAACCCAGTTGAGGTTTGGCGGAATCTCGGCCAGAGCGCGCTCATGCGCGATCAGGTACTCGGCATAGCAGCCGGCGGCGGCGATGCCGAAGACACGCTGTCCGTTTCGCCACTGCCGCGCCTCAGGTCCGAGTTCGGCAACTTCGCCAGCGAACTCCATCCCAGGGATGTCCTGGCGAGCGCCCGGCGGGGCAGGGTAGTGCCCGCGGCGCTGGAGGATGTCGGCGCGGTTGATGCCGGCGGCACGCACCCGGACTAGGACTTGGTCGGCGGCCGGCGCAGGGGTGGGCACTTCGCGGACCTCCAGCACCTCCGGTCCGCCTGGGCGAGTGATGATGGCGGCGCGCATGGTCGACTATTAGTTGCGCGAGGGAGGGGTTAGGTTTCAGGAAGATGCGTGGAAGACGACCATCCTGCTCGTTGTCGACTGTTACGGCTGGCTCATCACCACGCGCGTCACCGCCAGCATGCCGATGGCCGGAGCTGGGTTTCTGCGATTCACCCGATGTCCCGATTCTTGCGCTATCCTTGCTGTGCTATGTCGACACTCGTCGAATGTGTTCCCAATTTTTCCGAAGGCCGTGATCGGGCCAAGGTGGACGCCATCATCGAAGCCATGAAGCTGCCCGGCGTGTACCTGCTGGACCGCGAGATGGACGCCGACCACAACCGCTGCGTCATCACTCTGGTAGGGGACCGGGAAGCCGTCGCCGAGGCTGCCATCCATGGCGTCGGGCGTGCCGCCGAACTCATCGACCTGACTAAACATCAGGGCGCGCACCCCCGCATGGGCGCAGCCGACGTGATTCCCTTCGTGCCCATTGAGGGACTGGCGCTCGAGGATTGCGTTGCCATTGCGCGCCACGTCGGCGCGGAGATCTGGAAGCGCTATCAGATTCCCGTCTATCTGTACGAGGCTGCCGCCACCACGCCCGAGCGTCAAAACCTGGAGAACATCCGTCGCGGACAATTTGAAGGATTACGTGAAGAAATTGCCACTAACCCACTGCGGCGTCCTGATTTCGGCGAGCCACGTATTCACCCAACTGCGGGCGCGACGGTGGTGGGTGCACGCAAATTCCTTATCGCCTACAACATTTATCTGAACACCGCTGAGGTCGAGATCGCGCAGAAGATCGCCAAAGCAGTGCGCTTCTCCAATGGCGGGCTGCGCTACGTGAAGGCTGCCGGCTTCCCCGTACGCGGGCTGGCGCAGGTCTCGATGAATCTCACCGACTTCGAGCAGACGCCCATCGCGCGCGTCTTCGAATTCGTCCGCCGCGAGGCCGCTCGGTACGGCGTGATGCCGGCGTTCAGCGAGATCGTGGGACTGATCCCGAAGAAAGCTCTGGAGATGGCTTCTGAGTGGTTTTTGCAGATCGAAAACTTCGATTCCTCGCTGATCTTAGAGAATCGCCTGCAGGCGATCATGGGCGGGAAGATGGCGGTGGGCGGCCTGCGCGCCGGAGTCGAGCCCTTCGTGGAGCAGCTTGCCGCGCCCACGGCCACGCCCGGCGGCGGCAGCGCATCGGCGGCAGCAGGCGCCATGGCCGCAGGGCTCGCTTCAATGGTTGCCGGCATGTCGCGCGGCAAGAAGAATTACTTGCAATACGAAGGTGAACTGAGCGATGCGATTGCCCGACTGGCCACGCTGCGCGAGGAATTCAAGGCCGCCATCGATGCCGACGCGGCTTCGTACGACGCCGTGATGAAGGCTTATAAGCAGGCCAAAGCTTCCGCCGATGGTGACGGCATCATCGCCGAAGCTCTGAAGGGCGCAACCAACGTGCCCCTGGGCGTGGCTGAGCGGGCGCGCGAGGTGGCGCAAATCGTGGAGACCCTCAAGCCCATCACCAATCCCAGAATGGGCTCCGACCTGACGGTGGCCACTGGCCTCGCCCACGCCGCCCTCACCGGCGCCTTGGCCAACGTGGAGATCAATCTGGTGGATCTAAGCGACGCGGCGTTTGTGGACAAAGTGCGCAGCCGGACGGCGGCCCTTAAAACCTAGAGCGGATTCACCGCCGCGACGCCGCGATCGCAGAGGCTCCTTTCATTCTTCCCCGACCCGCTCGGCGTGTGGGAGTAAGACTTTCGACCAATGACCGGATGTCCCGATTCCCAGAAAATGTTGTACTCTCTTTCTTACAGGGCGGGCCGCGGAACCAACCAAAGCTGCCGCGCACACATCTGGATGAATACCGGTTCAGGAATGAGGCCCTTTATGAAGCGCAGTGCGTTTCTGATTGTCGTTACCTTGGTAGTGCTGGTTGCTGTCCCCGGCTGGGGAGCGGCGCTGGGCACGGCGGCCGGCTCGGCGATCCCCTCCGACGTGCAGCAGATCATCACCGTAGACTACCGCCTACTAGCGGCATCGCCCACGGCGCTGGCCCTGAAGGCCAAGGTGCTCCCCGACAATTTGAAGAATTTGGAGACGGCGCTGCGCGGGGTGGGCGTCGATCCCGACGACGACGTGGACTCGCTGATCTTCGCCTCCTTCCGCACCCAGGACAAAGGTCTGCGCGTCATCGGCATTGCCCAGGGGCAGTTCAACCGGCCCAAGTTCATCAAGAACATGCGCGCCAAGAAGATCAAGCCCGTCAAGTATCACACCTCGTTCCTTTACTCCATGGGCAGCGGCATGCAGGTTACCTTCCTGGATGACTCCAGCATGCTGTTCGGGGAGAAGGCTGCGGTTGAGGCCTCGCTCGACGCCCGCGACGGCAACACCCAGAGCTTGGCTGCGAACAACAACATGTCCGACCTGGTAAACTCGGCCGATACGGGCGCGGTTTGGAGCGTGCTCGACGCCACCGGTACGCAGAACATGATGCGCTCCACGCTAGGCGACGCCGCGCGCCTGGCCGACTACGACGTGGTCAAGAAGCGGCTGTTGGGATCCATCTACACCATGGACTTCAGCCATGGCGTCAAGTTCGACCTCAGCGTCCTGACCTCGGACCCCATGACCGCTGCCACCATGTCGTCGCTGCTGCGCGCCGGCATGATGTTCAAAAAGATGAACGCCACGGGCGTGGAAAAGATGGCGCTGGATAACGTCACCGTGGACAACGACAGCGATCACCTGCTGGTTCACTTCAAGACCGACGACGACAAGTTCGACTCGCTGCTGCAATCGCCGCTGTTCACCTCCATCGCCAGGTAGCAGCCAGCACAAAGATACAACTACGGCATCGCGGTAGTTGGGCGAGTTACAGGCGGCCGCGCTGGGCTCGCCATTTGCTTCTACATGGTCGCAATCTCGTACAGGTAATCCACGTACGAGCGCACCGCGCCGTCCATTCCCCGGACCTTGGGGTTGGCAGATTCAACCACGAAGTATTCATCGGGGGCGTGAGCGCCGCTGCCGTGGCCGAGGCCGAAGTGAGTGGCGGCCAAGTGCAGCGGGTCGCCGGTAAAGACGTAGCCCGGCCAGGAGCCGGCGCTGCGCGGCAGAATCACGGGATCAATGCCGTCGCGCTTGTACACCGTGATCTGTGCGCGGATCAGCGCGGCATCGGCGGGCGTGCTGTTAGGATCGTAGCCGCCCGTCATGTTGACCTCGATGTCGCCGAAGCCGCGCTTGGCGAGGTGCGCCTTGAGCGCCGCCAGGGCCCCTGCGGCGGTCATGTCCGGCACCAGCCGCAAGTCGAGCTTGGCAACCGCGCGGTGGGGAAGGATGGTCTTGCCGCCGGGGCCGGTATATCCGCCGACCAGGCCCTCGATATTTACCGTGGGGCGTGACTCCAGAAGCTCGAGCGCCTCCTGCCAGCTCACGTCGTGCACCCAGTGCTCGACCCCGAGCTGCTTCTTTGCCGTCCTCTCATCGAGACGGCGGGCCGCGTCGGCGATCATCGCCTTCTCACGGGGGGAGAGCGGGCGCGCCTTGTCTGCGAAACCGTCAATGGCGGGATCGTTGCCGTCCTTGGAGACCAGCGTGGCCAGCGCTTCCACCAGGTGCCATGCCGGGCTGTCCAGTCGCGCCTTGTTGCTGGAGTGGACGTCCTTGCGCGGGCCGCGGCCCCAGCGCTCTCCGCTCGACACCAGTTCGCACTCGATCACGCCTTTGGCGCCCAGCGTCATCAGCACTTGCCCATCGAGGTCCTGTTCCGCTGAGGGCATGAACACCCCCGTGGCCCGCTTGAGCGCTGCCAACACTTCCGGCCGCCGCACCACCTGCGGGAAATGCGGCGAGCCGATCTCCTCCTCGCCTTCCGCCACGAATACCAGATTGACCGGCGGCTTGCGGCCGGCGCCACGGATGGCGTGCAAGGCGGCGAGAAAGCAGGATTCCGGTCCCTTCTGATTGACGGCGCCGCGTCCTATCACTACTTTCCCCAGGCCCGGCTTCTCGACGATGGCGGCCTCCCACGGCGGCGACGACCACTCCGACGGATCTACCTGCTTCACGTCGTACATGAAATAGATCCCCACCGTGCGGGGAGCGCCGGCGTCCTGGGTGGCGAAGATGCCAGGCTGGCCGTCGGTGGGAACTTTGGTGACTGCGCCGAAGCCGGCATCGCGCAGCAGGCGCATGGTCAGCTCACAGCCCTCGGCCACGCCGCGATTCTCGGCGGCAATCGAAGGCTGGTGGATCCACTCCTGCAGGCGCGTCACCGCTTCGTCGTGACGCTTTTCGATTTCGGTGTAGATGAGCTTGAGGTCAGGGTAGGCGGATTGCGCCAGCCGCGGAAACGCCATCGCGGCCGCGCCTACGGCAGCTCCTTGCAGAAATGTGCGTCGGTCCATGGCCGGGGAGGATAACAGGAAGGGGAGGGAGGCGACAAATCTTCCCTCTTGACAGCGTTGTCTAACTTCTGTATATTCTGTTGTGACAGAAATAACGGTATGGACACTCTTTCCGACATCAAGAAGCAGTACATCCTGCACTGGGGCGAGATGGGTACGCGCTGGGGCATCAACCGCACCGTAGCCCAGATCCATGCCCTGCTCTATCTCTCCCCCAAGCCGCTGACGGCGGAGGAGATCGCCGAGACGCTGAGCGTGGCCCGTTCCAACGTGAGCACCAGCGTGCGCGAGCTGGAAAGCTGGGGGCTGGTACGGCCGGTGCACGCGCTGGGCGACCGGCGCGAACACTACGAGTCGATGAAGGACGTGTGGGAGATGTTTCGCGTGATTGTCGAGCAGCGCAAGAAACGCGAGATCGACCCCACGATGGAAATGCTCGAGCGGGGCCTACGGGAATTGGAAAACTCCGACCAGTCTGATTCCTATGCCCTGGCCCGACTGCAAGACATGCACGAATTCTTCGAGGGAGTTACGGCATGCTACGAAGAAGCTCGGCAAGTTCCGGTGGGAACGCTCCGAAGTCTGGCCAAGATGCGGGGAAAGATCCGCAAGCTGCTGCGCGGACTAAAAGGGGGGAAGTAGTTTTTCCAG
>Ga0335081_10002752_pt1 | contig 27715 bp, 26 predicted proteins | sample Lox_Sample_35_FD_206713 | JGI IMG/M metagenome (GOLD analysis project Ga0335081, IMG submission 206713) | Soil microbial communities from Loxahatchee National Wildlife Refuge, Florida, United States - Lox_Sample_3.5 | ecosystem: Environmental > Terrestrial > Soil > Wetlands | place: USA...
CGGTTTCGGTGCCCATCACCTCTTGAGGTGACCCTTCGGCGATCTTCTCGCCAAAGTTCAATACCATCACTCTGTCAACGACCCGAAATAACTCTTTCAATCTGTGCTCGATCATGATGATCGTCAAACCTTCTTCATGGAATTTTTCAATGAGAGGCAACGTGCTCGCCACTTCGGACATCGCCATTCCGGAGAAGAGTTCATCGAGGATCAAAAAGTCTGGACGAAGGGCCATCGCGCGAGCCAGATCAAGACGTTTCAGGTATCCATGGGGAAGGCTACCAGCCAATTTGTAAGGGACAAAGGAATCTCGCTCAAATCCCATATCATCTAAAAGATCAACGGCCACATCATCCCTTTCCCCATATTCACCTCCTCTGAGTTTCTTCACTCTTGAAGAAGAAAGGGGGATAATGAGATTTTTGTAAGCAGGGAGATTATAAAAGAGCCTTACCATCTGAAAGGTCCGGGAAATGCCGAGACCGGCTATGGTATAAGGCTTTTTGGCTGTAATATTTTCCCCTCGATAGACGACACTGCCTGAATCAGGTTTGACAAACCCTGTGATCAAATTGACGAGCGTGGTCTTTCCGGACCCATTCGGCCCGATAATTCCAAGAAATTCTCCCTGGCCGAGTGAAAAACTAACGTCGTGAACCGCTTGGACACCACCAAAATGTTTTCCAAGTCTCTCAACCTTTAAAATGGCATGTTCTTCCGTTTTACCCAACTTTCACCAACCTCTCAAATTGGTGGTATTTTCTCTCGATATAATGAAAAATACCTTCGGGCAAAGCGATGACGCTCAAAATCAGAATAACACAGTAAAGGGCTATCCTTAGCCCTCCCAAGGCGCGCAGGGCTTCGGAAAGAGGTATCAGAATCATACTCCCTAAAGCTGGACCGGCAAACGTTCCTGGTCCGCCCAATGCTGAAGCGGCGAGCGGTAGGATAGAATAATCCAAGGCAAAAACCGTCATGCCTACGAACTGATAGTGATGGGTCATAAAGGCACCGGCAAAGGCGCCCACGGCGCCAGCGACGAATAGAGCCTGAGTTTTTCGCCAGTATATGTTAATGGCAGCACTCATGACGGCACGATCATCATCTCGAATCGCTTTCAACACGAGTCCATAATCCTCACTACTCATTCTTCGGAAAATAAAAAGAACGAACAAAAACCCTCCAACCGCCAGATATTTTGCAACCCATTCATTGGGAAAAGGAGCGAGAGCGGATAATCCATGAGCTCCGCCGAGAAGCCCTGTCGTCTCAATCATCTTCATAAAGAGCAAAGGCATCATGAGAGTCACCATGGCAAAGTATACACCTCTCAACCTCAGAACAGGCGAAAGCAAAATAGCGCTTAACAGACCCCCGCCTAAAATGGCAGCAGGTATGGTGAGGAGAGGTGGCCAGTGGAGGTAATAACTGAGTATGCCAGCGACATAGGCACCGAGGCCGAAGAATAATGCTTGACCAAGGGAGAATAAACCACAGCAGGCCAGGAAATCCCAGCTCAAAGCAAGAAGGCCAAACACACAGGCATAAACCAAAACCTTGCCCCAATAGCCCTTTAGCACAATGGGTAAGATAAGTAATGCAATGACCGGCACGGCTCTTGGTAGAAGAAGGTAAAGTATCTCTCTGAATGAGGCGATAACAAAAACAGTGTCAGCCCTTGCTTTGATCCCACGGTCTAACCTTTTTTTACGGTATCTGGCTGCAACTTCAGTCAACCTAAATCCTCTCTTCGAGCTCCTTATATTTACCGAATAGGCCTGAAGGCCTAATGACTAAGACGAAGATGATCGCAACAAGAGGTACGATGATCATCCACTTTGCACTGAGGAACTTTGCCGTAGCCACCTGACCAAACCCGAGGATGAAGCTTGCCACAATGACCCCTGAAGTGCTCTCTAATCCGCCTACGATCGCTACGGCCAAGGCATAGATCAGGACTTCATAACCGATAGCTGACTCCATGAGTCCCATTGGTAAAATGACAATGGCAGCTACCCCTGCCAAAGCTGAACCAAAGGCTAAGCTCAGAGAACCTATCCAATCGGACTCGATGCCCACTGAAAGAGCGGTACGTTCGTTCTGGGCCATTCCTCTGAAAGCCAATCCAATCTTGGTATGATGAACAAAGAGCCATAGAAGGACAACTAAGACTACTCCAGTTCCGATCACAAACAGACGTTGATAATCCACTATTACACCTTTTATTTCCACACCCCCTTCCAGAAAGAGAGGTAGGCTATATTGAATGCCGTAAAAACCCTTCCACATCAAGAGCTCTAAAATGGCTACTCCCGCTGCAAAAGTGACCACAAGCTCAGCAAGCGGTATGCCTCTCACACGGAGCAATAGTCCCCAATAGATGCCAAAACCAATAAGCCCTGAAATGATGATAGAGAGAAGGGCTGACAAGAAGTAAGGCAATTCTACTTGGTTTAGAAAAGACCAAGCGATAAAACCACTCAGGATGTAGAGGGCTCCATGAGCAAAATTGGCAAGTCCACTGATACCGTAGGTTAGGCTAAATCCGGCAGCGTAAAGAGCAAGGACAATACTACTGATCGTTCCATAGATCAGGAGCGACATTTCTTTCAACCTTTCTAACGAGAGATGCCCTTTTTAAAGAGGGGGTGGCCAATTTCATTTTGGATTTGTTCACCCCCTCTTCAATCCTTTACTTCTTCATCCAGGGAGGAAGCGCTATTTTTGCTTCAGCAAGAAAGGCGGGGTAAATCGGAACCCTTTTCCCTTTTTGCCACTGGAAGACAACACATACCCCTTTCTCGTCAGGGTTTGAATCAAAAACGATAATGTGGTCCTTGTTGAATCTCAGCCTTCCCGACACTCCCCTGTAATCAGTCTGCTCGAGGGCCGTAACGAGCTTATCTGGATCGAGACTCCCTGCACGTTCAATGGCTGCCGCGAGAATATAGACCGAATCATAGGCGGATGAGTTGACAGCAGCTGCCTCAGGCGCCTTCCCATATTTCTTTTGGAATTTATCGAGAAACTCCACTGTCTTAGGTAACTTCTTTAACGGAACCGAAGATCCAACTGGGAACTCGACGTGGATGCTATATTCTACACTACTGCCGAGAGTCTTCCATGCATCTGCTGCGGCCATGGGGGGAACAAAGCCCACGACAAGAGCAGGCACTTTCATCGCAGCCCATTGTTTGCTAAATATCCCGGCGCCCAGAGGCACATCCCATACCATTGCAATCACTTGAGCATTCCCCTCTTTCGCTTTTGTCAGTCCAGGTGAAAAATCGGTAGCGCCGGCTGCATAAGGCTCATACCCCACCTCTTGCCAGCCAGTTTTTTCACAGTGCTTCCTCAGTATACCAATAAATCCCAGTGCCCACAGGGTATCCTGAGGAATGAAGTAGACTTTGTTGAGGCCGAAGTCCGCTTTGAGGGCATTCAATGCTCCCGAAATATACCCGGCATCAATAGCCGCATCTGTGCATACTCGAAACAGGTACTTGTACTTTTCTGGGTCAGTCCTGAATTTCACCTGAAACTGAGGGGTTTGGGCAATGGTTTGAAGTTGGGGCACTTTGTATTTGGCCACCAGATCCATACTCGCCATAATGGCCTCAGAGCGGAAAGGAGCGATCACAACTGCATGAGGTTTTTGCTCCAAAAGCATTTTTTCATAAGCCATGAGGGAATCATGAATTGGAGTTGTAGGTTCGCCGTCTCTCGTATCCGTAACGACCACTTTGAACGGCCGCTTCTCCTTTCCGACCAATACCCCTCCCTTCGCATTGATTTCCTCAACGGCCATATTGACAGCCTTCAAACCATCTCTCCCAAAAGGAGTGTAGAGTGAAGTTGGAACGCCGACGATAATAGGTTCTGCTGAACGCGAAGAAGCCGGTATGAGAGCGACTGAACAACTAATGCCAATTAACATCGCCAGTAAAACCAAGTAAATCTTTTTTCCCATTTTCATACCTCCTCTGAATAATTTTTTTTGAAGTTTTTTGTCCTCTTTTTTATTTTTCACCCCCTCTCCAGGATTAATAATGGAGCAATTTTGCGGTTCGGAAAATGATTGTGAATATTTTTAAAAAGAAACGAGGCCTCTCATCTGGAATAATTATAGAAGCCTTTCCCCGTTTTCCTTCTCGACGTTGTGAATTCCTCTCTCCTCAAATTGTGTAAACCGGCGGCCCTATATACGTTAAGTTAAGACGAGAACGCAGCCAAGGACAATTAGTTTGGGAACCCCCACCCTGTGGCTAGAGGAGCCACAGACACTTGTGCCAAAATGGACAGATTCGAAAGTTACGTTTCTAACTATTTATTAGTTTCCCTTTCCTTACTTCTTAACAACCCCTCGACAGAAAATATCGAAAGCACGGTCTAAAGTTGCCTTCAAAAAGTCTTTGCACGGATCTATTTTTCTTTTTGCCTCCTCCCATATCACGAGACCTGTAAATGTTGACCAGATAATGTCAGCATGGGCTATGCCAAGACCGTCTCTGAATTTCCCTTGACGCACCCCTTCTTCGTAAACATTGGAGATCATGATCAAAATCTTGTGAGATAGATTATTTACCTGATCCAGAAGGTCTTTACTAAGAGATGACAACGCGTCTTCCAATTGAATATGAAAAATATTTCGCAAGATCAGTGGTTCATATCGAAATGTGTCATACATAGCATCCTTGAATTTTAGAATTTTTGATTCACAAGATAACTTCTTGTTTTTGTAAATCTTTTCGATCCTATCAAACAAGTACTGCATGGAAATAATATTCAGATTTGCATAAAGTTCATCCTTATTTCTGAAATATAAGTAAATAGTAGCCGGACTTAATTCGGCCTTCTGGGCGATTTCCTCTATGGTGGTTGAATTAAAACCTTTGATCAAAAATAACTCTTTCGCAGCATTCAGTATCTGCTGCCTTCTCATGGTCTTTTCACGATTTTTTCTCTCCTGGATGCCCATACGGTGAAATTTATTCAGTTTCCTAAATAAATTTACTTATTGAAGATGATTCATATACTAAATCTAATTTATTGTCAAGAAAAATATGCAATACCAAGAGCGAAATCGTGAAAATTATCTTTTTCAGTGGGGTTATGAAGAGGTATTGGTATTGGTTCCTACAAGGGCTATTCCTTGCCCCCGGCCTGCCTGAGGAGCTTCACCATCCTGGTGTGGCCTGCAACCTGTGCGATCTTCAACGCCGTCCAGCCCTTCTTGTTCTTGGCGTCCACATCCGCCCTGGCCGCAATGAGGGACTTGACTCGCACGAGGTCACCTGCAGCAGCCGCATTGATCAGACCCGAGGCACGCTTTTCCGCTGTAGGGCTGGGCATGTAAGTTGGGGTTGTACATCCGATTGCAAATGTCAAGATCGAGGCTAAAACTGCTGCAATTCTCACTGAAGCTTTCAGATTGTGCTGCATACACACAACCTCCTTTCACCACAATACGCTGAGCCATCGAACGCGTGCCTTTGGCGATTAAACTGCTTCCACGACCGTGGCGATGCCAACTCCTCCCCCGCCGCAGATCATCTGGACGCCGGCCTTCCCGCCTGTGCGCTTGAGGTGGTGCACCATCTCCCCGAAGTAGATGGCCCCTGAGGCGCCAATCGGATGGCCCAGCGCAATGGCGCCACCCGTTGGATTTACCCTGGGGTCGAGGCGGTCGTAGCCCAGGTCGTCTGCAAACCGGAGCAACGGGGAAGCGAATGCCTCGTTGGGCTCGATAATGTCCATGTCATCGATGGTCTTGCCCGCACGTTTGAGGGCCTTCCTCACTGCTGGAATAGGAGCCAGAAGCATGGGCACTGGCTCGCCCCCTGCCACGGCGCACGCCGCGATTCTGCAAAGGGGCTCAATTCCCAATGTTTCAGCCTTGGCCGCGCTCATCAGCAGGACTGCTGCAGACCCATCCACAATCTGCGATGAGTTGCCGGGGCTAACGATTCCGTTATTTTTGAACGGAGTGGGAAGCGCCAGGAGATCTTGGAGGTATGCTTCCGGATCTGTCACCGCCTTTGGCCGAAGGACCTCATCCTTTTCTACTCTTCGAGTCACACCCTCCCAGGTAAATTCGTAGGGGATGATGTGATCCGCATACCACCCCCTGCGCTCGGCCTCGACCGCCTTCTGCATGCTCCACATGCCGAAGCGCTCCAGGTCCTCTCGGGTATGCCCCTGATCCGATGAGATCATCTCGGCGCACACCCCCTGGGGCACCAGCATGCCGATCTCCGCGAGACGAGGCGACAAACGGACCGGGTAATTGGCATCGATGGCTACTTGAACGTCGGACATCATGCCGAAATGGGACATGATCTCCACGCCTCCGCAGATCATGATGTCTCCCTCCCCTACCATGATCTCGTGTGCGGCGATGTTGATGGCCTTGAGGCCGGCATTGCAGTACTGGTTCACTGTGCAGCCCGCCGCCTCCTTGGGGATGCCGGCGAGGAGCGACGCAATGCGGCCAATATTGATGCCCTGCTCTCCGATCTGGCTCAAGCATCCAATGACCACGTTCTCGATTTCCGCTTCGTCGAACTTTGGGCACTGAGTGTGGACTCTTTCCAGCAAACCCCGGAGCGTATTGGCCATGAGGTCCTGAGCGGATGCCTGGCAGAGCTGGCCGCCTTTCTCCATCCCCTTCCGGCCCGACTTGCCGATGGCACACCGCACCGCATCCACGACCACCACTTCCTTTAGCCTCGTCATGCTTGTCCCTCCTTTCTTTCAATCGTGTTCGGTCACCACCCCTCTGGGAGAGAAAGATGATGACTCGCTGCTATCGCGCCTTGCACGGGCTTTTAACTGATAGGAAAAAGAACTTATTCTCAGATGGGTTTGATTATAAGAAAAAGGAGATTGTAGGGCAAGGCAAAAATCTCGTTGGCGATTACAGGCTGAAGTTAAGGAGAGGAGACTTATATTTGTGAGATGTCGATGAGCTTGATGGGGTTCAAGAAAGAGGAATTCATCGACAATTTCGGGTACGCGCATGGATTTGAGAAGAAGATCTCAGGAACAGATAGTTCTGGCCAGATCACGCTTTCCTCAAAACTCAAGGAAGATTCTTTCGAGCTTGGGTTAAGCTGGAGATTCTCATTATCTTGGGGGGAAGGGCTTTTCTGTCCTTCCCCCCTAACCTTTGTTCGTGCATTGCTTTCGCCGTACGGCCTCTCGTGAATTTTTTCAAAACATATTGACATTCAGTCGCTCACAATGATAACTTAGCCGTCAAACGTGTTCCCTTATGCCAAGCTTAACGCTTCGACATCCGATACGGACACTCGATAATCAATCGTTGTTACCCGCCGGAACCCCTGTGACGGAGGAAACATTAAATGTCATGATCGATTCATACAGGGAGGTCTCTTATCAAACCTATCCGCTCTTGTTGTATGGTTCGGTTCAAGAAGACTGTTTAGATTTTCTGAGCTTCCCCCCCTATTCGACCATATTCCAAGATAGAAAAGAAATCGACGGTCTCTTCAACCCTTTAGAAACGGTTCGTTTTCCCATCCCGATTCTGCAATCGCTGGACTACTTTAGGCAGCGTGACCTGTTCACTTATACCCACGTTCTCATGGTGTTTGCCTTGTCTACCCTCCTGGCAAAGGACCTGACACCCGACTACCAGGACTGTATCCAGCTGTCTGCCACCGGCCCTACCCACGACATTGGCAAGATCTGTGTCCCTTTGAACGTCCTCAAAAAGACGACGCCTCTCACCAGAACGGAGCGGGGTCTCTTAGAGCATCATGCGGCGGCGGGGTATGTTCTGCTCAGCTATTACTATAAGGACATGCAACGCCTCGCTTGCATGGTGGCCCTTGATCATCATGAAAGAAGAGATGGCTCGGGATATCCACGAGGTATCCCGCTTAAGGATCCATTAGTGGAAATCATGGCTGTGAGCGACATTTACGACGCGCTGATCATGCCCAGACCTTACCGGTCCGGAGCCTACGATAATCGAACAGCCCTAGAGGAGATCACTGAGATGGCCAAACAGAGCAAGGTGGGATGGGATGTGGTGAAAGCGCTCATCGCCCATCAACGCAAGTCTCATCCGGTTTACAAAGAGATCACCATCTCCGCCGAGAAAAGAGGCACCCCTCCCGCCTACAATGTCTACGGCGTCGTCGCGGACGAAGCAAACCCGAAAGACAAAACACGGTAGTCCTTCGTAACGGATTCGTCACCCCGTAAAAATCCGCCCTCAGCGTTCCTGAAGCTATGAAAAGATTGGGTTGGTACTCTTTCACGTCATTCCGGCGAAAGCCGGAATCCAGTGTTTTCAAGGAGCAAAAGTACTCTGGACCCCGGTTTCCACCGGGGAGACGAATACAGTGTGATTTTTTCACAGGCTTCCTTTTAGTAAGGGGGGTTGGCTACCTGCCGGTAGGCATTTAGAAGGTGTGATCCGACGCCTTCCTCTGTTTCTTGATGAACCAATCGATGAGCTTGCGGGCGATGCTGATTTTACCGGGGATACGCGGCAAGTGGCCCACCTCGAACCAGCCGGCATTTTCGATTTCATCATCATTGAGTGAGATTTCACCGCCGGCGTAGGTGGCAGTAAATCCAACCATGAGCGAATGGGGAAAAGGCCAGGGCTGACTTGCGAAATAATGGATGTCCTTGACCTCTATTCCCACCTCTTCCCGGACCTCTCGCACCACTGCTTCCTCCAGCGACTCGCCCGGTTCCACGAATCCAGCAAGGACGCTATACATCCCCGGCATAAAGTGACGGGATCGGGCCAAAAGGAGTTTGTCGCCACGCTGGACAAGCACAATGATCGCCGGAGCCAGACGGGGAAAATAAAGCAGGCCGCATTGAGGGCATTCTTTCGCTCGTTCCGTGGTTTTCGTATTCAACGGGACCCCGCACCGGCTGCAAAACCGGTGCGTTCTGTCCCAATCGACAATTTGAACCGCCCGGGCTGCGACCCAAAACAAGTCCTCATCCAAACGGCCGTACACCTGGCGTAAGCCCTCGAAGGCCATGCCTGCCGGCGGAACGGCTCCTTCAGGCACTTCGACGGCATAACAAGGTCGATGGCCAAGACGGCCGAGGTAATGCTGAGATAGAGGCGTCAATCCTAACTCTCCTAAGCCAACAAGATAAGGAAGGCTTGCCGGAGAAGGTTCCTGATAAACGAGAAGGCTGCTCTCCCGGAAGACGAACCACCAGGCAGGCCCTGATCGCTCTGCCGGCGGGACAATACCTGAAATAAATTTTGGATTTCCGACCATGTCAGACCTTACGAGAATTATTATAAGATGATCGGGCGGTATCAGCTACTTCGTTGGGAGGACCGTTGGAAATTCGACGAAAGCTGAAGTGCTGTGTTATACTTTTTCGTCATGCCGGATACGGACGTCGTCATCATTGGAGCAGGAATGGCGGGGCTCACCTGCGGTTGTCTTCTCGCCAAAAAGGGGTTGAAGGTCGTGATGATCGAGAAGAATCAGAAGGTGGGGGGCTGCTGTTCTTCTTTTCGAAAAGAAGGATTTTCCTTTGACCTCTCCGTGCAATCATTGGGCGAATGCCAGAAGGGCGGCAGGGTATGGGGTATCTTAAAGGAATTGAACGTGTTAGATCAATTCCGCTTCATTCCTCTCGAGCCCGCAAGAGAATATTATTTTCCGGATCGGAGGGTGAGCCAGTCCTCCAGAATGGAGACGCACATCGAAAACCTCTCCTCTCTTTTTCCGGCGGAGAAAAAGGGGATTAAAGAAGTCTATGGGGTCCTGGGAAAAATCTTCGATGAATTCTCAAACCTTCGATCCTCTCTCAATTGGTTTGAACCTTCCGTGTTTCTCTCCCAATATCCTTTTCTCTCGCGGTATAAGGATAAGACCTACGGAGAGCTTCTCGAGGGATTTATTTCCGATCCCTTCTTGAAGACCCTTCTCTCAATACGAAGCTCTTATGCGCTGCTTCCGCCGGAAGAAATCTCAGCGGTGGGGATGGCGGGAATTGAGATGTCCTACTTTAATTACGGGGTGTCTTGTGTTGAAGGAAGAGTAGAACAGCTTCCGATGAAAATGGGAGAGGCCCTGAAGAGGATGGGAGGAGAAATCTTGACGGGTCATGAGGTCCAACGTGTTCTGATGGATGGGAGAAGGGCAACCGGTGTGCGTCTGAAGAATGGCCGGGAGATGACGGGCAAGGTCGTCATCTCCAATGTCGATGCCCATCACACATTTTCGGAGCTCATCGGAGAGGACGACATTCCGGCTGGCTTTCGATCGAAGCTAAAGGGAATGAGACCTTCTCTCTCGTATTTTATCCTCTACTTAGGGATCGAAGGAGAAGTGGACCAGCTTCAAGTTTCAAACAATGAAATTTTTTTTGGCGACCCTCTCCGGAGCGAATTCGACTTCCTCTACGAAGACCGGATTTCTGAGAAGGCCCCTTTCTACCTTCTTGTCCCATCGAAGGTCAACCCGTCCCATGCGCCTCGCGGGAAGAGTACACTCTGTTTGAGCTGCAAGGTTTCCTACGGTTTCAGCCCGGATTGGGATCGTAAGACGAAAGACGAACTCTCGCGGCGGCTTATTCAAAAGGCATCGGTCTTCATCCCAGATCTGGAGAGGAGGATCCTGGTTAAGATAGAGACCACTCCGAAGACGATCGAGCAATGGACGGGGAATCGATGGGGGGCAGCCTATGGATGGGCGCAGGTCCCGAGGCAATCCGGGATCTATCGTCTCCCCCGGATCGCTCCCATCCCGAATCTTTATCTGACCGGGCATTGGACCTCTCCCGGAGGAGGGATTGCCGGCGTGGTCGCCTCCGGAGAATTGACGGCAAACGCGGTATCGAACAGGCTTGAAAAAGGAGAATAAAGAAGATGGAGAGGGACGGGGTGAGAGGGAATCGAGGTGGACTCACCGGGCATTGGTACGTTTGTATCAGTCTCATTATTCTTAGTTTTTTCCTGGCAGGGTGTCCCAAAAAGGTAGCGCGGATTCCTTCTATTGAGGCACCTCCTGTCAGGGATCCCATCGCTAAACTTTTCGAAGCCCTTTCCTCTGTCGAATCTCTCCAGGCCAAGGCTGTGGTCCGAATCGACACTGTGAGAAAAGGGGAAGAGTTTCGATTTCTTCTCAATGGGATCGTCTACTACGAGAAGCCCGATAAGCTTCGTATCCTGGGCTATCATCCGTTTGGAATGGGGGTGTTTGATGCCCTTTACCGGGGCGGAGAGTTCGTCCTGTTTAGCCCCCTACAGAACAGGGCTTACACCGGAGAGATTTCAGAGTTCAAGGACCTCATCGCAAAGGCTGATGTCAGGATTTCTGCGGAAAAACCCGAAGGCAGCGAGGTCCCAGATCGAATTCGGATCGAGATGCCGGAGAAGGAGACGCGCCTGGACATGAAATTGAGGGAAATCTCGGTCAACCAACCCCTGCCCGAGGACACCTTCGAATGGTCCCCTCCGGAAGGCGTAGAGATTAGACCGCTGGCCCAATTCCTGAAAGGAAAGAAGCTGGAATGAGGATTTCTTTCGTCATTCCCAGATGGCCGAAGAGCAGCTTCTGGGACGTGATCGCATTCAAGTTTCCATTGCTTTCGTCTTCCCTTCTCGCGGGCCTCACGCCTTCACACCATCAACTCCGCATCATCGATGAAAGTCTCGCAGAGATCGACTTCGATCAGGAGGTGGATCTGGTTGCTATCACGGCCATCACTCCCTTGGCGCCGAGGGGATACGAGATTGCGGATGAATTTCGAAGACGGGGGAAGAAGGTGGTGATCGGAGGCATCCATGCGTCCTGGCTTCCTGAGGAGGCCAAAGCTCACTGCGATAGTGTGGCCGTGGGCGAGTCCGATGAGGTTTGGGTTGAGATGCTGGAAGATGCCGAGAAGGGAACGTTGAAGCCTTTCTACCGGCAAAAGGAGAGAACCGATTTAAGCCGTCTTCCCATTCCGAGGAGGGATCTTTTTCCCTCGAAGGGGTACCTTTTTCACAATCTGGTTCAGACCACAAGGGGATGCCCTTATGATTGCGAGTTCTGCTCGGTGACAGCTCTTCATGGGAGAACTTATCGGATGAGGCCAGTCCCCGAAGTCGAAAAAGAGATTCAATCCCTCGAGCGGTCAAAGGCCTACATCTTCTTTGTGGATGATAATCTGGTGGGGAACCTCTCCCATGCGAAGGAGCTTCTCACCATGCTCTCTCATTATCGGCTGCGCTGGGTCAGTCAAGGACCCATCCATATCGCCGAGGATAGAGAAATGGTTTCCCTGATGGCGAGGGCAGGATGCCACGGACTCTTTATCGGGTTTGAAAGCCTTCGCGAGGAAAACCTAAATCTCATGGGAAAGCGGATCAACCGAATTGAAGCCTACGAGAAGGGGATTCAAAGGCTCCACGACGCCGGCATCGGAGTCTACGGTTCCTTTGTCTTCGGCTATGACTACGATGATCCCTCGGTGTTTGACGATTTTCTGCAATTTGCCGAACGAAACCAGATGGAAGGGGCCTTCCTTCCCCTCCTTACCCCTTTTCCGGGAACTCGGATCTACCAGCGGTTGAAACAGGAAGGAAGGCTTCTAACAGAGGATTGGTCGAAATACGATATGGCGACAGTGGTCTTTCAGCCCAAACGAATGAGGGTCGAAGAACTTCAGGAAGGGTTCTGGAAGGTGAATCGGTCTTTCTATTCGCTTCCCTCTATGTTGAAGCGAATCTTCAACCCCTTTCATATCCGAAGGAGCCTGATCATCTTCGGGCCGATGAATCTCGGCCTCTGGCCCGCCGTCAAAAAAGCAGAGCAGCATTTTAGAAAATTAGGTGAGAAACCCTAACCATCTCATTCCTGCAGTTACCCCCAATATCAGACCTACTCTCGTTTACCTGTATTACCGCAAAATAACTTCCTGAAGCTGTGATCCCTGAATTCCAGTCCATAATACAAGCTTTCAAACCATAATCCATCGTTCTTAGAAAAAAAATACAGTATTCCTCTGGAAAAAATACAGTATCTACACTATTCCATTTTTAAACCATTTCAAGAAATAATGGAGTTGCTTTATGGTCAAACTATTTTTAAGTTGGGAATTTCGGGAGAAGAGGCATAGATGCACGAAAAATTTAACCCAGAGAAATATGAAATGACGGTCTGTCCAATATGCGAAGGGTGTGGTCGTATTAGCTTCTCTGATGATGCCCAGGTTTTCCAACACTGTGGAGGATTTGGGTTTCTTAGGAAACAAGGAAAGACTTTTGGTCAAAAAGGTAATCGAATTTCAGCAACCGCTTCAGGGGGAACCGTAGGGCTACCGGAGCATAAAAAATGATTCAGGTTTGTTATTACAAGGGTTGTGGGCTTATCTATGGTGAAAAAGAACCGCTGTCGGATAAGCGAAAAACACATGGCCTATGCCCAAAGCACCTTGAAATCTCCCTAAAAGAGATAAAGGCTGAGATGGAAAAACTGATGGATACGGCTGGAAGCTTTAGGGTATTAATAGTCGAAGATAATACTCTTTTTCGGAAATTCTTCAAGGAGACGTTGCATAATCGATTCCCGTCAGTTGAAATTTATGAAGCGATTGATGGAGAAGAAGCATTACTACAAGTTGAGACTTTCCGTGTCAATCTCATCTTCATGGACATTAGATTGCCAGGAGAAAATGGCCTTCAGCTGACTAAAAGAATAAAAGCTCAATATCCGAAAATAATCGTCATCATTCTTACAGGTTATGATTTACCAGAATACCGGGAAGCTTCGTTTCGATATGCTGATTATTTCTTTTCAAAAGATTCCTCGACCACGGAGAACATTTTTACATTGGTTGAATCCATTTTTCTAAATCGTCTGTAAATTGAGAACTTCCTTTAAAACTCCCTCACTGACTCCCAGGTCTTTGGCGAGGGCGTAGGTTTCGATGAGCTGCCCAAGGGAGGACTCCGCTTTACGCATCTTACCCCGTATGTAGGACCGGATCGCGTCTGTCTCATACGCTGCTTGTTGCTCTGTCCAATCGGAGTGGCACCGCAGGCCGCTGTCTTTCAGCATAGTTCGGGGCCTCCCCGCACCGTGTAAGGTGTACTCTCTCCCCTTTTGCGATGGTTTCGGTGATGCCCTGATTTTTACATTTCTCCGATGTATCTGTTATAATCCGTTCGCAATTAGTCAAACGCCTCTTTTTTGGAAGAAGAAATATGCAAAGTGCTAAGGGATACGATGTCATCGTCGTCGGAGCCGGGATGGGAGGATTGACGGCGGCAGTCTTGCTGGCGAAGAAGGGGTTAAAGACCCTCCTCCTCGAAAAAGAGGACCAGGTGGGAGGTTATGTGGTCTCCTTCAAAAGGCGCGGCTTCACCTTCGACGCGACAGGTTCCTTTGTCGGGGGATGTCACGAAGGCGGAGAATTATATCAAATTCTTAAAGAGATTGGGGCATACGAGGAGATTGAATTTATTCCTATTCACCATATCCGAAATATCTATCCCGGGTTCGAAGTCCATCTCCAGGAAAGTAGATTCAGTTCCTATCCGGAGGCCCTCATGGATCTCTTCCCTGAAGAGGAGAAGGGGTTGAAGACCTATCTCTCCCTGGTGAAACGAATTGAGGATGAAGTGAAATCTTATTCTGAGATCACTTTGATCAAGAAAATTCTTTTTCCTTTCTACTTCAGAAATCTTATCCGGTTTCACCAAACGAGCCACAGGGAAATTCTAAATCGTCTTTTTAAAGGAGGGGAGATCAAAGTGGCTCTCCATTCTCTCCCAGTCACAGATCCCCCTTCGAGACTCTCTTTTCTTTTCACAGCCATCCTGATCAGCAAGTCTCTCATGGGAGGCGTTTTTTATCCTAAAGGAGGCATGGGGAGGATTTCTAAAGCCATGGCCAACTCTTTTCTCCGTTATGGCGGGGAGATTCGCGTTCAAACAGAGGTGGATCAAATTCTGATAAAGGATGGAAGGGCTGAAGGGGTGCAGACGAAGGATGAAGAAATATTCCAAACCCCATTGGTCATCTCCAATATCAATCCGAATCTTCTGGCCAAGATGCTCCCTCTTGAATTTCAAAATTCTTTTGCGAAAAAGTTTAGTCACCTCGAATATTCACTTTCCGGTTTCCTCCTCTACGTTGCCACTGATTTGGATGTGAAACGAATGGGCCTTCCCTATTTCACCTATCTCCGGTTCCTCTCTGACCTGGAAGAGGAAGACCGGATGTTTCAAAGAGATGAGGTTCCGAAGAATCCAACGACAATGGTATCCATCCCCACACTTCTTGACCCTTCATTGGCTCCGCCAGGTCAACATCTCCTGAAAGTTCTTGTCACCGTTCCCTATCATTACCAGGGGAAATGGGGAGGAGGGGACGCCGAAAAGTATCGACGCATTAAAGAAGATTTCTCACAGAAAGTCCTCCGCCAACTGGAATCAAAGCTCATTCCGGGCCTCAGAGACCATCTTCTGTTTTACGAAGCCGCTACTCCATTAACCTTGGAGCGATATACGGGAAATGAATTGGGCGCGATGTACGGCCTGGCATCCACGCCCCGGCAGGTCGGGAACTTAAGACCTCCCCATCAAACATCCATTCCAGGCCTGTACCAAGTCGGCCACTATACCCGGCCCTCGCACGGCATTGTGGGCGCAAGTCTTTCAGGCTTCATCGCCGGCAGAATCATCCTCAAAAAGCTTCATCGAGCGTAAGGCGAAGGACATCGCGTTTAAGACTTGTCCCATCGATCCGGTAGTCGGATCGTCGCATCGTCCTATACGGCTGAAGACCATGAGACGAATGACTACAGGACGACGCAACCAGGTGACCATTTGATTAGTTGACCTCTTCAAAGCAACGGGCATCGCAATTTTTTTGCGCTTCAGTTGAAATATTGCGTATGAGCATTTTACAATTCCGCCGATGGGAAGACTCGATCTTATTTTTCTCCATGTCCCCAAGCTGATCAACTATTACCGGCCAGTCAATCAATTCATCTGGATCAACTTCCTGCCCATGGGCCTCCTCGGATTGGCCGACCTACTCCAGAGTTGCGGCATTTCCAGTCAAGTGGTGCACCTGGGAGTGGAGTGGATTGAAGATCACAATTTTTCGATCCTCGAATATATCCGTGAGAAGGCGCCGCGGATTGTGGCGATGGACCTCCACTGGCACCATCAGAGCTTCGACGTGATGGAGCATGTCAAGAAGATCAAAGCCGCCTTTCCCCAGACCTACGTTCTCTTAGGAGGGTTCACCGCCAGTTTTTTTCACGAAGAGATCATGAGGAACTTTGACGGCGTCGATGGGATCATACGGGGTGAAGCAGAAGCCCCTATTTTAGAGTTGGCAAGCGCGCTCCTGCAAGGGAAGGACGATCTCTTTTCCGTTCCCAACCTGACTTGGAGAAGAAAAGGGAGAATTCTCATCAACCCTCTCTCCTACGTCGCTTCGGAAAAAGAGCTCGATCGCCTCTCCTTCACCAATTTCCGCTTATTGAAGAATTATTCCACCTATGTCCGTTATATCGGGCAACCCTTCTACGTCAAAGGGGTTTCCAAACAGAAGAATTTCTGGATGTATTCTCTCAAGTCGCCCATCTATCATCTCACCGTGGGAAGAGGCTGTCCTTTTCAATGCACGTGGTGCGGCGGCGGGCGTTCCTCTCTGCAAACTATCACCGGCAGAAAAGAAGTGACGTTTCGAAGCGTGGAGCGTGTCCTTCAATCCATTCGAGAAGCGATTTCTTATGGCTATGAAACCTTCCACATCTGCTTCGATCCCTATCCCCAGAGGCCTCACTATTTCCTCGATCTCTTCGAGCGCCTCCGGGATGAAAAGATCAAGATGGAATGTTTCTTCGAGTCCTTTGGTCTTCCTACAAAGGATTTTATCCAGTCCTTTAAAGCAACTTTTCCAGGTCCCAAATCCCTGATCGCCCTCTCCCCTGAGGTCGGGTCGGAGCAGCTGAGAAAAATTCATAAAGGGCATCCTTATTCCAATCATGCCCTGATGGAGTCTCTTGACCTGTTGAAAGCCGCAGGAGTCTTCTGCGATCTGTTCTTCACCCTCGGCATCCCCTTTGAGAAGGAAGAAGATGTACAACAGACGATCCGACTCCAAAAGATGATCCGCTACCGGTATCCCAATGTGAGAGGGATTCGGACGTTTACCGTTGAGATGGAGCCGGGTTCGCCCTGGCATCTCGATCCCGAGGAATACGGAGTGAAAACCTCACTCCATCATTTTATGGATTTTTACCATTACCATTCCGGCGACAAGAGCGCTTTTTCTTCTTTGGGATATTGGATTCCAGATTATTTCGATGAGGAGAAAGATGAGAAGGGATTTGAGGAGGCATTACAGAAGATCAAATGCCGCCATTTTTGCTTTATCCATCCTGTGGCCAGGAAATCAGCGACCCCCTTCTGGGGAAGAAGGCTCTGTGATCTATCGAGTCTCTTCTGGAAGGTAAAAGGGTTGACCGCTAAGAAACGTTGACCAGCCATAAAGCACCGATTGTTTTTTAAAGGAAAGCATGAAAGTTTTTGTCACCCGTTCGATTCCCGAAGCAGGACTGGCCCTACTGAGAAAAGAGGCATCGGTGGATGTTTGGCCGGGGCCTGAAGATGAAACCCCTTCGAAAGAAGAGATCCTTCAAGGGGTCAAGAAGGCTGATGTTCTCCTCTGCCTTCTCACGGAAGAAATCGACCGCGTCGTCATGGAGGCCAACCCTAAGCTCCTGGGGATTGCGAATCACGCCGTGGGATACAATAACATCGATATCAAGATCGCCACGGAATTAGGACTTCCCGTTACTAACACGCCGGGGGTTTTGACCGATACCACGGCGGACCTGGCCTGGACGTTGATCATGGCCGCTGCAAGAAACATTGTCCAGGGACATCAATACGTGAAAGAAGGACATTTTAAGGTTTGGATCCCCAAACTTCTTCTCGGAATGGATGTGAGCCCCGGAGGAAGTGGAAAGCGGAAGACGTTAGGCATCGTTGGATTTGGACGAATCGGCCAGGCCGTCTTCAAACGTTCGAAGGGGTTTGACATGCGGGTGGTCGCTTATGATCCTTTCCAAAAGGAAGCCATCGTAAGAACGGAAGGCGTGGACTATCGAGAATTACCCGACCTTTTACGGGAAAGTGATTTTGTCACGCTTCACACCTCGCTTTCTGAGAAAACGCATCACCTGATTGGCGAGAGGGAATTCTCCATGATGAAGCCGACCGCTTACCTGATCAATACGTCGAGAGGGCCTATCATCGATGAAAAGGCTCTAGTAAAGGCTTTGAGGGAGAAGAGGATCGCAGGGGCAGGGCTCGACGTTTATGAGAACGAGCCGGAGTTAGCCCCGGGGCTGATGGAGTGTGAAAATGTGGTCCTCCTTCCTCATCTGGGAAGCGCCTCGAAAGAAACTCGGGATAAGATGGCCACCATGGCCGCGACCAATGCCCTCGCCCTTCTGAGAAAAGAGGACGCTCCTAACACCGTGAATCCCGAGGTCTATCACACCGAAGCCTATCGACGCCGGATTGGAGCTGCCTGAGACTGTCTCTTTGTTTGTCATTCCGGACTTGATCCGGAATCCAGGGTTCCCGATGAAAATCGGGACCCAGAGTATAACCTGGATTTCCGCTTTTGCGGGAATGACAACCCTCATAATCATTGTAAAGAAGTGTTAGATTCACTACGCTAGGTGAAAGCGGGACAAACAGCCGGGAAGGAATTCTCGAGGGAGGGAATTCATGATGGAGGGTGGGGAAAGGTCAGCGGCATGGCTTTTGGTTGGACTCGTTACTTCAGTCGTTTTACTTTTTCCTCTTTCTGCGCTTGCCGGAGGAGTGAATCGCGAACCCCTCGGGGCTGAAGCCTTCTTGGCAGGCGTCTTACCGCCGCCGGGTTTTTATGTCAAGGAGTACCTGAACTACTATAGTGCGGGTAAGCTAAAAAATGACAGTGGCCGAACCTTAAGCCTTGCGAGGGATGGTACCGAATTAGATAAACTCGAAGTCTTCGCTTCTTCAACACGATTCCTTTATATCTCTCCGGTGAAGATTTTAGGTGGGTCTTTAGGGGCACAGATGATAGTTCCGTGGGTGAGGACGAGCCTGAAATTGGACGCCTCAGCACCCGGAGGTTCTTCGGAAATGGGTGAGCACCGAAATGCAATCGGGGATATTACCTTCGGTCCTAATCTCTCCTGGCACTCTAAGAATGGTTTGTTTCATGCTGCAAGTGGCCTCGATATCACCGTTCCAACCGGCCCATGGAATGAGAGACACTTGGTGAATATTGGGGCAAATGTTTGGAGCTTTTCGCCTGTTTTGGCAGCCACCGTTTTTTTCCCCTGGCACCCCAATCTCTCCGCAGGGGTAAAAATGGACTACAGTTTCAATACGAGAAATGGCGATTTCATGATAAGTCCTTCCACGGCTGCCAAGATAGGAAATACGGGTTTGACTGGTTTAGAAACTCACCTTTCGCCCGGGCAAGAATTTCACTTTGATTACGGTGTGGAGTATGCCCTCACTAGAAAGGGTGCTCCACACCAATTCAGGGTCGGGGCATTGGGATATTTCTATCAACAAACCACTGACGATAAGACGGGCGAAGGAAGGGTGAAGCACGATTTGGGCAGGGTCTTTGCCATCGGGCCCGGGGTGTGGTGGACTTACAAAAAATGGGTCGTCGAGGCCCACACGGCTTTCGAGACGGCGGTGAGAAACAGACCCGAGGGGATCAACACTTATTTAACAATTATCCATGCGCTCTAAACCTTCATTTTGAGAGGCCGTGGGTTGGGGATTCCGGCGATTCTTAGAGGCACCAAATGACCCAACTCAGGAACAAAAGGTTCGAAAACAGAAAGGAAGTCAAGAATTCAGCTCCCCCTTTGGAAAAAGGGGGATGAAGGGGGATTTTCGTGTCCACAAGAGGTTTTCTGCGTCGGTCATATTCCTTCTGAGTTGTCTCGAGTATTCTTTTAGGCTTTTGTTGTATTGCAGCATTGTCTTTAGGCAAAACCTTTTAAATCCCCCCCTGACCCCCTTTGCTAAAGTGGGGTAAAAATATCTACATGATCATGAACCATTTCATGCTTCATACCATCTAACCTCGTTCTCGACATAGGGCTTGAATATAGGGGCTCAGAGCCAAGTTAGACGAATGCGAATGCATTAGTGAGGAAACACAGGAAAAGAAACACAGAGAAAAATCATTCCCCTTGTGGTGGGTATTCTTTAAATTTCCCTCGGCTCGATCAAAAGTCTGGCGCCTTCAACAATCTCTGTGATCCTTGATGGAGAGATTGAGCCAATCTTTTCCACCAGGTCTGATTTGTCGACCGTAATGATTTGAGAAATATTGACGACACTGTCCTTTTTGATATTTCCCTCTCCCTTTTGGAGGAAGACATTCCCGGGGGCCCTGGCCCTTTTCAGGTTCGAGGTAAGGGCACAGACTACCGTCGTATTTATCTTGCTTTGATTAAAGACATTGTTTTGTATGACAACGTACGGATGACGATAAGCCGGTTCAGAACCCTGCGGAGATCCAAGATCAACCCAGAAAATATCTCCCTGCCTGATGTTCATCGCTTTTCCTTCAAGATTTTCCTTGCAAAATACCGCTTGCCTTTTTCTCTAACCGTGACTTCTTCTGGAGTCTCAGCTTCGGAATATACCTCGTTCAGGACGTTCAGAACCTCCTCCGTTTTCTTTTTTTCCAAAAATTCCTTGACCGCCATAGCGAAGACTTCACTCCTGGAGTATTGGTGCTCTTTGGAAAATTTTTCTACTTCTTCAAATATTTTGTTTGGGAGAGATACTGCCGTTTTCATACCAGAAATATAACAATTTTTCACACAAAAAGTCAATACCTAATTTATTACTATGTAATGGACCACAAAGCTGCCTCTCGTTCTGCGGGCTCTGGCAATCCTTTCTCTGGCCTTGGGGCTTCCTCTTTCCTCCGAAATCTCTTAAGGAGGCGACATGGCGTCAGAGATTCCGAGAAAGACATCAAAGGGAGGGACCCCGGGAAGCAAATCCATGGCGACCCGAAGTGGAGCCTTTTCTCAAGAAAAAATTTCCCTTGACAACACAAAATATTGTGGTAAGGTTTCTAATACGGCTTATATTTAGTGGAGGAGGGGAAAAGATGGAGTTGGGCCAATTGACGCAAAATGCGATCACCGTTTTGAAGAAACGTTATCTACAAAAAGACCCGCAGGGGAATATCGTGGAAACACCGGAGGAGCTTTTCAGGCGTGTGGCAAAGAACGTTGCTCAAGCGGACCGGTTCTATCATCCCGAGGTCGATCTGCCCCCCCTTGAAGACGAATTCTATTCTTTGATGGCTTCCTTGGACTTCCTTCCCAATTCTCCGACATTGATGAACGCAGGGAGAGAGCTTCAGCAACTTTCCGCCTGCTTCGTTCTCCCCGTGGGAGATTCTATGGATGAGATCTTTGACGCCGTGAAACAGATGGCATTGATTCAAAAGAGCGGCGGCGGAACAGGTTTCTCTTTCTCCAGAATCAGACCCAAAAATGATGCGGTAGGCTCGACTCAGGGCGTTTCGAGCGGCCCAGTTTCTTTCATGAGCGTTTTTGATACGGCGACGGAAACGATCAAGCAGGGAGGAACGCGAAGGGGCGCGAATATGGGCATCCTCCGCGTAGACCACCCGGATATTCTTCAATTCATTCAGTGCAAAGAGGGTGACCATCACTTCAACAATTTCAATATCTCGGTGGCGGCCACCAACGAATTCATGGAGGCCGTGGAAGAAGGCAAGGAGTACCCTCTTCGGAATCCGAGGACAAAAGAAATCATTTCTTCTCTGAATGGACGCGAGGTTTTTGAGAAGATGGTCCATTACGCCTGGAAGAATGGCGATCCGGGAATCATCTTTATTGACCGGATTAATCAGGACAATCCCACTCCGCAAGTGGGACAAATCGAGAGCACCAATCCTTGTGGCGAGCAACCGCTTCTTCCTTACGAGTCCTGTAACCTGGGCTCGATCAATCTTTCCAATATGGTCAGAAATGGCGCCATTGATTGGGAAAGGCTGGGATCGGCGACTGAAAAGGCTATCCATTTCTTAGATAACGTGATCGACATGAATCGCTATACACTTCCCCAAATCGAGGCAATGACCAAGGCGAATCGAAAGATCGGTCTGGGGGTAATGGGATTTGCCGACCTTCTGATTCTGTTAGGAATTCCGTACAACAGCCCGAAGGCTTTAGAGATCGGGGGAAAGGTCATGGCCTTTATTCAGAAAAGGGCGAGAGAGGCCTCAAGAGAGTTGGCCCTGAAAAGAGGGTCTTTCGCAAATTTCGACGGAAGCACGCTGAAGGGCCGCTGGGATGCGATGAGAAATACGACGGTCACGACCATTGCTCCCGCCGGGACCATTTCCATCATTGCCGGGACCTCGTCGGGGATTGAGCCCCTCTTCGCCCTGGCTTTCATTCGCCATGTCCTGGAGGGCAAGGAACTCTTGGAAGTCAACCCATACTTCGAAACCTTGGCCAAACGGGAAGGATTCCACTCAGAAGAGCTGATGCGGAAAATCGCTTACAGCGGGAACATTCAGAATGTCAAAGAAGTTCCGGAGAACATCCGGAAGCTCTTTGTGACGGCCCATGATATCAGTCCTGAGGATCATATCCGGATGCAAGCCGCTTTTCAAAAATATACGGACAATGCCGTTTCGAAGACCGTCAATTTTCCTCACGACGCCGCGGTCGAGGATGTGGCCAAGGTCTATCGATTGGCTTACGAACTGGGTTGCAAGGGAGTGACCATCTACCGGGACAGGAGCCGGGCCAAACAGGTCCTTTATAAGGGAGTAGATTCCCAAGCGAAGGATCGATTCAAAGAGGAAGAGGAGTCTCGTGAGGAAGAGAGGAAACCAAGGGCCCGCCAGGATGTGATTCACGGTTCTACCCGAAAGATCCGCACCGGATGCGGAAACCTCTATGTGACGGTGAACGAGGACGAGGAGGGAAAGCTTTTTGAGATCTTTAATCAGATCGGAAAGGCGGGAGGCTGCGTTGCCTCTCAATCCGAGGCCATCGGCCGCCTGGTCTCGCTGGCTTTTCGGTCAGGGATTGAGCCCGAAGATATCATCCGACAGCTGAAGGGTATCAGCTGCCATACGCCGGTCTGGTACCGGGAAGGAAAGATTCTTTCTTGCTCTGATGCGGTCGGCAAGGCCATTGAATGGCACCTTCAAGAAAAGGAGGGGAGGGCAAAGACCGAGCCCCAGGTCAGAATCTCCTCTCCAAAACCTCCTCCGAAAGAAGAGGGTGGTTCTTTTCAAAAAAGCTTAAGCCTGGTTTTCCAAAGAGGGGCGTGCCCCGAATGCGGGGGGCCTCTTGTTTTTGAAGAGGGTTGTGCCAAGTGTTACTGTGGGTATTCCGACTGCGGATAACAGAAGCATAGCGCAAAGCGCATAGGGCATAGCGTAAGCAAACTTAATTACCCAATAACTTAATCACTCAATAAACCAGTAATTTAAGGGAACCTCTAATAATTCCAAATTTGTCACTCCCGCGCAGGCGGGAGTCCAGTATTATTACGCGCTTCTGGATTCCTGCTTTCGCAGGAATGACATTTTTAGAGGTAGCCTTAAGTTTTGAAGCCTCATCCACCTCTCGCGAGATAACACACACCTCCTCTCGCTTCCGGCTATGATTTGACCTGTCAAGGCCAGCGGGGCAAGTTCGTGGAAAAGAGTTGCTTCCGGGCTGGGAGATCGTTTAAGATACTTCTGCTGAGGAACGGGTTTGGGAACATGAGGCACGACCGATGGAAGTCAGGAATTGAGATTCTCCTTTTTGTTGGAGCCCTCTCTGGCTGGGGGTTTACCGCCCACAGCAATGAGCAGAAACTCCTTCCGGAGTTGAAACCCGGTCCGGGGAAAACGTTTTTCTATACAGCAAAGAAGCTGGGTGTCTCCATCCTTAAGGCTTCGATCAGAATTGAAAATGGATCTTCCAGTGAGGGTAAGCCTCTCTACGAGATTCGTGCCTCCGTGGAATCTCTCTCTCTCGGCTTCTTATTCAGAATGAAAAACCGATTTCTCTCGACCATGGATGCGGAGACATGCTCTCCTGTCCGATATGTGAAAGAGATTGATCAAGAGGGGTTCCTCATCGGGAGGAAAAATTATCTTCAAACATTCACGTTCGATTTCTCCAACAATAAGGTGGTGGCCGAAAAAGGCGAGAAAAAAGAGAGAGAAGAATTTCCCATTCCCTATGAAAGTTACGATCCCCTCTCGATGTTTGGCAAATGCTATTTGAAAGAGGAGATTCGTCCAGGACAAGATATTGCGATGTCTATTTTCGACGGGAAAAAGCTCCGTCAGATGGTCTTTTATTCGAAAAAGGGGAGGGTGAAGTCAAAGATGTACGGAGAGGTGGAGGCCGTCTGTCTCGAATCCAGCACTTCTTTTTCAACCTTCGAGGATAGAGAGGGGAAAATTCGGATCTGGTACACTGCCGATGGAGAAAAGATTCCCATCCTGATTGAGTTGGATCTGCCCATCGGACATATCAAATTTGAATTGGATTCCGTGGAGAAGAGCGAAGCATATCATCGTTCTCTCCAGTAGACTCTTTAGTCGATGGAACAACTCAACACCGACATTCTTGTGATCGGTAGCGGTTTGGCTGGCCTCCGTTCTGCTCTCGAAGCAGAGAGAGCCGGTCTACGTGTTCTCCTCGTGGGAAAATTTGCCATTGGGATGGGGACCAATACGTCCTTGGCCAATGGCGTTTTCAGGGCTGCGAATTCCCATTATTCCAAAGAGGCCCATCTCCAGGCGACCTTAGAATCTGGGAGGGGATTGAACCAGGTCAGACTGGTAAAAACCTTTGTTGAAAAAGCTCCGGATACCTTAAGGGAATTGAGGGACCATGGATCTCCTATTCTTGAAAAAGGCACAGGATTTACGGTGGATCGACCGGAAGGTTCTTCGCAGCTGCCCGGAGTCCTCTTGGTCAGACCCCTTGTCGAAAGGCTCAGAAAAAGTTCCGTCAAACTTCTGCCGGGTTTGGTCATTTTTGATTTGGTCATCGAAGAAGGTGAGACCCACGGGGCATTCGGATTCTTCAAAGACGGTAAACCCTGCTTGATTCAATCAAGAGCGGTTATTCTATCCGCAGGCGGCGCAGGAGCGACTTATCGTAGGAATGATAATCAGAGAAGTATCTTCGGAGATGGATACGCCTTAGCCCTTCGGGCCGGCCTTTCCCTTTTCGATTTGGAATTCGTTCAATTCTATCCGTTTGTATTAGGAGAGCCAAGGCTCTCTTCTTTTCTCCTCTATCCTCCCTATCCAAAGGAAGTCCGTTTATTCAATGAGAAAGGCAAGGACCTATTGGAGACATTTGACCTCCGGGGAGACTTAAACCAAGCCGTCAATACCCAACGGGACCGCCTCTCTATCGCCCTTTATCATGCCTCTCAAAATGGGGATGTGTTTTTTGACCTGAGCCTAGTCCCCCAGGGAGAATGGGAACACTATCCCCTCAACTTTCTCAAGAAGTCAAGGTTCCCTTTCCAGGATCGACCCTTTCTGGTCTCCCCTGCAGTGCATTTCTTTATGGGAGGGGTGGAGATTGATGAAACAGGAGCCATTTCTCTCCCAGGCCTTTTCGCCGCAGGAGAGGTAGCTTGGGGAATCCATGGTGCCAACCGGCTGGGAGGGAATGCATTGACGGAATGCGCGGTGTTTGGAGCGCTTGCAGGCCGCGCGGCAGCCGGATATGTCCGCCAGAAAGAGCAGGGAAAGGGAGCGTTCACTGTTTTGTCTGAGAGCCTTGTCAAGAAATGGGACCGAAAGGTTCGATCGTATCTCAGAAAAAGAAGAGGAACCTTTGACCGACCCGGAGACCTGCTCAATGAGCTAAAAGATTTGGCCTGGAAGTATGCTGGTCCTGTTCGAGAGGAGGAGTCCCTGAAAGAAGGGTTGGATCGATTGGCTTCCATCAGGAGGAAAATTGACAGGGTTTATCCTGCTACCCTAAGAGATCTCTTTAGAAGAAGAGACCTGGAAAACAGTGCGCTCGTTCTCAATGCTATTTTGGAGGGCAGTTTGCTTCGAAAGGAAAGCAGAGGCTCCTTCTTTCGGAAGGACTTTCCAGACCAGGATGATATCCATTGGCTAAGAAACACCTGCTACCGGCTTGTAAAGGGGGAGCTGCAGATCACCTATCGCCCTTTAAAAGACTCTTGACTAAAGAATCCATAAGTGACGGTTTCGCGCAGGCAAGCATCAAAGGAGGAGGGAGTCATTCGAGAGATTTCTGGACGGATTGGCAAATAAGAAGAGAGAAGTGTTTGGGCTTCAAACTTCATATTGACAACAAGGAGTCGGTCTAATATAAATGGGGAGCAGACATCATATTTGGAAGGAGGTTCTTCGATGAGACGGCTCTGGGCAATCGGAGTTATTCTTTCTTTCGTTTTTAGCCTTTCTCCAGCATGGGCTCAGAAGACCGTTCAGTTGTCCATTGCCACCGGCGGAACAGGAGGCGTCTACTATCCAATTGGTGGAAGCATGGCCAGTCTCTTATCGAAATACATCCCCTATTTAGAAGGGACAGCAGAGATGACCACCGCATCGGTGGATAATTGTCTCCTGGTGGGAAAGGGGAAGGCAGAATTGGCCTTTACGATGGCCGATACCGCATGGGACGCGTATCAAGGGAAAACGCCGTTTAAGGAAAAGATTCGCTTGAGGAGCATAGCGGTCCTTTATCCGAACAATATGCATCTGGTAACCGTAGAGGGCAAGGGCATCGAGAAAGTCGCGGACCTGAAGGGGAAAAGGGTTTCGACAGGAGCTCCTGGAAGCGGGACAGAGGTGATGGCCCTGAGGGTCATTGAAGCTTGCGGATTGGACCCGAGTAAAGAAATGACCAGGGATAAATTGAGTGTCTCCGAATCTGCGGGCGCATTGAAGGATGGAAAGATTGACGCCTTCTTCTGGGTAGGAGGTCTTCCCACGGCGGCAATCGCGGATTTGGGAGCCACCCCTGGGGTGAAGATGAAGCTCATCGGTCAGGCAGACGCAGTCCCCAAAATGAGGGAAAAGTACGGGCCTCTTTATGTAAGAGGAGTAATTCCTGCCAGGACCTATCCTGGGCAAAGCATGGAGATTCCGATCGCGGTCGTTTGGAATCTTTTGGTTTGCAACGAAAATATGAAGGAGAATCTGGCCTATGACATTGTCAAGACTCTCTTCGATCATAAGGCGGAGTTAGTAGCCTCTCACAGAGAGGCAAGCAATTTAGTTTTGGAGCGCCAGGCGGGTGGGGGCTCGCCGATTCCATTCCATCCAGGAGCCGTTCGATATTTTACACAGAAAGGACTTAAGATTAAGTAATTGAAACAGAAGACCTGGTCCCTCTTGATCTTGGTTGGCCTTTTGGTCATCGCAGGAGGGGTGTTGTTTTTGAAGAAGGTAACAGTCCTTCATATTGAGAACATGGATCACCCCCGGACGATCCTTATGAGGATCAGTCCGTCCGAACCCTTCTCCGTATTCTATATTCACTCGATTTATAAGGAACCCGTTGTCGAGGAATTCCAGGCCGAGGGAGATGCCATCCTCCTCAAAGGCGTCAGGACGAGTAGTCCCGCGGTCATGGAATACTACGGGTTTGAAGATATGAA
>Ga0335081_10002754_pt1 | contig 27706 bp, 17 predicted proteins | sample Lox_Sample_35_FD_206713 | JGI IMG/M metagenome (GOLD analysis project Ga0335081, IMG submission 206713) | Soil microbial communities from Loxahatchee National Wildlife Refuge, Florida, United States - Lox_Sample_3.5 | ecosystem: Environmental > Terrestrial > Soil > Wetlands | place: USA...
ATGGCCGCGAACTCAGCGGCAAGAAGATCGAATCCCGCTAGGAGCCAGGAATGAGCGCCGAGAAAAACAATTTGCGTCTAGGAAATGCCGCGCATCCAGCCCTGCGATTAGCGGGAAAAGTGGCGCATGCTTTTATTGACTCCAAGCTGACTCCACTGGTGATCGTTGCGGCCCTGCTGTTGGGGGCGTTCGCGATTCTCGAGACTCCGCGCGAGGAAGAACCGCAAATTGTTGTGCCGATGCTTGACGTCTTCGTGCAGATGCCCGGAGCATCATCGCAGGAAGTAGCGCAGCGTGTCAGTCTTCCGATGGAAAAACTGCTGCGCGAAGTGCCGGGCGTGGAATACATCTATTCAATTAGCCATCCCGGGATGAGCATGCTGATCGTCCGCTTCTACGTTGGAACGAAGGAAGAAGACGCGATCATCCAGACGTACAACAAGCTTTATTCCAATCTCGACCGCGTTCCGCCGGGAGTATCGCCTCCGCTGATTAAGGTCCGCTCGATCGACAACGTTCCTATCATGGCCCTGACGCTCTGGGGCAACAATTACGACTCCTACCGCCTGCGGCGAATCGCGGGAGAGCTTGAGGACTGGTTGAAAAGACTCGACAACATTTCGGAAACGGCAATCATCGGCGGGCAACCGAGGCAAGTACGAGTCGTTCTGGACACCGCCCGGCTGGCAGCCTACGGGCTAACCCCGGGCGCTGTCGTGGGGCAATTGCAGAGTGCAAACAGTCGAGGACAGGCTGGCAGCTTTTCCCGCGATAATCGCGAGTTTCTGGTAGAAGCCGGGCTCTTCTTTTCGCGCGCCGAAGACTTGCAGCAGGTCGTAGTCGGAGTTCATAACGGCCATCCGGTTTATCTACGCGACGTGGCCGAGAAGATTGAGGACGGTCCCGCAGAGCCCGACAATTACGTCCTGTTCGCGAATGCAAAAGGAACGACCGGCCAGCGAGAGAATCCTGAGTACCCCGCCGTCACCATCACGCTTGCCAAGCGCAAGGGAACGAACGCGAGCATCATCGCCGAAAAGGTTCTCGAGAAAATCAGAGATCTGCGCGGCTACATGTTGCCGCAGGACCTGAATGTCACGATCACTCGGAACTATGGCGAGACGGCGAAGGATAAGTCCGACGAACTGCTCAAGCACCTCCTGATCGCGACGCTGTCTGTAACTCTTCTGATCGCTCTAGCTCTGGGCTGGCGGGAGTCGGGAGTCGTCTTGCTGGCCGTTCCGGTCACGCTGGCAATGACGCTGGCAATCTTCTATTTGTTCGGATACACGCTCAATCGCGTCACGCTCTTTGCGCTGATTTTCTCCATAGGCATTTTGGTGGACGATGCGATCGTGGTGGTGGAAAACATCGTCCGCCATTTCCGCCTTCCGTCGAGTCGGGGGCGGTCGCTCGTGGACGTGGCTGTTGAGGCCGTTGATGAAGTGGGCAATCCCACGATTTTGGCTACGTTTGCCGTGATCGGTGCGATTCTGCCGATGGCGTTTGTGCGCGGCCTGATGGGACCCTACATGCGGCCGATTCCGGTTGGGGCATCAGCCGCAATGGTGTTTTCGCTGATCGTCGCTTTCGTTGTTTCGCCATGGGCGGCGCTGAGGCTCTTGCGCCATTACGCCAAAGAAGGTGGCCACGAACATCACGAAGTCGAAGGATGGACCACGCGATTCTATCGCAAGGTGATGAACCCTCTTGTTCTCGATTCTCGCAAGCGGTGGCTGTTTCTCGGCAGTGTCATTGTGCTGCTACTGGCCTCATTCGCCTTCGTTCCGCTGAAGTGGGTACGCGTGAAGATGCTGCCGTTCGACAACAAGAGCGAGTTTCAGGTCATCATCGATATGCCGGACGGTACTCCACTGGAACAGACAACACGCGTTGCTCAAGCTCTGGGAAGTTATCTGGCGCAGCAACCTGAAGTCACGAACTATCAGGTCTATTCTGGAACGTCTGGGCCGTACAACTTCAACGGCCTGGTGCGGCACTATTTCCTGCGCCGCCAGCCGAATCAGGCAGATATTCAGGTAAATCTGCTCCCGCGGCATGACCGCAGAGCGCAGAGCCACGAAATTGCGCGCCGGCTGCGTCCGGAACTCGACAAGATCGCGGCGCCATTCGGAGCTCGGATCAAAGTTGCCGAAGTGCCTCCGGGACCGCCGGTCCTCGAAACCCTGGTCGCGGAGGTCTATGGGCCCGACTACAAGGGGCAGATTCAGCTGGCAAGTCAGATCAAGCAGGTCTTCCAGCAAACTCCAGGGGTTGTTGACGTCGACTGGTATGTCGAAGATCCGCAGACGAAGTATGACCTCAAAGTCGATTTGGATGAGGCATCACTCCACGGAATTTCGGCCGCCGATGTCACTCGCACGTTGCAGATCGGGCTAGGTGGCGCCGATGCGGGCCTATTGCACGACCAGCATTCGCGAGAAGACATCCCAATCGAGGTTCGACTATCGCGCGCCGATCGTTCGAGCATCCAGGATCTCGAGAGCCTGAAGCTGCCAACTCCTTCGGGCGGACAGATCGCGCTGCAGGAAGTTACCGACCTGCAACAGACAACGATCGACACCAGCATTTACCGCAAGAACCTGCTGCCGGTGGTTTACGTCACTGGAGATGTCGCCGGGGAAGAAGAGAGTCCGATTTATGCCATCGGCAAGATGAGCGATGCGATCGGCAAGATCAAGCTGCCCGACGGATACGCTGTCAAACAATACAAAGGCACAACCATGCCGGAACGTACCGACCGCTACTCCATGAAATGGGACGGCGAGTGGCACATCACAGTGGAAGTGTTCCGCGATCTAGGCCTCGCCTTTGCCGCCGTGCTGGTTCTGATCTACGTACTCGTCGTGGGCTGGTTTAAGAGTTTCAAGACGCCGCTGGTCATCATGGCGCCGATTCCTCTGACTCTGGTTGGCATTTTTCCAGCGCATGCCATGATGGGCGCGTTCTTCACGGCAACATCGATGATCGGATTTATCGCCGGAGCGGGAATCATCGTTCGGAATTCGATCATCCTGGTGGACTTCATCGAGCTGCGACGGTCACAAGGGATGTCATTGGAGGAGGCAGTGGTCGATGCGGGCGCAGTGCGGTTTCGGCCGATGCTGCTGACAGCCGCAGCGGTCGTTGTGGGCGCTAGCGTGATTTTGTTCGATCCCATCTTTCAGGGACTCGCGCTGTCGCTGATGGCCGGGGAAGTCGCTTCCACGGTTCTCTCGCGAATGGCTGTCCCGGTTCTTTATTACATGTCGGAGCGAAAGAGTGTGCCATTTCCACCGATGCACACTCACTCGCCGGAGAATGTCGCGGAATGTGAGACCTCGGAATGTCCGGTCGCGTAGCAAATTTTATTCATCAGAGGAGAGGAAACATGACGGTAGAACGAGGACTTCGATTGATGGCCGGAATATTCATCCTGCTTTCGCTGGCGCTGGGACGCTGGGTGCATCCGTATTGGTATTTTTTCACGGCCTTTGTCGGCTTGAACCTTTTGCAATCGGGTATCACGAACTGGTGCCCAGCGATGTTCTTACTCAAGAAACTGGGACTGCGGTCGAGTGAAGAAGTGCCGGTGAGATCCATCGTCGTATAAAGCATAGTGACGACGGCCGGCAACAATGGCGCAACATTCGTTCGCAACAAGGGTCTTCACTTTCATTCTCTGCGCCGAAGACCTGCCGTGTTGGTCTGCTCTCAATTCACATCCAATCAAGCGTGATTCCCATCACTGCGCAGAATATTCCGTCCGATAAGCTGAATTAATTTATTCGCAAACCAACTTGCAGGAGATCGGAACCCGAGCTCTCTGTAACCGGTTTCAAGTGGCAGTAAGAATTACCCAGGACAGGAGGAAAGCAACGCTATGAGTCTTAGCCAGCTTGCCCGATGCATTAAAGAGTCCGCGACTCTCAAGCTGAATGAAACCGCTTCGGTGCTCCGGGAAAAGGGAGAACCGATCATTCATTTGGGAGGCGGAGAACCAAAAAGCAAAGCGCCCATGGACGCGGTCATCAATTGCACATCGCTGTTGAATACGGGAGAGATTCGCTACACGGCGCCCGACGGGATTCCTGCTCTGAAAAAGGCCATCATCCGATATACAGAAGAGCATTATAAGAAGATCGTCTCGGCGCATAACGTGATTGCCTCCGGAGGCGCGAAGCAGGCCTTAATGGTCCTTCTGCATGCGATTCTCGATCCCAAGGAAGAAGTGATTTTTCCCGCACCGTATTGGGTGAGCTATCCGGAGATGGTGAAGTTGGCTGGCGGAGTCCCGGTGCCGGTCACGGCGGAAGACGGCAGCTTTTGTCCGACGGTGAAAGAGATCACCGACGTTGTCAGCTCGTATACCAAAGCAATCATCCTGAACAGCCCGAATAACCCGTCCGGTGTGATGTATTCGAAGGACTTCGTGCAGGAGATGGTCGAGTACTGCGAGAAGAAGTCCATCTACCTGGTCATGGACGATATTTATAACCGGCTGGTATTCGACGGCGAGACAGCGCCATTGTGCTACGAGTTCGCCAAGGCGCCGCTCGAACAATCGAAGCTTGTCGTCATCAATGGCGTGTCGAAGATGTATGCGATGACGGGATTCCGCATCGGTTGGGCCATCGCGAACCAGTCTCTCACTGAAGCGATGGCGACGATTCAGTCGCAGCAGACCTCGGGACCGTCGGCACCGGCGCAATGGGCCGCGGTCGGGGCTCTGAATGGAGTGCAGTCGTCGATCGAAAGCCTGCGCGTGACGCTCGAAAACAACCGCAACGTAATGATGGATCGGCTGAAGGCATTCGAAGGAGTACGGGTGCATCCGCCGGACGGCACTTTCTATTGTTTCCCGGATTTCACCGCGTATATGAAAGATTCGCAAAAGCTGGCGAATCTTCTGCTCGATAAAGTCCGTGTGGTGACCGTTCCTGGCAGAGAGTTCGGATTCGAGGGACATCTGCGACTCAGCTATTGCGGAACAATTCGCGACATCACGGAGGGATTGGATCGGATCAAGTGGGCGCTGGATCCGCATTCGGCCAATGAACTTTACCTTGGCGACCGCAAGTTGGTGAGGGAATGGCTATGAACATATACCTCGACGTGCAATCTCCAGCGGTGAAGGAAGCGGGGAAACTCGCTAGCGTGTACGGACTGCAGAATCACGGGCTTGTTAATCTGCGGCGTGTCTACTGGAATCTGCCTACTCCTGCGTTGTACGAAGAGAGCATCTTCCGGTCAGAGGGCGCACTTTCGCACCTCGGACCACTCGTCGTCAACACAGGGAAGCATACCGCGCGAGCCGCGGCTGACAAGTTTGTTGTGCGCGAACCGTCAACCGAGGAAAAGGTCTGGTGGGGTCAATACAATCGCCCGTTCACCGGAGAAAGCTTCAGCGCTCTGCTAGCGAGGCTGCAGGGTTATCTGCAGGGGCGCGACGTTTTCGTGCAGGACTGCTTTGCGGGAGCCGATCCGGAGCACAGTCTTCCCATTCGCATCATCACGCAGAAAGCATGGCACAGTCTGTTCGCGCGAACGATGTTCGTGAAGATTCGCAGCGAAGACGGGCTGCGAAGGCATATTCCCGAATTTACCGTCATTGCAGCGCCAGGATTTCAGGCATCTCCCATGGTCGATGGGACGAGGACGGAAACATTCATCGTCATTAATTTTCGGGAGCGGCTGGCGATCATTGGAGGCACGAGCTATGCCGGTGAGATCAAGAAAACAATTTTTACCGTGCTCAACTTCCTGCTGCCGCTCGAGGGAATTCTCTCCATGCACTGCTCGGCCAATGTAGGAGTCGATGGCGACGTGGCGATCTTCTTCGGCCTCTCGGGGACAGGGAAGACCACGTTATCGGCCGATCCGAAGCGGCACCTCATCGGTGACGATGAGCATGGCTGGAGCGACAACGGCGTTTTCAACTTCGAGGACGGCTGCTACGCAAAAGTCATCCGGTTGTCGCCCGAGGCGGAGCCTCAGATCTACGCCTGTACACGGCGGTTCGGAACTGTATTGGAGAACGTCACCTTCGATCCTGTATCACGCCGGTTGGATTTGAACGATTACACCGTGACCGAGAATACCAGGGCGGCTTATCCGCTCGAGTATATCGAGAACTACATGCCGGAGAAGCGCGCCGGACATCCGAAGAACGTGGTGTTTCTGACCTGCGATGCTTCGGGTGTGATGCCTCCGATTTCGAAGCTGAACCCGGACCAGGCGATCTATCACTTCATTTCCGGATACACGAGCAAGATCGCCGGGACGGAAATCGGACTGGGAGTTGAGCCGGAGATGACGTTCAGCGCCTGTTTTGGCGGACCTTTTATGGTCCATCATCCGCTGGAGTATGCCGAGTTGCTGAAGAAGAAAATCCTAAAACACGGAGCGAATGTCTGGCTGGTGAATACGGGTTGGACGGGCGGCGCGTTTGGAGTCGGGAAGCGCATCAGCATTCACCACACGCGTGCGCTTCTCAATGCCGCGCTCAGTGGCTCGCTACTTCAGGTGCAGTATAAGAAAGACCCCGTCTTCGGATTCGAAGTGCCGGTGCAATGCGAGGGAGTTCCGTCGCAGATTCTCGATCCGGCAAACACGTGGCCCAGCCGGGAGCAATACTTTAACAAGTGCGATGCACTGGCGGCCCGGTTTATCGAGAACTTTAAGCTGATGGTTGCCGAGTGTCCGGAACACATACTTGAGGCCGGACCGAAGCGGCTCGAAACCGCGGGCCTGGTTTAATCGGGTGCGGGGATATTCCCGCACCCGCTACTTGCAAAGCTAGTGCTGCTGCGAGGAGTCTGGAGGCTGTCCCTCGCCGCGATGCTCCATCCATTCCTGACGGCGGCTTTGCATGGCATCCCATTTTTTCTGCTGATCCGGATTTAGAAGTTCCCGAATCTGATCATTCGAAGCCTTGTGGATATCCATCATCTTTGCTCGCCGATCCTCCGGTGCGACGGATGAATCGGATCGCAGGCTCTCCGCCTGGGACTGCGCCGACTTCAAAATGTCAAGCACCTTTGCCTGCTGATCCTGATTAAGCTTGAGTTGCCGGGTGAGCATTTCCGTTCGTCGAGCCGGATCCATGTGACCGTGGCCGTGTTCTCGTGCGCCTGCGGGCGGCGTTTGTTGTTCGTTTCCACCATTGTCTTGCGCAATGGCAGGTGTAACAGCATAGACCATAGCCGCAAGGACGAGCGCGAGCAACCAGTGTTTCCGCATACGTTTTCCTCCTATATATCTGTCCGGTTTGAGCCTGCTGGTATGAACCAGATTATGACGCTCAAGTTGTGGGCCGTGGGGTACTTTTACGAAGTTTTACTTTAAGGGAATAAAGCCCGTATTTCGAGGGCGAAAAGGAGGGTCATTCGAAGTTCCATTCCCGGTCCCAACAGCATCGAAAAGGAGCATTGATGGGCACGGATCCGAGACCAGCGAACGTTCGTACCAAGGCGGCAGTTGCGTTGCTTCTCACGTTTGTTGCGGGCAGCGTGGATGTTGCCGGCTACCTCATCCTGTATCACGTCTTCACAGCGCACGCTTCCGGGGACACTGCGCATCTCGGGCTGGATTTGCCCCGCCTCAAGTGGCACGATGCCGCGATCGCAGGCGCTGTTATCGCATCCTTTCTTCTGGGATCCGTCATCGCACGTACGATCATGGAGATTGGAGCACGAATACGCCTTCGCCGAGTTGCATCGATCACGTTGGCGATCGAAGCGTTAATCCTGTTGAGCTTCGCTCTGGTTGGCAGAATAGAGATAGGGCGAGGTCACCCGATGATGCCATGGTGGCTAGCCGCGCTGGCGTGTGCCATGGGAATTCAGACGGGCACATTAACCAGAGTAGGCGCTCTCACAGTGCACACGACATTTGTCACGGGCATGCTGAACAAGCTGGCCCAGCTTCTGTCACACGTTCTCTTCGAGACATACGATTTGCACTTTGCGGTAGGAGAAGATCGAAGGCCTTATCACTTACGCCGCTACAGGTTCAGCAAACGGGCAGCTTTTATCTTTGGGATATGGATTCTTTATTTGTCTGGCGCGGTGTGCGGGACGTTTCTAACACTTTCAGTTGGGGTTCGCGCGTTATACATGCCTGTGTTTCTCCTTGCCGTGGCTGTCATCACGGACTGGACGCGGCCATTATCGGTAGAAGAGGAAAAAGAACAATCGGAACGATAAGGACGGGCAGGCCGAATCTGGCAGACGGTCCTACGCAACTCGGTGTTCCGGGACATCGACGCGCTCCACACTGCCGGTCAGCGCGAATGACGACGTGCGCCACCGGCGCCAGAAGATCTGCAAAGTCGCTGCTACTGGAATCGAGAGAAAGACTCCAAGGATGCCGCCAATTTCGCCACCGGCGAGGACGGCAATGATTACCGCGAATGGATGCAGTTTTACGCTGCGATGCATGAGCCGGGGAGAATTCACGTAATCCTGGGTGATCCGCCAGGCGATCAGGAAAATGACCAGCACCCATATATAAGGGAATCCGGTAACGAAGGCGACGCCCAGAATCGCGATAGCCGCGACGAGCGGCCCCACCATCGGAATGAACTCGAGCGCGCCCGCCAACAGGCCTAGGAAAAGCCCATATTCCAGTCCTGAGATTACGAGAACAACAGTGTAAACAGGTAGAGAGAGTGCAGCTAGAAGCACCTGCGCCCGGATGAAATGTGCGGCCATGTCATTGATATCCCGCAACGTTGCCTTCAGAAACATCCTCCGGCGGGGACGCAAGCGCAACATTCGGATAGCACCTTCAGCAAACTCGCGTCCACTCTTCAAAAGAAAAATAGCGAGAATCGGGACAAGCGCGAACCAGAAAATATTCGTAACCAGACCTTCGACTCTCAGAGCAGCGCCTTGGATGGCCGCGAGAATAGCTTGCCGATGCTGGGCGACCAAATGTTCAATTTCGAGCTGCGTATGGTAGCTCCAGCCATGGGTGGTACTGATCTTGCGAATAATCTTGCCCCACGTGAAGTGATCGAGTAAGTCCGGAGCCGCTGAGAGTAGATGACGTCCTTCTGAAGCAACGGTGGGCCCGACGCCGAGGATAATGCCTGCGCAGGCTAGTGCGAGGACGAGATACACCTCGGCGATTGCGAGAGCCCGAGAACCCCGCGAAACCCTGGGCCAGTGTTCGATGCGAGTGACCAGTGGATCGAACAGATAGGCAAAAAAGGCTGCAAAAATCAGAAGGAATATCGTGTCGCGCGCCGCATAGACAAAAGCGGCGATGAGAAGAAAAATCGCCAGTGTTCTGATAACCGAGACTGTCCGCTGATCAAGGAGGGGCACAGGCTTCGGATGCTGTGCAGAGAGTTGTGGTTGTTAGGCTTACGCGGTGCCCGGGGCAATACGGGGTCAGTCGCAATACCAATCCGTGCGGGTCAGAGGCATGCAGGCGTTACCATGCAAAGGCTTGGCTAGTAGCAAGTGATACAGGTTCGTGCGGCCGGTCTGAAAGCTGTGCGCGGTTGCCGCCATGTACAAGCGCCATATCCGATAGGTTTCCTGACCAGCGATTCTCTGTGCCTCCTCAGCATGGTTCTGCAACCTCTGAACCCAGTGCCGGAGTGTGAGCGCGTAGTGCTCTCGCAGACTTTCCATATCCCGGACTTCAAATCCGCAGTTTTCCGCTGCTCCAATAGTTCTATGAATTGGAACGAGATCCCCGTCGGGAAATACGTAGCGGTCGATGAACGAAGGTCCACGACGCACATATGTCGCCGAAGCCGAGATGCCTGAATTGAAGAACACTCCACCGGGGCGGAGAAGTTTGTTTACTCGCGCGAAATATTCCCTCAAATTCTTTTCGCCCACATGCTCGAACATGCCAACACTGACGACTTTGTCGAACTGGCAGTCGACTTCGAAATCACGGTAGTCGCAGAGTTCAACGCGGCACCGCCCATTCAAACCGGATTCTCGTATACGCTTGCGGGCGACCTCTGCTTGCCTAACACTCAACGTGATGCCGACCGCTTCGACCCCATAATGTTGTGCCGCATGAATCAGCAAACCGCCCCAGCCGCAGCCAACATCCAGTAATCGTTCCCCGGGCGACAGCCGCAGTTTCCGGCAAATGTAGTCCAACTTCTTCTCTTGGGCTGTGTCGAGATCAACATCCTCTCGTTCGAAATAAGCGCAGGAATACACACGGCGTTCGTCGAGCCACAATGCATAAAATTCTGTTGGTAGGTCGTAATGGTATCGAATCGCCTGCCGGTCGCGTTCCGGTGAGTGCAAAGAACCATCAAGTTGTGCACCGGGCGCTTCCGATTTGCGATTTCCTGCAGGGAACGTGAGCAACTTGGTCAGCAATGGAGTCGATGCAGGAGTTCTGTCGCTCGAAATCAGATACTCGGCAACTTCAATAGCCGCCTCAATGTCGCCCTCAATATCGAGTTCGTCAAAAATATATGACTCGCCAAGGCTGAGTTCGCTTGGAGAGAGCAGCATGTGGCGTAGCGCAATCGGGTCCTTGATAACTAAGCTGAACCTGGGATTCTCCGCACAACCCCAGACGGTCCCATCCCACAAGCGTATTTGAAAGTCTTGGTTAGGATAATTGACTAAGATTGAAGAGATCGATTCGATGCTGAATCGCGTGGGGATCAGTTTAAAGACAGAACTTGTTGCAAGCCCCATACCCCCTCCAAACCTGGAACTGTCCGTCTGACTTGATCGGAGTGAAATCTGACGGGCTATGGGCAAATCCAGATTGCTCCCGTTTAGATTGACATTCCGCTGCGAACGGTTGCTGGAGAAGGTTCTAGATGATGGAGAACGGCGCAGGACGGTTTGCATTGCAATGCCGTGGCGTGAAGCGGGCCGAACGATTCGGTTGCGAAAGTACTACCACTATGAACCGAAGCGATGGCGCGCTGTCGTCAACGACCCAGTTGCGATTTGCTATTGAAATCCGCGACCCCAACCTTGACGACTGTCCCGAGAGGTTGCGGTTTCTGTTCCTTCGCCTCTTCCGGTTTATTTTTCGCTTCTGCCGGCGGTGGCGGCGTTGGCTTTGGCTTCTCGGTCCACACTCCATAGACACGTCCACCATAAGCAGCCAGTCCGCTGTAATCGCCAAAGAAAACTCCTCCGGCTTCGAATTGATTGTCGGTCCACGCATAGTTCGCGAAGCTATGGCCGCCGTCAGTGGAACGAGCCAGGACGACGATCTGTTTCCGATTCTGTGGATCGCGTCGCCGATCGTAAAACACAAGATTCACCGATCCATCAACCGGATCGACCGCCAACCATTGGAAAAATTGCTCAACGCCATCGTGAACGGGATCGTTGTTCACGCGGATCGGTGACGACCAATGCTTGCCGCGATCGTCTGAAATGGAAACGAAAATGTCCAGATCGCCGTTGCGGTAGTCGCTCCAGGAGACGTACATGCGCTTGCTCTTGGGATCAATCGCAATTTGCGGGAATCCGTTCGCGCGTTCCAAGGTCTCAATGTCAAACATGATGGGCGCGGTGTGGACGATCGAACGGGCGTGGGTGAAAGTCTTGCCGCCGTCGCGCGACGAAACCATCATGATGTCATCGTCCTGGCTCCAAATCGCATAGAGGGTGCCATCGGGAGCGACGGCGCCATCGAACCCCTCGGCTGCGCCGTTGTCGTCGCGTGGCAGTCCGGGACGAGCGTTGATTTCGATGGGCGATGACCAGGTGCGGCCATCGTCCGTCGAGCGCGAGATCACCATCTCGGAATCCGTGAGTCTCCAGCGCGTCCATCCGACATATAGGTTTCCAGCATACTTGCTCTTCGTGTTGTCGGCGACAATGTATGGCTTGTCCTCGAAGGGAATTCCTGGAACGCTCGGCTGCTCGGCCACGGGGATGTGATCTGCTTCCCATGTTTTCCCACCATCCAAGGAGCGTCGTACGAAAATTCCATTGCGAGTTGCGCCGTGAGCCCAGTAGTTGAAGGTGCCAAGCTTATCGAACGCGATGTAACAGATGAAGGCGTGGCCCTGATTGTCAAAGGTTGTCGAAACATCGCCGGAAACCCGATAGTTCTTTGGCGCCACGCCTTCGGCTAATGCCCAATTACGGCCTGCATCCTCCGAGTAGGAGGCATGGGCGTTGTCCTGAAAAACGGCGACAAGCTGTTGCGCATTCTGCGGATTTACGGCGACCGACGGCTCCGTGAAGTAGCCCACATTTGGCGAAAGCGTAAACACATGAGCATCCGGAGCTTCGGGGAGATCTTGAGCGTGCGCGGCACCAAAGCCGAGCACGAGTGGAACGAAGGAAACGAGGGCGAAGAATTTAGGAGTACGCATTGTGCCTTCTTAAGAGCTGAACATAGTTATGAAGATTCAGAGCATAGCGCCGCACCGCCTGCGATGCCCGCATCGGAGCCATAATGCGCGATCAGTAACGGAATCCCCGACGCCCGCGGATTGACGCACCACTTCGGCAGTGCTGCTTTCATCCTATCGAAGAATGGCCGCAGCATGGCAGAGACGCCGCCACCGAAGACGAGGACGTCAGGATCGAACAGATCGACGATGTTTCCCAGCCAGATCGTGAGCAAATCGACCGTTTCCTCCAAAATCTCGGTTGCGACGGCATCGCCGGAGGCGTACGCCTTTCCCACGAATTCGCTGGTAACGGATTCTATTTTCCCTTGAGCGAAATCCAGGATCGCCGAATGGCGCGATTCGGCTGCAAGCTTCGTTCTCGCTCGTGCTCCGATTGCGGGGCCAGCCGCTAGTGTTTCGATGCATCCTCGCTTGCCACATGGGCATTGTGGCCCGCGATAATCGATGGTGACGTGGCCGCCCTCGCCTGCCGACCCGGTTTTGCCGTGGTAGATCGCACCGTCGAAGACGATTCCGGTTCCGATGCCCGTTCCGACAGTTGTGTAGAAGACAAACCGGAATCCGCGAGCTGCGCCCCAACGAGTTTCCGCTAGGGCAGCCGCGTTCGCATCGTTGTCGACTTTCACGAGCACCTGATACCTCGCTGCGATTCGTTCAGCGAGCGGGAAGTTTCTCCAGCAGGGAACATTCGGCGGGTTCAGAACGACTCCGGTTCTTGGATCGAGCGGGCCGGGCGCGCAAATACCAATACTCTGTACCCGGCCGCCCAATGAGTGCATCATCGAATCGATAGCTGCGTTTACGGCATCAAGTCCGGCTTCCGCTGTACCGTTCGCAACCATCGGCTTCCGCCCTTGCGTAAGGATCTTGCCGTTCCGATCGACAAGGCCGACTGCGACTTTCGTCCCGCCGATATCAACGCCTAGAACTATATCGCTATCGAGTGCGTTCATTGTCTTGCCGCCGCGGAGAGTTCGGGCGTGCCGGCAAAATGTACCTCCAGAGTCTTAATCTCGTATGGCTTGATTGGCACTTTGATCTCGTTGTTGCTCACAGGCACGCTCGAAATCGGCTTTTCCATCAAATTGGTTTCTGATGCCGACTGCGCTCCCGGAGGAAGCTTGATGGTAGCCTCGCCCTGCGTTCCGGCCCACTCATAGAGCCGGATGATAAGTGCGTTCTTGTCCTCGGCTTTCTTCACAGCGCTGATGATGACGTTGTCCTCAGGAACGTCGACGAAGGAATGGTCGGAAGCAAGCTTGCCGGCATGGTTCTCGGTCCACAAAGCGACGAGTTTGTAGTTCAGCTGATATCCCTGCCGGACGGTGAGAGCGTCCTTCCAGTTGCCGCCGTGGGGATACAACGAATAGGTGAACTCGTGATGACCTTCATCAGCGTGCGGGTCGGGATATACAGGCGAGCGCAAGAGCGAGAGGCGCAGCACATTTCCTTTCGCATCGTATCCGTACTTGCAGTCGTTCAGTAGGCTGAATCCGTGCGTCGAATCGGAGATGTCTGCCCACCGCTGCGCCGGTACTTCAAACTGTGCCTTCTCGGCCGGAGTGTTCCGAGTCGTGGGACGTTGCACCGAGCCAAAGGGAATCTCGAAAGTCGCTTTATCATTGTGCGCGCTCAGCGGGAATGCAACTTTCAGAAGGATGTGTTTCTCGTGCCATTCCACATCAGTCTTCACGTCGACTCGAGGAACGCCGGCGTAGAGTGTTATATCGCGGACGAAGGTTGAGTTCTGAAAATGATTTTTCACGCGAATCACCGCGCGGAGAGGACCGCTCTCTACGAGTTTTACTTCGTCGGCTTTGTCAAGATCCCAATGTTGATCCTCGAAGTCGGCGTCGATGTTCCAGGCATCCCAGCGTTTGGGCTTGTCAACAAATGTTTGTAACAAGTTCCCGCAGACCGAGTTCTTTGGTCCGCCAGTATCGGTTTCGGATGGCGCCAGCGACTCAGTTCCGCTGCGCTTGTCTGCGAGGCTGGTCATACAGCCCGTTTGAGGATCAACTTTCAACCGGATGAATTCGTTCTCGAGAGTATCTGAAGTCACTTTCAATTCTGAATGGACGGGGTCTGCCTTGGTCGCGCCCCGAACAAAGTAGGTCGCGTATCCCAGGGACGGTGTATGTGCCAGCAGCAGGAATCTGGCGCGGTGCGTCTCCGGATCGAGCGACAGCAATTCTGTTTCCGCGGGCTTGCCATTTGAATCGACGACTGAGATTTGTTTTGCCGGTTCCGGCAATTGCGCTTCGACCTCAGTAACGTCAGTTCTTTGCCACGACAGGGAATTGAACAGGATCACTGGAACGCCCGGTTTTGCAGTATTAATATGCGCGGCGATCTCTTGAAGAGAACCACGCGTTACATCATTCGCAGCGCGATCCACATTTTCGAGATTGCGCTTGGCGTCGAGATAATTCACGGCAATGCCCGACCCGGGCATGATGTCGTGGAAGTGATCAAACAAGAGATTCTTCCAGATCATCTCCATGCCGTCGGGCGGATAAGGACGGCCCATCAGCATGGCAATTGAGGCGAACTTCTCCGCGTTCAGAACGGTTTCTTCCGCACGCCGGATTCTCCGCTTCGTCTCCGCCTGAGTCGTAAAGACTCCGCGGTGATATTGAAAGTAGAGCTCCCCATCCCAGGTAGGAACGTTCATCGTCGGCAGCTTTTTCTCGATGTCATTAAAGAAATCTGTCGCGAAGCTGAATTGCAGCTTCGGAAAGACTGCATCCGGCGAGCGAAGCTGATCCGCATGGTCGAGCATGACCCGCGTCGGACCGCCGCCATGGTCGCCCACTCCGTAAAGATGCATCATCTCCGGGTGATCCGTGACTTTAGGGCCGTAGATCGAAGGCATCCAGATCGAGACGTCTGTTCCGAGTGGCACCGCGTCGATGCCTCCGGCATAATCATGCGGGAAATATGTCAAAAGGCGACTGCCGTCGGGCGCTTGCCACCAGAAGAGCTTGTAGGGGAACGTTGTGAATTCGTGCGCCCAGAGCAGCTTCTGAGTCACGAAATAGCCCATGCCTGATTTGCTATAGATCTGCGGAAGTTGCCAGTTGTACCCGAAGGAATCGGGGTTCCATCCGATCTTAACGTCGACGCCGAAATTCTTCTGGAAATACCGCTTACCCACTAGGATCTGCCGGACCAGCGATTCTCCGTCGGGCATATTCAGATCGGGTTCCACCCACATGCCGCCGATGATTTCCCATCGGCCTTCTTTTACGCGCTGTTCGATCTCCTTGAACAGGTCAGGATATTTCTCCTGCATCCACTCGTAAGTGCGAGCTGAAGACATCGTGAACTTGAAGTCGGGATATTCGCGCATCAGATCGAGCACACTGCGGAACGTATTGCGCACGACCTCAACGGTCTCGGTCCACGGCCAAAGCCATGCCATGTCGATATGCGAGTTGCCGACGGCGCGAATCGTGAATTGCTGGAGCCACGGCTTGAGCGTTTCGAGCTTTGCGTGCGATGCGCGGAGCGATTGGTCGAAACCGGCCTGATCGCCTTTTTCCAATGGAGAGAAATCGATCGCTTTTATCGCGGCGTCCAGTTCCTGTTCGCTTTCGGCCTTTCCATCTTCATAGGCCGCGATGATCGGACGGGCCGCGAGCATCTCCAGTCGCAGAAAGCTGGGATCGGGCCGCGAGTTGGGAGGCTGGATCGTCAGTTCGCTATGGAAGAATTCCGCCCGGCCATCATCGGGAGCGACGACACGCGCGGCTATTAGAAATTTCTGTCCGGGTTGGGCGTTCTCTGTGAGCAGCATCGGCAGGATGTCATCGTCATTGCCTCGATAGACAATCGCGCCGTTCGAAAAGACCGTGATCATCAGGCTCTCAGGGCTGCCGAAGCGCAGATCTAGCATGACGCGCGACCCTTGCGTGGCGTAGCCTTTGATCTTCTCCGGAATCTGAACCCACCGGCGGAAGACTCGCGTTCCTGACCAATGCTCTTCATTCGCATTTTGGCCGCCGGGGCCCGAGACATTTTTTACCGTCCATGTGCCCCAATCCGAATCACTGGCGCCTGGATCTTCGGGGTGCGGGATATCCGAATGGAATCGCCACTCCGGTTCATCCTGCTGAGTCAGAGATTCGAGTCGGTCGAGAGTTGCTTTGTATGGATCAGAACTCGATTGGCAGAATGCAGAGATTACGAAGGATACGAGACACACAACTAACGACGCAGTGAAACGCCTCATGGAAGATGAACCTCTCGCGTGATGAATTGATTGGAAACGATGAATATTACGCAATCGACAATTCTCGGTCTCGATTTTCAAGCTAAGTTGATGATTCTACAGCCTGAGGATGAAATTGTGCGGCTGCCTGCAAAAAATGTGATTCCTTCGATCGAAAGTATGAATCGAATGTGTTACGCAAGTTTATTGACGGCAGAAAGAACGATCCTTAGAATCAAAGGCCGAATGTCAAGCAGTCTCAATCTTCGCGCGACGTCTTGCTGTATCTGTTGTTGTTGTGCATGCATACGCCCTGGCGCGGGGAGGCTGCTGACCTAAGAACTCTTTCTTAATACCGGCACTCATCAACCCATCGCCAGAGAATCTGGCGGTGGGTTTTTATTTTCTCGAGAAAACCAGAATGATAACGAAAGGAAAAGAGACGAAAGCACAACGCGCAGAACGATTGAAACGCGCCATGAATCCGTGGGAAGGTCTGGAGCAAATCCGGCACTTCGCTCGCGAAGGTTTCGATTCAATTCCACCCGAATGGATTGGAACGTATTTCCGGTGGTGGGGCGTTTACACGCAGGGCGACGGCGCGGGCGTCACGGGCGGGAAAGACGGCGTGGGGCGCGCGATCCAGAGATTCATGGTTCGCATTCGGATTCCCAACGGTATTCTGACCTCCCATCAACTCCGCACAATCGCTGATCTCACTCGAAAACATGCCAATGGGATAGCCGACCTCACGGTGCGGCAGAACGTCCAGCTTCATTGGGTCACAATCGAAGCGCTCCCGGAGGTGTTGGATGGCCTCTGGAGAGTTGGTCTGAATACGATCGGGGCTTGCGGCGACGTGACGCGAAACGTGACGGGCTGTCCGGTCGCAGGCGTCGACGCCGACGAAGAGATCGACGCCTCGCCTCTTGTCATACGGGTGTCACAACTGCTTGCGGGCAATGCCGATTTCTACAATCTGCCGCGCAAATTCAAGATATCGATTGCAGGATGCCACTCCTGGTGCTCGTATCCGGAAATTAATGACATAGGCCTGACCGCGGTCACGCGCACGCTTGCAGGCAAGCGTGAGACGGGATTTTCTCTACGCGTTGCGGGCGGCTTGTCGACGGAACCATATCTTGCAGCGCGGCTGAACGCCTTTGTTCGATGGGATCAGGTTCTTCCCGTCGTGAAGGGAGTCGCTGAGTTGTTCCGCGATTCGGAGGTCTTGCGCGAGCACCGCGAACGAGCCCGTCTCAAATTCCTCTTTCTCAAGCATGGATGGACTGCCGAACGCTTTCTGGACGAACTCCAGGAAAGAATTGGTTTCAAGGTCGATCCTGCGGTCAAAGAACATCCGCCTGAGGATGTTTACCGCGACCACGTTGGCATCCATGCGCAGAAACAACCCGGCCTCTCTTATGTGGGAGCAGTGGTGCTCCGCGGGCGCATAACTGCCGACCAAATGCGGGCTGCTGCGGACCTGGCCGCGCGTTTTGCCGGAGGCGAGCTGCGCGTCACCAATATGCAGAATCTGCTTGTGGTGAATGTACCAACACTCAATGCCGAGGAGTTGGCCCGGGAACTGGATGCGATCGGACTGCAGGTCGGTGGATCTTCGTTCTCACGCGGAACGGTGGCTTGCAGTGGCACAGAGTTCTGCAAACTTGCCATCACCGAGACGAAGAGTTTTTCGCGATGGCTGGTCGATGAACTGGACGAGCGCCTTCCGGGATTCGATCAACATCTGAAACTGCATGTCACCGGATGCCCCAACAGTTGCGGCCAGCATTGGATTGCCGACGTCGGCATCGAGGGCAAGAAGATCAAGCACAACGGCCAGTTCGTCGATGCCTACTACTTCTGCGTGGGCGGAGCCCTGGGCTTGCATCAGGCGACGGCGCGACCGGTGGGATATCGATGCGTGGCTACCGAAGTGCCGGACGCGCTCGAGCGTTTGTTGACGCAGTACCGCGCCGATCGGGAGCCCGGCGAGAACTTGCGCCGCTTCTTTGCGCGGCACAGCGACACGCAATTACGAGCGTTCTTGGCGGGTGAAATGGTACCGGCGGTCGCTCGCGATCTTCCACAAAATCTGTCGCAATCCGCAGGAGGGATCGGTGACTAGCCTTTTTCCAATGTTTCTGAAACTTGAAGGGAAGCGATGCCTGGTCGTCGGCGCGGGCAAAATCGGTGAATCAAAGATTGGCGGGCTACTCGAGACCGGTGCACATATTCGCGTTGTCGCTGTCGATGCGAGCCCTGCGGTTCGGGAATGGGAGCGTGAAGGCCTGATCAAGCTGGAACTGCGTCCCTTTCGTGCGGATGATCTCGACGGCACATTTCTTTCCGTGGTAGCGACTTCTTCGCGGTCCGTAAATGAACGCATCTATGACGAAGCGCAGAGACGCGGTGTGCTGTGCAATGTTGTCGATGTGCCCGATCTTTGCGACTTTTTTTATCCAGCGGTTGTGCGCCGGGGCGACTTGCAGATTGCTGTGTCAACGGCAGGGCAGAGTCCATCACTCGCTCAAACGATCCGTCAGCAACTCGAAAAACAATACGGGTCCGGATATGCCGAGTGGGTGGCGGAGCTCGGCCAGGCAAGAAGGCTAGTCCTCGCTAGCGATCTCGAGAAAGAAAAGAAGTTAGACCTGCTGCATTCTCTGGCGAGCAGGGAAGCGGTCGAGGCGGCACTCGAGCAACGGCCCGAATTTTCTGTCAAGGGAGACAGAGCGTGAAAGGCAAAGTGTTTCTCGTTGGCGCCGGGCCTGGAGATCCAGAATTGCTTACTGTGCGGGCGCTCCATCTTCTGCAAACCGCCGAAGCCGTGCTTTACGACGAACTCGTTGCCCCGGAGATTTTGCGCCTGATTCCGGCGACTGCGCGCATTCACAACGTCGGTAAGCGTTGCGGCAAAAAGAAAATTCAGCAGGAAGAGATCAACTTCTTGATGATTGCTCTGGCGGATTCTGGTCTGAAAGTTGTCCGGTTGAAGTCAGGCGACCCGATGATTTTCGGCCGCGCTGGGGAAGAGATTGAAGCACTGCGCAAGTCGCGAGTGCCTTACGAAATCGTGCCGGGGGTAACGTCTGCACTGGGGGCCGCGGCTTCGGCAGAGATTCCCCTTACGTATCGCCGCAAGTCGTCTGCTGTGGTGTTCCTCACTGCACATCAGGCAGACGGCACTGAGGCAGCGAATTGGAACAAACTCGCTTCCGGCGGCGCGACGCTCGTGATCTATATGCCGGGCCAGAACTACACGGACCTGGCAGGCAGACTCAAGGCGGCTGGACTTTCGGCCGGGACGCCGTGCGCGGTCATTTCCCGCGCGAGTACCCCTCATCAGAGGGAGTTTTACACGACAACTGGAAATCTGAGTTCTGCGCCGAAACTTCCTTCTCCAACCCTATTGGTAGTCGGCGAGGTTACGCGGTTAGCCGAAGTCCCGCTCCGCGTCGGAAACGAATTTCCTTTGCAGTCCGACCCGGCTGCCCACTATTCAACCCTTTCTTCCACAGCTGACGAGGAGTTCTCCTTATGAGAGTCCCCAGCGTCGGGGTTCAACGCCCTATAAACGCAGCCATGATTGCAGACTTCGAGGATGCTGCCGAGAGTTGGAGCCCACAAGCAGTGCTCGCGCGGGCCTTTGAGACGTTCGGCACTGGGGTCGCCATTTCTTCGGCGTTCGGCGCAGAAGGGATGGTCCTGATCGACATGGCATCACGGCTTCGCAAGAGTTTCCGTTTGTTCACGATTGACACGGAATTCCTGTTTCCTGAAACGTACGCGCTGATGGATAAGATCGAAGCGAGATACGGCATCGAGATCGAGAGAGTCTACTCGTTGCTGTCTCCGGAAGAACAAGACGGCAGGCACGGATCGGCGCTCTGGACCCGGGATCCCGACCTTTGCTGCAACGTGCGCAAGGTCGAACCGCTACGCCGCAAGCTTTCGGAACTGGATGCTTGGATCACCAGCATTCGCCGCGACCAGACGGAAGCGCGGGCGAGCGCAAAGAAAGTCGAATGGGATTCGAAATTCGGGCTAGTGAAGATTAACCCTCTGGTGGATTGGAATTCGAAGCAAGTTTGGCGCTACATCCACGATCACAACGTGCCTTACAACGCACTTCACAATCAGGACTATCCGAGCATCGGCTGCACGCATTGTACCCGCGCTGTAAAGCCCGGAGAAGATCCGCGCGCCGGCCGCTGGTCGGGATTCGCCAAGACCGAGTGCGGCCTGCACATCATCGAACCGGATGCCGGCAAGAGCGCCAAGCTCGGCAACTGATTTATCCGGCCTGGCAAAACGCGGTGGATATCCCTCCCCAGTCGCGTGCCGGTTCGTGCTTCGGGAAGAAAAGGGCGTGCAGGCGCTGCACTGATTCTTCCACCTTGGCTTCTTCGACCAGGAATGAGATCGCGCGCTCGGAAGGGCCCTGGCAGAAAACGCGAGCGCCCAAATCAGCCACGGCTGCGAAGACGCGACTCGCCACATCCGGTTGCCGTCGAATGTTCTCTCCGATCAGGCAGACCAGGCCTTTGTGATTTTCCCATTTCACATCCGCCACGCCTTGAAGATCGGCCGCGATCCCTGGCAGAGCCTCCGCCGAACTGACTAGCATGGAAATTCGCCCCAGGGCAGTCGCCATCACGTCGACTGAGCAGGAATGCTTGTCGAACGCTCCGAAGACGGCATCCAGCAGCACTGCATCAATTCCGCCTTCTGCCTCAATTTGAACTGCAGCGACATTTCTCTTTGCGGTAATCGCGCTGACGGTTCGTCCATTTTTCGTCCGCGCGGTGATCTCGGTTCCACTCTCCTCTGGACGCCGTGAGTTCAAGACATACACAGGAATATTCTCGCGGACCGCAGGAGCCAGAGTCGCGGGATGCAGAACCTTTGCCCCGAAATGCGCCAACTCGGCGGCTTCCTCGAAGCCCATTTTGCGGATCACCCGTGCATCCGGACACAGCCTTGGATCAGTGGTCATGATGCCGTCGACATCGGTCCAAACCTCGATGCGCGAGGCACCGAGTGCGGCTCCGACAATGGCCGCACTGAAATCGGATCCGCCGCGGCCAAGGGTAGTGGGCACGCCTTCAGAACTCGAAGCGATGAAGCCGCCCAGGATCGGAACCGACCCTTCACTGAGCAACGGACTCAGGACATCTCTTAACCGCTCGTTCGTGACGTCCCAGAGCGGTCTGGCTTGGCCGTGCCGCGAGTCCGTCACGATGCAGTCACGGGCATCGATGTACGAAGCACTTATCCCATGCTGTCGAAGTACCTCACTGACAAGTTTGCTCGACAGGCACTCACCGAAGCCGAGGAGATTGTCTTTGACTTGAAGGCTGAATTCGCGTGAAGAGCAGAGATCCTGGAGAAGGGCCTCCAGCGCCTGAATCTCGGAGCGCAAGTCGCGTTCGAGAACGTTGTGAGCGGCACCATTAACCAAAGAGTCAGCCAGCTTTTCATGCCGAACATAAATGTTGCGAACGGTGGCGAGAGCCGAGCCGAGATGGCCCGCTGCAGCGGCGTGTCCGGCTTCCAGCAACTGATCGGTCACTTTCGCCAAGGCACTGACCACCAGCACGGGCTGTGATCCGGATCTGCTCCTGACAATCTCGATGAGCCGCCGGATCGCCGCGGCGTCCTCGACGGAAGTGCCTCCGAACTTCATCACCACCACATCGTCCCCGCGTTCAAATCTGCTTTGTCGCTGTCCGCTCATATAATCCTTTCCATTTTTGAGGCAAAACAAAAACCCACCGCCAGTTCGCTTCTGGCGGTGGGTTCGGGTGATTCCTTCTTTAAGAGTTCTTTACTTCATCCGCTCCCGTCCTCCAGAAGACACGTAATTCGTGTCGACATGCATGTGCTTGTCGATGTAATTCGCTTCGCCTTCTGGACGGAGAGAGTCATGAAAATGGCTTCTACAACAATCTAAGGATAGCTGCCGCGAACGCACAAGGAAAATGCAAAATAACGATGCTGGCTATCGAAATTTCTGCTTAAGTTTAAGCCTCGGCCTTCTTCATTTGCGTAGCGAACTGACGGAGTAATCCGACGAAGGCCGTGGAGGCAACCGAGAGCGTCCTATCGCGGCGATAAGCTAACCCAAGTTCGCGATAAAGTTCGGCGTCTTCCAGATCGATCAATTTCACGCGGCCCGCATCGACTTCGTCGCGCGCAAATGACGCACTGATCAAGGAAACGCCCAAGTCTGCGGCGACGAAGCTTTTGATCATCCCGATGCTGGGCAGTTCCATACGTACCTGCAGTTGGGCACTATAGGGCCGGAACAGTTTATCGAGCAGGCGGCGGGTGTGTCCGGTCTTTGGAAAGAGCAGAGGATATTTCGCAATCTCGCTGACGGGAACAACCTTGAACTTTGCCAGGGGATTCCTAGGGCTCACCATTAGCATCAGCTTGTCGCGAAAGATCGGCTGGATTTTCAGGCTCGGGGACTGGATAGGAAGAGTCAGAATGCCCACCTCGACCATCCCGTTTTCCAATTTTTCAACAATTTTGTAGCTGAAATTTCGATAGATGCTGATCTGCACGGGAGGATAACGCCGGCAGTATTCGGCAAAAACCTCGGGCAGGACATAAAGACAAGTCGCCTCATTTGCGCCGACCCGTAGCGTGCCTCGCGGCGTGCCGCTATGGTCGGCTACGGCCATAAGGGATTCGTCGCGAAGGTTCTTTAGCCGTTCGGCATATTCGTAGAAAATCTGTCCCGCGGGCGTGAGTTTTACGGACTTTCCTGACCGGTCCAGCAGCCGGTCACCATATTCCTGCTCAAGCTGGCGGATCTGGGCGCTGACGGCCGATTGAGAGCGGAAGACTTTTTCTCCGGCGCGAGAGAAACTGCCTTGTCTGGCGACCTCGAGAAACGTGATGAGCTGATCGAAGTCCATGTGATGAGCGGAATTATAGCGGAGTCCTGTTGCTTCGACGTCAATTCTGACCGTCCTCGCCACCAAACGCCAGTACTGAATTTTTTATAGCTTCCATCGAAATTCTGGATTGTACTTTGCCCTCCCCGAGGGGCTATTAAAGTATTGCGAACGTGTGTCCCTGAGCCAAGGTGTGCGATCTTCCGCCGCCCAGCCGCGCACACCATACAGGTTGGTGGGAAAGGAAATCTGTCTGTCGGACGGAGTCCATGACGACGCGTCTCAATCGAAAAGATGGCATTCCCGCCGCCCAGGGGCTGTATCACCCGGCGCTTGAGCACGATGCCTGCGGCATCGGATTTGTCGCCAGCGTCAGCGGCCGCAAGAGTCACGACATTATTCAGAAGGGGATTCAGGTTCTTGTGAACCTGGCGCACCGGGGTGCGTGCGGTTGCGATCCCGAGACGGGCGACGGCGCTGGAGTCCTTATCCAGATTCCGCACAAGTTTTTTGCTCGCGAGTGCCAGAATCTGGGATTCGCGCTGCCAGGTGCCGGAAGTTACGGCGTGGGAATGATCTTTCTTCCTGTCGAGAAGCATCCGCGCCTGCAGTGTGAAGGAATTCTTGAACGGATCGTCCGCGAAGAAGATTTGACCCTGCTCGGCTGGCGAGACACGCCGGTCTATGCGTCGGCAATTGGTCGAGTCGCGCGAGCATCGCAGCCTTATATCCAGCAGATTTTCGTTCGGTGCGCTCCGGGGATGGACGAAGATACGTTCGAGCGTAAGCTGTACGTCGTCCGCAAGCGCGCTGAGAATGAAATTCGCGATTCTGGCGTTGAAGACGCGGAGATGTTCTACATCCCATCGCTCTCCTGCCGCACGATCGTTTACAAGGGCCTGCTGCTCGCACCGCAGATCGAGAAGTTCTACCGAGAGCTCTCCGATCCTGACGCAGAAAGCGCGCTGTGTCTCGTTCACCAGCGCTTTTCGACCAATACGTTTCCCAGTTGGCAGCGCGCGCATCCGTACCGTTACATTGCCCACAACGGCGAGATCAACACATTGCGCGGCAACGTCAACTGGATGCATGCGCGCCAGTCGCTGCTGAGTTCGCCGCTGTTCGGAGACGATCTCAAAGAGCTATTTCCGATCATTGCGCCCGATGGCAGCGACTCGTCCAACTTCGACAATGCTGTCGAGCTTCTGTTGCAGGCGGGCCGCAGTCTTCCTCATGTGATGGCCATGCTGATCCCTGAGGCGTGGGCCGGAAATCCTCACATGGCACCGGAGAAGCGCGCGTTCTACGAATACCACGCGTGCTTGATGGAACCGTGGGACGGTCCCGCTGCGATTGCATTTACGGATGGTCGGGTTATCGGCGCAACACTCGATCGCAATGGCCTGCGCCCCGGACGGTATGTCGTTACGACCGATGATCTCGTCGTGATGGCTTCTGAAGCTGGCGTACTCGACGTTCCTGCTGAGCAGGTAAAGAGGAAAGGCAGACTGCAGCCGGGGAAGATGTTTCTGGTCGACACCGTCGAGGGACGGATCATCTCCGACAAGGAAATCAAGCAGAGCCTTGCGGCTCGGCAGCCTTATGCGCAGTGGGTGGCAGACAACCAAATCACCATCGATCAGCTGCCCGAGCCTTCGCGCATGCATTATCCAGACGCGGAAACACTTCTCCGCCGCCAGCGCGCCTTTGGCTACAGTGATGAAGACCTGAAGATGATTCTCGGTCCGATGGCTGTGAAGGGCGAGGAACCCGTTGGATCGATGGGCACGGACACGCCCCTGGCGTGTCTTTCCGACAAGCCGCAGTCAATCTTCAATTATTTCAAGCAGCTCTTCGCGCAGGTAACCAATCCGCCGATCGATCCGATTCGCGAAGAGATGGTGATGTCGCTCATCAGTTATATCGGCAGCGAGCGCAACATCCTGGATGAAGCGCCGGAAAACTGTCACATGCTCAAGCTGGCGCATCCACTGCTGACGAATCGCGATCTCGAAAAGTTGCGCCGGGTTTCTAATCGCGATTTGCTGGCGACTACTCTGCCTGCTCTCTTCTCCGTGAGCGAAGGCGAAGCAGGCTTGCAGCGAGCGCTCGACGAACTGTGCCGTAGGGCTTCGCGTGCCGTAAAGGCTGGGTATTCGTTGCTGATTCTTTCCGATCGGGGAGTCGACAAGGACTATGCTCCGATCCCGTGCCTGCTGGCGCTTGCGGCCGTTCACAATTTGCTGGTGCGCGAGGAGACGCGCACACAGGTCGCGCTGATTACGGAATCGGGCGAGCCTCGCGAGGTGATGCACTTCGCTCTGCTGAGCGGATATGGAGCGAGCGCGATCAATCCATATCTGGCTCTGGAGAGCGTTGAAAATCTTGCCTTCCGTGGAGAATTGGGCGAGAACGTCACGCCCGAATTGGCAGTGATGCATTTCCTGAAGGCCGTGAAGAAAGGTCTTCTGAAGACTTTTTCCAAGATGGGCATTTCGACCCTGCAGAGCTATCAGGGAGCGCAGGTCTTTGAAGCGATCGGACTGAATAAAGAACTCGTTGAAGCCTACTTCGCGGGGACGACTTCGCGCCTCGAAGGCATTGGTTTGGAAGTGCTCGCCGCTGAAGCGCGCATGAAGCACGAGCATGCCTTCCGTCCGCTGACCGACTTTGAAACCGAACTCGCGGTTGGCGGGAACTATCACCAGCGCGTGAACGGTGAATATCACCTGCTGAACCCGCAGACCATCAGCAAGCTGCAACACGCCGTCCGCCAGGGTAACTTCAAGACGTTCCAGGAATATACGGAACTCATCGACAAACAGAGCGCGACTCTCTGTACTCTTCGCGGCTTGATGAAGTTCAAGCAGGGCAACAATCCGGTGCCGATAGAAGAGGTCGAGCCCGCCAAGGAAATCGTCAAGCGATTCACGACTGGGGCGATGTCGTTCGGCTCCATCAGCAAGGAAGCGCACGAGACGCTGGCGATTGCGATGAATCGCATTGGGGGGAAATCGAATACCGGAGAAGGCGGAGAAGACGAAGAACGTTTCAAACCCGACGCGAATGGCGATTTGCGCCGCAGTGCAGTGAAGCAGGTGGCCTCGGCGCGTTTCGGCGTGACCGCGAATTATCTGGTGAATGCTGACGAGTTGCAGATCAAGATGGCGCAGGGAGCGAAGCCTGGCGAAGGCGGCCAGCTTCCCGGCCACAAAGTTGATGAAGTCATTGCGAAACTGCGCCACTCGATTCCGGGCGTTGGACTGATTTCCCCTCCGCCGCATCACGACATTTACTCCATCGAAGATCTGGCGCAGCTGATCTACGACTTGAAAAACGTCAATCCGCAGGCGCGGATCGCGGTCAAGCTCGTCGCGGAAGTCGGCGTTGGCACAGTTGCGGCTGGGGTTGCCAAAGCGCACGCCGACGTCGTACTGATCAGCGGAGATTCCGGCGGCACTGGCGCATCTCCTCTCAGTTCGATCAAACACGCGGGCATTCCCTGGGAATTGGGCCTGGCAGAAACCCAGCAGGTTCTTTTGCTCAATGATCTCCGAAGCCGTATCCGCGTGCAGACAGACGGAAAACTGCAGACCGGACGCGACGTTGTCATCGCGGCCCTGTTGGGTGCGGAAGAATTCGGCTTTGCGACCACGCCGCTCGTTGCGATGGGCTGCATCATGATGCGCAAATGCCATCTGAATACATGCTCCGTGGGAATCGCCACGCAAGACCCGGAGTTGCGCAAGCACTTCCAGGGACAGCCCGAGCATGTCATCAATTTCTTCTTCTTTATTGCGGAGCAAGTCCGGCAATACATGGCCGAGCTGGGCTTCCGCAGTGTCGATGAGATGGTCGGCCGCGTCGATATGCTTGAGACGCGAGAGGCTGTCGATCACTGGAAGGCCAAGGGTCTCGATTTCTCGGCGATTCTCTACAATCCGCCGCTGCCGTCACGTGTGGTCCGCCGCTGTGTGCAGTCGCAGGATCACGGCTTGCACGGCGCGCTCGATCATCAACTGGTCGAGCACTCGCTGGACGCTCTTTTGAGTTTGAGCCCGCAGGAAATCAACTTGCCGGTGCGCAATGTTCACCGATCGGTCGGAACCATGCTGAGCGGCGAAGTGGCACGCCGTTATGGATCAGCTGGATTACCAGATGACACGTTGAGAATCCATCTGCAGGGATCAGCGGGGCAGAGCCTCG
>Ga0335081_10002755_pt1 | contig 27698 bp, 22 predicted proteins | sample Lox_Sample_35_FD_206713 | JGI IMG/M metagenome (GOLD analysis project Ga0335081, IMG submission 206713) | Soil microbial communities from Loxahatchee National Wildlife Refuge, Florida, United States - Lox_Sample_3.5 | ecosystem: Environmental > Terrestrial > Soil > Wetlands | place: USA...
CAGGCATGGCGGCAGGCAACGCCCGCAGAGGATGTGGCGTGAGCGACGGGGAGGCTGCCGGTGAACCCGAACTGAACGCGGCCGCCATAGTCTCCGCACTGAACCGGCACCAGGTGCGCTACGTCGTGATCGGCGCCTTTGCCGCCATTGCGCAGCAGGCCCCGATACCAGCGACAAGGGACATTGACCTGACGCCGGCGACAAGCCAGGAGAACCTGGCCCGACTGTCTTCGGCGCTGAAGGAGCTCGGCGCACGGATCCGGACCGAGGCGGTGCCGGACGGGCTGCCTTTCAGCCACGATGCCACGTCCCTGGCGGCAGCCGACGTCTGGAACCTGATCTGTCGGGATGGCGAGTTCGACATCTCTTTCCATCCATCAGGCTTTGACGGAGGCTACGCCCAGCTCGCGGTCAACGCGCACCGCCTTCGCGTCGGTGAGGTCGAGGTGATCGTCGCAGACCTTGCCGACGTGATCCGGTCCAAAGAGTCAGCCGGGCGCCCTAAAGACCTGCGCGTACTGCCGCTGCTCTACCGGCATCAATCCACCCGCCAGGGCGGGAAAGATGACTGACGATGTCGGCGCCGCCGCCACTCCGAGAGGTCTGGCAGTTGAATGCGGGTGGGCGCCGAGGGCATGCCTTCTGCCAGCTGCGATGCTGCCCAGTTAGTGGCGACAGCCATTTTGTCAGTGCCGGTGCGACACTGCGAGCCATGGACACTCTCAGCAACATATCGGATACTAACTACGATCCTCCGCTGAGCGAAGCAGACCAGACCGCGCTGCGGCCAGCCTTGCTCCATGATCTTGGGACCATGCCGTTCAGTCCGGGAGCTGGAACCGGCTCAAAGGCGCTGACGCGGAGCACGCCGCGTTGCTGAGCGCCGCAGCGGAGCGCGCCCGGTGTGAGGCGGTGCTGGCGCTGGCGGAGGTGAAGGAGACATGGGATGCCTGGCCGGCGGATGAGGATCCCTGGGACGACTACGACTACGAGGAGGAGAACGAAGAGGACGAGGAGGACTACGACGACGCCTACCGCGACCGGGGCGGCAACCATGACGACTACCAGCTCAACGACCTGATCGACGACGAGATCATCCTCGGCTGGTGGACAAGCCCGGACGGCGCCGGCGGCGAGCCGATATCGCTGTACGTCCCCGACTCCCAGGTGTGTGCCAGCACCCCGAGCGCGAACCTGACGCCCTACCAGTCCGAGTACGAGGGCTACATGGGCAACTACGGCAACACACTGGACCGGTGGTACCGCCGGGCGGCGGTCGTAATATGGCCGCGGGAGCGGGCGTTCGCGGCGCGCGCCGAAGCCGGGTCGCGGTGGGCGCTGTCGCAACTGCACACTCGAGTCGAGGCCGGAGATCTGGCAGGGGCGCGTGCCGCCGCGGAGTCGCTCGCGCCGTTCTGGAGAACAATCGGATCGCAGGTGGGACTGCTGGGTACCGCGCTGCAGGTCGCGGCGGACCTGGGTGTTGCCGGGACGGCGGCGATGCTGCTGGAGCCGTTCCGGGTGGAGATGCTCGCGCCGGAGCACGCTGGCGGGCTCGCGGCGGCGGCCGGGCAGTACGGCGAGCAGTGGACCCGCGGCGTCATCGACGGGTGGCTCGGGCCGGGGCATCACTTCGAACCGGACAGGTACCAGTGGGTGGGGAGCCTGCCGGGGCTGTGCGCGGCACTGCGTGCCGCCGGGGCCCCGCAGGTAGCGCGGCTGCTGACCGCCGGGGCCTGGGGCCGGATGGGCGACCAGCTGCGGTTCTGGACGGCCACCGCGCGGGCCGGGATGCGGGAGCCGCAGCTGGAGATGCTGAGTTCGCCGCTGACGGGGCTCCTGGAGGCGGCCGACGGCGAGCTGCGGGACGAGATCGTGGCGGCGCTGCGCGGGTACGGGGACAACGTGCTGGGGTGCCTGATGCCCGCGCTGCGTTCGGCGGCCGCGCTGCCGGCGGCCACCCGGCGGACTGCGGGGCTTATGCGGCACCAGACCCGGCGGCAGGGACGTACACGCTGGTACTAACGAAGACCGAGGAACTGTTCGCACACGAGAAGGACGCGAGGCAACAGGCCGCTTCCGACCTGGCGTGGCTAACGTCCGCATGGGGTGACGGTTAGCGCCGCTATAACCGGCACCAGGTGCGCTACGTCATCTTCGGCGCCTCTGCCGCTATAGCACAGTGAGCCCCGATACCAGCAACACGGGACATCGACCTGACCCCGGAGGCAAGCCAGGAAACCTGGCCCGGCTGCCGCTGGCGCTCAAGGATCTCGGTGCGCGGATCCGGACCGCGGCGGTACCGGAAGGCCCGCCCTTCAGCCACGATGCCACCTCCCTGGCAGCTGCCGACGTGTGGAACCCGACCTGTGCAGACGGCGAGTTCGATATCTGGTTTCGCTCGTCCGGCTTCGACGGAGGCCACGCCCAGCTCGCGGTCGATGCGCACCGGCTCCGCGTCGGGGAGACGGAGGTCGTCTTCGCAGATCTCGCGGACGTCATCCGCTCCAAAGAGTCAGCCGGGCGCCCCAACGACCTGCGTGGCCTGGCCGCCGAATTCTGCGCCGCCATCGCCGACGACGAGCTCCGTGTCATCGAGATCACGCCGCATGACTACCGGAGGATGGCCGAACTGCTCACCACCTACTCCTCGCTGCGGCTCCAGGTCGTGCTTGCGTGATAGCGCTCGCCGAACGGCTGGACCTGCATGAGGTAGCCGCTCTTGACCGCCGGGACTTTCAGGTAGTTGCGCCACGCCACCTGCCGAAAGGACAGCGGCTCAAGTTGCTGCCGGAAGACTGAGCTCCGGGACGAATCTGCCCTGCGCCACCTGTGTCATCATCGCTTGCACGGCGGCTTGTATCAACGTTGCCAGGTCGCGGGAAACTGGCAGTCACGCCTGCGGGAAACGGGTATTTAGAGGTGCGGAAAACTGGTACTCTTGAGGGGTGAGCGACCTGTATGTGCCCAGGATCGTCGACGGGCTGCTCGACGAGCTGCTCTCGTCGTTCCCGGCTATCTCGCTGGTGGGACCTCGGGCAGCAGGAAAGACCACCACGGCGATCCGGCGCGGCGGCACGGTCTTGCGGATGGACCGGCCGGAGGTTCGCCAGTCGGTAGCGGCCTCGCCCGACGCGATGCTCGCAGGGCTGCGCCCGCCGGTCATCCTGGACGAATGGCAGGAGGTACCGGAACTTCTCGGCGCCGTCAAGCGCTCAGTGGATGAGGATCCTTCCCCCGGCCGCTACATCCTGACCGGTTCCGTCCGCGCGGAACTGGAGAACCAGGTCTGGCCAGGCACTGGCCGCCTTCTGCAGGTCCCCATGTACGGGATGTCGGTCCGCGAGGTCCGGGGACGCGCCAGCCTGACGCCGTTCATCGACCGGGTCATAGACGGCGGGCCGGATATGGTCACTGCACCAGACGACGCGCTCAGCGTGCGTGATTACCTGGATCTGATGCTCGCCGGGAGCTTCCCCGAGCCGTCGCTGCGGATACCGGCCGCCGCCCGGCGGCGGTGGTTCGCCGGCTACGTCGAGCAGATGATCACTCGCGACGTGCCCGCAGTGGCGCCGCGCCGGGACCCGGAACTGCTGCGCCGGTACCTATCCGTCCTAGCGGTAAACACCGCTGGCATCGCGGCCGAGTCAACGCTGTGGTCCGCTGCCGGGATCAACGCCAAGACCGCCCAGGCCTACCAGGCGCTCTTCCAGCGGATGTTCGTCCTGGACCTGGTCCCCGCCTGGTTCTCCAACCGGATCAAGAGGCTCGTCAAAGCCCCCAAACGCTACCTGGTCGACCCGGCGCTCGTCACGGCCGTGCTCGGACTCGGCAGGGACGCCATCCTGTACGGCCCCGAAATGCTGGGCCGCCTCCTCGACACCTTCGTCGCCGCGCAGTTGCGCGCGGAACTCGCCGCAAGCAGCAACGGCCCGCGCCTGTACCACCTGCGCGAAGAGCAAGGGCGCAGGGAAGTGGACCTGCTTATCGAGACAGCCAGCGGGCAGCTGATCGGCATCGAGGTCAAGGCCGCCGCCACCGTCACGGCCTCTGACGCGCGCCACCTGGCCTGGCTCCGCGACCAGACCGGCGACGCATTCGCTGCCGGCATCGTCCTGCACACCGGCCCGTATGCCTTCCCCGTCAGCGACCGGATCGTCGCCGCACCTGTATCCACGCTCTGGTCATAGCCAGACGAGCGCTCGGCAGCTGCCAGCTCCGGGCGGCCCCCCGCACAGATCCCAGCGAGCACTGCTAGCGCTGGGCTCCTACCTCGGGTACGGGCGCCAAATCGGACGTTCGGCCAGGAATGCGCGATGCGGGCGGCAGGCAGCCACCGTGCTTCGAGCCGGCGCATCCGCTCCCAGGTCACCCGGTGGCGCTGGCTGCGGCGCCGCAACGCCCGGCCCCAGTGCTGCGTGACCTGCTTGCGGAATGCCGACACGGCATGGATGTTGCCGGGAACCGCGTAGTAGGCGGTGTGCCCGCGCACCACGCTGCCCAGCCACCGTCACTGCTCTGGGATGGGCCAGTGACGGCGTTGCATGAGCAAGGTGTTCACCTCGCGCAGCTTGGCCGCCATTCTCTTCGCGATCGTCTTGCGCCGCAGCGCGAACCGTCCCGCCCGGGTCTTCCCGCATATGTGCGTGAAGCCGAGGAATTCGCACGTCTGACACGCCGGACAGGACAAATCGTCTGCGTCAAGCGGGACAGCAGAGGCTAAATGACAAGCTAAAGGTCGACGGTCGTACCCGGCTCCAGCCGGGCGAAGACACCGCCAACGGCTTCAGCCGCGATCTTGAGCCAATGGTCAAGCATGCCGAGGCCTCTCGCGTTGAGCAGGCCGTCGTGGATCGCGTATGCGCGCCGCGGACGGACCTTGCGGGCGTAGTCGACCATCTCGGACACCTTGAGCCAGGGCGCGTTGGCCGGTAGCAGCAGCGTCGCCGCTGGCTCCTCGGGAACCGTGAGCGCGTCACCCGGATGGAAGACCCCGCCGGCGACCGCGAAGCCGATGTTGGGGATGACCGGGATGTCGTGGTGCACCAACGCGTGCTCCACGCCGTAGACGCGCACGTCGAAACCGGCGGCGGTGAAGGTGTCCCCGTGCGCGACCACCTGGACCTGGCCGCCAAACTCGCCGAACTGGCTTGCTACCGAACTGTTGGTCCAGAGCCGGATCCCGGGATTGGCGCCGAGCAGGGTGCGCAGCCTGCCGGCATCCAGGTGATCGAAGTGCTCGTCCGTCACCAGCACCGCGTCCACCCCATCCAGGGCGTCGGGGTCCGCCCAGATGCCTGAGTCGATCACCAGGACCGCGTCCTTGGATTCCAGCCGGACGCAGGCATGTTCCAGCTTGGTCAGCCGCATAGCGTCTTCCTTTCTGCATGCGCGTCCACGGCGAACATACCTAATGTGGGTAACTCAGTCTCGTGCGGGAGAGCGGGGTTGCGCCTGCGGGCGGAGGGCCGCCGCCCGGAGCGATATCGGGGTTCATGCTTCCAATTGGCGGCTCGCGCCCCTAGCGTCAAGATCGTGAACGCTGAATGAATGGGAGATTACGCATGCGCATCGGTGTGTCCCTCGCCGAGCCGCAGGGGCCCGGCGCTCTCAATCAGCTGCGCGACGAGCTTCGCCGGGCGGCCGACGACGGCTTCAGTTCGGCGTGGATGGCGAACATCTTCGGCTTCGACGCGCTGACCGCGTTCGCGGTGGCCGGCAGCCAGGTAGCGGAGATCGAATTGGGCACCGCGGTCGTGCCCGTCTATCCGCGGCACCCGGCAGCCCTGGCCCAGCAGGCGCTGACCACAGCCGCGGCGGTCGACGGCCGACTTACCCTCGGCATCGGGCTATCCCACAAGATCGTGATCGAGGACATGTACGGGTACAGCTTCGACCGGCCCGCGAGGTACATGCGCGAATACCTGTCCATCTTGCTGCCCCTGCTCGACCTGGAGCGGGTCGACTTCACCGGCGAGATCCTGCGGGCCAGCATCGGCCTATCCGTGCCCTACGAAGGGCGGGTGCCCGTCCTGCTCGCCGCCCTCGCTCCTTCGATGCTGCGACTGGCGGGCGCGCGGACCGACGGCACCGTGCTCTGGATGACCGGGCCGGCGACTGTCGCCGGCCACATCGCGCCCGCGATCACGGCGGCAGCCCAGGCCGCCGGGCGCCCGCAGCCGCGGGTGGTCTGCGTCCTGCCCATCTGCGTCACCGACGACCCCGATGCCGCACGTACCCGCGCCGCCAAGATTTTCGCGATCTACGGTCAGCTGCCTTCCTACCGCGCGATGCTGGACCGCGAGGGCGCGGCGGGCCCCGCCGACGTGGCAATCGTTGGGGACGAAGACACGGTTGCCGCGCAGATCGGGGGGCTGGCGCAAGCTGGCGTCACCGACTTCGTGGCCGGCGAATTCTCCCGTGGCGACGAGGCGATCCGTACCCGCGCCCTGCTCTCTTCGCTGGCCGCCTGAGCTGTCCCGCACGCGGCGGGCACGGCACGCCGCTGGACGCGCCCGGGAGAGTCAGACGGGGCCCGCCTGGGCTCGTGGCGGACCGCCGGCGTTCGGCGGCAGCCAGCTTGCGGCTGGCGCCAGGCCGGCCAGGACTGCCAGGATAGGCCGCCGACGTGTTGATGAACCCTGGTGGGAGGCGCCCGTCGAGCCGACGACGCCCCGCGAAGCGAGGAACGATGAACCCACGGCAGACCGACCCAGCCGCGGCCGACACCCGCGGCGCGTCATCCGATCTGCCTGACGGGCGTGCCGCAGCCGCCGGCAGCGCGCTCAGCGCTCGGTCATCATCGCCGCGCACCTTCCGCGGCCACGACCCTGACACGGTGGCGCAGTCCACGATCTGCGTGACAACCCCGACGAAGTGCCAGGCCCGGACCCGCCTGTACCGGCACGGAAAGCTTGCCAGGGAAGGCTTTCCAGTCGCCGAGATCAGCGACTACCTACCCGACGAGGCGGTGGTGATCTGGCTGGATCTTCGTGACCCCGACCGTGACGACCTCGCCGTGCTCCGCGACGAGTTCGGCCTGCACCCGCTGGCCATCGAGGACGCGGTGCACGAACGCGAGCGCCCCAAGCTGGACCGCTATCGCAGCCACCTGTTCGTGACCGCATATGGCGCCCGTCTGGACACGCAGACCGGCGAGCTTGCGACAAGCGAGCTCGCCGCGTTCATCACCGAACGTGCCCTGATCACGGTTCGCAAGGACGACGGGCTCGATATCGGCGCCGTGGTCGAGCGCTGGGACGCCAGCCCCGACCTTGCCGCGTCGGGCGTCGGATACCTGCTGCACGGCCTGCTCGACTACATCGTGGACGGGCATTTCGAAACCGTGCAGAGCCTCGATGAGTCCATCGAGGCGCTCGAGGACCAGTTGTTCGACGACGTGCCGCACGACCGCGAGGTGCAGCGGCGCAGCTTCGAGCTCCGCAAGAGCCTGGTGCTGCTGCGCCGGATCGTCATCCCGATGCGCGAGGTCGTCAACTCGCTGATGCGCCGCGACCTGCGTATCGTCGGCGACCAGCTCCAGCCCTACTACCAGGACGTGTACGACCACGTGCTGCGCGCCACGGAATGGACGGAGAGCCTGCGGGATCTGGTTACGACGATTCTGGAGACGAACCTGACCATCCAGGGCAACAGGATGAACGTCATCACCAAGAAGGTGACGAGCTGGGCGGCGATCATCGCCGTGCCCACCTTCATTACCGGCTTCTATGGCATGAACGTGCCCTACCCCGGTTTCAGCAGGCAATCGGGGTTCGCCGTCTCGGTCGCGATCATGCTGATCGCGGGCCTCGCGCTCTATCTCGTCTTTAAGCGCAAGGACTGGCTCTAGCGCGCCGCGGAAGACAGCGCACGACCGTCACGTATCACCCTGCCTCGCGAGCCAGCTCAGGACCTCGGCGGCATGGCGATCCGGCGGGAAATAGCCTGGCCACGGCGGCACCGAGGCCGGCCAGGTCGGCCCCGTGGTCGCGAGAGCCGCCTCGGGCGTGCAGCCGCGGGTGCCCGGGATCTCGTCCCACTCGGCCGGCGGATCGACGCCGGGCTGCCCGCTCTTCGGATAGGCATAGATTCAGCTGGCATGACGCCCGCCACCTGGCAACGACGAGACGCTTCTCAAAGATCCACGAGACATGCCCTGGCTAGGTCGTTACTGCAGGTAGCTCTCGACTTCTGACGCCGGGCGCGCGTTGGCGTTGTCGGGATCCTCACCGTACTCACGGCGCGCACGGCGCTGCCGCAGCAGATCCCAGCACTGGTCAAGTGCCGCTTCGACCGTGCGCAGCCGCTCCTGCTCCCGCCGGGTCGATAGCTCGCCGTGGGCAACCTTGCCGCGCAGGTCATGCTCCTCGCTCACAAGGTCGTCGATCTGCCGCAGGATCTGCGTGTCGTCCATAACCCCACCGTAATGCCAGCGAGCCGGTCCGAACACCATGGGCCCGTACCAGGGCCCGGGTGGCAGCTTGCACTTTATTCCGCGCCGTATTCATCGCCTGTGTCTATGCATCCGGAAGAGTAATCGCATTTGACCTATCGGCCCATGAGTCACCAGGCTGGTGGTCGGCGTCGTGACAGGGACCGAGCACGAGGAACTCTTCGAACTCGCCGGCGGCGAGGCCGCTGGCCACCTCGTGCGGACCGCGGTCAGGGACAACGTAACCGGATCGGTGAGTGGTTTCGCACCGCCAGGTGACATCCACCGCGTCCGCAACGTGACCGCACGGACGGCCGTCTCGATCCACGTCTACGGCGCGGACATCAGCCGGCTCGGTTCCAGCGTCCGGCGCTGCTACCACCTCCCCGTGCTCACCGCGCTCGCCGCGCCGCGTTGACCGCCGACGGCCACCGGGCCCGCTTGAGCTCGGCCGCACGAGCTCGCGCCAAAAGCCCGGCGCCAACGGCCGAGCCGCAGAACCCGGGCTGCAAATGTCCGGCGCAAGTGGCGACGCCGGGGCGAGCCGGCCCAGTTACACGCCCTAACTGCCCGAGGTCGTGCAGGCGGGCAATGACGTCGTCCAGTTCGCGGGCAATCCGCCGACGCTCGTCGCGCGTATCCGCGTACGCCAGACCCTCTTCGAGATCCTCGTATTGGTCCTGCAGCGCAACGATGCGTTCTATGCGGGTCATGTGCGGTTCACTCATCAAGCGTACGCTTCCGTGCCTCGATACTGGGGATGCCCCGCCCTGTGCCGCATGGCGGTCAGTGCGGCGCTGTGTCCCCGCCGGGGCGACAATGCCGTGCCGGCCCGCCCCGCAGCCCCGTCAGGACCACGTCAGGACCGCGTCAGGACCGCGCTGGTCCGCAGGCCCCCCGCAGCCCCCGCCACGACAGTGCTTGGGTGGCTGCGGCATTTGCTCGGGTGTCATTGGGCGGACGCGGGAAGGCGGCGGCCGCCCCGTGATCATCTGGATGTTCTGTCCTTACTGGCCACGGGGCGGCCGACCCCCCTATCCCCCGCCGGGCTGATCAGGTGGGTCACATGTGCACGTAACCGGCGTGCGTATTGGCATCCGCGTATGAAGAGCGCCCTATGCCGGTGCAGATACATCCATGCGGCTACATCCGTGCGGCAATTTTTCTGCGGCCGGAAATCAGCCTGCCCCGAGGGCGATGAAGGACCATCCGGTCGCGGCTTGGACCGGGTCCCCGCTCTGCTCGGCGCGCGCGTCCCGTAGCGCCTCGCTGAGGTTGCCGCCCCGTCGCAGCCTGCGGTGCAGCGCCAGCATCAGCTCGACGACAGCCTTGTCGTTGACCCGCACGACGCTGGCTACGATCCCGGCCGTGCCGAGCGGCACCAGGGTGCTCGCGAGGCCGAGCAACTCGTCCGCGCCGGCCGGCGCCAGCAGGCCCGAGTCACAGCTCGGCAGGATCACCCGGTAGGGCGCACGGCGCAGCCGCTCGAAATCATGGACGGTCAGCGGGCCGTCATCCATGCGCAGCGATGAGAAGAGCGGGCTGTCGGCGCGGAACTCGCCATGCGCCGCGATGTGCACGAGCCCGGCACCGTCGATCGCCCCAAGCACCCGCGGCGCGGTAGCGCTGCCGTCACCGCCGAGCATCGTCGCGTTGCCGTACTCCGCGGCGAGCGCGGGTACCTCAGCCCCCCAGGTCCCTGCGCCAGGGCCGCGCACAAGGACGACCGCGGGGCGCTCGGGCGGGACTGCCGCACGCGTACGCAGCCAGGCGCGCGCCGAGGGAGCGACGCTGACCACGCGGTGACGCAGCGAGGGCAGCAGCGCCCAGGGAACGGCATGCAACCTGCCGGGTGGAACCAGCACCACGGGCCCATCGCCCAGGTGCGCGCTAGCCGCGCCGAGCAGGATGCGCTCGAGCCTGTGCCCGGTCGCCTCGAGGACGGCAAGCGCGCCGCCAGGCTGCCCGGTGCTGGCTTCATGGAGGTGACGGCTGTGGGCGAGGCGGTTCAGGCCGAATCTGGCGAAGTCGATTTCGCGAGCAGCCTCAGCCATCTGCCCGGCCGCGACGTGCCTCACCCGGCCACCGTCGCACACCACCAGGTGCAGTTGCCCACCGATGCTGACGATCTGGATGAGCCGGACGGCACCAAGTTCGCCGAGCAGGACGTCGGCGTCGAAGCGGCCATCCCCCGAGGCGCTTCGCCTGTGAGTGCCTCGCCCGTGCGTGCCTCGCCCGTGCGTGCCTCCCGCGCCGCGTGCCCGCATCGCCCGTGCGCGGATGGCGCTCTCCAGGCGGAGTTGCTCGCGTTGCAGCGCGGCAGCGGGCATCCCGCCAGCCTGGGCCTTCTCGACCCGGCTCATGACGTCCCGCACCGCGGCGAGATCGGTGCGCAATTCGTGATCGTCTACGGGCAGCACGGGCGGCACTGCCAGTGCCGTCGCGCGCCAGCGCTCACTCCAGTCGAGCAGCAGCCGCGGCCGGCCAGACCGCAGGGCGTGCCGCTGCGCGATTTCGGCCAGTTCGGCACCGCGTGCGGTGGCCTGAGCCCGCAGTTCCGAAGCACCAAAGGTAAGAAAGTACTCGCAGAGAAGATCCGACCCGCGCCTGCACGCGTTGAGCAGGCGCCTGGAATTGCCAGCGGCCTCGGCGCGCAGCGCCTCGGCCAGCCACCCGTTCGCGCGGGACAGCGCGGGCCCCCGCCGCCGGCGGATCAAGGCCGCCACGGCCAGGTTGCGGTCCGCGTCCTGTGCCCTGCCAAGGGCCAGCGCCACCCGGCCGGCCAGCAGCCTGGCCTGCGCGGCTTCATCCGAGCCGAGTGCGTCAAGGCGGGTCGCGGCCCGCTCGGCGTCACGCAGCAGCCGGGTTGATGCCACGCCGGTGGCGAATCTGGCCTGCAACAGCAAAAGCGTGGCGCGGGCGTGCCACCAGGCCCGCTGCTGAGCGCCGAACAGCCGGCAGGCGGCCTGCGCACGTTGCAACGCCGCCTGCGGATCGTCGGCGGCGAGCGCGGCTCCTGCGGCGGTGAGCAGCAACTCCGCCTTCTTCGTCGCTTGGCCGCGGATCCGCTCCACATCGCGGATCGCGAGGTCGGCCTCCGCCAGGGCATCACGCGTCAACCCCGCGGCAAGCAGCACCGCGCACCGGTCGATGTTCACCTCAGGCATCCGCACGGCGAGTGATTCGTAGCGGCGTGCGGCCTGGTCGAGGTAGGAGAGCGCCGCGGGCAGGTCGCCGGAACGGAACGCGACGAGCGCACGATTGTGCACCGTATAGACGGACTCCAGCTCCTGGCTCGTGGCGGCCCACAGATGCTCGGCGGCCTCGAAGTCCGCGTCCGCACGTTCGGTGGATCCGAGCGCAAGGTGGGTCAGCGCGAGGTGAGTTAGGGCGCGGGCTTCCCAGATCGCGTCGCCGGCCCGGCGCAGGACGGTCACCGCTCGGCGCAGGTCACGTAGCGCCTCCTGGTGGCGCCCGAGGACACGGAGGGTGCCGCCGCGTCGCACCAGCACACGGCTGGCGGGGACTCCGCTTGCCTTTCTGATGGCGGCGTTCAGATTGGCTAATCCCGACTGGGTCCGCCCGGCAAGGACCAATGCTGTGCCCAGTGTCGCGAGCACATCCGCCTCGCGGTCGTTCGATCCGGCGGCACGTGCGAGGCGCAGAGCCGCCGTCAATTCCCCGATCGCCGCATTCACGTCGCCGAAATCTCGCAGCACGATCCCGACAACGTGCCGGGCCACCGACGCGTCCCACAGACTGGGGTTACCCGCGAGCACGCCGCGCGCCCCCGCCAGGGCCTCCTTTGGGCGCGCCAACGCCATCGGGAGTAACTCAAGCGTGTCGCGCGGCGATGAAACCGGGCGGGTTCCCCCAGCCATGGCGTTGATGTTAGATCCCGAGTTTCGTCGGCGTCTAACGCCAGACTCGTGAAAGGAGTCTCATGAGCCCGCAGGGCCCCCCACCCGATCGCCAGCCGCCCGATCGCCAGCCGCCCGATCGCCAGCGAAATAAGACAGAAAAGCACGTCAGCCTGGTAGCAGGTGCATTTGCGGACGACGATAATCAGATCAGCGTAGCCAGACGCGAGAATGGTGACCTCGACTACCTGTGCCAGGAAGGCTTCATCCTGGTCCGGGACGCTTACCTTGACCAGGTTGCCGATGTCGTTGGTGGCGGTGCACCCGAAGACGGCTTCATCGACGGCGTGACCCATTATTCGCTGGCAGGGGCGGAAATCTCGGCCGTCGCTGCCGCCCTGGACGCGATCGATGCCCGGCTCGGTGTCGGCGTCGCGACCCCGAACCACGTTATGTCGATCTGCCCCGGCGGCCTGTGCCCAGCCACCGAACCCGACGAACCTCCGCGAGGCGCCGGTCCCGAGCCCGGGATCAGCCCTGGCCAGCACGGCCGCGGGGCATTCGTCTATGTGGTGGACACCGGCAAGCTCGACGACGCGGCAACCCATCCGTGGCTCGAAGGTGTCACCGGCGATCCCGACGAATTCCAGGCGCCGCAGATTCCGCCCTACACCGGACATGGCACCTTCGTCGCCGGTGTGGCGCGCTGCATGGCTCCGGCCACACAGATGCATGTCGCCAATCTGATGCACTACTCGGGCGCCCACCTCGAAAAGGAGATCGTCAAGCACCTGGACGCGGCGCTGAGCCTCGGGCCGGACATCATCAGCCTGTCGGCGGGGGGAACCAGCCGGAAAGATGTTCCCCCGCTTGGCTTCGAGGCACTGTGGCAGCGGTACCGGCACCACAAGGGCGTTGTGCTTGTGGCCGCCGCAGGCAACAACGCCGAGCGCCGACCCTTCTGGCCCGCTGCGTTTCCGCAGGTGGTGTCGGTCGGCGCGCTCGCGGCCAACTGGCGCAGCCGGGCCTCCTTCAGCGACTACGGCGGGTGGGTTGACGTCTATGCACCGGGCGAAGGGCTGGTCAACGCGTACGCGACGGGAACATACGTGTGTCACGAGCCACAGCGTGCCGGCGAGCAGCGGGAATTTCACGGGATGGCGCAGTGGAGCGGCACCTCCTTCGCTACGCCTTTGGTGTCCGGCCTGATTGCTGCGCGCATGTCGCGCACGGGCGAAAGCAGCCGGCGCGCGGCCGACGCCCTGCTCGCGAAGGCACGGGCACAGGTGATACCCGGCGTCGGCCCGGCCCTGTATCCGGGCGACGCCGACGCCGACCAGTGTCATCACGATTGTGGTGAGCACCATCACCACGGTCGCGGTGGCGGACGGCACGGCGACGGCGGCCATCATTGCGGCTGCTGACAGCTGGGGGCATGTCTCGCGGATCTTTGTCGGCGTGACCGGGCGGGGCAGGCGATTCCCCGGGGCCGCGCTGGGGGAAGATGTGGCTGTGGATCCCGGTGAGGCCGGCCGATTGGCCGCGGCAGCGGCTGGCGGTGACATGACCGCGTGGACGGCGCTCGTCGAGGGTTTCAGCGGGCTCGTCTGGTCGGCCGCCCGCGGCTACCGCCTGAGTCACGCGGACGCCTCCGATGTGTACCAGACCACCTGGCTGCGGTTAGCCGAGCATCTCGGCCGCATCCAGAACCCGGAACGCGTTGGAGCCTGGCTCGCCACCACGGCCAGGCACGAGTCGCTGCGCGTCGCGCGCGGCGCTGCCCGGCTCGTCCTCACCGACGACCCTGGCACGCTCGACGCTGGCCGCGCCGACGAGAACTCACCCGAGCAGGCGGTGCTTGACACCGAGAAGGCGGCGCTCGACAAGGACCGTGCGCAGCGGCTCTGGCGTGCGTTCGGCACGCTGCCCGCGCGCTGCCAGAAGCTGCTCCGCGTGCTCATCGCTACGCCCGCGCCCAACTACGCCGAAATCGCCGCGGCGCTCGACATGCCGGTCGGAAGCATCGGTCCCACCCGGGGACGGTGCCTGAAGCAACTGCGCCAGCGGCTGGCCGGCGAGGTATCTGGGATCGTCTGACGCGCTCTACTTACCTAAGGGCAGGCAGGAGACACAGGTGCGCGACGAACCAGACGACAACGAGCTTGAAGCACAGCTCAGGCAGGTAGCAGCACGGTTCGACCCGGTGCCGGCCGAGCTAATACGGACCGCGGTAGGTGCGTTCACCTGGCGCACGATCGACGCCGAACTGGCCGAGCTCGTCTTCGACTCGGTCGTCGACCACGACGACGCGGCTGTCGTGCGCGGCACGCAGCAAGCGCGGCTGCTCTCGTTCCGTTCCAGCGACCTGACCATCGAGGTCGAAGTCACGGCCACCGGATCGCAGCGCACTTTGATCGGGCAGCTCATCCCGCCGCGGCAGGCGGCGATCGAGATCAGGCACGGAGACGACGTGGCCACCCTCGACGCCGACGAACTCGGGCGTTTCAGCGCGGGACCACTGCACGCCGGACCGATCAGCCTGCGCTGCGGCACGGACGGCGCGGCCGCCCACCGCGTGGTGACCGACTGGGTGTCGATCTGACCGATGCAAGCGGTAGCGTGTCGTCGTCCATGATCCCTACCCGGATGAAGTTGTCCGCGCTATCCGCAGGTTCATTAGCACAGCGGATCATGGCCGAATGACTTTCAAGGCCTGCGCCCGGCCAGGTGGTATCTGAGGCTAATGTTGCTGGCGTGGCAGTTGAGGTTTAGCCGGGTCGGAGTACGGGATGGCTTAGCTTTCACGACAGGGGACCTCGATGATGTCAAGGACGCGGCGCCAGGGCAGGCCCATGCCGCACGCCATCGGACGGGCGGTCGCAGCGGTGATTATCGCGGCCGTGGCCGCGCTCGCCTGCACCTGCGCGGCCGCCACCTCGCCGGCCTTCGCCGGAGCGGCCAAACCGGCTGCCGCGGTGCCTGCCTGCGGCACCGCGGGGCTCGAGGTATGGCTGGGGCTCGGCGCAGGGGCGGCGGCCGCGGGGAGTGCGTACTACCCGCTCGAGTTCACCAACGTCACCGAGCGCACCTGCCACCTGTATGGCTTCCCTCGGATCTCGGCCGTCGCCGTTTCCGGCGGCCAGCTCGGCAGCCCCGCCGCGCACGATCACTCCAGCGTGCCGCATACCGTGACGCTCGCGCCTGGAGCCACCGCCCACGTAGCACTTCAACTCGCGGACGCAGGCAACTTCGAGCCGGCCGCGTGCCACCCGGCCGTTACCGCTGGGCTCAGGATCTACCCGCCCGGCCAGGCCAGTGAAGCGCTGGTCGGTTCCTTCAGCTTCCTAGGGTGCTCTGCGACCGGCCCGGACTACCTGAGCGTGGGGCCCGTCCAGCCCGGAGTCGGGGTTCCTGGACGTCAATGACATCGCCGCTCGATGACACCGGCCGCTCGATGATACCGGCCGCGCGGCCTTGGGCGACCTCGCCGTCGTGCCTACGGCGAGGCCCTGGTGAAGCGGGCGTGCACCGTGGCGGCTGCCTCCTTGGCCGCGATCCCGAGCGGGCGCCAGGTCATCCCGAACAGGGTCCGGTCCACGACCAGATCAGCCCGCAGGGTAACCGCGTCGGCGCTGGCCTGCGTGACCTCTGCGGTGAAGGTCACCGGCTGCCGTATTCCTGCCGCTTCCAGGGTCCCCGCCACGGCCATCTGCCCGCCGTCGGTCGGCGTCGCCCTTTCCACGGTCACCACGACGTCGCGATGGTGCTCCACGTCGAAGAAATCCGCTGACCGCAGGTGCTTGTCCCGCTGCTTGTTCTTGGTGTTCAGGGACGTCGCGTCAATGGACAGCCGACCGGAGACTACTCCGTCCTGGCCGACGGTGCCTGCGCCGGCAAACCGTTCGAACCATCCGTGCACGGTGACCGCGTGCCAGAAATGCTTGACCCTGAATTCCACCCGTGACGCCGCAGGGTCCAGCTGCCAGCGCCCCGTCAGCTTGCCGCCTCGTACGAGGGCCGCGGCACCGCTGTTTTGTCGCTGACCGGACTCATCAGGTGCCATCGTCGTTTCCTCCCACCGGCTCCACCCGGTTAACCCCCCGCGCCTCCAAACTAGGCCACAGCGACTGCCAATCAAGCGCTATGTGTGCTGAGCGCCCGGAGCCCGCGGGGCGGCGCCGGCGGCGGCGAGGAACTCGGCGGCCTGCATCGAGCCAGGCGGGCGCTGCTCGCGGGCGAACTGATTGGCAAGCCGCTGCAGCAGCGCATTGACCGGCACCGGCACGCCGTGGCCGCGGCCGACCAAGACGATCTCGCCATTGAGGTAGTCGGCCTCGATGGTGCCCGTGCGGCGCTCCAGGCTCTGCAACGAGGAACTCCCAGGCCAGCGCCCGGAGGCGACCGGGCGGACAGTGATCACTTCGTGGTAGGCGGCCAGCCGTGCCTCGTCAGCGTCGATGCCCGCCGCGCGCAGGCAGGCGCGGCCCTCGGCCTGGGCGAGTTCGAACACCTCGTGCGCTTGCTCGCTGCGGCCGCATACCACCTCGACGGCGTTGCCCAGATTGCTCAGCAGCTTCGCGTACTTCACGCGCATGACATCGGGATGCGGGCTCGATTCGAAGCCTGCGGCGCAGAACGCGGCGGCGATGTCGCCGGCGATGCCCTCCTCGCCGCGCGGGTAGCGGCCGATGCCGAGCGCCCCGCGGACCGGCGCGGAATGCACCCTGACGACGCCAGGTTCGAGGTGGCTCGCCGGGAGGACAACGCAGATGCCGTACACCTGAGCGAAATGCCGCAATGCCAGCCGCTCGTTCTCGATGCCGTTCTGCGCGCACGCGACCACGATGCCCGGCGGCGCCGCGGCGGCGAGCGCGCCGAGCGCGGCCGCGGTGTCCTGGGTCTTCATGCCGAGCACCACGACGTCGCCGTCGCGGTACCGCAGCTCGCCCGGATGGCTGGCCACCTCAAAGTCGAAGGTGACGGTCTCGTCGGGTGTCTCGAGGCGCAGCCCGCGCTCGCGTATCGCCTCGCCGTGCGCGCCGCGCGCGATCAGGGCGACATCGTGGCCGGCCCGCCGCAGCAGGGCGCCGATGACACCGCCGATCGCCCCGGCGCCGTAAATGACGAACCGCTTAGGCACACAAACAGCCATAGCCACCCATTCTGAAGCATCGGGGTCGCCGGCTCCGTGGTGGCCCGTGCCACCCAGTCCGGCTAGGTTGGCAATATCGCGCCTCGGTCGCGTCTTGCCAGGGGCTGAGTTCACTAGGGGCCGAGTTTCACTAGGGGCCGAGTTTCACTAGGGGCCGAGTTTCGCCAGGAGAGGGCGGTGGGTGTCATCATGTCGCTGATCGCGGTCAAGGCCCGTTGAAGGCGCTCGTACTCGCTGGCGGGGCGGGCACGCGCCTGCGTCCGATCACGCACACATCGGCCAAGCAACTGGTTCCCGTCGCGAACAAGCCGGTGCTGTTCTACGGCCTCGAGGCGATCCGCGACGCGGGCATCACGGAGGTCGGGATCGTCGTCGGTGACACCGCCGCGGCGATCGAGGCAGCGGTCGGCGATGGGTCCGCATTCGGCCTGCGCGTCACGTACGTCAGGCAGTCCGCGCCGCTCGGCCTGGCCCACGCCGTGCTCGTCGCGCGCGGCTTTCTCGGGGACGACGACTTCGTCATGTACCTCGGCGACAACTTCATCGTCGGCGGGATCACCGATCTCGTCGGGGAGTTCCGCGCCGCGAGGCCGGACGCGCAGATCATGCTGACCGAGGTCACCGATCCGCGCCAGTTCGGCGTCGCGGAGCTTGGCGGCTCGGGTCAGGTCGTCAGCCTGGAAGAGAAACCCAAGCAGCCGAAGAGCAACCTGGCGCTCGTTGGGGTCTACATGTTCACCGCGGCCATCCACGAGGCGGTGCGCAAGCTGACGCCGTCCTGGCGGGGTGAGCTGGAGATAACCGAGGCGATCCAGTGGCTGATCGAGGCCGGCCGCAAGGTCAGCTCGACGGTCATCTCCGGGTACTGGAAGGACACCGGCAACGTCGCCGACATGCTCGAGGTCAACCGGATGGTGCTGGAGAGCGTGGAGCCGGTGCGGCGCGGCCAGGTCGATGCGGCGAGCGAGCTCATCGGCCGCGTCGTGATCGAGGAGGGCGCGCGGGTGACCGGCTCGCGCATCGTGGGCCCCGCAGTGATCGGCCAGGGTACCGTGGTGACGGGCTCCTACATCGGCCCGTTCACGTCCGTGGCGGACGGCTGCGCGATCATCGACAGTGAGATCGAGTACTCCATCGTGCTGCGCGGTGCGTCTATCCAGGGAGTTCAGCGAATCGAGGCGTCCCTGATCGGCCATGATGTAGAGGTGACCCCGGCACCGAACGTGCCCAAGGCGCACCGGCTGGTGCTTGGGGACCACAGCAAGGTACAGATCTGCTCCTAAGCTGGTGCAGACAGGAGGCACCGCTCGAAAATGTGATGTTCCGAACGTGATGTGCACGCGCTGAGGATGGGGAGGGAGACGGCGCGCGGTCCTGCGAACCGACGCGGGAGCCGGCGCGGTCGCCGCGATGAGGGTCCTGGTTACCGGTGGTGCTGGATTCATCGGCTCGCATTATGTGCGCACGCTCCTGACCGGGGGATATCCCGGTTTTGATCAGGCGCGAGTCACGGTGCTCGACAAGCTGACCTACGCGGGCAACATGGCCAACCTCGAACCCGTCGCGGGCAGCCGGCGATTCAGCTTCGTCCGCGGCGACATCTGCGATGCCAAGCTGCTCGAATCGGTGCTTCCCGGCCACGATGCGGTGCTCAATTTCGCCGCGGAAACGCACGTCGACAGGTCGATCAGCGGCGCGGCCGAGTTCGTCGCCACCAACGTGGCCGGGGTCCAGGCCCTCCTTCAAGCGTGCCTCGACGCGAACGTGCCACGGGTGGTCCAGATCTCGACGGACGAGGTCTACGGCAGTGTGGCCAACGGATCGTGGCAGGAGGATTCGCCGCTCGAACCTAACTCACCGTACGCGGCCGCCAAGGCAGGCGGGGATCTCGTCGCCCGCGCCTATGCGCGGACGTACGGGCTCAACGTGAGCATCACCCGCTGCTGCAACAACTACGGCCCGTACCAGTTTCCTGAGAAGGTCATCCCGCTCTTCGTCACTAACCTGCTCGACGGGCAGCGGGTCCCCCTCTACGGCGACGGCGGGAACGTCCGCGGCTGGGTGCACGTCGACGACCACTGCCGCGGCATCCAGCTAGTCCTTGAGCGCGGCAGCGCGGGAGGGATCTATCACATCGATGGCGACGCGGAACTGACCAACCGTGAACTGACCGCGGCGCTGCTCGACCTGTGCGGTGCGGGCTGGGACGTGGTGTCGCCCGTCGCAGACCGCAAGGGCCATGACCGCAGGTATTCGCTCGACGACTCGGCGCTGCGCGCCATGGGCTACGCACCGCGCATCCCGCTGAGCGAGGGCCTGAAATCGACCGTGCGCTGGTATGAGGAAAACCGCGCTTGGTGGGAGCCGCTGAAGCGGGCGACGGCAGAGCCGGCCAAGCGTGCGACGACGGAGCCGACCGCCCGCGGTCCGGTTGCCGCTGATTCGGGAACCGAGCGCACCTAGTGGGCCGATGGCTGGTCACCGGGGCAGGGGGCATGCTTGGGCGTGACCTCGTTACGCTGCTGAGCGGCCGCGGTGCGAACGTGACCGGGCTGCGCCATGGCGATCTCGACGTGACCGACGCGGGGGCTGTCGTCAGCGCGCTGCGGCGGCACCGGCCCGATGTCGTCGTCAACTGCGCCGCCTGGACCGCCGTGGACGATGCCGAGACCTACGTGGCCTACGCGATGCGGGTGAACGCGGACGGCCCGGCGAACCTCGCCGCCGCGTGTTCGGTGGACGGAATCAAGCTGGTACAGATATCCACCGACTACGTGTTCGACGGGCGCGCGACCCGGCCGTACGCGGAAGACGACCGCCCAGCGCCCGCCACCGCCTATGGCCGCACAAAGCTGGCGGGTGAGCGAGCGGTGCTCGGGCAACTCCCCGGCAGCGGATACGTGGTGCGGACGGCTTGGCTGTACGGGGCGCACGGTCCTAACTTCGTGCGCACCATGATCAGGCTGGCGCGGGAGAAGCCGTCCGTGGAGGTCGTGGACGACCAGCGCGGCCAGCCGACCTGGACCGTCGATGTCGCGGACCAGATCATCGCGCTGGTCGAGTCCGGCGCCCCCGGCGGCGTGTACCACGCGACGAGCTCAGGGGATACGACCTGGTGCGGCTTCGCCCGCGAAATCTTCCGGCTGCTCGGCACCGATCCGGGGCGGGTCAGGGCCACGACGAGCAGCGCTTTCGTCCGGCCGGCACCACGGCCCGCCTACAGCGTGCTCGGGCACGAGGCATGGGCGCGTGCTGACCTCGCGCCGATCTGCGACTGGCAGCTCGCGCTGCGGCGCGCGTTCCCCGAGTTCACCAAGGCGGGCAGCCCGGACGTCGCCTCGAGCGGATGAGGTCGCCGCTTGGCGAGGCCGCCGATCAAGCTGGTGCGGAGATCGGTGTGACGGTTTGGTGGAAGAGATGGGGTCCAGATCGGCATCCAGCGCCGTTTCGACGCCGGATATGTGGCCGCCCCCAAAGCGGCACGTCGGGCTCGCTTGGCTGGGTGCATACGCCGCGTGCCACCACGCTCGACCCGCGGCCGCCCCCGCACCCGACCACGTCGCCTCCTCCGGGGGGCCTCTGTTCCGTGACCGCGGCGCCTACTGCGAGCGCGCGTAAATGCGGCCAAGCTTGAGCATGTCGAGGGCGAGAAGTACCACGTCGTGGTCTCCAATAACCGCCTTAGCCCGGAGCTCCCTCAGGTGCTCGCGGTCCGTTTGGCTACGTCGCCCAAGAGCCCGAGGCCGTCGGTAGTAGAGCTTGTCGCCGGGAGGTGTTCACCGGCCGCCGCCATCCGCGACGACATAGAGACGCTCTATCCGGACGAGGTGACCCGAGACCTGGCTCTCGCACGCTCGCCAGCCTCAGCGCACCCGGCCAGGCCAGCCCGCCTGGGCGACGCTCATGGCCAGGAAACGGCGCAAGACCCTCGTGGTCTGCTTTACCGAACGGCCGCTAAGCCGTACGCGACATCCGGCAGGCTCCCCGCAGGATTGGACGCGACCATGGCGTTCGGTAGACGTCCCTGTAAACCTCGCCCTGCCCCAGTACGTCTTTGTTAGTGGCATCAAGGGAATGGCACGCATTGGGGGGATATGACGCAGCAGCTGGTCCAGCCGCGGACCCGGGCCGATTTCGGTTTACTGCAGCACTTATTCGAGAGAACGGCCGATGCTACACCGGATCGTGTTGCGCTTGAGTGCGCTGGCCGGACGCTGAGCTACGCGGAGCTAGATGACCGGGCGAACCAGCTTGCCCACCTCCTGGATCAACGCGGCGTGCGCCCGGGAGCGCGGGTGGGCCTGTTGCTCGAGCGGTCGGTCGAGCTGTACGTGGCGCTGCTCGCAACGCTCAAGGCGGGAGCCACCTTCGTTCCGATCGACCCGGGATTCCCTGCGGACCGCGTCTGCTTCGTGACAAAGGATGCGGACATCGCAATGATCATCACGCAGCAGGAGCATGCCGCCCGTGCCGGCGGAGCGAACTGCGAGATCCTCGAGCTCGATGCTGCGCATGCTTTGGTCAGCATGCAGCCGACAGAACGGCGGTCCGTTCCGGTCCAGCCGGACGACATCTGCTACATTATTTACACGTCGGGGTCGACGGGCAAGCCTAAGGGCGTCGCAGTCCCGCACACGGCGATCTGCAACTTCTTGCGTGTCGCAACGCCCATCTATGCGGTCGGTGCGGCAGATCGCGTTTATCAAGGGATGAGCGTCTCCTTCGACTTTTCTTTCGAGGAGATCTGGCCCACTTGGTGCGCGGGTGCCACCCTGGTCGCGGGCCCTACTGACGCGCGCCGGCTGGGCCCGGGACTCGGAGAGTTCCTGCGTGACAACGGCATCACGGTGCTCTGCTGCGTCCCCACGCTGCTGGCAACCATCGATTGCGATGTGCCCACTGTCCGGACGCTCCTTGTCGGCGGGGAGGCGTGCCCAGCGGAGTTGGTGTCCCGGTGGGCGAGGCCGGGAAGGCGTCTCCTCAACACCTACGGCCCTACCGAGACCTCCGTCACCGCGACCTGGACCGAACTCCACCCGGGTCGGCCGGTGACGATCGGGGTCCCGCTGCCCACCTACCGGGTCTACATTCTGGACGAGTCGCTCCATCCGGTCGCAGCTGGAGTGAGAGGCGAGATCTGCGTCGGCGGCCCGGGTGTTGCCATCGGTTACATCAAGCGTGACGATGTCACGGCAGAGCGATTCGTCCCGAATCCGGTGAAAACCGACCGCGACGCTCCCCGTCTGTACCGAACCGGCGACCTCGGCCGGTTGACCGCGACAGGAGAGATCGAGTACCTGGGGCGCATCGACGGCCAGATCAAGATTCGCGGTTACCGGATCGAGCTCGGCGAGATCGAAGAGGTGCTCCGCGCGGATCCCGCGGTCGAGAACGCGGTCGTCACCCCCCTCCAAAAGCAAGGACCGGTCCAGGATCTGGTCGGCTATGTCACGTTGCGGCGCCGCGAGGACGACCTTGACATCCGCAACCGGCTCCTGCTCCGCCTGCGGCATAACTTGCCACCTCATATGGTGCCAGCCTTCCTTGAGGTGCTCAGTTCGTTCCCGATGCTCGCGGCGGATAAGCCGGACCGTAACGCTCTTCCAGCCCCGGTGCAGCCACGGCTCGGCATGCGCGCTGGCGCCGTGGTGGAGCCCGGTACCCGGCTCGAGGCCCAGATCGGGCAGGCATGGTGCGACGTTCTCGGCATCGGCGACGTCTCGGTAGAAGACGACTTCTTCTGCGACCTCGGTGGTCACTCGCTGGCGGCGGCGCTGGTCGTCTCCCGCCTGCGCCGTGATGACCAGCTGTCCGGTTTAGCCATCGCCGATCTGTATTCGTCGCCGACGATCCGGTCGCTGGCGCAGTCGATCACGTCGGGCATGACGGAGACGCTGGACACCGAGCCGCGGCAGCCGCCGGAGCGCCCGCTGCGCCACAGCACGCTTCGAGTGATCAGATGCGGAGCAGCGCAGTTTTTTGCCGGGATCGCCCTCGCGCTCGCCGCCGTCGCACCGGTCGGCCTGCTGCCGATGGTCGTGTCGTCTCCCTGGAAGATCGTCGGGCTTGTGGCCGCAATCGGGATCTGGGCGTTCCTTCTCTCGCTGCTCCTGCCGATGACGCTGGGCCGGGTGCTCGCTGCGGGTATCCGCCCGGGAAGTTACCCGCTCTGGGGCACCATCTATTTCCGCTGGTGGCTGCAGCGCGCCCTGATCGCGGCGTCGCCGCTGGCATCGCTCGCGGGCTCGCCGATGGCGCGCGTATGTCTCCGTCGGCTCGGTGCCCGGATCGGAGGGGGAGCCCACCTTGCTAGCGTCCCGGCCGAGTTGCCGTCACTCGTCGTCATCGGCGAGGGTGCCAGCATCGGCTACGGCGTCCAGATCCGCACAATGGACGTGGCAGGCGGAAGAATCGCCATCGGCCAGGTGACCATCGGCCGGAATGCCTTTATCGGCACGAATGCGGTGCTGATGCCGGGCGCCGAGGTGGGCGACGACGCCGTTGTGGGTGAGCAGTCGCTGGTCGCTGGAGGCCAGCGGGTGCCAGACGGCCAACGCTGGGTCGGGTCGCCGGGCCGCCGCGTCGAGGCGGCCGATCCCCTGCTGGATGCGATCGCGAGCGCCGCCGACATCCGGACACGACCCCGGCGGCGGGTTGGCTCCTACTTGGGCGCCCTCCTCGTCATGCGGGTCCTTCCAGCCATCGCCTTCCTCCCCAGCGCTGTGCTTCTCGTAATCTTGGTCATCGGTCACGCTGCGATCTGGGAGGACAGCACCGCGACGCTGGCGGCAGGGACCCTGTACGTCCTGTCGGTCTGCGTCATCGTAGCTGCCGGTAAGCGCCTGGTCCTCTGGCGGACCCGGCCGGGGGTTCATCCCGTCGGCAGCAACTTCGGAGTCCGCAAGTGGATGAGCGACCGGCTCATGGCGATGAGCCTCGGCGCCACCAACACCCTGTACGCGACGCTCTACGCCGTTCCGTTCCTGCGGCTCCTTGGGGCGCGTGTCGGCAAATGGTCCGAGGTGTCGACGGTCGCGCACCTCGACCCGGACATGCTTGTGCTCGGGCAGGAAGCGTTCGTCGCTGACATCGCGGCGCTCGCTCCGGCCGTGTTCCACCGTGGCCAGATCGCGCTCGGCCCAGTGGAGGTTGGCAGCCGCGCCTTCGTCGGAAACGGAGCGGTGATCCGTGCGCACACACGGCTGAGTGCGAACAGTCTCATCGGCGTTCACTCGGTGCCGCCCGACCACCCCGTGGGTCCCGAGACGTCATGGCTCGGGTCGCCAGCGATGTTCCTGCCCAGGAGGCAGCAGAGCCCACGTTTTGGTGACGGCCTGACCTATCGGCCACGTGCGGGGCGTGTCGCCGGGCGCCTTGCAATCGAACTGGTCCGGGTGGTGCTACCTGCCAGCATCATGTGGGCAGCGGCGCTCATCTTCGCGTGCGCCCTGTTGAAGCTGGCACGGGTCCTTCCCGGCTGGCAGCTCGCTCTTCTCACGCCCTGGCTGATGCTCTGCCTGGGCATCGGGTCCACCTTCGTAGTCGCAGCGATGAAGTGGCTCGTGGTCGGCCGGTACCGGCCGCGCATAGAGCCGCTGTGGAACACCTTCGTTCGCCGTTCGGAGCTGGTCACTGGCCTCTACGAGACAGTGGCGGTCCCCATGCTCATCGGCCTGTTCCGAGGGACCCCGTGGATCGGCCCCCTCCTCCGCCTGTTCGGTGCGCATGTCGGACGGCGAGTGTGGCTGGACACGACATATCTGACCGAGTTCGATCTCGTCCAGATCGGTGACGATGCGGCCGTCGGCACCCTCACGTCGCTCCAGACTCACCTGTTCGAGGACCGGGTGATGAAGATGTCGGTCGTGCGGATCGAGGCGGGAGCGTCGGTGGGACCACGATCAGTGGTGCTCTACGACTCGGTCGTGGGCGCCGGAACCCACGTCGACGCGCTCTCGGTCGTGATGAAGGGCGAGACATTGCCGGATGGGACCCGCTGGCGTGGGGTTCCGGCGCAAGCCGCTTAATCCCCCGAGCATGGTCTATCTATCGAGTACGTGCTGTCCTGCTGCAGACCCCATCGCGATACTCCCGGGATTGGTATGGGCTTTACCGGCTAACTCTTGATCGTAGCCTCGATCAGGTCGTAGCCGAGATCGAGGCGGATGCCGTCGGGGTTGGTCAGACCCGACTCGCTGTACCAGGAGGCGGGAGCCTCGGGGTGGGGCCCGGACACGCCCACGCTGCCCTTGCCGTACCGGGCGACCACCGCGGCGGCGAGGCCATTGGGGTAGGTGGCGAGCACCCTCGCGTGCGAGTTCGGGCGCAGCTTGAAATAAGGACCATCCTGGAAATACAGATGACGAGACTGACCACGCCAACTGACCGTGACGATGGAATCGCCGTCCGTCCGCACCGTTGCGTCGGCAGCCGTGATGTACTCGCGGCTGTCACCCGGCAGGAGTCCGAATCCGGGGTCAAAGCCGGCCAGATAGCCGCCCATGCAGATCCCGAGGTAGTGGCCGCCGCCGCGTACCCACTTGCGGATGTCATCGGCGTAGGGGCGCATCTCCGACCATGCCAACTCAAGATCGTCACCGCCGCCGGGCTGAGCGTAGAGCGCGGCGGACGACAACGCCTGCGCCGACAACTGCACACCCTCCCCCGGCCCGCAGTACACAACGTGAAACGGAGAAGGTGCCGTCTGCAGGAGCACAGCGACCGGCTCCGAACAACCTTGGCACCCTGCCGGGCCCCGGTAAATCAATGCCGTGGGTCGTCGCGGAGAATTGGCCGAACCTGCGGAAGACGCCTCCCGGCCGCACCCTGCGGCGAGACCGAGCGCCCCCCAGGGAAGAATCCGCATCATGACCTCCCGGCGGCCAACGAGGCCAACGCCGCTTGCCGACGTCCGAAGAGGGGAGCCGCATGAGATGCTCCTCCCCGTCTTAGGATCGTTTTGCGGCACCAGGGGAACGGGGGCAAGCGTTTGGAACAGATGCGTCGAACCGCACCCCAGCCGCTGCTGCCCGCGTCCATCCGTCCGCTGGCCGTTGCGCTTGCCGGGTTCTGCGCGGCGCTCACGGTGCTCCTCGCAGCGTGGTACGCGGGCCAGACGCGGGCGGGGCGGTTGGACTCGTCGGTCGATGGCCGGGTTCAGGACCTCATCGGCCCGCATCAGACGGTGCTTTACCTCGTGAACCTCGGCAATCTTCCCGCGGTGACCATCATGAGCGTGGCGTTGTTCGTCGCCTGCCTGGCGACGCGGAGAGGCCGCGGGGCGGTACTCGTAGCGGTGGCCGTACCCGCCGCCACGGCCCTCACCGAAGTGCTCAAACATCTCGTCGACCGGACCTTGACTGGTTTCTTGAGCTTTCCCAGCGGACATACCACCAGCATATTCGCGGTGATAGTCGCTCTTGCGGTGCTGCTCATCGACCCGCCCCGGCGGCGGATCAGCGCGGTCGTCCGCGTGGCCGTCGCGCCGATCGCGTTCCGCGCCGGGTCACGGTCGCCGTCGGCCTCGTGGCCGTGCGCTGGCACTACGCCACCGACACGGTGGCGGGAGCGGCAGTCAGCACCGCGGTCGTGCTGGTGACGGCACTCACGCTCGACCTCGTCTGCGCGCCGCGAGGGGCCGACCGCCTATCCAGCCAACGGGCGGCCCACTTTCTAGCCACACCGATTTCTGGGCACACTGATATCCACAGCCGACGGTCGGCCGATCCACTCGGATATGCAGCAGGCGCGCGAGGTCCGAGATACGCACGTTGCTCAGCCACCTTGACGGGGCGGCGCGCGGCGGCAGCCGTTAAGACTGCGGCCCAGCCACACCGGAGCAGGGGACATTGCATGCGCATCGGACTCGCAGGCGTCGGGCGCATTGGCGCTTTTCACGCTGACACGCTGTGCCAGCTACCCGCCGTCGACTCCGTCATCGTGGCGGACGCGGATCCGGCCCGCGCCAATGCGGTCGCGCAGCGCCTCGGCGTCGAGGTGGCTCACTCCCCCGGCGCGTTGTTCGGCAGTGAGATCGACGCCCTTGTCATCGCCACCGCGACGGACGCGCACGCGGAGTTCATCGTCCGCGGCGTACAAGCCGGCCTCCCCGTTTTCTGCGAAAAGCCCGTCGCCGCCGACATCGACGGCACCCTGGACGTGATCAAACGGACCAGCGGGGCCGCTGCCGGGGTCCAGATCGGCTTCCAGCGCCGTTTCGACGCCGGATACCTGGCCGCCCGCGAAGCGGCAC
>Ga0335081_10002756_pt1 | contig 27698 bp, 23 predicted proteins | sample Lox_Sample_35_FD_206713 | JGI IMG/M metagenome (GOLD analysis project Ga0335081, IMG submission 206713) | Soil microbial communities from Loxahatchee National Wildlife Refuge, Florida, United States - Lox_Sample_3.5 | ecosystem: Environmental > Terrestrial > Soil > Wetlands | place: USA...
ACGCCGCGGGGGTTCCGGGAACCGCGAGCCACGACGACATCACCGCATTTTTTACCAACAACCCCGTATCCAATGTGGCCGCCGCCACGCCCGTCGACTGCAAAACATGCCACGACGTGCATAACCAGGGGAAATCGTTTCTGGCCGCCGCCACGACGGGTCCGCCCGCTCATTCCGAAGAGTTCGTCACCTGCACCACCTGCCATCAACTCCTGAAAGCGGACGAAACGCTCCTGGACAACGGGTACCACGCGCCGTACGACAAGAGCGGCGCCACGGTCAATTCGCACAGCAGCGCCGATGAGATCATCGCCGACACTCATTACGACGATCCTTCGACCCCGGATATTGAAGGCTATATCGTTAACCCGGCGGGCACGCACAGCGGGCTGTCGGGGAATACCAACCAAGGGATCTGCACCGACTGCCACAATCCGCACCAGGCCGACATCACGATCAACCAGCAGTGGGCCCAGTCGGCGCACGGCGGCTTTATCCTCAACATCAAAGAGGCGGCGACGAACGTGTACACGGCCGCGGTCACCGACACGGACGCCTCGGCGTGGGTCCATTACGATTTCAAGACGCATCCTTCCTACGATGCCTGCCAGAGATGTCACACCGCAACGGGGTTCAGGAACTTTGCCAATGCGCCGACGACATACAACGCGGCCGCCAATACGTTTGTGGCCGCGGGCAGCCAGAAAGAGCTGCTTTACTGCTGGGCGTGCCATACCTCCACGAAAGGCGATCTGAGAAATCCGAATCAATTCGTCGCGCCCAGTTATGTCGTCGGGACGGCCGCCGTGACCAACGGGTCCGCGACCGTGACCGGAACCGGCACAAGCTGGTCAAGCGGCAATACGCCGGTCGGAAGCCTTTTCCAGGTATCGGGTGATGCCACGACCTATATCATTCAGACCATCAACTCAACGACGCAAATCACGCTCACGACGCCCTATACAGGGACGGATAACGCAGCGGCGGGTTACACGATCTCTCCTTACATCCTGCCGGCCGGTCGAGGAATCACCGGTATTTCCGGATCGTTTGTCTGTGTGTCCTGCCATGCCGGAAGGGAAACGGGCGAATACATCAAGAGCTATCCGGGATCTCTCACAACGAACTTTGGTTCGTTCAATTCCCATTATCTCGCCGCGGCGGGCATCCTTTTCAGAACGGTCGGCTATGAGTATTCCGGTCCGACGTATTCAAACCCGACGAATTTCGCCCATGACGCCATCGGCGTGTCCGTGACGGGAACGGGGACGAACGGCCCCTGCGTCGGATGCCACATGGAGAACGCGCAGAGCCATCTGTTTTTGCCGACCGAGAGAGACCCGAACACGGACCAGATCACCGGCATCACGTCGAATGCGGTTTGCGCCGTTTGTCACGGCACGGGGAGCCTGCCGACGGCGATGACGCCGGACGTGCTCAACACCCTTGAGACACAATACAACGCGGCGTTGGCCGCCTTCCAGGGTGCCTTGAATCTCAAGGGCATATGCTGGACCAGCGTCTATCCTTACTTTAATGTTTACGACACGACCAACAATGTCTGCACGACCACCGGCTACACCGCCTGGCCGGATAAAGACACCCTGGGCGCCGCGTTCAACATGAACATCTTCGAGCATATGCCGATGGCCTTTGTTCACAACAGTATGTACACGCAGAGGTTGATTTTTGATTCCATCGACTTCCTCGACAACGGGACGCTCGACGGAAACATATCGTCGACCGTCAACGGCCTTGCTCCGACGTACATCACCGCGCAGCAGGCGACCGATGCGTTGACGTTTCTGAACGGCGGCGCGCGTCCGTAGATCCTGGCCGATCCAGAGGTTCGGATGGCGGCCGCTATAAATTTAAAAACGGAGGAGGATGATGAAACCGGTTCGTTGGGTCTTGGTGGGTTTGTTGGTCTTGGGCGGGTTGACCATCGGCGCAGGGTGGGTGCCAACGGCGTCCGGCGAGGCGCCGGCCTATGTCGGCGTCGCCAAGTGTAAAATCTGTCATTCGAAGCAGTATAAAGTTTGGAGCGACAGCAAGCATACCAAGGCGTTCGAAGCGTTGAAACCGGCTGAACAGAAGGATCCGAAATGCCTGGGCTGCCACGTGACCGGCTACCGTCAGACTCAACAGGCCCCGCCCGAAATGGCGGGCATCCAGTGCGAGTCGTGCCACGGTCCGGGAAGTCTTTATATCAAGATTCATCCGAGAGGGGACAAAGAGGGAGCGCGCAAAGCCGGCCTGATCGCGCATCCGGATCCGGAGAGCTGCAAGACCTGCCACAACGCGGAGAGCCCCACCTTCAAGGGGTTTGATTACGCAAAGGCGTGGGAGCAGATCAAGCACTCCAAGTAAAATGGATGAAGGCGGGCCTGAATGAAGGGAAGGAATGACGATTCATGAAACAGATCGGTCTTTGGGTCAGGGCGATGCGGCTCCCGTTTCTCCAGGCCTCGCTGATTCCGGCCGCCCTGGGTTCGGCGCTGGCCTACCGGAACGGGACTTTTTCCTGGGGATTGTTTGTCGGCATCATGGCGGGGATCGGGGCGATCAATATCGCGACCAATCTTTCCAACGATTACTTCGATCACCGGAGCGGCGCGGACGAGCGGAATAGGCAGCCGACCCCCTTTTCGGGAGGCAGCCGGGTTATTCAGGAGGGACGAATCCCTTCCGAGACGGTTTTCGTCGCGGCGATGATCTCCTACGCCGTCGCCGTCGTGATCGGGTTGTTCCTGACGGTTCAGAGCGGCTGGACGCTGCTCTGGTTCGGGGTTCCCGGGGTGGTGCTGAGCTATTTCTATACCGCGCCGCCGTTGAAGCTCGGCTACCGGGGATGGGGCGAGTTCCTGGTGGGAGTCCTGCTGGGCCCCCTGGCCGTGATGGGGAGCTATTACGTTTACTCCCGCGCCCTAACCCCTCAGGCCTTTCTCCTCTCCCTTCCCGTCGGATTTCTCGTCGCCGGCATCCTCTATATCAATGAATTTCCGGACGCCGATTCCGACGCGGCCTCCGGAAAACGCCACTGGATCGTGCGGGTGGGTCGGAAGAAGGCGGTGAAAGGCTACTTCGCGATCCTCGGCGCGGCGTATCTGAGCCTTCTCCTCTCCGGATGGCCCGGACCCTTGCCCGCCTGGACCCTGCTGGCCCTCGCGAGTCTTCCGATCGCCGTTCAGGCCGGCCGGATTCTTTATCGATCGTACGATCAATCCCAGCGGCTCATCCCCGCGATGGGACTCACCATCGGCGCCCATCTGGCCGTGGGCTTGCTTCAGATCGTCGGCCTGCTCCTGGACGCCTGGAGAGGCCATGCCTGAATGGAACATCTCAGCGTCGAAAATCGTTGCGGCGATTCTTCTCTTCCTGATTCTTTCACCCTTTGTCGCGCAGGCCGGAGACAAAAAAGACGGATCCTGCATGGTCTGTCATCAGACCGAAAAACCGGTCGTGGATCGGGAGCTGCTGGACCAGTCCCCCCACCGGAATTTGGCCTGCCTCGACTGCCACGCGGGGGCCGAGGACCATTATATCGCCGGCCGCAAGCCCCAGCCGGTCCGCTGCGGCTCCTGTCACGAAGACGCGTCGGCGGATTACGCCAAGAGCATTCACGCCCGGGCCGTCGGGGAGGGCCGGCCGGGGGCCCCCGGCTGCGCCGACTGTCACGGCACGCACGGCATCTTTCCGGCCAAGGATCCGAGATCGTCGGTTAATCATTTCAATCTCGCAAAAACCTGCGGCCGGTGCCACGGCGGTTCGACGCCGGGTTCGGCCGACCGGCCCGCCGGCGGGAATATCTATGAGCATTACAGGGACTCGATCCACGGCAAGGCCGTTTCAAAAAGCGGTCTTCTCGTCGCACCCGATTGTTCCGGCTGCCACGGGTCTCACGACATCCGGGCGGCCGCGGACCCCGCCTCGCGCGTTTATAGAACGAATATCCCCGACACCTGCGGAAGCTGCCACGCCGGCGTCCTGAACATCTACCGCGAGAGTATTCACGGCCGGCAATTCGCCGCCGGCCTTAATTCCGCGCCCGTCTGCACCGACTGCCACACGGCCCATGAAATCCGGTCGGTGCAGACGGAAGCGTGGAAGCTGGATGTCGTCAAGGAGTGCGGGACCTGTCACTCCGAGTCGCTCCGGACGTTTCGCGACACCTACCACGGAAAGGTGACCCGCCTCGGCTTCACCCGCGTGGCGCTCTGTTCCGACTGCCACGGCGCCCACGACATTCAGCCGGCCCGGGACCCCCGCTCGAAGATCCATCCGGCCAACCTCGTGCAGACCTGCGGGAGATGCCACGCGGGCGCCGCGGCCGGTTTTGTCCGCTACGATCCCCATGCCGACCCGGACGATCGCGGACGCAATCCGGTGCTCTTTTACGTCAAATGGTTCATGGTTCTGCTTCTGTTCGGGGTCTTCGCCTTTTTCGGTTTCCATACGCTGCTCTGGGCGATGCGTTCGATGATCGCCCGATGGTCCGGGGAATCTTCCCGGCCCCCTTCGAAAGGGAACGATCCCTATTACATCCGGTTCACGGTCGGCCAGAGATACCTTCATGGCATATTGATCGTGAGCTTCCTGGGGATCGTCATGACCGGCCTGCCGCTTCTCTACAGCGGGTCCGCCTGGGCGGCCCGGCTGGCGCGCGCCCTGGGCGGCTTCGGCGCGATGGGAACGTATCACCGGATTTTCGCGGTCGTGCTCACCCTCCTCTTCTTCTACCATTTGCTCCAGATTCTCTATTCGGTCGCCGTTCGTAAAGACTGGGGGGTGATTTGGGGCCCGAACTCCCTGATGCCCCGGCCCCGCGATGTCGTGGACATCGTCCGAAACTTTCTCTGGTTCTTCGGGCTCGGGCCGAAGCCCGCGTTCGGCCGCTTCACCTATTGGGAGAAATTCGACTACCTGGCCGTCTTCTGGGGCATGCCGGTGATCGGGATCACGGGCTACATCCTCTGGTTCGACGAATTCATGGGCCGCTTCATACCGGGATGGTGGTTCAACGTGGCGCTGCTCATCCACGGGGAGGAGGCCCTCCTGGCGACGGCCTTCATCTTCACCATTCATTATTTCAACACGCACCTGCGCCCGGAGAAGTTTCCGATGGATCTCGTGATCTTCACGGGAAGCGTGAGCGAGACGGAGTTCCGGGAGGAACGTCCGGAGGAATTCAAGCAGCTCGCGGAGGAAGGCCGGCTCGCCTCGATCCGGACCGAAGCGCCGCCGATCGAATTAAAGGTTTTCGGCTGGATCGCCGGAGGGCTGGCCGTCCTGATCGGGTTGGTCCTGTTCGTGCTGATCCTCATTGCCGTCCTGGGCTGATCGGTGCTATGATGGCCGGTAGGTGTGATCATGCTTGAGGCCGATGTCGTATTCATACACCCGCCGAGCCTTTACGACTTTCGAAAGAAGGCCGTTCTTCACGGGCCCATCAGCGACGTGGTCCCGTCCGGCCCCATTTTCGAAATGTATCCGATCGGCTTCCTGAGCCTCTGCGGTCATCTCGAGGCGGCCGGTTTCTCGACCCGGATCATCAATATCGCCAACAAAATGCTGAGCGATCTGGACTACGATCCCGAAGAGGAGATCCGGCGGCTGAAACCCAAAGCCTTCGGGATCGACCTGCATTGGCTTCCCCACGTTCAGGGCAGTCTTGCGATCGGGGAGATCATCAAAAGGCACCATCCCGACGTGCCGGTCATCTACGGCGGTTACTCGGCCACGTATTTCTCCGACGAGCTGATCCGCTATCCCTTTGTGGACTATGTCGTCCGGGGCGACTCGGCCGAACTTCCGCTCGTGAGGCTGATCGAGGCCTTGGTCCGAAAATCCGATCTCGGCCGGGTTCCGAACCTGACCTATAAGGACAGGGAGGGCCGCGTCGTCTCGAATGAAATAGGCGACGTGCCCGCCGACAACGATTACGTTCTGACGGCCTTTGACCGGGCGATCGAGCGGACCTTCCGGTTCGGAGACCTGAAAGGTTCCCTGCCCTTCCAAAACTGGATGCGATATCCGGTCACGGCCGTTTTCCCCTACAAGGGCTGCCAGTACAACTGTAAAACCTGCGGCGGGTCCCGGTTTGCGTCCAAGAACGTGCTGCACCGAAATATCCTCGGATACAAGTCGCCCCAAAAGATCGCTTCCGAACTCAAAACGGTTCAACGGTACATCAACGCGCCCAGCATGATCATCGGGGACATTTTGCAAAACGGGAAGCCCTACGCCGATCAATTGCTGACCGAGATCGGGAAGATTCATTTTAAAAACGAGCTGGCCTTCGAGTTTTTTGTGCCCCCCTCGGAGGAGTCGATCGTCCGGATCCAACGGTCGGTCCCGAAATACAACGTCGAGATATCGCCCGAGTCCCACGACGAGGCCGTTCGGCGGGCGTTCGGACGCCCCTTCAACAACCCGCAGCTCGAGAAGTCCATCGAGTCCTGCCTCAAGCACGACTGCCGGCGCATCGACCTGTTCTTCATGATCGGGCTGCCCCAGCAGACCTTTTCGTCCGTGATGAAGACGGTCGACTATTGCGAATCGCTTTTGGACCGCTACGGCGACAAAAAAAACCTCCACCCGTTCATCGCGCCGCTGGCGCCCTTTATTGACCCCGGGAGCGAAGTGTGGGAGAATCCGGAAAAGAACGGCTATCGCCTGTTCGCCCGAACGCTTGAGGAACACCGGCGGCTGATGGATTCGGCGCGAAGCTGGAAATATTTTCTGAATTACGAAACCCGGTGGATGACCCGGGACGAGATCGTCGCGGCCGCCTACGAAGCCGGCCTGAGATTAAATGAATTGAAGAGGAAGCACGGTCTGGTCTCCCGGAAAACGGCCGACCGCGTCGAAAACCGGGCGCGGACGGCCCTGCGGTATATGAAGCTCATCGATGAAGCCGTCGAGAAGGGGGATGAAAACCGGCCGGAGTGGGATCGGATCGCGAGCGAGGTCCGTGAGATCAACGTCAGCACCATCTGTGATAAAGAGGAGCTGAACTGGCCGCTGAGTCTTTACAAATTCCATCTGATCAACATCGCGGCCCTGTTGGTCAAGAACCGGCTGAAGCGATTATTTTCGCGGCGCGCCTCCACTTTGAGATGATTGGACGACTCCATGGATCTCACGTTTCTCGGCGCCACCGGCACCGTGACCGGTTCCAAATATCTGATCGCCTCGGGTTCAAAAAAAGTGCTGGTGGATTGCGGCCTGTTCCAGGGTTTCAAGCAGCTGCGGCTCCGGAACTGGGAGTCTTTGCCCGTCCACCCGGCCGAGATCGACGCGGTCGTCCTGACGCATGCCCATCTGGATCACAGCGGCTACCTGCCTCTCTTGGTCAAGGAAGGTTTCTCGGGCAAGATCCACTGCACGCCGGGCACGCGCGATCTCTGCGCGATTCTGCTGCCGGACAGCGGTTATCTTCAAGAGGAGGACGCGGAGCATGCCAACAAGCATCGATATTCCAAACATGCCCCGGCGCGGCCTCTTTACACCCAACAGGATGCCTTGCGGTCGCTGCGTCAATTCGCCATCCTCGACTTCGATCGAGACCTCGACCTCGGCGGCGGCCTGACCGTGAAGCTCATGCCCGCCGGACATATCCTGGGATCGGCGTTTGTTTTCTTAAAGAACAACGAAACCTCCGTTTTGTTTTCGGGTGATTTGGGGCGGCCGCACGATCTCATCATGAAGCCTCCGACCCCGGTTCACAAAGCGGATTACCTGGTCGTCGAGTCGACCTACGGAAACCGCCGTCACGATCCGGAAGATCCGAAGGCGGCGCTGGCCAAAGTGATCCGTCGAACGGCCGAACGCGGCGGAGTGCTCCTGATTCCGTCGTTCGCGGTCGGCCGCACGCAGTCCGTGCTTTATTGCATTCACCTTCTCAAGTCCGAACGGGCTGTTCCGGACATCCCGGTCTATCTCAACAGCCCGATGGCGATCGAGGCGACGGACGTCTATCTCCGTGACGCCGGGGAGCATCGATTGACGCCGCCCGAGTGCAAGGCGATGTGCGGCGCGGCGCATTTCATCGGCAGCGTGGAGGAATCCAAACGGCTGAACGGATTCCCGCCGCCCATGATCGTGATCTCGGCCAGCGGCATGGCGACCGGCGGCCGCGTGCTGCACCATATCAAGGCCTTCGCCCCGGACCCGCGCAACACGATTCTGTTCGTCGGCTTTCAGGCCGGCGGAACGCGGGGCGAGGCGATGGTCCACGGCGCCGCGTCGGTCAAGATTCACGGGGAGTACGTGCCCGTGCGGGCCGAGGTCGTGGCGATCGAGGGCCTGTCCGCCCACGCGGACGGCGCCGAGATCATGGATTGGCTGGGCCGTTTCGATGCGCCGCCGAGGGAAACGTTTATCACGCACGGAGAACCGCCCGCGGCCGACGCGCTGCGACACCGCATCGAGGAGGAGCGGGGTTGGCGGTGCCGCGTTCCGGACTACCTTGAACGGGCGGCGCTACAATGAATCCGGGCCGCATGGAACGCGACCGGCCGGCGATCCGGAGGACGTCATGACCCCCGCCAAGGGCTCGGCGGGCTTTCATTCGATGCGGCTCCGCCGGCTGGGCATCGATACCTATCAGGAGTCGATCATTTACATGCGCAGCGAATGCCATGTCTGCCGCTCGGAGGGCTTCGAGGCGCAGTCCCGCATCCAGGTGGAGCACGAAGGGCGGTCGATCATCGCCACGCTCAACATTGTGACGACCGATCTCCTGGCGCCGGACGAGGCCGGCCTGTCCGAGGCCGCCTGGAGGCTTTTGAGGGCGAAGGAAGGGGACCGGATCCTCCTGTCCCATGCCGCTCCCCTGGAGTCCCTCAGCCGGGTGCGCGCGAAAGTTTACGGGAAACGGCTCGACGAGGCGGAAATGGATGCGATCGTGCAGGACATCGCGGCGGGACGGTATTCCGACGTGCACCTCGCCTCGTTCATCACGGCCTGCGCGGCGGACCGCCTCGACCTGGGGGAAATGGCCTCGCTCACGCGGGCGATGATCGGGGTGGGCCAGCGCATCGACTGGACCCAGACGCCGGTGATGGACAAACACAGCGTCGGCGGTCTGCCCGGCAACCGGACCACGCTGGTCGTGGTTCCGATCGTGGCGGCGTTCGGACTCCTTATCCCCAAGACCTCGTCCCGGGCGATCACTTCCCCCGCCGGCACGGCCGACACCATGGAAATCCTGGCGCCGGTCGCGCTCGATATCGCGCCGATGCGGCGCGTGGTGGAGCGGGAGGGGGGATGCATCGTTTGGGGCGGCGCCGTCCGCTTGAGCCCGGCCGACGACGTGTTGATCCGGGTGGAACGGCCGCTGGATCTGGACAGCGAGGGCCAGCTCGTGGCCTCGATCCTGTCCAAGAAAGCCGCGGCCGGTTCGAGCCACGTGGTCATCGACGTTCCGGTGGGGCCGACGGCCAAGGTGCGCGGTCTTGACGCGGCGAAGACGCTCGGCCGCCGTTTGGAAGAAGTGGGCCGCGCGGTCGGTCTGACGGTGCGCGTGGCGATCACCGACGGCACGCAGCCCGTCGGCCGGGGCCTCGGCCCGGCGTTGGAGGCGCGGGACGTGCTTTCGGTGCTGCAAGGCCATCGGGACGCGCCGCAGGATCTGCGCGAGCGGGCCCTGCTTCTTGCGGGGGATGTTCTGGAACTCTCCTCCCGTGTCCCGGAAGGCCGGGGCCGGATCGAGGCCGAGGCGATCCTCGACGACGGGCGCGCGTGGCGCAAGTTCCAGGCGATCTGCGAAGCCCAGGGCGGCCTGCGCGAGCCGCCCCGCGCACCGCACACGCATGCGGTTCCCGCGGAACGCGCGGGCCGCGTGATCGCCATCGACAACCGCCGCCTGGCCCGGATCGCGAAGCTGTCCGGCGCGCCGAAGGCTCGGGCCTCGGGCCTGCAATTGCACACGCCGATCGGGACCCGGGTCGAAAAGGGCCAGCCGCTGTTCACGATCCATGCCGAGGCCCGCGGCGAGCTCGACTATGCCCTGGGCTATTCGGAAGGGCAGACCGACATCGTGCAAATTGAAGAGGCCGGATGAAGCCGCTGATCATGCCGTTGCCCGGAAATCGCGATTCCGCGGACCGGCTCGCCGTCCGGCTCGACGCGGAACTGGGAACGATCACGGCGCGCCGTTTTCCCGACGGGGAATCCTATCTGCGGGTCGAATCGCCGGTCGAAGGACGCGATGTGATCCTGTTCTGCACGCTGGATCGTCCCGATGAAAAAGTTTTGCCGTTGCTTTTTTCGGCGGCGGCCGCGAAAGACCTCGGGGCGGCGCGGGTCGGTCTGGTGGCGCCCTATCTGGCGTACATGCGCCAGGACCGTCGCTTTCAACCGGGCGAGGCGGTCAGCTCGGTTTATTTCGCCCGGCTGCTTTCCGGTTTTGTCGACTGGGTGGTGACGGTGGATCCGCATTTGCACCGCCGACGCGCTCTCGGCGAGATTTATTCGATCCCGACGGGAGCGGTTCAGGCCGCCCCGTTGATTTCGGAATGGATTCATGCCAACATTAAATCACCGGTCCTGGTCGGGCCCGATGCGGAAAGCGAACAATGGGTGTCCGAGGTGGCGAAGGGCGCGGGCGCGCCGTCCATCGTGCTGGAGAAGATCCGCGGCGGCGACCGCGAGGTCGAGGTGTCGGGCCCGGATATGTCCCGTTGGCGAAAGCACACGCCGGTGCTGGTGGACGATATCATCTCGACGGCCCGGACGATGATCGAGGCGGCCGGCCATCTCCGGCGGGCGGGTCTGCCGCCGCCGGTCTGCATCGGGATCCACGCGGTCTTCGCCGATCAGGCGTACGACGATCTTCGGAAGGCGGGCGTCGCGGGTGTGGTCACGTGCAACACCGTTCCGCATCTCTCCAACGCCATCGATCTGACCGATTTGCTGGCGGAGCGCGTGCGTGAAATGAAGGAGCCCATGCCCCTTTGAAGGAAATTTTTTCGGAGGCACAACCCTAACGGGGACACCCCCCAAGGAGGAAAAAATGAAACAAAGATCAATCCTGATCGTGTTCGGCCTGGCGTTGATGCTGGCCCCGGCCGGCGTCCGCGCCCAGATGCACGGGATGTCGGACGAGGGAAGCCATGGCGGTGAAATGGGCATGCACGAGGGCATGGGCATGCATGAAGAAATGGGCATGCATGAAGGGATGATGGGGATGGACGGCGGCATGATGGGCATGATGAAGACGATGATGGCGATCAATCATCTGGACCTGACGCCGGAGCAGCGGAAGAAGGTCGAGACCCTGCGGCTTGAACATCAAAAGGAGGCCATCCCTCTTTTCTCGAAGGTCCGCATGGCCGGGGTCGAGATCGAAGAGCTCCTGATGGCCGATCCTGTCAATATGGAGAAGGTGAAGGCCAAGGCGAAGGAAAAATACGAGGCGATGGCCGATCTGGAGATCAGCCACCTTCAGCTCCAGCAGAAGATGAAGGCACTCCTGACGCCGGAGCAGCGGAAGCAGCTTGAGGAAATGGGGATGAAGATGGGACACGGCATGGATCACCCCATGGATCACCCGATGGCATCGCCGGGAGAAAGGCCGATGAATCCGAAAATGCGCATGCCGGCGCCGGGCTCGTCGGCTCCCGAGACGCAAGATCCCTACGGTCATTGAGCCATGCCGATCCTGGATCGAAATTCTCTGGATGCGCTTTTCGACGTTTTGAAGCGTCGGGGTTTCAACCTGGTCGGGCCGACCGTTCACGACGGCGCGATCGTTTACGACGCCCTGGCCTCGACGGCCGATCTGCCGGTCGGATGGACGGACGAGCAGGAGGGGGGACGTTATCGGCTGAAGAAACGCGACGACGAAGCCCTCTTCGGCTACGTCGTCGGGCCTCAATCCTGGAAGAAATTTTTGTTCCGGCCGGCCGTGCGTCTGTGGCAGGCCAGGCGCGACGGGGACGGGCTCCGGATGATTCCCGAGAACGAGGCCCCGCCCAAGTGGGCGTTCATCGGCGTCCGCTCGTGCGAATTGCACGCGATTGCGGTTCAGGACAAGGTTTTTATCGGGGGCCCCGCCCCGGATCCGTCCTACCGGGCGCAGCGCGAGGATCTCTTTGTGATCGCGGTGAACTGCGGGCAGGCCGGCGGGACTTGCTTCTGCGTCTCGATGAACACGGGCCCCAAGGCGACGGCCGGTTACGATCTGGTCCTGACCGAGATCCTGGAACCCGCCCAAACGCCCGATGGGGCCGGCCGGCACTACTTCGTGGCGGAGGCCGGCACCGAACGCGGGGCGGAGGTGCTTCGCGGGGTGCCGCAGACGGAGGCGACCGGAGCGGAGAAGGCCGCGGCGGAGCGCATCGTGGAAATGACGGCCGCGCAGATGGGCCGGACGCTGGACACGACCGACATCAAGAATCTGCTGTACCGGAATTTTGAGCATCCGAGATGGGACGAGGTCGCGACGCGTTGCCTGACCTGCGCCAACTGCACGATGGTCTGTCCGACCTGTTTTTGTTCCACCGTGGAGGACGTCGCCGACCTGGCGGGCGAGCACGCCGAACGGTGGCGGAAGTGGGACTCCTGCTTCACGATGGACTTCTCCTTCGTTCACGGCGGCACGGTTCGGTCCTCCGTCAAGTCACGCTACCGCCAATGGATGACGCACAAGCTGGCGACCTGGATCGACCAGTTCGGGACCTCGGGCTGCGTGGGCTGCGGGCGCTGCATCACCTGGTGTCCGGTCGGGATCGACATCACCGAGGAGGCCCGCGTCATCCGGGAGACGGGAAAATGAACCCGTGGATTCCTTGTCCGGCGGAGGTGATCGAGAAGCGCCGTGAGGCCCTGCGGGTCTATACGCTCCGGCTCCGGATCCGGGATGAGGCCGCCCGGCGCGCCTTCCGTTTCCGGCCCGGCCAGTTCAACATGTTGTATGTCTTCGGCGTGGGCGAGGTGCCGATATCGATCGTATCGGACCCGGACGAATCCGGGTTTCTCGACCATACGATCCGCGTCGTCGGAAAAGTCTCGGAGGCGCTCGTCGGCCTGAACAAAGGCGATGCGGTGGGGATCCGGGGTCCGTACGGGAGCGGGTGGCCCCTGGAAGAGGCGCGGGGCATGGATGTGGTGATCGTCACGGGCGGCCTGGGCTGCGCCCCGGTGGTTTCGGTGATCAACTACGTCGTCCACCGGCGCGACCGCTACGGCCGTCTCAAAATCTTCCACGGGGTCAAGACGCCGAAGGATCTGCTTTATCGCGCCCGGTTTCGGGCCTGGCAGAGGCACCCGGACACGGAAGTCTACCTCACCGTGGACCATCCGGACCGGCAATGGAAGTACAAGGTCGGCGTGGTCACGAATCTCTTCCGCGAGGTCCGGATCGACGCCCGGAAAAGCATGGCGATGATGTGCGGACCGGAGATCATGATGAGGAACACCGCGCGGGACCTTCTCGCCCAGGGGCTGCCCGCGGACCGGATCCATCTCTCGCTGGAGCGGAACATGAAATGCGCGATCGGTTTCTGCGGGCACTGTCAGTTCGGCCCCCGCTTCATCTGCAAGGACGGCCCGGTGCTTCGCTACGACCGGATCCGGGACTGGTTCGGGATCGGCGAGGCCTGAGATGAGGACGCGAAAACCCAAGCTCGCGGTCTGGAAATTCGCCTCCTGCGACGGCTGCCAGTTGAGTCTTCTGGATTGCGAGGACGAGCTGCTGAAGCTCGCGGGACGGGTTACGATCGCGCATTTTTTGGAGGCGTCGCGCGCGGTCGTGAAGGGCCCCTACGATCTTTCCCTGGTGGAAGGCTCCATCAGCGCGCCGGGCGATGCCGAGCGCATTCTGGAAGTCCGGCGCGCCTCGAAGACGCTTGTCACGATCGGGGCCTGCGCCACTGCGGGCGGCATTCAGGCCCTTCGCAATTTTCAGGACGTGCGGGAGTTTGTTTCGATCGTCTATGCCCGTCCGGAGTATATCCGGACGCTCGACGCCTCGACGCCGATCGCGGATCACGTTCCGGTAGATTTCGAGCTCCGGGGCTGTCCCATCGACAAACGCCAGCTTTTGGAAGTGATCGGCGCCTTCCTCGTCGGCCGCAAGCCGAACACGCCGTCCCACAGCGTCTGCGTCGAGTGCAAGCTGCGCGGCAACGTCTGCGTGATGGTGGCGCGCGGCACGCCCTGTCTCGGACCCGTCACCCATGCCGGCTGCGGCGCGATCTGCCCGTCGTACGACCGCGGCTGCTACGGCTGCTTCGGTCCGAAGGAGACGCCGAACACGCCGTCGATGAGCCGCGGGTGGGTCCGCCTGGGCGCGACGGAACCGGAAATCCTGCGCGTCTTCCGCGGCGTGAACGCCTGGGCCGCCCCGTTTCGGGAGGAGAGCGAGACTCATGACGTGTAGGTTCCCCTTGGTTTCCGGTCCGCGTTGTCCGTGAAAAATAAAACCATCCGGGTCAAAAATCTCGCCCGGGTCGAGGGCGAGGGCGCGCTCACCGTCAAGATCGAGGGCGATACGGTCGTCGACGTCCGGCTGGAGATCTTCGAGCCGCCGCGCTTTTTCGAGGCGCTGCTGCGCGGGCGGGAGTACGGCGAGGCCCCGGACATCACCGCCCGGATCTGCGGCATCTGTCCCGTCGCCTATCAAATGAGCGCGGTGCACGCGATGGAGAACGCCTTCGGGGTCGAAGTGGGCGGTCCGCTCCGGGCGCTGCGACGGCTGATCTATTGCGGCGAATGGATCGAGAGCCACGCGCTCCATGTCTATCTGCTTCACGCGCCGGACTTTTTAGGGTACGAGGACGCCCTCCGGATGGCCCGGGACCATCCGGGGATCGTCGAGCGGGGCCTCCGGCTGAAGCAGGTCGGAAACGAGATCATCCGCCTTTTGGGCGGGCGGGAGGTCCATCCCATCAATGTATGCGTCGGGGGGTTCTACAAGGTGCCGACCCGGCGCGAGCTCGACCCGCTGGCCGAGCGGCTCCGGTGGGCGCGGGACGCGGCGCTCGAGACGGTCCGGTGGACCGCCGCGCTGCCGTGTCCGGACTTTGATCAGGACTATGAATTCGTCGCGCTTCGCCATCCGTTCGAGTATCCCTTTAACGAAGGCCGTCTGGTTTCGAACCGCGGCCTGAACGCCGCGGTTCGCGAATACGAAGATCACTTCGTCGAAGAACAGGTGCCGCACAGCCACGCATTGCATTCGCGTTTTAAGAAGCGCGGCGCCTACCTGGTCGGCCCGCTCGCCCGCTACAGCCTGAACTTCGACCGGCTCTCGCCGATCGCGCGGGAGGCGGCGCGCGGGGCCGGTCTCTCTTCCGTCTGCCGAAATCCGTTCCGGAGCATCGTCGTACGGAGCGTCGAGATCCTCCAGGCCTGCGACGAGGCGCTCCGGATCATCGACGCTTATCAAAAACCGGACCGGCCCGCCGTTCCGATCCGGCCCCGCGCGGGGACGGGTTACGGCTGCACCGAGGCCCCCCGGGGCATTCTCTATCATCGCTACGGGGTGGACGGCGCGGGGCTGATTCGGGAGGCGAAGATCGTCCCCCCGACGTCCCAGAACCAGAAAATGATCGAGGAGGATCTGCGGCGCTTCATCCAGGCCCATGTGGAGCTCCCGAAGGAGGAGCTGGGCCGGCGGTGCGAACAGACGGTCCGCAACTACGATCCGTGCATCTCGTGCGCGACGCATTTTTTGAGGCTCCGGTACGAGCGGGTATAACCTTCATGAAAATCCGCCGGCCGGGGAGAACGCGACGGTTGACTGGCGAGGACTTATTTGGCACAATGCCTTCGTAGGTTTCATGGCGACCGGCAGGCTCCTAAACAAGATCGACCCGACGGGAGGCGGGGCTTATGGCTCAAGGAGAATCGACGTCCTCGAGGAGACGGCTTACACTTCGCGGCCTGCCGTTGACCATTCGGTGGCTGTTCAGCTGCTTTCTCGTCACCATCGGCTTGGGCTACCTTTTCGCCCTGGTTTATCTTTTTCTCATCGACGTGGAGGCGCAGCGGAAGGCGGGCCTGGGCCTGGTCCAGGGGACGATCATCAAGTATTACGGAAACCGCGGCGACACGCGCATGGAAGCCGCGCTCAACGGCGCGATGGCCGACATGGTCGACCCGGCTGAAAAGGCCGGGGTGATCGGGTGGATCCGGAACGGCGCGACGGAGGCGGGATACGATGCGATCCGGCCCTTGTTTGAAAAGAAGTGCGTGTCCTGCCACAGCCCGGGTTCAGGGTATTCCGTGCCGCCGCTGACGAGTTACGAGGAGGTTCACCGCCTGGCCGAACCGGATCTGGGCGAATCCTTCCGCGCGCTATCCCGCGTGAGTCATATTCACCTGTTCGGCATGAGCTTTATTTTTATGTTCACCGGAATGATTTTTGCCCTGACCGAAATCCATCAGTATCTAAGGCTGGTCATCATCGGGCTCCCGTTCCTGGCGGTCTGGATGGATATCGGTTCCTGGTGGTTCACCAAGTACCAGCCGATCTTCGCTTACACGGTGATCATCGGGGGCGCGTTGATGGGAACGGCCCTGGCGGCGCAGATTCTGATCTCGCTCTGGGAAATGTGGCTTAAGAAAGGGGGAAACGCTCATGGAACGGAGTAAAAAAGCGTCGGTGAAACGCGGAAGGGGAACGGCCTCGATCAAGAAGATCCTGGTGCCCACGGATTTCTCCGAGGGCTCGGACCGGGCGATCCGGTACGCCGCGATGATGGCCCGGGTGTTGAAGGCGCAGGTCCGGTTGATCCACGTGATCCAGCCCTACGCCTACGGGATGACCGAAACGTTCAACGTGGTGGACCACTACTCGGCCCTGAAGACCATCGCCGAGCCCTTGCTGGAGGAGGTCTGTAAAGCCTTGCAGAAAACGGGACTGACGGTCGAGGCGGAGCTGGCGAACGGGGTGACGCATCGGGAAATTCTGCAGGCGGCCCGCCGGACGGGGGCGGATCTGATCATCATGGGAACCCACGGCCGCTCGGGCGTGGATCATCTGCTCCTGGGCAGCGTGGCGGAGAAAGTGGTCCGGCTTGCGTCCTGCCCGGTCCTGACGGTCCGAGGCGAGGCGAAGAAGGCGGACGGCGCCAAAAAGAAAACCGCTTCGAACAACAAGGCCGGGGCCGGGGCGACCGTGACGCTGTATTCATCCTAGGGGCTCGCGTCGCCCCGAAACTCCAGGAACTGGATACAGGATAATGGATGCGGGTGATGAAAATATTTTTCACTTCGGAGTGTGCCGGTCTTGACTCCCCCGTTCAGAAAAACGTCTCCATCAGCGCCTTCAGACGCTCGGCGGCCTGTTCCGTCTCGGCGGAGGGTTGATCGCCGGCCAGTTTCAAGAACTCCTGATAGTGTTTGACCGCCCGGGCCTTTCGTCCTGCTTCTTCCTCGACGATCGCCAGGCCGTAGTAGGCCGCGGCCATTTTCGGGTTCGCTTCGACGGCTTTCTCGAAAGCGGCGATGCTTTGATCCAGCTCCCCCCGGTTGTAATAAATCTGGCCGATGTTGAAATGCCCGATGGCCAGATCCGGTTTGATGCTCACCGCTTTTTCGAAGGCCTCGAGAGAAAGGTCGTCCCGGCCTTCGTGCGCGTAGGCGACGCCGAGATTGAAATGGGCCATCGCAAACCGGGGCCGGAGGGCGATCGCCTTTTGGTATTCGCGAACGGCCTCCTCAAACCGGTTTTCCTGATCGAGAATGACGCCGATGGCGTCGTGGGCCTCGGGCAGACGGGGGTCGAGGTCGACGGCGCGCAACAGATCGTTGCCGCCCTCCTGAACAAGCCCCTGACCGGACAGTAGAATCCCGCGCGCGCAAAACGCCTCGGCGAACGACGGTTTGAGTTTGAGGGCGGCCGTGTATTCCTCGACGGCGACCTTCGGGTCGTTGCGGCTTTCGGCAAGCCACCCCTTGGCGAAGCGGCCGTACGCCGATTGCGGCTCCCGGGCGAGGATTTTTTGGAAGAGGTCCGTTTTCTCCGTCGGATTCTCCGAGGCGAAGGCCTGACGGAACCAGCCTCCGACCGGGTCGGCGGCGGCCGACGTCGGGATCGAGTGGATCGAGAGAAACAGAGTGAAGGCCGTTAGCGCGCGGTTGCAACGCATGGAGCTACACTACCAGAGGGGTCGGGGCATGTCAATTCAGGATTGAAGGCGTAGCCGGCTATCGAACCTTGGCTTCGAGGTCGGCCGCGATCTCCTTGGCCCGCTGATACCGTTGGTCGGCGTCCTTCGACAGGCATTTGAGGATGATCTGGTTCAAGGCCTCGGGGATCTTCGGGTTTAACGCGCGCGGAGGCGTCGGAGGCGTATGCAGGTGATGGTAGTAGACGTCGCCCTCGATGAAGGGGGGGCGGCCGGTGGCCATGCGGTAGAGGGTGCAGCCGAGGGAGTAAATGTCCGTCCGGTGGTCCACCCGTTTCCCCTGAATTTGTTCCGGAGACATGTACAGCGGCGTGCCCTTCACGCTGGTCCCCTCCATTTCCGACTCGGAAAGGATCTTGGCCAGGCCGAAGTCCATGATCTTCACCGTGTGTTCTTTGTTGATCATGACGTTGGCCGGTTTGATGTCCCGGTGGATCACGTTCTTGTTGTGCGCGTATTCCAATCCCTGGCAGATCTGTTTCGCGATGGCGACGAGGTCCTTGGTCGGAATCGAAGGGCTTTTTTCAAGCAATTCCTTGAGCGTGATCCCGTCCACGAACTCCATCACGATGTACGGCTCGACCCCTTCGGAGCCGGTGTCGTAAATGGTCACGATGTTCGGGTGGTTGATGGCGGCCGCCACGCGGGCTTCCTGGAGAAAGTTTTCGAGGACCTTCGGGTTGTCCCTCACGCTGGGGGGCAGCACTTTGTAGGCGACGATGCGGTTTAAGACCGTGTCTTCGGCCAGGTAGACGACGCCCATGCCGCCCTGTCCGAGTTTCTTGGACAGTTTGTACCTCCCCTTGGGTCCGCTGGCATCGGCGGCCTTCCGGCTCTCGGCGGCGGATTGCTCCCGCCGGAGCGCCTCCCTCGCCAGATCAACATGGTTCCGGACGTCCTTGTAGTTGTAATTCTCGGCCATCACTTTTTCAAACAGGAGCAGCGCGTTTTGGTATTCGCGGTTTTTTTCGTAGACCAGGGCGAGGTTGTAATAGGGATCTAGGTTGTCCGGCCCGATCTCCTTTTTGTTGATCAACTTTTTATACCGTTCGCGGGCCGCGTCCAGCATCCCGCGGTCCATGAAGATCTGGCCCAGAGCCAGCGACGCGGCGTAGTAGTGCTCCGACTGGGTGTCCACCTTTTGCAGGAAGGCGACGGTGTTTTCCATCCGTCCCAGCTTATGAAAGATCATTCCGGCTTCGTAATAGTCGCCGCTCTCATCCAAAAGGCGCGCGGCCACTTCATACGCGCCGGATTGAAGGTACAAGCGGGCCGCCTCTTTGTACCGTTTGGCTTTTTCGAGGGCCTGGGCGGCCAGAAGGGTGTCCCCGCTGGATTGAAAAATTTCATTGGCGCGGCCGAAATCGCCCCCCTTGATCAACATCTCGCCCGCCTTCTTCATCTCGCCGGCCTTTTCGTACAGGTCTCCGGCCTGAAGGAAGTCTTCGGCCTTTTCAAACATGCGCGCCGCCTCCAGGTAATTCCGTTCATCAAGATACATCTCGGCGCTGATGAGATGGGCTTTTTTCGCGTTTCCCATCTGTTTGTACAATTCGGCCGCCTTCAGATAATTCTTCCCTTGGTAGTAGAGGTCGGCCGCCTTCTGATAATCCTTGACCGAGAGATAGGCCTCGGCCGCGTCGGCCGAATAGCCCCCCAGGGAAAGAATTTGGGCCGCCTTGACCGGATCGCCGGCCTTGACGAACAAGCGTCCGCTGTGTTGGGCATAGGAATTGACGATCTGTCTTTGATCGGCGGTGGGCATGGTGGTCTTCATTCGGATATTCTCCTGAAGATAGAGCTTCTCGAGGAGGTCGGCGGCCTTGCCGTAGGCTTGGCTGCGTTCATAACAACTGGCCGCTTTCTGGAAATATCCGGTTTTTTCGTACAGGCGGGCCGCTTCTCCGAAGTTTCGGGCCTTTTCAAAAATCTCGGCCGCCATGAACTCTTTATTTCCGGCGAGCAGAACTTCGGCGGCCTTGTTGTAATTTCCGGCCCGTTGGTACATCGTTCCGGCCCGCTCGTAGTCGCGCGACATTTCATAGGCTCCCCCCGCGAGGGCCCAGTTTTTCTGTCGTTCGTACAGGCGGGCCAGCGGTCCGAAGGACTGTCCTTCCCGGTACATCTGGATCGCCTCGTCCACCTCGCCGGCCAATTCGTAAAGCTCGCCGGCCCGGACGGGGTTGTTTTCCCGCCTGGCGCGTTTGGCGTCCTTTAAGATCGCCCCGGTTTCGGATGAGCCGGAGTCGCCCGCCCTGGACGTCCCGCTGAAGAGCCTCTGCAGCATTCGGGCGACGACGATCATGACCACCAGCGCGGCGATCAGACCGAGGATGGTGGCGGTGTCGAAGTTGTGGATCGTTTCCTCGGCGACGGCGAGCATGTCTTTCAGACGGTCGAGATAAGGCTTGATCTGGTCCTGATCGATCGCCTGGAGAAGGGGTTGCGTCACGAGTCGACCTCGATGACTTTGAAGGCCGAATCGCCGATCCGGATGAGGTCCCCCGCGGCCAGGCGTTGGGTGCGGACCTCCCTGTCGTTGATGAGGCTGCCGTTGGTGCTTTTCAGGTCGATGAAATAGTACCCGTCCTCCCGCCGCTCGATCGCGGCGTGGTGGCGGGAGGTCTTGGGATCGTTGGTGTTGATATCGGCCTTGGTCCGGCCGATGACGGTTTTATCCTTGAGGGAATATCGGGTGCCGCTTGCTTTGCCTTCGCACATTTCCAGGCCCAGGACGGTCGGTTTTTCTTTCTTTTCGACCGGCGGAGAAAGCACCTCGGCGGCCTGTTGAAGCAGCGCCTCGTCCAGTTTCAGGGCGGTCGTATCCAGGCGGGCCAGCCGGGCCAGGTCCCCCTTCGGCGGCTCCTGCGATTTTTCGACGAACATGATCCGGCAATCGCCGATCCGGATCTCATCGCCGTCCGAGAGCGCGACGGCGGAGATTCGTTTTCCGTTGACGAGCGTTCCGTTCCGGCTCTTGAGGTCCTCCAGAAAGAATTTCCCCTGGCCTTCGCGGATGGTCGCGTGTTCCCGGGAGGCGACCGTGTCGTTGACCACCAGGTCGCAGTCCTGATTGCGGCCGAGGGTGAACCGGCTCTTGCCGATCGCTTTTTTTTCGACCGACTCTCCGCCGGCCAGAAATACCAGTTCCGGCCGTGGCCTCAGGAAGTATTCGACGATCCCGCCGGGCCATTCCGGCCATGGCAGTTCGGCGTCCTCGGCGGCCGTCACCCGGACGTCGTAGTAGGCCTGGATCGTCACGGGCTCGGGGGATTTACCGGCGTAGGCGTATTCCAGGAATTGATCTTCGTTGGAGCCGTCATCGGAAACCGAATCGGGGTCGGCGAAAAACGCCTCCTGAAGTTTTCCCTTTAAAAAATAGAAAAGGTTCAGGTCCTCCTTCCGCATCTGGCTGACGACGACTTCCCGGCCGGAGGACTTGATCTGGTGCAGCAAGGATTCCAGGTTGACGAGATCGGTCGTGCCGGAAGTCGTGGGGAGCTTCTGGGTCAGCGCCAGGAGACATTTGAAGAGCACCGGATTGGCGATTTGCAGCGTAAGGCCGGGCCGTTCCATCGAGGCCAGGCTGTGAAAATAATCCCGGAGCGTCAGGGACCGGAACCGGTCTCCTTCGAGTCGCGCGGCCGCGTAGGGACTGTTTTGCAGTATGAAAAGGAGCAGAAAGGTTGTCGCATCCTCGGCCAAGAGGATCCAGCCGGAAGGGCCGGTCTGTCCCTTGACCAATTCAAACAACGAATCAATAACGCCGGGGGAATAGGGACGACGGGTAAAAACCGTTTTCGTTTGTGGCAGCCGTGCTCGGGACATTTTCAGACAAACCACCGCATTATTTCTTCATTGTAATAAATGACCGAAAGATTGTCAACGGTCTGATTTTCCGTGATTTTTAGCGATGTCTTCGTTTTCAGGGATTTTCGTCAGGAAGGATCGGCGACGTCGTCGTTGAAGGGGCGGCCTGGAAGGTGAATATCCGCTCCCGATGCAATGTGTACATTCGGGTGCTTCCCCAAAAAGGCTGTCCGTAACGGATATCGAGCGTGAGATGGCGGACCTCCGTCTTGAACCCCTTGCTTTCCAAAAGTCGGGAGGTGGTCGGATCACGATCGGAAGCCTCGACCCGGAGCCGGATGTCTTCCGGGCGGAGTTCCAATCCGAACCGGTGCGCTTTATTCAAAAGCAAGGGCGTCAGGCCGGACTCGGTCAGGTCGCGCGCCGATTCCATGTAGGAATCAACCTCCCGGGCGAATTGCCCCCGGCTCCAGGCGGCCGTTGCGTAGGAGAAACCGAGCCCGCCCGCCGCGAGAAGCAGTCCGATCAGAACGATCTTTTTCATTTAAACCGGTCTTCCTCTTTCTCGATCTTCTCGAGCGTCTCCTGTTTTTGCTGGCATTCGACGCAGAAAGAGGTGAACGGCATGACCATCAACCTTTTTTCCAAAATTTCGCTGCCGCATCCTTCGCAGATTCCGTACGTCCCTTCCTTGAGGCGGAGCAGCGCCTCGTTGATCGCCCTCAGCGTCTTGTTCCGCATCTCGAGAAGGGACAGGTCCAGCTCCTCGGCCATGTCCAGCATGGCCTGGTCCCCGGTGTCCAGGACATGATCGATCCGCTTCTGGAGGTCGTCGCTGAACTGGTGGCCCATCTGCTCTTCCAGATTGCGGGTGACCTCTTCTTTTTTTTGCAACAGGATTTTCCGAAGGGCTTCCTGACGGTTGCCCGACGGTTTCGCGGCCTTTACCTTTTGGCGTTTGTTCGGCATGGCTTCCTCATGGGGAACGCGATGGTGGTTTGGGTCCTTCGGCCGGCCGGGCCGTCTCCGGCGGCGGCAGGACGATTTCGATTCGGCGGTTCCGGGCGCGGCCCTCCTTCGTCTCGTTGGGGGCGACGGGACGGTTGTCCGCGAAAGCGGCGGCCGACAATCGCCCGGACGGAACCCCGCCCGGTCCGGACAGATACCGGACGACGCTGACGGCCCGCGCGGCGGACAGCTCCCAGTTGGTCGGGAATTTGTTCGCGCGGCGGGATCCGATCGGGGTGTTATCGGTGTATCCCTCGATCCGGACCGGCTGGTCCGCGACCGATTTCAGAATCTCGCCCGCGCGGTCCAACAGCGCGCGACCGGCGGGCTTGATATCGGCGCTTCCGGAATTGAACAGGGCCTTTTCGGCGATCCGGATCGAAAGCCCGGCCTTCTCCTGGTCGACGCTCAGATCGCCCTTTTGGATTTCATCCCGGAAGGCATCGACCCATTTGTCGCGGATCGGTTTCAGGATCTCGGTATTCTCTTCGCCGGCCTTTTGCGCCGCCGCGAGGCGGGTCCGAACGTCGTCCAGTTCCTGCCCGCGGGCGTCGAGGGTTTGCGACAGATCCCGGACCTGACTGGACAGATTCGCGACCTCTGCGACCAGTTCCAGGTTGCGTTTGACGAGTCGGTCCGCGTCCTGGGATTCGAGCTGCCCCTTGTTCTCGCTCTCCTTGATCTGCTGGCGCAGGTCTTGGATGACGCCCTGCCGGGCGGCCACGTCCGATTTCAGGGCCGCGTTCTCGCCCTTGAGCCGGTCCAGATCGCTTCGCGCGGCCGCAAGATCCTTCAAGGCGGCCTGATGAACCGAGGACGAGACGCCGCAGCCCGATGCGAGGAGCATCGCCAGGCCCATTCCGATTTCGAACCAGGGTCGCCGCATCGGGATCCTAAAGGGTTCTGAGAAGGTCGCGGGCTTTTTGCACGATTTCTTTTTCGGTCGGGTAGACCGTCGCCGCCTCGGCCGCGTCCAGCGGAAACCAGGCGGCGTCCTCAACCTCCTGGTCGTGATCGGTCGTATCCCCCCCGCGGTAATTCATCAGGTAGAAATGAACCGTCTTGTCGATCTTGGCGCGGTCTTCCTTCGAATAAAATTGATATTCGGTTTCACCGATCTTCCGGAGAATTTCGCCCTCCAGGCCGGTTTCCTCGCGAACCTCCCGGACGGCCGCGCCTTCCAGGCTCTCGTCCGGCTCAACCCATCCCTTCGGGAGACACCAGACCTGTTTCCCGTTTTTCAGCGTTTTCCGGATCAGGGCGATCTCGATACCGGCGGCCGCCCGGCGGAAGATCACGCCGCCGGATGAAATTTGATGTATGGCGCCTCGGGGTTTCATCAGCCTTGGATTTAGGTAGGACACTATAGCATGAGACACGACGTTTGACAAGGCGCGGCGTCCGGTTTGGGGTCCCGCCCCGGGAATCGCAAAAATAATCCTTGACGGGAAACGGACGGATGCCTTATGGATATAGGTTAGGTCGGCATGGTTTCGATACAGGTTTTGGAGCGGTGGGACATGGAACGCCCCTGGGTGTTTTTGAAGATCGCGGTCATTTCCGTGATGGTCGGCGCGGCCTTGACCGGGTGCGCGGTCGGCCCGAATTTCCGACGGCCCGAGGCTCCGGGCGTCAACGGCTACACGGCCGCGGCGCTGCCGGAGGAAACGTCCGCCGCGCCCGGGAACGGCGGCGAGGCGCAGCGCTTTGTCTTAGGGCGGGATATCCCGGACCAGTGGTGGACCGTGTTCCATTCCAAGGCGCTCGACGAATTGATCCGGCGGGCGCTCGCGGACAGCCCGACGCTGGCCGCCGCGCAGGCCACGTTGCGCGAGGCGCAGGAGAACGTTCGCGCCGATATCGGCGGGGCCCTTTTTCCGACCGTGGACGGCAGCGCCTCGGCCGGACGCCAGAAGATCTCGGGGGCCGCGTTCGGCCAGCCCGATCTTCCGGGCAACCTCTTCAATCTCTACAACGCCTCGGTGAACGTCTCCTACTCGCTCGATTTCTTCGGCGGCGCGCGGCGCGAGCTGGAGGCCCTGGAATCCCAGGTCGACTACCGGCGCTTTCAACTGGAGGGGGCGTACCTCGCGCTGACGTCGAACCTCATCACCACCGCGGTGCAGGAGGCGTCGCTGCGCGGGCAGATCCGCGCGACGCAGGCGATCCTGACGGTCCAGGAAAAGCAGCTGGACGTGGTCGAGCGCCAGTTCCAGCTGGGCGGGGTGTCGCGCTCCGACGTTCTCGCCCAGCGGACGCAAATCGCTCAGACGCGGGCCGCGCTGCCGCCGCTGGAATCGGATCTTTCGCAGACCCGCCACCGGCTGGCGGTGCTGGCCGGCCGACTGCCCGTCGAAGCGGATCTGCCCGAGTTCGATCTCGACGCGTTGCAGATTCCGCAGGAGCTTCCGGTCAGCCTGCCGTCGTCGATGGTCCGGCAGCGGCCCGATGTGCTCGCGTCGGAGGCCCTGCTGCACCAGGCCAGCGCAAAGATCGGCGTGGCGACCGCGGCCCTGTTCCCGCAGATCACGCTGAGCGGCAGTTACGGGTCGGAAACCAGCCGGGTTCACGATCTCCTGAGCGGCGGAACGACCGTCTGGAGTCTGGGAGGCGGGTTGCTGCAGCCGATCTTCCACGGCGGGCAGCTGAGGGCCGAGCGGCGCGCCGCCGTCGCCGCGTACGATCAGGCCGCGGCGCAGTACCGCGGGACGGTGTTGCAGGCGTTCCAGAACGTGGCCGACGTCCTTCGCGCGCTGGAGGAGGACGCGAACGCGCTCAAGGCGCAGGCGGACGCCGAAGCGGCCGCGCGCGAGGCGCTGGACCTCGCGCAGAAGCAGTTTGAGCTGGGGGCCGTGAGTTATCTTTCGTTGCTCAACGCCGAACGCCAGCATGAGCAGACGCAGGCGGGTCTGATTCAGGCCCAGGCCGCGCGCTATGCCGATACCGCGGCGCTGTTCCAGGCCCTGGGGGGCGGGTGGTGGAACCGCGCACCGGAAAATTGAAGTAGAGGGTCTCCCCAGCGAGCAAAGCGAGCGAGAGGGGGAGGCTCCGTCTGGCTTTGCCAGCGGAGGGGGCGACGTGAGCCCCCTACAAATCAGAACGGAGATATTTCGATGACCAAGCGTATGGTGATCATGTTGTTGATCGTCGGCCTGTTGTTCGGCGCCATCTTCGGCTTTCAGGCCTTCAAGGCGAAGATGATCAAGCAGTTCATGGCGTCCATGAAAATGCCGCCGGCCACGGTCACGGCGATGAAGGCCGAACTCCGGCCCTGGCAGCCGCAACTGAACGCGGTGGGGAGTCTGCGCGCCGTGCACGGGGTCGACGTCACCAGCGAGATCGGGGGGCTGGTGCGGGAGGTGCGCTTCGCGTCGGGGGACGAGGCGAAGGCCGGCCAGGTGCTGGTGCAGCTCAACGCCGACGCGGACGTCGGGCTGCTGCGGTCCCTCGAGGCGGCGGCCGAACTGGCCCGGACCACCTACGAGCGCGACAAGGCGCAGTTCGCCATCCAGGCGGTCAGCCAGGCGGCGCTCGACGCCGACGCCGCCGATCTCAAAAGCAAGGAGGCCCAGGTGGCGCAGCAGGCGGCGGTGGTCGACAAGAAGACGATCCGGGCCTTGTTCGACGGGCGGCTCGGCATCAACGCCGTCAACCTCGGGCAGTACGTGAACCCGGGCGACAAGATCGTCACGCTCCAGTCGCTGGATCCGATCTACGTCGATTTCTCCCTGCCGCAGCAACAGCTGTCGCGCGTGAAGCTCGGACAGACCGTCACGGCGACCACCGATGCATATCCCGGCCGCGCGTTCGAAGGGAAGATCACGGCCGTCAACCCCAAGGTGGATCCGGACACCCGGAACGTGCAGATCGAGGCGACGGTCGCCAACCCCAAGCACGACCTCCTGCCGGGGATGTACGCGTCGGTGACGGTCGAGTCCGGCGCGGTCCAGTCGTACCTGACCCTGCCGCAGACCGCCGTGACCTTCAACCCCTACGGGGAAAGCGTCTACGTGATCGAGGAGGGCGCAAAAGGCGCGGACGGCAAGCCGGTCCTGACCGCCAAACAGACCTTCGTGACCGTCGGCGAGACCCGCGGCGACCAGGTGGCGATCGTGAAGGGGATCAAACCGGGCGACCTGGTGGCCACGAGCGGCCAGCTCAAGTTGAAAAACGGGAGCGCGGTGGTCGTCAACAACACGGTTCAGCCCAGCAACGACGTCTCGCCCGCGCCGACGGACCAATAACCCGGGAGCTTCCTCATGCGTTTCACGGATCTTTTTATTCAACGGCCGGTGCTGGCCACCGTCATCAGCCTGATGATTTTTGTGTTGGGCATGCGTTCGGTGGGCTTGCTGCCCGTGCGCGAGTTCCCGGAAACCCAGAACGCGGTGGTGACGGTGGCCACGACGTACACGGGGGCCGACCCGGCGCTGGTGGCCGGTTTTATCACCACCCCGCTGGAAAACTCGATCGCGCAGGCGAACGGCATCGACTACCTCACCTCCTCCAGCGCCCAGAGCGTGAGCACGATCCAGGCCAACCTGCGGCTGAACTACGATCCGAACAAGGCGCTGACCGAGATCAACACGCAGGTCAACGCGGTGCTCAACCAGCTGCCGAAGGAAACGCAGCAGCCGGTCCTGACGATCGCCATCGGCGAAACGATCGATTCGATGTACATCGGTTTCTACAGCACCGTGCTGTCGACCAACCAGATCACCGATTATCTCATCCGGGTGG
>Ga0335081_10002757_pt1 | contig 27697 bp, 27 predicted proteins | sample Lox_Sample_35_FD_206713 | JGI IMG/M metagenome (GOLD analysis project Ga0335081, IMG submission 206713) | Soil microbial communities from Loxahatchee National Wildlife Refuge, Florida, United States - Lox_Sample_3.5 | ecosystem: Environmental > Terrestrial > Soil > Wetlands | place: USA...
GCTTCCCGTGGGAGAGTTCCTGGCCATCTTGCGGTCGGAATGGGAGAAGGGCCGCGAGAGCATTCTGAAGCTGGTGGCGAAGAAATTCAAATTCCCGGTATTCGTCAAGCCCGCGACGCTGGGATCTTCGGTGGGCATGACCAAGGTGCATAATCGTTCGGAACTGCCTGGGGCGCTCGATTTGGCGGCGGAATTCGCGCAGAAGATTGTGGTGGAGCGCAGCATCCGCGGGCGGGAGATCGAAGTTTCCGTGCTCGGAAACGACGAGCCGCAGGCTGCGGTGCCCGGCGAGATTGTCCCTCATCGCGAATACTACGATTACGCTGCTAAATATCTCGAAGAAGGCACACGGCTGGAAATTCCGGCCAAGCTTTCCAAGGCCCAGGTGAAAAAACTCCAGGAGTACGCCGTGCGCGCTTTCCGTTGCCTGGAATGCCGAGGAATGGCGCGGGTCGATTTCTTTCTGGAACGGCGGAGCGGGCGCATCCTGCTGAACGAGATCAACACCATTCCCGGTTTCACGTCGATCAGCATGTACCCAAAGATGTGGGAGGCGTCCGGGGTTTCCTACCCAGAACTGATCGACCGCTTGATTCAACTCGCTCTCGAGGAGCATCGCGAAAAACAGCGCACAAAATACTCGATCGAATTGCCCGAGGGTGCCGGCGGCGCGCTCAGCGCGTAGCCGCTAGGGCTTCGCCTGCCAGTAGCGGCGCATGAGTTCGTGGGACCAAGCGGGCTGGCGAACCTCTTCTCGCGGAAGAAACTCGGCCATAACGGGCTTGACGTCGAGCACGGGTGTCCCGTTAATGGCGTCAAGCTCGGAGACAAAGAGATTTGTGCCTTCCACCCGGACTGCTCTGCAAATCGTGCATCCGATGCGATTGGGTCTATCTTTGCCGCGCTGCGCGAAGATGCCCACCATCGGCCAAGCCTGATTATTTCTGGGGTGGCGCGCACCGGTGACGATTTGGGACGGCTGCACCTGGTGGAAGAGATAGAGAATCTCCACATGCGAGAAGCCGGTGATGCCCTGGAGCGCTTCTGGTGTGAACTCGTCCGTGAGGGCAATGCATGCTTCTTCCCTGCCCCAAAAATCGTCCTCGGGTTGAAGGCGAGTGGATTTCACGAAGCCAATCGGGCGAACTTGCTCGATCACGCGTGACACCTCCTGGTGGCAACCACGTTCGGACGGGGACCTAAACAGCCGACCCTTTGGAGTTTGCTTCTGCCTGGTAAACTCTGCTAGCTTTTTCTGCTCTGCGAGTCCGCCGCTTGACGCAGACCGAGCGGCGGCCGAAACCTCCGGCAAGAGGACACATTTGGCTCTGTTTGAACCTGCCAGCAAGGAAGCGCCGGACGCGAAGAGGCTGCGCTATGCAGTGAGCGGCGTAGCGCTCGTCCTTCTGGTTGCTTTCGGGATCTGGTTCTTCTTCCTGCGCTTCATCAGCGAAAAGCACACCATCGAACATTTCATGGACTCCGTCGTGGCGCAAGATTATCAACGCGCCTTTCAGATATGGAAAGCTCAGGGCTCGTACACTTATCAGGATTTCCTGGCCGATTGGAACCTGAGCGGCTACTACGGACCGATAAAAAGCTACCGCATCGAAGCGGAATCCCTGCCTCCGAATGGCGGAAGCGGAGTCGTCGTGGTTGTGGAAGTAAGCCCGGTCCAACCGTTTCCGCAAAACAGCGATCCGCAGAGCGGGCGCAACAAGGAAATTCGCCTCTGGGTGGAAAGGAGCGATCAGTCGCTCAGCTTCCCTCCTTAGAGAGGCGGTCAAGACTCCGGTCGGGTTTCCTCGCGGATCATCACGGGAAGGCCGTCGCGAATGGGGTAGATGATGTGGCAAGCCGGGCAGCGGAGGCCGTGTTGATCGGCAGTCAACTTCACAGACGTCTTACAGACCGGACACACCAGTAAATCGAGCAATTCGGGGTTAATCGCCGTCATCGGGCAGGTTTCCTCCGGCTGGTTTCGACTGTAACAAACGAGCAAGAAAATTCAAACCGCCTCTCTACAGATTGCGCGCGCGGAGGAACTCTCGAGCGATAGCAGCGGGGTCGCGCTGATCGCCATCCACCGCGTAGTTCATCTGGCGCATATCTGCATCGGAGATCTTTCCACCCAATGCGTCGAGGGCGGCGCGCAGTTCGGGGTGAGCCTGAAGTGCGCCCCCGCGAATCACAGTGACCGCCTGATAGGGCGGAAAATAGTGGCGGTCATCCTCAAGGATGACCATGCCGAGTGCAGCGATCAGACCGTCCGTGGAATTCCCCGCGACCACATCGACCTTGCGTTCCTTGAGCGCCCGATAGAGCAGGCCCAAGTCCATAATGCTTGGCGCGGCCGTGAACGTCAGGCCATAAGCGAGCGACAGCCCGCGATAGCCGTCCGAGCGCTCCATGAATTCGTAGCCGAATCCGGCGCGCCAATGCGGAGCCAACGGCGCCAAGTCGGAAATTGTTTGTAGCCTCAGCTTCTCGGCGTCTTCGCCGCGAACCACGATGGCAAAGGTATTGTTGAATCCGAGCGGCGGGCCCACATCGAATCCGAAGCGATCGCGATAAGCGTCGTGAACGGCGCGGTATACCGTCTCCGCATCGTGGGAAGAAGGTTGACCCAAAACGGCGGTGAGCGCCGTGCCGGTATACTCGGCGTAAAGATCCATTTGCCCCGCGAGCAAAGCCTGCTGGCAAATCAACGTGCCGCCCAGGTTGAGCCGGCGATCCACGAGCAACATCGTGTGCGTTTCGATCTGTTGAGCGAGTAGTTCCGCCAGAATGATCTGTTCGGTGAAATTCTTGGATCCGACGACTACCTTGCTTTGGCGGCTATGGCGGCAACCGATGAGGCCGGCAAAAGTACCGCCGAGCAAGGTCAGAGCATTCCGCCTGGTGAGATATGCAGCCATTGGGGGCTTCTGCGGCGCTCGTGGCGTTCAGCGCGCCAGTTTCTTCTCCAAAAGTCCGAAGAGAAAATCCACGGCAAGCGCCAGCAGCGCCGCGGGAATGGCCCCGGCGAGGATCACGGCGTTACTGACCATGGCCACGCCGCGAAAGATAAAGACGCCCAGCCCTCCGGCTCCTATGGCGGCGGCGATCGTGGCAACTCCGATGCAAATGACCATGGCGACCCGTACTCCCGCAAGGATCACGCCCATCGACAGGGGGAGTTCCACATCCCAAAGAATCTGTGCCGGGGTCATACCCATACCGCGGGCGGATTCCAGGACCGCGGGGTCCACACCCGCAATTCCCGTGTACGTGTTTTGGAGAATGGGAAGCAAGGCATACAGCGCCAGCGCGACAATAGCGGTCCTCGCGCCGATACCTCCTAGAAAAGGGACCGGAATCAGGAAGCCGAATAACGCCAGGCTGGGTATGGTCTGAATCACATTCGCCGCCCCAAGCACCCAGCGCCGTAGATTGTGCCGCCGGACTAATGCGATTCCCAAGGGGATCCCGATGAGCACGGCCGCGAACATTGCCGCAGCTACTAACAGGAGATGCTCTACAGTGCGGGAAAAAATTTCCGCGCGATGGGCAAGCACAAAATTCCAGAAGTTCACGCCGCCTCCTCTACCGCTTTAGACGCGGTTCGCGCCGCCGACCATATTTCCGTTGCCGAGCGAGTCGACAAATGCCTGGGCTTCCGGGTCTCGCGAGTGCAGGAATTCATCAGGTTCGTACAATCCGACCAGGCGCCCGTCGGCGAACAGGCCGATGCGGGTGCCCAGGAAGAGCGCCTCGCGCAAATCATGAGTGACAAAAACAATGGCTTTTTTCAAGCGCGCCGCCAGTTCGCGAAATTCGCGTTGCAGTTCGGTACGCGTTACCGGGTCCAGGGCGCCGAAGGGTTCGTCCATCAAGAGAATGGGAGGATCAGCGGCCAAGGCGCGGGCGACTCCCACGCGCTGGCGCTGTCCGCCCGAAAGCTCAGCGGGTTTTCGCATAGCAAATTTAGCGATGTCGAGACCCACCAGTTCCAGCATTTCGCGCACCCGCTCCCGCACCCGCGCTTCGGGCCAGAATTCCAGACGAGGAACCATGGCCACATTTTGCTCGACGGTCCAGTGCGGGAAGAGGCCCACGTCTTGAATCACGTAACCAATACGCCTTCGCAGGCGAATGGGATCCCAATCGAGTTGCGAGCGCCCCTCGACAAAGATTTCACCGGAGGATGATTCGAGCAGACGGTTGATGAGCTTCAGCGTAGTGGTTTTACCGGAGCCGCTACGGCCGAGCAGCACCAAAGTTTCTCCGGGAGCCACTTGGAAGCTGACCCCGGTGACGATCTGCCTCTCGGTTAGAGAGTAGCCTACGCTTCGCAACTCGACGGCGAGGCCATTCGAAGCCGCCGTGGCGCTCACAAGGGGCCCATGTAGAAAACGAGGCTCGCGAACATACAGATATGGTAGGACCGCGGCAATGCCTGGGGCAATCAGCTTCGTGAAAGAGAGGCTTCAAAAACCCTCGGTGTCCGGCAAACCCGCCGCTTGCTGGCGCGCATCTGTTAGGCTTACCATTCGGGTGTTGGCCTTACGCAGCTGGAATAGCTCCTCTCCGGTGGATCGGAAAATCTGGAAACCAGCCGTCCGATGAGGCATCCAATGGTGGGAATCCCGATGGGACCTTCCACAGGCACCGCTCGTTACGAGCTTTCGCAGGGCCTATCGGACGCCCGCGCCCAAAGCGACGCTCTCTTCGAGATTATCCGCCCGGAGGCCTTCTACGAGCGCCCCATTCCCGAAAGGCATCGGATCATCTTCTATTTGGGGCATCTGGAGGCGTTTGACTGGAATCTTTTTGCCCGCGAACTCCCCGGCTTAAAACCATCTGCTCCCGCGTTCGATAAGCTCTTTGCTTTTGGAATCGATCCCGTCAACGGCGGCCTGCCCGATGATCAGCCTGAGGATTGGCCCAAACGTGACGAGGTTCTCCGCTATAACGAGGGCGTGCGCACATCGCTTAGGGATGAACTGGCGAACGCACTCAAAGGAGCCGGCAGCGAACGCCAACGAACGCTTTCACAATACCTGAGTGTGGCGATCGAGCATCGATTGATGCATGTGGAAACACTGGCGTACATGCTGCACCGCCTGCCCATCAATCTAAAGCGCTCGCGGCCGGGTCCGCCGCCACCTCGCGCACCGCAAGTCCGGCCGCAGATGACCACAATCCCGGCCGGCATCGCGACATTGGGATTGAAGCGCGAACAAGAGGGCGCGTTCGGGTGGGATAACGAGTTCGAAGAGAATCACGTCTTCGTTCCTGAGTTTCGAATCGATACTTACAAGGTGACCAATTTTCAGTACCTGCGCTTCGTGGCTGAAGGCGGTTACGGCGAGAAGTCGTTTTGGATCGATGCAGCCTGGCAATGGCTGCGATCGAGCGGTACCTTGCAACCCGCATTCTGGACGCGGCGGGGCAGTCAATTCTTTGTGCGCACGATGTTCGATGAGGTGCCCCTTCCCCTCGATTGGCCTGTTTACGTGAGTCATGCGGAGGCGTCTGCATACGCACGCTGGGCGGGCAAGGAACTGCCCACAGAAGCCGAATGGCATCGCGCCGCGTACGGCGCACACAACGGCGCCGAACGCGCTTATCCCTGGGGAAACGACCCTCCAGCGGCCGGCCTTGGCAACTTCGATTTTCAGTATTGGGATCCCTCTCCCGTGGCGGCTTTTCCCGCCGGGAGCAGTGCCTTCGGGGTGACCGACCTGCTGGGTAATGGATGGGAATGGACACGCACCGTTTTCGCACCCTTCGAGGGATTCGAGCCGTTCTCGTTCTACCCGGGCTATTCGGCGAACTTTTTCGATAACCAGCATTACGTCATGAAAGGCGGATCGGCTCGCACCGCGGCTGGCCTCTTGCGCCGGTCGTTCCGCAACTGGTTTCAGCCGCTCTATCCATACATCTACGCGGGTTTCCGCTGCGTCGAGCACTGACCCGCATCCCATATCCCAATCGAGGCCCCGTATGCTCACTCAAGTGCCGGCACAATATTCTCTCTCCGAGTTCGCCGCGGACGTGCGTCTCGGGTTAATGAAGAACGGCCAGAAGGAGATCCTCTCGAAATACCTCTACGATGAAATCGGCTCCGAGCTCTTCGAAGTGATTACTCTGTTGCCCGAGTACGGTCTATTCCGCGCGGACCAGCGCCTGCTGCGGGAAAATGCCGATGCGATTGCCCGAAGTTTGATGCCGGAGCGCGTGGTGGTCGCGGAGTTGGGCAGCGGCAGCGGAAAGAAAACCTCCTGGCTGCTCGAGGCTCTGGCGAGGCGCCAGCCGACGGAATACCATCCCATCGAGATTTCGCAAAAAGCGCTGGACCGATGCTGGAAAGAGTTGAGGCAAATTCCCAATTTCCGCATCAATGCCCATCAGCAGCCCTATCTCGAGGGCTTGCTGTCTGTAGCCGCGGGGCGCCGGCGGGGTGAGCGGCTCCTGGTTCTTTTTCTGGGCAGCACGATCGGCAACTTTGAGCGCGAGGAGGCCGAGCGGTTCCTCCGGGAAGTGCGCCAGGCATTAACTCCGGGGGATGTTTTGCTCTTAGGCGCAGACCTCGAAAAGCCCGCTTCTCAGCTTCTGCCAGCTTATGACGACGCGCTGGGCGTTACGGCGGCGTTCAATCTCAACGTGCTGGCCCGCCTGAATCGCGAGTTGGACGCGAATTTCGATCTCTCTGCATTCCGCCACTTGGCCCGCTATAACACTGAAGAGCGGCGCATAGAGATGCACCTGGCATCGGCGCGCGCGCAAGCGGTCGAGATTCAGCGGGCCGGGTGCAGCGTTTCGTTTGATCAAGGCGAGACGATCTGGACGGAAAGCTCGCATAAATATCGCCCCGAGGAAGTTCTGGAGGTGGGCCGGCGCAGCAGATTCGGGCTGCTGAAACAGTGGATCGATCGGGAATGGGCCTTCGCGGAAACGTTGTTTATCGCGGAGTGACCACTTTATTCGCGAAGCGAGTTGGGCACAGTCTTACGAGCGGCTTCCACGGCCAAACTGATTTCGCCGGTCCAGGGCTTTTCGGCGAGCAGCTCCAACGGCCAAACAGCCAAGACTTGCGATCCTTGGTAGACGCGCTCAAAACCCTCTTCGGATTCAGAAATCGTCTCGATGGGAGTGATCCAGAACTCCTGCGCACAAGGCGCTTCGATGGTTGCGGCGATATTCTGCCACTCGTCGACAACCCTTAGCTGCGAACCAATCTCCGAAGCCCGCAGTCCCGCGGACCAAGCCAGTGGATGTCGTCCCGAGGGGATTTCAAAGTAACGGTCTTGCTCCCGTGGTGCCAGAAAATTCAGAATGATTTCCACTCCGACCAGCGCCGGACGCGCCTGCGCGTTGGCGCAGGCAAGCCGTGTGGTGCAATGAAGACGAAAGCGCGTGCTTCCAAGCGCGAATGCGAACCGCTTCGTGCAGCGAAGCAGTTCGATAGGTCCTGTGGCGCTCGCGCAATCCGGACAGGGGATTTCGCACTCCATGCTGAGAGAGTCGGGGCCGGTCTCCAAGACGCCGTAGCTGCCGGAGGCCAGGGCGGCATTTTCCTCCAGTTTCAATTCCTGGTAATCGTTGAAGGTCTTCCCTGCCGGAAAGAGCAGAAGGCGGAAGGCATTTCTGGGCCAGCGATCGTAACGCAGAAAGCGCTCCAAGCCGTCTTCCTTACTCCGTACCTGATCGTGAATCGAGACCACCTGGCCGCCGCCAGGCGAAGACGAGGCGCTGCGAAGCCGGCTATGATACGCCTCAGGGCGGCGCTGCATGGAGTTGATGAGCGTGACCGAACTCGGCCGGAAGTCGAGGGCTGCCAGGGTGCCTCCATCGGCAGGCCGCACCAGCGCCGTCAGGCTTTTGGAACTGACGTAAAGCTCTTCTGATCCATCGCCATCGAAATCAGTCTGCTCGATCTGCAGCCCATCGGCGCGTCCGCGGGTAAGCTCGTCGAGCAAGGTTTCCGCACGGACGAGTTCCCGCCAGAGTTCCGCGCGCAAATGAGGCGCATAGATGCCGCCAAATACGCCGTGCCAGTAGGCGTCATTGCATTGGGCGCGCAGAAGATGCTTTTCTGCAAGAGCGTGCTTGGCGCTTCTCTCCGGGCCCATTCGTTTGGAATCAAAGCTGTGTTGCTTGGCCGAAACGTGCAACATCTTTTTGTGCAGCAGATTCGATTCAGCATATTTGGTGAAGAACGCCCGCCAGGGTCCGCCTCGCAAGAAACGCAGCGCGTCGGGGCGGTTGGCGAACTCCTGGCTGATCTGGTGAAAAGCGGTCCGTGCCTTCGTGGGCAGGGTCCACTCCATCATCTCCGAGTAAGAGGCTGTGGGCAGGTCGGCGCGGCCCAAGGGGCGATGCTCGCGGATATACTCCCCTGGCGGCGTCGTGGCGAGCCAGTCGGAGGAGTCTTCCAAAGCGGCGAAAAAGCCGTCCAGCCAACCATCGCGGTAGTTAAGGTCGTAGGTGCCAGGCCAAGCGCCGAACTTCTCGCAATCGTCTCCCATGGCGGCCATGCCGCCGGGATGGCGCTGTGCGCTTTCACGAAGGAATGCGATGCCCTCTTCGCGTGGACGAAACGGCAGCAGATAGCGGAGAACCTTCAAACCTGGAAAAACCCGCACCGTCTGGCCGCGATCTTCGGCCACGTAATCTCCGTGGAGTTGGTCGAGTTCAAAACCGGCGGCGACAAAGTGCACGTCATCCACGAGGGTGTATTGAACCCCCGCCGAAGCCAGCGCGGAAGGCGCCTGGGGTTCCCAGACGCGCTCGGCGAGCCACGCGCCATCGGGTTCGCGGCCAAATTTTTCCAGCAAGTATTCGCGCATTAATTGAATTTGCCGGAACTGGTCCTCGGGCGGAATGGAAACGAGGATCGGCTCATAATAACCGCCGCCGACCAGCTCAACTTGCCCGCGAAAGGTCAATTCCCGGAGATGATCGAAGAACTCCGGATGGCACCGCTCGAACCATTCGAGTAACGGGCCTGTGTAGTGCAGGCCCAAGCGAACGCCGCGATGCCGGAGCAAACGCTCCACAAAGGGCAAATAGGCGCGTTGATAGGTCTGTTCGATGACGGCATCGAAGTTGCCGACCGGTTGGTGGGAATGAATCAGGAGAACCAGATTGAACTTGCTCAAGTTCAAACTCCGCAGCGACAAACGTTGTAATCATACTGCGAGCCACGGTGGATGCGCCTAAGCGTTACACCGGACGCGTGTCGCCGGAATTACTGCATTGATGTTATTTTGGCCGCCTCTGCTAAGATGCCACGGAAGTCGAGATAGTTCTTAGTGAAAATTTGGCTCGATTGCGCTCTGTTTTATGAATACAGCGTTACAGGAATCATTGCGCCAGGGCATCGATGAATTCAATAGCGAGCGCTTCTTCGAAGCCCACGAAGCCTGGGAACACGTGTGGTTGACCTCCGCCGGAACCGAGAAAAGATTTCTCCAGGGAATCATTCAGATCGCGGCGGCCTTTCACCACTATCAGCGCGGCAATTGGAATGGCGCATGTTCGTTGTTAGAAGCCGGGTTAGGGCGGCTGCGCGACGCGCCGGCCGACTATGCGGGAATGACTTTGGAGGCTCTTTGCCGCGCGGCACGCGAATGGGCCCAGGCTTTAGAACAGGGTCGAGATCCGGGCAGAGTGAGTCTGCCCAAGATTGGTGCGGCGCCAACGGCCGCTAACGATGTTCGCGTGCCGGAACATTAGAAGATTTTGGGCAAGAACCTGGGTTTGCCGGACATGGCCGCCCGGTATGCAGACACCGAGTCAAGTATTGGTTCTTCAACACGCAAGCGATTCCACAGCACAAAAATGTTGCCTGCCGCCGCGATGATAGCGGTGATCCACGCGGTGTGCACCAGCGGTAGCGCAATCATCTCCACGAAGACGCCGAGATAGTTCGGATGGCGGATCCACTTAAACGGGCCCTTAGTGACGACTCCCAGAGCAGCTGAATCGACGACCTCGGTATTCCAATGCGTTCCCAGGGTGCGAATCACCCACCAGCGCAGCAGAGTGGCCAGTAGGAAAGCGAACAGGGCTGCCGACGCCAACGGCACGATGAAGGGTCGGCGCAGAAGAATAACTTCAAGTGCCGCGCCGGCTAGAACAGCGGCGTGCAGTGCGATCATCCAGCGATAGTTTGGCTCGGCGCGCTTGCGGGCTCCCAGCCGGGCCAGTTCGCGCTGATGACGCCCCGAAAGGCGCAATTCCAGGAGCCGTTCGAAGCCGACGCAGGCGAGCAACACCACAAACGCCGTTGTGGTCACGTCCATTGCAGAAGAAGCATCTCCGCGCTGAATCCAGGACCGAAAGCGGCGAGAAAGCCCCGGTCACCGGGCTTGACTTCCCCGCGTGTCATCCATTCATGCAGTACAAAGAGCACGGAAGCGCTCGAAAGATTTCCATATTCGCGCAGCACATCCCAGGAAGGCTGTACCTGGCAAGCGCAAAGTCCGAGCTCTTCCTGCATATAACCGAGCAACTTCTGGCCTCCCGGGTGAAGCACAAACGCCTTGATTTGCTTTTGAGTGAGCTCGTTTCGGGAAAGAAATCCTTCGAGTAAACCGCCGATATTTTCGCGGATGAGGTCCGGCACCTCCCTCGAGAGCACGATGTGAAAGCCGGTGTCCTTCAGGTCGAACCCCATGGCGTCGATCGACGCGGGAAAGAGGTAACTCTGGCTGTCCAGGATTGCCGGCCCTTTTTCGGCGCCCTCCGTGATTACCGCGGCGGCCACTCCATCGCCGAACAGCGCCGCGGAGATCAAGTTTGCCTGCGATACGTCACCGCGTTGAAATGTCAGCGTGGGGAGTTCCACCGCAATCAAAAGCACGGTGGCATTTGGGTGAACCTGGAGATACTCCCAGGCGCGCGTCAAGCCCACTGCCCCCGCAGCACAGCCAAGTTCGGTGATCGGGAGGCGGCGCACATCGGGACGAAAGCCCATCTCTCCGATCAGGTACGCTTCCACCGACGGGATCATGAAACCCGTGCAGGAGACGCTGACGATCATATCCACTTCGGAGGGGTCGCGATTGGCGCGGGCCAGCGCCTCCGCAGCTACTTGCCGCGACAAAGCGATGGCATGTTCCCGGTATTCGGAATTCTTCAGGGTCAGCGAACGCGGTTCAATCAGATAATCGACGGGAAACAAGGAATAGCGCTTGTCGATTCGCGAGTTGTCGAGAACCTCGTACATGGCCTCCAGGCGCCGGCCGGAGAGCGAAAAAGTTCGAGCGTAATATTCCTTCACCAATTCGCGCGAGAGCACGTTTGGAGGGACAGCCGTCGCCGTTGAGGTGATGGTGATCATCTGAAGAGCTCCCGAACTGCTCTCGAGGGTTGGGCCTGGGAATGCGCCGCCGCGCCCTGCCGTCGTGAACGCTGGGAGTACTCACGCGGAAGGTTAGATGCCCGCTGATCGGGAAAGATGTCCCCTATCGTGCCGCGAGAAACGAAAACGGCGGAGCTTTAAGGCCCCGCCGTTTTTCTACAAGTGCGGACAAGTAAAAAGAACTATGCTTTTTTCGCGTACCAATCGGCATTGATCGCCGTGAAGTTCCCCCACTTCTCCGGGAGATCGTCCAGCGCGAAAATAGCGGTCACCGGGCAGACCGGGACGCAGGCTCCGCAGTCAATGCATTCGACGGGATTTATATATAGCTGCGTCTCACTTTCGTAGGTCGGCTCGTCCTTGCGGGGATGGATGCAATCGACGGGACATACATCCACGCATGCGGTATCTTTCGTTCCGATGCAGGGCTCAGCAATCACGTAGGCCATCGTGCTCTCCTTGAGCGGTTTCGGCGCTCCCGGCTGCCACAGAGGGATGCGGGGCGCAAAATGAAGCCCTAAGATATAACACCAAACGATTCGACGTACAAGGCGCTCCAAGATGGGTGGGCGGACAATTTGATTTTGACTCTTCGGGATGACGTGCAGAGGAGAAGAAGAAAAGCAGATCCCTCACGCCGTCCCGCAAACCGGGCCGGGTTCGGGATGAGAGCGCCGTCCATATCAGGATCAGAAAAAATTCAAACTGAGATGCGCAGAGTCAGCTGTCTTGGAGTTCGGCCGCGGTCACAACCGACCATCCTGTTTGCTATCGCAGCGTGAGGGTGATATCTATAACTGAACGAGGTGGTGCTCATGCGCTGGCACGTAGCCGCGCGGACAAAGTGTAGGTCCGGTCTGGGACAAAGCGGCAAGGTCAGCCTGACCACAGTTGTCATCCTGGCGGGTTTGGGCGTCGTTTGCGCCGTTGTTTCCGTCGAGTTGCTTTCCCGAAGCAGGACGCCGTCAGAAGCAGAAATCGCTCAGATGAATTCGGCGCAGTTGACGAAATACGTCTTCAGTCATAAAGGTTGCGACACTTGCCACACTTTGAGCGCGAACTACCAGCTCGGCCTCACCGATCGGGGCAAACAGGTCTCCGGGAATTTTGAAGGATGCGCCGGGCTACTGACTGCGATGAACGTGGTCGGCGAATTGGCTTCGTCGGAGCGATCGCCCGATGAAGCACAGGTGGCGGAGCGATTTCAGGAGTTCGGCTGCTCGACTTGCCACCAGATTACACCCGGGAAAATGGCCCTCACCGACTACGGCACGAAAATGAAATCCTTGCACGCGCCTTCATGCACTACAGATACCTGTTGTGCCGTTCCCCGAAAGTAAGCGTTCTCCCAAGTCAAGAGGCGGTCGCCCTGCTGTTACCGTTCCGATCTCGCGGTGACGCTGCCGGAATCTGACTGCGACCGAGAACGTTCCGGAAAGAGGTTGGGAGCCAGGAAGCTGAACAAGCCATTGCGCACGCTATCGGTGGCGAAAACCTCGCCGTCTTTCGGATCGATGGCCACGCCGCCGGGATGGACCAGAAACGTTTCTTGCCCCTTGATGAGCGCCCGCGGCGGCACGTCTCCGTCGTCATTGATGTCCCATACGCCGATAAAACCTAGAGCGCCGCTATTCCAGGGCAAGGGCAGCTGGACGTCGTGAGGTAAGTCGGTGCGCGGCTTCTCCAACGTGTATGGAGGATCGCTCTCGTTATTAATCGCGGCAACGAAGATCTTCCCCTGTGCGGGATCGACGGCCAATTGCCACGGCCGCACGAATCCCGTCTTCGGTCCGGAGATAACGGCACGCGGAGCCACGTCGCCATTATCGGTTCTCCCGAAGATGAACAGGCCGGTCTTCTTGCCGGGAACGTTGGCAACGCTGGCGGCAATCACGCGATCGTGTACGGGGTCGACTGCGATGCCGACGATAAACAGAATACCGGTGCGCGGACCCTCGATCACGCGCTTGGGAGCCACGTTGCCGTTCGCCATGCGATCAAAGACCACGATGCTCCTGCCACTCGAATCACCCACAAAGATTTCGCCGTTCTTCTCATCCACAGCCACGGTATGAGGACGAATCATCCTCGTCTTGGTTCCCTGGATCACCCGGATAGGAGCTTCGGACCCGTCGGCGCCGCCGCGGAACACGAGTACGGCATCCGCGAGCGCGACCGGGACGACCACCTCATCGTGCGTGGCGTCGTAAGCGATTCCGTGCATGGTCCGGCTTAAGAGAGTGGACTGTCCCGCGATAATCCTGACTGGATTCGAATTTCCGTTTGCCGACCTGGCAAACACCGCGATGCGCGGTTGGCTGACTCAATTGGGTACCAAGAGCTGGTCGCGCTTGGAATCGTAGGCGACCGCATAGGGATTGCCGAACCCGCCCGTGGGCGTGCCGGCGGGAGCATTGCGGATGATCCGCTTGGGCGCGACGTCACCTGCAGCATCGCGCGCGAAAACGAGCGCTGTGTGATCACCGTAATTTGCCACCCACAATTCATTGCGCTCCGCGTCTATGGCCACGCCCATGGGATTGGAGATACCAGTTTTTGGTCCGCGAATGGTACGGACTGGTGCGACGTTGCCCTGGGCCGTGCGGCGGAAGATAAGAATCGAGTTGTCGCCGTTATTGGCCACTGCGATTTCGTTGTGCGTAGCGTCTAGATCGATTCCCATCGGCCAGTTCAGCTTGGTGTTGGAACCCTCTACCGTACGGACGGGCTTGGCATTTCCGCTCGCCGCTTCATCGAAGACATCAATCGAAGGCGGCACAAACTTGCCTCCGAAGAGGTCTTTCGCGGCAGTCGGAACCGACGTCTGCGCATCGTAGGCCGAATAGGGCACGATCTCCGTGGAATTTCCGTGGTTTGCGACAACAATTTCGTGGTGGTCAGCGTCCCAGCGAATGCCGTGCGGGTCCGCCATATTGGTTTGGGTACCCTTGATGATTCGGAGCGGGGCGTCCATGCCGTTGGCATCGCGGCGGTATATGGCGATCATGCTGAGCTGCTGTACGGAGATGGCGAATTCACCGCGCGAACGGTTCAGCGAAAGCCCCCAACTCTGATGCGGCACGTATAACTGGCGCTTGGGTTTCAGATCGCCATTGGAGTCGTAATCGAAAACCACCACGCGGTCTTCCACGTCGTTATTCGCCGCATAAATCTCGCGGCGTTCCGGATCGACTTCAACGCCGGAGATAAATCCGACCTCGGTCTGGGGGCCGATGATCTGCCACAGCGGGCGCGTGACATTCGGTGAGTTGCCGCCAGCCGAAGCGTCGTACGCGAGGAGGCTCTTGCGATTTTCGTCACTCAGGAGAACGCGACGGTTGCGCGCGTCCAGAGCGATGCCGTTGAACGTCGGGTAAGGATCGGTCACGTAGCGCACGGGAGGGAGTTGCGCTTCCTGCGGTATGGCGCCGGACTCTTCCTGCGGGTCCGCCAGGACGTCTGGGTCGCTCTCGCCTAAGATGCACATATCTCCGGCGGCGATTTGCCCAAGCGATGCCTGGGGATAGGTGAGCACGACCGGTGTTTTCCGGCTGGAGAGCGCAAAAATTGCAATGGTTGCGGCTGCCGCAATCAGGATCGCCCGCGCCAATAAACGCATGGTTACCTCGAAGTGAGCTTCTTCGGAATTTCGTCGTGCGGATATTCAGAACCCGCTGCAGTCACTATAGTGATGAACCTACCGGCTTACAAGCTCCTGGGCGCCCCATCGTTGCCTGAGAGAGGCCTTTCGTCTTACCATAACCAAATTGGACGGCAATGGCATGTTCCCGCTATCGGAAGTGAACCCGGAGCACATCGTCCCCGTTAAGGATTTCTCCGCGGATACTTTGCGCAGCGTCATCGCTCACCTGAAGGTATCCACGTCGTTCGAACATCTGGTCTACCGAGAGGCCGAGTTGGACGCCATCTGGACGATCACGGGGTTTTTCCTGGCAAATGAGCCTGCTTCGGTTCGGCGGGACGCTGTGAAACGGCTGCACTCGGGCGCTCACCAAGCGCACGATCTGGTGGCGGACCGCCGGCCCGGAGCTGCCGCCACGGTTCTGGAAGCTTTCGTCTAGCTGGAGTTCGCTGGAACTAGAGGCATGCTCTCACACGAAGAAAATGAGTTGCTAACCCACACCGCCCAAGGCACCCCCGGGGGCGAATATTTCCGCCGCTTTTGGCTGCCGGTATTGCAACCGTCGGAGGTACCCACGGCGGATTGTCCCCCCGTCCGCGTCAAGGTGCTCGGCGAAGACCTGCTCGCCTTCCGCGACTCAAAAGGCCAGGTCGGATTGATTGACGAATTTTGCCCTCACCGCCGCGCCAGCCTGTTTTGGGGACGCAACGAGGAGTGCGGCCTCCGCTGCGTCTACCATGGATGGAAATTCGACGTAACCGGCTCCTGCGTCGACATGCCCAACGAGCCTGAGGAATATGGATTTGAGAACAAGGTGCGCGTCACGGCATACCCCACGCGCGAGTACGGCGGATTGATCTGGGCTTATCTGGGTCCCCCGGAGCACCAGCCCGATCTGCCCAAGCTCGAGTGGGCGCGCGTTCCGGATAGCCACCGGTACGTTTCCAAGCGCCTGCAGGAGACGAACTACCTGCAGGCCATCGAAGGCGGCATCGACTCCAGCCATTCCAATTTTCTTCATGCCAGCCTGGACGCATTCCGGGTGACCGAGTCCTACAAAGAGAGAGTCAAGAACAGCAGCAACCTTCGCGCGAAATATCACCTGTTGGACAAGGCACCGCGCTTTACGGTCAAAAAGACCGATTACGGTCTGGTGATCGGCGTCCGCCGCAACGCCGAGGAAGATCGATATTATTGGAGGCTGACTCAGTTCCTTCTTCCCAGCTACACCATGATTCCGTATGAGAAGGGCCTCGCCATCCACGGGCATTGCTGGGTGCCCCGAGACGATGAAACCTGCTGGGTCTGGACTGCGAGCTGGCGGCCCGACGGGCCGCTTTCCGAAGAGGAGTGGGACTCCATCCGTAACGAGACGTTTGTGCACGCGAAGGTAGACCCTGCCACCTTCCGGCCCCTTCGCAACAAGTCCAATCAATATCTCTTGGACCGCGAAAAGCAGCGAACCATGAACATGACCGGGATTCACGGCTTTGCCGCCCAGGACCAGGCGATCCAGGAGAGCATGGGGCCGGTTGTCGACCGCACCCGGGAACGCCTGGGCACCAGCGACACGGCCATTATTGCCACCCGCCGGCTCCTGCTCCAGGAGATCCGCGAACTCTCGGAAGGCCGCCAACCCTACGCCGCGCACCACGGCGATGTTTACTGGATCCGCTCCGCGTCGCTGCTCTTGAACAGAAACGTGGAGTTCGACGAGGGCGCGCGCGAGTTGATGAAGGCCGAGGTTTAGGTGGACTCCAAGGCGCCGGGCACCAAATCGGCCCTTCGCGAAGAACTGGTGCAGGCGTGCCAAGTGCTCTACGCCGTCAAAGCGGCGGGAGACGGCCTCGGCGGCCATTTGAGCGCGCGCTTGGACGAGCAGCGCATTCTGATAAAACCCCGCCCCGTAAGCTGGCGAACGCTAAACGCTGAAGACCTGATCGTTATCGACTTCCAGGGCAAACGGGTGGACGGGCCTGCCGACGGGCGGAGCGCCATTCGCGAATGGCCGATTCACTCGCAGATTTACACGGCTCGGCCTGACGTGCGCTGCGTCTTGCATGCCCATCCGCGCGCTTCCACGTTGATGGCTGCGTTGGGCATTTCCGTGGAACCGCTGGATCAGGATTGCGCATCCTTCGCGGGCCGGCTGCCTGTGCTGGACAATAACGCCGTGAGCATCTCCACGTCGGCTTTGGGCGATGACGTTGCGCGGGCGCTGGGCACGATGGGCGCCCTGCTGCTCAAGAATCATGGCTGCGTCGTGGCGGGACCGGAAATAGCCTACGTTTGCGTTACGGCGCAGAGGCTGGAAAAGGTCGCCGAAACGATGTTGGCCGCCGCCTCCATTTCGAGGTTGCCCGTAATGCCGCCACAGACCCAAGCCGCCGTTCTCCAGGCGCGCGAAGCCGTCGAACCCGCCGCGCAGGGTGGGTCGTATCGCGAACGATGGCGGATGATGCGGGAATACTTCCTCTAAATTGAGCCGCGCGCAAAACAGATTCGGTGTGACTCACGCGCGGAAGAATGAAATAATCCCTTCAGCCGCGACTAGGGATCGCCATCGGGAGACCGGTCATGCCAGACAAGCGAAAAGCCGTCCTTCTGGGCATCGGCGCCGCCGTGCTTGCGAGCGGCGTCAATTTAATCTTCCGCGCCAGCCCTCGTGTCTTGTCCTTTTTTGCCCATACGACTGTCGCTGCTGCGAGGACGGCGGATGAAGATGGCGATAGCTGTTCGGACTCCGCTGATTTGGCTATGGCCATGACGGCTTGGAAGCAGGTCCAGCAACGAAAAGCCGATCCGGCTTCTGCCGCTTCGCCCGATACGGCGCCAGTGGGAGGAGATATCGCTCCGGCGCGTACCGTCGCCGACGCCTATCCGAGCTTTCACAGCGTAGCGGTAGACCCTGCGGCGGGCGAGGTGATGATCAGTGATTCCAACCGGGGAGCCATCTTCTCCTACGACCGCACCGTCGGCGGCAACTCCAGTCAGATGGTCCCGCCGAAGCGGGAGATCCGCGGGCCGAGGACGGGCATGATGTTCGTCGCCGGTATTTCCGTAGATCCCGCGCAGCGCGAGATCTTCGCCGTAAACAACGACATCGGCGACCGCATGGAAGTCTTCTCCTATGACATGGAAGGAAACGTCAAACCCAAGCGCGTCCTCTCCGTACCACATGGCGTTTGGGGCGTTTCGTTCGATTCCATGCGGCAAGAAGTGGGGATTTCCGTCGAACACCCGAACACGGTTGTCGTCTACCGCCGGGACGCTTCCGGGAACGAGGCGCCTCTGCGCGTGCTCCACGGCCGGGAGACAGAACTGGCCGATCCGCATGGAATCGTCACAGACGCCGCTCACAACGAAATGCTGGTCGCTAATCACGGAAATTGGGCACCGCTGACGCGTGAGGAGGAAGAGGCGTTGGGCGGCTCCGTCGGCGGTCACTTCGCGCTGCCCTCCATCAACACCTACGGCCTGGAGGCTAAAGGGGACGAGAAACCCATTCGCAAGATTCAAGGCACGCAGACGCAACTGAATTGGCCCATGGGGATGAGCCTGGATGTGCAGCACGACGAGATCGCCGTCGCCAACTACGGAACGAATTCGGTCTTGATTTTCCGGCGCGACGCTGGCGGCAATGTTGCGCCCGCGCGCGCAATCAAGGGGAATCGGACCGGAATCCTCGGGCCCATGGGAGTGGCCATCGACGTCAAGAACGACGAACTATGGGTCACGAACTATTCCGAACACACCGCGGTGGTGTTTCCACGAACGGCGAGCGGCAATGTGGCTCCCAAGCGCGTGTTGCGCAATGCGCCGGCGGAAACGCCCGCGGTCGGATTCGGCAACCCGGGCGCGATTGCTTATGACTCGAAGCGGGACCAGATTCTTGTTCCCAATTGAGTGAGCGTTCCTAGAATCATGGCGTTTGCCAGGCTGGCAAACGGAAATCAGGCGCCGGTAAGAGTTATCGAGGGGCAGGGTTCCAAGCTTAGCCGCACCATGCACGGTATCGCTTACGATCCGGTGCACGATGAAATTATCGTTCCCGTGCATCTGGCGGGCGCGGTTTTGTTTTTCAAGGCCGATGCCAATGGAGAAGAGGCTCCCGTACGCATTATCCAGGGTCCGCACACGCACATGTTGCGGCCCGAGACGGTGAATGTGGACTTGCGGAATAATGAGATTGTGGTCGGCGAGGATGGAGGGAAGGACGTCCTGTTCTATCCCCGAGACGGAAACGGAGACATCCCGCCGCTGAGAACCATTCGGGGAGAAAAGACGGGACTGGATGAAGTGCGCGGCGTGTCCGTCGATCCGGTACGCAACCTGGTGGTGGTGGCCAGCCGCAGCGACGCCGGGGGCAAGACTGGAGTCTTTATCTTCAATCGCACGGATGACGGCGACGTGGCGCCGCGAGGGCTGATCGCCGGACCAAAATCCGGCATTATTCGCATCCGGCAACTCGAAGTCGATCCCGGGCAGGGCAAGATTTTCGTGGCGGTGAAGAATAACGCTGAATCCTATCGCTTCGAGAACGCCTCGCCTTCGCCCTGGAATCCCGATAAGCCGGGGTTTATCGGGGTTTGGGATATCACTGATAGTGGAGATGTGCCGCCGCGCGGGGTAATCAAGGGACCGGCGAGCGAAATGGTTTGGCCCGCGGGCGTGGCTTTTGATCCAGCAAGTCGTGAAGTGTATACGATCGATAGCGTGTCCAACGGCATGTACGCGTACTACATGCCGGAATTCTTTCCCAAGCATAAGCAGTGACATCAGGGCTGACTCGAAATTAACCCTGATACTGAGCGAGAGACCGTCGCTACCTCTATGAAGAAATCAGCGGCCGCATGGGTGCTGGGGTTGGCGTTGCTTGCGGCCGTCGTTGCGTTGCCTCAAACCACTCCGGAGAGCAAGTCCTCAAGACCTGCCCCTGAAGATATACCTCCCGCCAGAATGATCGCCGATCCCTATCCCGCCTTTAACGGCATCGCTGCGGATCCCGAACGCGGATGGGTGGCCATGAGCGACCCAAACCGCAAGAGCCTCCTTCTTTACGATCAAGCCCGAGGGGCGAGCAAAGACGGCGCTATCAGCGCTCCCCTGCGGCAGATTATCGGCCCGGATACGTTCCTCGGGATGATCGCGGGAGTTGTTCTCGATTCGCAGCGGCAAGAAATCTACACCGTGAACAACGATATCGAAGATACCGTCGTGGTTATGCCCTACGGCGGCTTTGGCGATGTGAAACCCTCGCGCGTGTTTTCGGTTCCGCATCAGTCTTGGGGTCTTGCACTCAGCAAAGCAGCCGACCAAATCGCCGTCACGGTGGAGGTCCAGAATACGATTGTCTTTTACCGCCGACAGGTGACGGGCGTGGAGGCTCCCTTGCGGCTCATCCGCGGAGAGGCCACCGGGTTGGCCGATCCGCACGGCATCTACTGGGACGAATCGCACAACGAGATCGGCGTGGCCAATCACGGAAATTTCCGAGGTCTGGTCAAGAACACAGGCGGCGGATGCGAGGAGACGTCCGTCGCGGAAGACGGAGCGGAGGTGGGCGAATCCCGCCCGCCCTCGGTTAGGATTTTCTCAGGCGGAGCCAAAGGCGATGTAACGCCGCTGCGCGTCATAGAGGGCTCGCGGACGGGCTTAGATTGGCCGATGGGTGTGGCTTATGATGCGGGGCACGACACGATCGCCGTCGCGAACAACGGGGACGACTCGGTTTTGATCTTTGGCCGCGCGAGTAAAGGCGATGTGGCGCCCGTCAGAGTCATTCGTGGCGACCGGACCGGACTGAATCGTCCCATAGGCGTCGCAGTTGACGCCCAGAAAGGCGAAATTTGGGTGTCCAATTGGGGCGATCATTCCGCGCTGGCATTTGACAGCGCGGGCCAGGGCAACATTACGCCGAAGGAGGTTATCCGGAGCGCTCCCGCCGGAACGCCCACGCCTGGGTTTGGCAATCCTATGGCGCTCGCCTACGACTCCAAACGCGAGGCACTCTTGGTTCCGAATTGAGTGACCCAGCCGCGCATCGCGGTGTTTGCCAGGCTGGCAAACGGCGAGGCAGCTCCCACCAGGGTCATCACCGGGCAAAATACCCATTTGGGGCGCACCATTCACGGGCTTGCCTACAATCCCATCCGCGACGAAATCGTGGTGCCCAACGCGCTGGCGGACGCGGTTCTGACTTTTCGAGCGGATGCCTCGGGTTCCCAGCGTCCGTTGCGCGTGATTCAAGGGCCTCATACGCGTCTGGTGACGCCGCATTCGGTCAGTTTGGATGTGAAGAACCGCGAGATACTCGTGGCCAGCCTCACAGGAAAACGCATCAACGTCTTTCGATGGGATGATGACGGCGATGCCACGCCGGTGCGTGTGATCACGGGACCGAAGACCAATCTCGGGCATCTCGTAGGGCTCGCCGTAGATCCGGATCGGAATCTGCTGGCGGTGGCGAATTCGCAGGACATCCTGATTTTCAATCGTACTGACAGCGGCGACGTGGCGCCGCGCGCCCGCATTATGGGACCGAAGACCGGCATGACGGATGAGCCGTGGCAAATGGAATTCTACAAAGGTAGGATCTTCCTGGCCGCGTCCAATCACTATCATCAGAATCTTTATGACGGAGTGGCATTGAAGCCGGAGTCCAAAGAAGTCCCCGATGATCCCTGGCTGAACCCGGTTCTGGGTTTCATGGGCGTCTGGAACATCACCGACAACGGTGACGTTGCGCCTTTGGCCATGATTCGCGGTCCCTTCAGCGGGTTGATCCACCCGGTGGGTTTGGCTCTGAACCCCACGGACGGGGAGATCTACGTGTCCGACAGCGTCAAGAACGGAGTCTTGAGTTTCCTCGTGCCACAACTCTTTGACCGGGACGACCAGGCCGGCAAACCCGCTGAGCGACGGCACCCGTAGTGAGCACCACCGAACAAACCGTCCATGCGGCTCCCATCGCCGTCCACTCCAGCCATAAATTTATTGGTTGGGCTTTCACCATCGCCGTGCCTTGTTTGTTGTGGTTTTTGCCCTTGCCACTGCAAATCAACGCCAAGCACGCCATCGCCATCTCCTCTTTCATGATCGTCGCATGGATCGCGGAGGTGCTTCCCCACGCCGTTACCGGCATGGCCGGCTGTTATCTCTTCTGGGTGCTGCATATCGTCGATTTTGGAACTGCCTTCAGCGGGTTTGCGGATCAAACGCCTTGGTTTCTGTTCGGCGCCGGGCTGATCGGCATGATGGCTTCCAAATCGGGATTGGCGCGCCGCCTCGCCTATTTGGTGATGCGGCGAGTGGGCGCGGGCTATTCGCGTCTCTTGCTTGGGCTGATCCTATCGTCTTTCCTGTTGACGCTGTTGGTGCCCTCGGGAATCGCCTGCGTGGTCATCATGGCCGCCGTGGCAGTGGGCTTGATGGACGTCTTCGGCTTGTCGCGCGGAAGCAACGTCGGCCGCGGAATTTTCGTCACCTTGACTTATACCGCCGGCTTATTCGACAAGATGGTCATCGCCGGCGCGACGTCGATTCTTGCGCGCGGGCTGATCCTGAAACTCACGGGCATCGAAGTTTATTGGAGCGAGTGGCTGTTCGCGTTTTTGCCCTGTGTTCTGGTGAGCATGTTCGTCATGTGGCGGCTCATTGGCTGGCTGTATCCTCCCGAAGAAGAGGCCCTCCAGGGAGGCGGGGAGTTTCTAAACCGCTCCCTGGAAGACATGGGACCTTGGACGCGCATCGAAAAACGTTCGCTCCTGTTGATGGGCGTTGCCATCGCGCTATGGGCCACCGATCTGATTCACCATATCTCGCCTGCCGTGATTGGAATTGGCATAGGCCTCCTGGCAGCGGTCCCCGAGTTAGGCATCCTCAACCTCGAAGACCTGAAAAAACTCAACTATCTGCCTGTATTTTTCACTGCTGCTGCCATCAGCATGGGCGAGGTGCTGGTCAAGACCGACGCCTTACGTTCGATGACCACGATCATGTTCGCCTGGATGCGGCCATTGATCACGAACCAATTCTCGCTGGCTTTCATCCCCTATTGGACTGCCTTCGTTTACCACATTTTTTTGGGCAACGAGATTTCCATGCTGGCCACTTCCATGCCGCCTCTGGTCAGTTTTGCGAAAGAGGGCGGCATCCATCTTCTGCCGCTCTTATTGGTTTGGTCGTTCGCGGCAGGCGGCAAGATTTTCGTCTATCAGTCGGGAGTGTTGTTGACCGGCTACTCGTATGGTTATTTCGAGGCCAAGGACCTGCTGCGGGTGGGGATTTGCCTCACAGTCGTGGAGTCGCTTGTCCTGCTGCTCTTGGTTCCCTTTTACTGGCCCCTGCTGGGAATTGGCTGAACTCGCAAAAGGATTGACGACCGCAACGCAGCCTGCCCCGTTGCTATGGCGCGCGCCGCGCCTCGCTGACCGGCAGCTTCGCCTCTAACCGGCTATATACCTTCCGTGCATTCAATTCATAGATCTTGCGTTTGTCCGAATCCTTAAGCCCTGGCGCGGCCTCGATGTAGCGCTTCGTATCGTCGAAATAGTGGCCGGTCTCGGGGTCGACCCCCTTTACCGCGCCCAGCATCTCCGAGGCGAACAGAATATTTTCGATGGGAATGACTTTCGTCAGCAGGTCGATTCCGGGTTGATGGTAGACGCAGGTATCGAAATAGACGTTGTTTAGCAGAAGCTCACGAAGCGCTGGACGCTTTAAATCCTGCGCAATGCCTCGGTAGCGGCCCCAGTGGTAGGGAACGGCGCCGCCCCCGTGAGGGATAACGAACTTCAAACCGTGAAGATCCTTGAAGATGTCAGAGGTTAGAAACTGCATGAAGGCCGTCGTGTCGCCGTTCAAATAGTGCGCCCCGGTGGCGTGAAAATTCGGATTGCAGGAGCCGCTGACGTGGATCATCGCGGGGACGTCGAGTTCGATCATTTTTTCGTAGAGCGGATACCAGTAGCGGTCCGTGAGCGGCGGATCGCTCCAGTGACCGCCGGAAGGATCTGGATTCAAGTTGCAGGCGATGAAGCCGAGTTCCTTCACGCAGCGTTCGAGTTCGCCGATGCAGTTGGCGGGCGGAACGCCGGGCGACTGCGGTAGTTGACACGCGCCCACAAAGCTATTGGGATAGAGCGCGCAGACCCTTTGTATCAAATCGTTGCACACTTGCGCCCATTGCAGGCTGGTGGCTGCATTTCCAATGTGGTGGCCCATGGCCACCGCGCGGGGCGAAAATATCGTGAGGTCGATGCCGCGCTCGCGCTGGATCTTCAGCTGCGCTTTCTCCACGCTTTCACGAATCTCGTCGTCGCTGATCTTCAGTGTTTCGGTGGGTGAGGGTACGTTGAGCGCGCTGATCTGCCGCTGCCGGTAGGCTTCGAGAGCCTTCGGAGCCGTCGTGTAATGACCGTGACAATCGATAATCATTCAGTGCCTCAGCATAGGCCAACAGATCCGCTGAAGGCGCATGCTACGAACCGAACGACAGGTTGTCAAATCACGTCCCGGTTTGGCAGCGATTTTCCGCCTTTGCGCCCCTCTGCTACCATACGGCGGCTATGAATAGGCGGCATACGTTTTGCGCCGAACTGCTTGCGCGATAGGGAGGAGTGATGGCTGAAATCCCTCGGTTGAATGGCGTCATCCGCGCCTTGGAGCAGGGGAAGAGCGCCTTCGCGGCGTTCACGCCCGCCGAGATAGATTCCGCGCTCGCCTTCAGCACCTCCGCTTATGACGCGCTGATTTTTGAGCTGGAGCACAATCCCTGGGACGCCAGAGCGCTGCGCGATTGCTTGCAGTACCTGCTGGATCGCCGGCAGATCGTCGAAGCTGCTTCCGTCGCGCCCGCCATAACTCCCTTCGTGCGCATTCCGCCGAACGGGAGCGAAAAGAATCAATGGCTGGCCAAGCAAGCGCTCGACTTGGGCGCCTACGGAATAGTTTGGCCGCACATCAGCACCGTCGAGCAAGCCTACAATGCCGTTGCCGCTTGCAGATATCCGCGATTGAAGACCGCTAAGCTGAGCGAGCCCGCGGGCATACGAGGCGATGCGCCCCTAGCCGCCGCGCGTTACTGGGGGCTCACGCAACAGGAATATTATCGCAAGGCGGACGTCTGGCCCTTGAATCCGCGGGGCGAAATTCTTGTCGTGCTGATGATCGAGGATACGCAGGGAATCGCGAATCTTCGCGAGATGCTAAAGAGCATCCCGGGCATCGGTCTCATCCTGATTGGCGAAGGCGATCTGAGTCAGGAACTTGGCTTCCCGCGCCAGTACGAGCATCCTTCGGTGGTCGAAGCGATGGCACAGATTGTGGCTACGTGCAAGGAGTGCGGCGTTCCGGTGGGCCATCCGCACGTCGACACAAATAACGTCGAGCGCATACTCAAGGAAGGATATCGATTCCTCATGGCCGCGCCGACTCGAAGCTACGCCGCCCTGGAAAAATGCCGGAAGCTCGCCGGCCGCGCGTAAGCTAATGCCTTTCGGGAGAACAGCGCTTTATTCCCAATCCAGCGTCTCCGGAGCGAAAAGCTCTTCCACGCTGAACTTTTGGGGGATCACCTGCTGATCTACCGTAAACTGGACCATCGTCTCCAGCGCCTTGCGGTTCATCCCTTGCGGATCGGAGATCCCGAATGGAAACGGATCGCCCACAACTTGCCGGAGTCCGAGGGCAGTTTCGTCCGCGGAAGAAAGGCTTTCCCCGGCATCGAGGTGAGCCATGTAGATCTTCTTGGCTGCCTGGAAGGCATCGAAGAGTTCCTTCGCCAATCCCGGATTGGCTTGCAGCACCGAATCCCTGACTACTAAGCCATGATTGATCGGGTAGATGCCGGTCCTCCGAAAGTAAGCAAACCCGGCATTGCGAGCATCCGGAATGAGCGGCTGCACATCCTTCTGGGCGTCCGGCGAGCTAAAGCGCACGTCCCCTACTGCGGCGGGAAGATTCCCGGAGGCGAGCAACTCCGCAAGCGGCTTGCCCCGATATGAAAGATCCACGTTCGGCGGAGCTTTGTATTCCGCCACGTGCTCCTCGTCCGTGGGAGCCCAGGTGATCTTGCGCAGGTCCACTCCATATTCGCTCTGAAGAATTCCCCGCGCCCACAGACCGGTCGTGACGGTGTAACCGCGGTTCACCCCCACCGTTCTCCCTTCGAGGTCTTTCGGTTTCTTAATTCCCGAGTTCACGTTGTAGAAGATCGCCCAGTGGTGGAAATTTCTGGTGACGAACACGGGGATTGCGGTGATGGGCTTGCCGTACGCCTTGGCGCAAAGGTACGTTGTAAAGGCCATCTCGCAAATGTCGAATTCCAGGCCTCTCACCATTCGCCGCATCGCCGCGACAATCGGTTCCACTTGCACGTATTCGAGCTCCCGTCCGCCTACGGCAACGCTGCCATCCTTGAGAGGTTTGGTGAGCCCGTAATTGCCCAGAGCTATTTTCAATGAAGGCATTGAGTGTTCCTGTGAGGACGCGCTGGTTAGAATAATCACCGTCGGCAAATGTGACAAGAATAGCGCCTTCGGAAAGCCGTCACGGATCCTATGAGTCTACTAGGTCTACGGAATTGCCCGCTTGCATATGGTCGTGTTAGCATCCGCGCATTCTAGGTAAGCATGCACGGCGCCTGGGTATCCCGCCTGTGCTTTCGCCCCGCGAGATCGGCCCTGGGCCCGAACAGGGGAAAGCCATGAAAACTTACACAACACCTTTTCTTCGCAACGTTGGCATTGCCGGCCACGGCGACACCGGAAAAACCCAGTTGGTGTCGTCGTTGCTTTACACGGCGGGGATGACGCCGCGACTGGGAAAAGTGACGGAAGGCAGTACGGTCACGGACTGGGATGAGGAGGAGATTGCCCGCAAAATTTCGATCCAAACAGGCATCGCCTTTGCGGAATGGGCGCGCACGGGCTCGCCGAACGCGGCTGAAAAGACAAAGATCAATTTTCTGGACACGCCGGGCTATAGCACCTTCGTGAATGAAACCAGGGCCTCGCTGATCGCCGCCGACGCAGTGCTGGTGCTGGTGGATGCCGTCGCCGGAGTGCAGGTGGTGACGGAAAAAGTGTGGGATTACTGCACCGAATACGGGCAGCCACGGGCCATCGTGATCAACTGGATGGACCGCGAACTGGCGAATTTCGAGCGTGCGCTAGCATCGGTGCAAGAAGTGTTTGGCCGCGGGGTTGTGCCCGTTCAGCTTCCCATCGGCGCCGAGAAGCAGTTTCGGGGCGTGGTGGATTTGGTGAGCATGAAAGCGCTGGTTTATACGCCGGATGGCGACGGGCGCGCCAAGGTGGAGGAGATTCCGGCGGAGATGGCCGAACCCGCGAAAGAGGCCCACGAGAAGCTGGTGGAGATGGTCGCGGAGGGCGACGACGAGCTCATGGAGGAGTTCTTCGAAAAAGGGACGCTGCCAGTGGAGGATCTCACCAAAGGCTTGCGGCTGGCGTTTCAAGAGCAGCGTCTGTTTCCCGTGATGGTCAGCTCGGCGCTGCACAATATGGGCAGCGATGCGCTGCTCAACTTTATCGTGGACGTCGTCCCCGATCCCACGGCGCGAGGGAAGGCCAGCGGATTCACCGAGGCGGGTGCGAAGGGCAATCCCGTGGAGCGAAAGATCGCCGACTCCGAGCCCCTTTCCATCTTCGTGTTCAAGACCCTTTCGGACCCTTTCGCCG
>Ga0335081_10002758_pt1 | contig 27696 bp, 21 predicted proteins | sample Lox_Sample_35_FD_206713 | JGI IMG/M metagenome (GOLD analysis project Ga0335081, IMG submission 206713) | Soil microbial communities from Loxahatchee National Wildlife Refuge, Florida, United States - Lox_Sample_3.5 | ecosystem: Environmental > Terrestrial > Soil > Wetlands | place: USA...
TTCCCGCCGCAGCGCACCCGTATTTTACACGGCTCATCCGGCTTTTCTTTACACATCGGATTGTGTAGAATGGCCAACACGGAGCGAAGTATGGCGACCAACCTTGCCCTCGATGACCGCCTGATTGAAGAAGCCCGGAAGCTGGGCCGGCACCGCACCAAGAAAGAGACCGTGACCGCGGCGCTGGACGAGTATGTCCGGCGTCGAAAGCAGTTGGAAATACTCTCCCTCGCCGGAACCATCGACTACGATGAGGCCTACGATTACAAGCGGGAGCGGGGCCGTAAACGAAGATGAACGCGTTGGTCGACACTTCGGTATGGTCGCTGCTGCTCCGCCGCAAACCTAACCATCTCAACGCCGCGGAAGGGGCGGTTGTGGCCGAGCTGGCAGAGTTGATCCGCGAGGGCCGCGCCCGGATCATCGGCGTGGTGCGGCAGGAATTGCTTTCCGGAATCAAGACGCTCTCGCGGTATGAAAAGCTTCGAGCCGCCCTCCGCGCTTTCCCCGACGAGCCCATCGAGACATCCGATTACGAAGGCGCCGCCAGAGCGGCGAATGAATGCCGGTCAAGTGGAATTGCCGTCTCGCCCGTGGATATGCTGATTTGCGAGATCAGTCTCGCTCGCCATTGGACTATTTTTACCACCGACCCGGACTTTAACAATTATGCCAAGGTTCTCCCTATCAGGCTTCATGCGGCTCGCCGGTGAGCGCCGACGGGACTTCTGTTCGTTTTGGAATGATGGCGTCCAAATGTGGACACGTCCGCAACAGTTAAATCAGCTAACCGCTTAAAACTCAACACGTCACAATGGAACCCGGGGTGCTCGCTGAGGATGCTGGTTTCGTTCGGGAGGTGGTGCTATGCCCGCGCTCTTCCAGGATCTCCGTTACGCATTCCGCCAGCTGCGCCAGTCGCCTGGCTTCACCTTGGCCGCCGTTCTCACCCTCGCGCTCGGCATCGGGGCGAACACGGCGGTGTTCAGCGTGGTCAATACGGTCCTGCTGAAGCCGCTCCCTTACGCTGAGCCGGACCGGCTGATGGCGGTGGCATCGATGAACACCCGGGGCGCGCCCGTCCCGACCGATCTGTCCTACCCTGACTTCTTCGACTTCCGCTCCCAGAATCACGTCTTCGAGCACCTCGTAACTTCCGACGACGCAAATATGGTTCTAACCGGCGCAGGACAGCCGGTGCAATTGGACGGCGAACTGGTGACCTGGGACCTGTTCCCGGCGCTTGGCATCAAGCCCGAGCTGGGACGCGGTTTTGTGCAGGGCGAGGAAGCGGCGGGCAACCACGTGGTGGTGCTGAGCCACACCTTATGGCAACGCCAATTCGGCGGCGACCCTGGCATTGTGGGGCGGGCCATTACGCTGAATCGCAAACCCTACACCGTGGTGGGTGTGGCGCCGGCGGGCTTTGTCTTTCCGGTGAACGAGCCGAATATTCAGCTCTGGGCCACCATCGCGGCCGATGCTGAATCGGCCCCCGGGGACGAACCAATGACTGCGGAGCGCGGCGCGCACATGCTGACCGCGCTCGGCCGGCTCAAACCCGGCGTCAGCCTCGAGCAGGCGCGGGCCGATCTCGACGTTATCGCGGCGGCCCTGGCCAAGCAATATCCGGATACCAACACCAACCATCGCCGCGCATCGGTGCGGCCTGCGCTTCAGACACTGGTGGGCGATTCCCGGCAGCCGCTGTTGATCCTGCTCGGGGCCGTCGGTCTGGTGCTGCTGATCGCCTGCGCCAACATCGCGAACCTGCTTCTGGCGCGCACCGCCAACCGCGAGCAGGAAATGGCGGTGCGGTCAGCCCTCGGCGCGAGCCGCGGCCGCGTGGTGCGGCAGCTTCTTACCGAGAGCGTGCTGCTGTCGATTCTCGGCGGAGGGGCTGGCGTGGTGCTGGCGGAGTACGCCATGCGTTTCTTGCTGCCGCTGGGGGGACTCAGCATCCCGCGCCTCGCCCAAGCCGGGATCGACGGAAGCGTGCTGGGATTTTCACTGCTGCTGGCCTTCCTGACCAGCATGATTTTCGGAATGGCTCCGGCACTTCAGGCCTCGAAGATCGACCTCACAAGTGCTTTGAAAGAACGGAGCCGCGGCAGCACAAATCAGCACGACCGGATTCGCGCCGCGCTGGTGGTGACGCAGGTCACGCTCGGCCTCGTGCTGGTGACGGGCGCGGGCCTGCTGATGGCCAGCTTCCTGCACCTCGAACAGAGCGATCTGGGGCTGAAACCCGACCGCTTGCTGACCTACTCGTTCAGTCTGCCGGAGTCTCAATACACGACTGCCCAGCAGGAGGCGTTCTACGACCGATGGCTCGACCGCATGCGCGCGCTGCCCGGCGTGCAATCGGCGGCAGGCATCTGGCCCGTGCCGCTCGGCGGTGACAATGCGACCGTCTCGTTCAATATCGAGGAGCGTCCGGCGGGACCTTCAAACCGGCCCGCCGCGCGCATGGCGTTTGCCACGCCAGGTTATTTTTCCACCGCCGGCATTCCCCTCCTCAAGGGCCGATTCTTCACCGACCATGACGATGAGAAAGCCCCGCCGGTCCTTATCGTGAACAAGGCATTCGCCGACAAGTATTTTCCGGGCGAAGACGTCGTCGGCAAGCGCATCACGCCCGGCGCCACCGGCCCGGGGCAGAAGCATGACTCGCTGCACGAGATCGTCGGCGTGGTGGGCAGCGCCAAGCTTTTTGCGATGGACACCGAGCCCCAACCCATCTACTACTTCCCTTACCGGCAGCTTGCCTGGATGCCGCCGGTGGTGATGCTGCGCACGGCCGTCCCGCCGCGGACGCTCGAATCCGCGATCCGGGAGCAAATGGCGGGGCTCGACCCGCTGGTGCCCGTGTTTCAAGTGCGGACCATGGACGAACTGCTCTCCAGCCAGATCGCCGAACCGCGTTTTCATACGCTGCTGCTCGGCTGCTTCGCCGGCATCGCGCTGCTGCTTACCATGGTGGGACTCTACGGCGTGATGGCGTACTCCGTGGCGCGGCGCACCCGGGAGATCGGCGTGAGGATCGCGCTCGGGGCCAGCCGCTCGGCGGTGCTTTCGATGGTGTTGAAGCGGGCGCTCCTGCTGGTGGCCGCGGGGCTGGTGCTGGGTGTCGCCGGATCGTTCGCCGGAGACCGGTTGCTGCGCACCATGTTGTTCGGCGTGTCGCCCACGAACCCGGCGGTGTTCGCCCTGGCCGGCTTGCTGGTAGCCCTCACCGGAGCGCTGGCAGCCTACCTGCCCGCCCGCCGCGCCGCAAGCGTGGACCCGATGGCGGCGCTGCGGCACGAATGATTGAAGATTGCCGATGGACGATTGAGCTCGTAACTTCGAACGGTCTGCCCATTCCGTCGTGCTTACGGAACGGTCCTCGTCGGGTCATAGGGGAATGAAGTGCGCTCAACTTCGGTGAGTAGGCATTGGAGGCTACCATGCGCACGCTGTTGCAGGACCTTCGCTACGGCTTCCGCCGTTTGCGCCAATCGCCCGGCTTCACGATCGTGTGTGTGATCACGCTGGCGCTCGGCATTGGGGCCAACACGGCCATTTTCACACTTGTGGATGCCGTGATGCTCAAAAGCCTGCCGGTGGCGAATCCCAACGAACTGCATCGGCTCGGCGACAACGAAAACTGCTGCGTGAACGGTGGATATCAGGACGACTGGGCCATCTACTCGTACGCGCAATACCAGCAGTTCCGCGACCACACCCCTGAGTTCAGCCAGATGGCGGCCTTCCAGGCCGGGCTGATGGACCTGAGCGCGCGGCGCAGCGGCGCCGCCGGCCCTGCGGAGCCGTTCGTGGGCGAATTTGTCTCCGGAAATTATTTTTCAACGTTCGGCCTCAGCGCCTTCGCGGGCCGCTTGATCATGCCCTCCGACGATAAGCCGGGCGCGGCGCCCGTGGCCGTGATCAGCTACCGGACGTGGCAGCAGCATTTCGGCCTCGATCCCTCGGTGGTCGGCGCGGCGTTCACCATCAATGCGAAGCCGTACAACGTGGCGGGCGTTGCACCTCCCGGCTTTTTTGGAGACCAGTTACGGCCCGATCCGCCCGATTTCTGGATTCCGCTCTCGACCGAGCCCGCCCTCAACGGACAAGGTTCAATCCTGAACCATCCCGACACAGACTGGCTCTACATCGTCGGGCGGCTGAAACCCGGCGCGCGTCCGGCGGCGGTCCAGTCTAAAGTCACGGTTCAACTGCAGCATTGGCTCAGCGTGCAGCCGGACCTGACGGCGCGCGACCGTGCCGAGCTCAGCAAGCAACATATTGTGGTAGTGTCCGCCGGGGGCGGTGTGGCCAACATGGAACAGGAGACGGCCGCGGGCCTTCGCCTGCTGATGACCATCTCCGGCCTCGTGTTGCTGATCGCCTGCGCCAACATCGCCAACCTCCTGCTGGCGCGCGGCGCCGCCACCCGCTCCGAGACTGCGATCCGCGTGGCCCTGGGCGCGCCTCGCGCCAGGCTCATCCGCCAGATCGTCACCGAGAGTGTTCTGCTGGCAGTCGTCGGGGGGCTGGCCGGGCTTGGGGTGGCGTTCATCGGCACCCGCACGATTCTGCTGCTGGCCTTCCGGGGATCGCACTACGTTCCCATCAGTCCCACGCCGTCGCTCGCGGTACTCGGCTTCGCCTTCGTGCTCTCACTCGTTACGGGAGTTGTATTCGGCGCGGCGCCCGCCTGGATTACGTCGCATTCCGACCCCGCCGAGGCGCTGCGAGGCGCGGGCCGCTCCACGCGCGACCGCGCGTCCCTGGCGCGCCGCTCCCTGGTGATATTGCAAGTGGCGCTTTCCGCCGTTCTACTCATCGGAGCCGGCCTGCTCACCGAGAGCCTGCGCAACCTGGAGAACCAGCGCTTCGGCTTCGAAACCGAAGGACGTCTGGTGGCGCAGGTCGACCCCAGCCTCGCCGGATATACTCCGGACAAACTCTACGGCCTTTACCAGCAACTCGAGCAACGCCTGCCGCAGATGCCGGGCGTTGTCAGCGCCAGTTACTCGCTTTACAGCCCGATGCGCGGCGACAATTGGTCCTCGAGCATTCACCTTGAAGGCCGCGCCGAAGAGGAGCGGGGACAGAGCCCTTCCTGGGACCGCGTCGGGCCGCGTTATTTCGAAACCATCGGGACGCGCCTGCTGCGCGGCCGCGTGATCGGCGACCAGGACACGCCCACTTCACGCCGCGTGGCCGTGGTGAATCAGACGTTCGCCCGCAAATTCTTCCCCAAAGAAGATCCTATGGGCAAACACTTCGGCATCGGCGACGCCACCCACGCCGGGGACTTCGAGATTGTGGGTGTCGTGGAAGACGCCAAGTATCAAAGCGCGCGCGACCCTGCCTACGCGACGTTCTTTCTGCCTTTCCTCCAACCGGTGAAGGACAAGGACCCGTCCTACATCACGGGCATGCTCCGTTCCAATTACATGGGTGATATCGAGCTGCATGTGGCCGGCAAGCCGGAAGACCTCGAAGCTACGCTCCGGCGAACCCTCGCCGGCATTGACCCCAACCTGACCGTTCTCCGCCTGATGAGGATGACCGAGCAGCTCGCAGGCAATTTCAACCAGGACCGGCTGATCGCGCGCCTCACCGAGCTTTTCGGAGGGCTCGCCTTGATCCTCGCCTGCGTCGGACTCTACGGCGTCACCGCCTATTCGGTGGCGCGGCGGACGGGCGAAATCGGCATCGGCATGGCGCTGGGCGCGAACCGGGGCAACGTGCTGGCCCTGGTACTGCGCGGAGCGCTGCTGCAGCTTGGGGTGGGGCTGGCCGTCGGTATTCCGGTGGCGCTCGCCGGAGGCCGCTTGCTGGCCAGCCAGCTTTATGGCGTGAAGAGCCACGATCCGCTGATTCTGGGCCTGGCGGCCGCGGTTCTGGCGGCCTGCGCGCTGGTGGCCGGATTCGTCCCGGCGAGGCGCGCGGCCTCCATCGATCCCATGCGGGCGCTGCGCACGGAGTGAGAATCAGATTCTATCGGATCAGCCAACGATGGAGCTGGTCGAAGTTCGTGCCAGCGTCGCGGAGGATCTTGGCGAGGATGCCGCGTCCCAGGTCCTCACCGCGATGGTCAGGGACGGTTGCTGTACGGCCGTCTGGATGGCGAAAAAACTTGTGGCTTCCCTTCTGGCGAACTTGGAGGAAACCGAGGGATTCAGGAAAACGAATGGCCTGTCGAGCACGAACAGGGCGCATTCGGGTCACGCACTGACCTCGACCTGCTGCAGAGCCACAAACTTCACTCGCGGCGCCTTTTGTTCGGCCAGACAGAGCTCGATAATCTCGCGAATGCGAGGCGGCAGATCCTCCAGAGTTCGGGCCTGCGTGTAGCAACTTGGGAGAGACGGCACGCTCGCCACGTAATAGCCGTCTTCATCTTGTTCGATCACGACGGTGAATTGCCGAGTCTTGTGTTTGGGTGAGCCTTTACTCATGGCTTCAGTATAACATCGTGAATGCGCCGACCATTACCCTCCGTCGAGTAGCCCAGGAACAATCGTGAAGCCTCGAATCAACGGCATCGATCACGTCCAGATTGCCGCGCCGCCCGGCTGCGAGGCGGAGGCGCGGGAGTTCTACGGCAAGGTTCTCGGTCTCGAAGAGATTGAGAAGCCGGCGGCGCTGCGTGAGCGTGGCGGCTGCTGGTTCCGATGCGGCAGCCAGCAACTGCACGTTGGCGTCGAGAAGGATTTTCGACCAGCCCGGAAAGCGCATCCAGCCTTTGCCGTGGCTGTTCTCGATACACTCCGCGAGCGGTTTCGGTCACAACGCATCAAGGTGATCGAGGACGAAAGCCTGCCCGTCGTGCGCCGGTTCTACGCCGACGATCCCTGGGGAAACCGGCTGGAGTTCGTGGAGATCGCCGATTGTCGATTGCTGATTGTCGAATGAAAGTGCAGAGCGTCCGCAATCGTCAATCGGCAATTCAGATGTTCCGCTTCTTCACCTGTTCGGCCGCATACTCCGAGGTCCGCCAGGCGAGCGCCAGAATGGTGAGCGTGGGGTTCTTGTCGGCGTTGCTCACAAAGGGCGCCGCGTCCGTCACGAAAAGGTTCCTGCAATCCCAGGCCTGGCAGTAGGAGTTCAAAACGGACTTCTTCGGGTCGTCGCCCAAACGCGTGGTGCCGACCTCGTGAATGATCGCGCCGCCTTTGGAAATGCCCCAGTTCTGGTCCGCACCCTCGGTTCGGATCACTTCCCCGCCCGCCTGAAGGATAATCTCCCGGAAAGTCTCGCGGGCGTGCCGCGCCTGGTTGATCTCGTCGTCGCTGAATTTGAAGTGGAACTTGAGCGCCGGAATGCCCCACTCGTCCACCGTCTCGCTGTCGATTTCGCAGTAGCTGTCTTCGTTGGGAATCATCTCGCCCCGGCTGGAGAAGCCCACCATGGCGCCGTAGATCTTGCGGCAGCCGCGTTTGAGCTCCACACCGTAACCGCCGCCGAGCAACCGTTCGCTGCCTCCGAACATCCCGGCGCCCGGCATATGGCGGCCGCCGCCAAACTCAATGTGATAGCCGCGCGCAAAGGGCAGCTCATTGCGGAACTGCCTCTGATAATTCCACCACGGCATGTAGAGGTGCATGCCGCCCACACCGTCGCAATTGTGCGGTGGCAGGTCCATGAGAACGGGCAAAAAGCCCACCGTGCCGTCGGTGCCCACCGTGTCCATCAGGTAGCGGCCCACCAGGCCGCTCGAATTGGCCAAGCCGTTCGGGAAAAGCGGGCTCTTGGAGTTGAGCAGCAGCCGCGTCGTCTCGCAGCAGCTCGCCGCCAGCACCACCACCTTGCCGCGCACCTGCACTTCCTTGCCGGTCTTCTTGTCGATATACGATACGCCGGTGGCGAGGCCGTCCGGCCCCACCAGCACCTCGCGCGCCATGGCGTTGCAGAGAATCTCCAGGTTCCCCGTGGCCTGCGCCGGGGGGATGAGCACCGTGGGCGACGAGAAATTCGAGCCCGTGGCGCAACTGCGGCCGCACTGCCCGCAGTAATGGCAGGCCGGCCGGCCGTTCAGCGGTTTCGTGATGATCGAAAGGCGCGCAGGCACGCACGGGATGCCCAGCTTCCGGCAGGCCTGCTGAATCAGCAGCTCGTGGCAGCGGGGCTTGGGCGGCGGCATGAATTTCCCGTCGGGCGTGTTCTCGAGCCCCTCTTGCGAGCCAAACACGCCGATCAATTCCTCGGTCTTGTCGTAGTAGGGCGCGAGATCGTTGTAGGTGATAGGCCAGTCAAAACCCTTGCCGTCGCGGCTGTAGGGCTTGAAATCATACGGCCCCATGCGCAGCGAGATGCGGCCCCAGTGATTGGTCTTGCCGCCGAGCGCGCGCGTCCGGAACCACTGCCAGTCGCTGCCGGGCGCGTTGGTGTAAGGCTCGCCGCGCAGTTTCCAGCCGCCGTAGCCGGGGTCGAAGTAGCCCGCCGGCTTGTCGGGCGTGGCCGCGCCGCGGTGCGGGGCCTCGTAAGGCCACATCATCATCTTCGAGTCCTTGGCCGTGTCGAACCACGCCCCGGCCTCCAGCATCAGGCACTTCGCGCCCGCCTGGGTGAGCACGTAGGCGGCCATCCCTCCGCCCGCCCCCGAACCCACGATCACGGCGTCGTACGTCTTCGGACTCTTCACAATTTGTGGCATCGCGTCTCCCGCCTGCCGGCTGACGAACGCTCCGGCCCCGATGAGCCGTCCGGGCCGCCAATGAGTTTATCGAGATTCGGGCCTCACCGACAACCGGCAAGAGTTTCGGCTTGCGCAAAAGCGTGCACGGGTGAAGAATGAGGGATGTATTTCCTCCCGACCGGCCGGCTCGAAAGGACGACCACGCCAGAGGAATTGGAATCGAAACTAAAGGAGGAAACATGGCAACTGCTACTGCAATCATTGAGCCGCGCGTTAAAGTGAGCGCGACCAAGCTGCTGATCAACAACAAATGGGTGAACAGCGCATCCGGAAAAACTTTCCCCACCATCAACCCCGCCAGCGGCGAGGAAATCTGTCAGGTGGCCGAGGCCGACGCCGCTGACGTGGACCTGGCGGTCAGCGCGGCGCGCGCGGCCTTCAACGGCGGCCCGTGGCGCAAGATGTCGGCCTCCGAACGCGGCAACGTGATGAACCGCCTGGCCGACCTGATTGAGAAGAACGCAGACGAACTGGCGCGGCTCGAGGCCCTCGACAACGGTAAGCCCTATAAAGTAGCGAAGTCGGGTGACCTGCCTCTCACCATCGCGTGCTATCGCTACTACGCCGGCTGGGCCGACAAGATTCAGGGCAAGACCATCCCCGTCAGCGGCCCCTATTTTACCTACACCCGCCACGAGCCCGTGGGCGTGGTGGGGCAGATCATCCCCTGGAATTTCCCCCTGCTGATGCAGGCGTGGAAGCTCGGTCCCGCCCTCGCGGCCGGCAACACCGTGGTGCTGAAGCCCGCCGAACAGACCCCGCTCACCGCCCTGCGCGTGGGCGAATTGATCCTCGAAGCCGGGTTCCCCGAAGGGGTCGTCAACATCCTGCCCGGATATGGGCCCACCGCAGGCGGCGCCATCGCGCGGCACGCCGACGTGGACAAGGTCGCCTTCACCGGCTCCACCGAAGTGGGCCATCTCATCATGGAAGCGGCCGCCCGGAGCAACCTGAAGCGCGTTACGCTCGAACTCGGCGGCAAGAGCCCCAACGTGGTGTTCGCCGACGCCGACATGGACGAGGCCATCGAGGGCGCGCATTTCGCGCTCTTCTTCAATCAGGGCCAGTGCTGCTGCGCCGGCTCCCGCCTGTTCGTGGAAGAAAAGGCCTACGACGAGTTCGTGGAGAAGAGCGTGGCGCGCGCGCGCCAGCGCACCGTAGGCGATCCCTTCGACCCCAAAACCGAGCAGGGCCCGCAGGTGGACAAGGACCAGTTCGAAAAGGTCATGGGTTACATCGAAGCCGGCCAGAAAGAGGGCGCCAAGCTCGCGAGCGGCGGCCACCGCGTGGGCGACCGGGGCTTCTTCATCGAGCCCACCGTCTTCGCCGACGTGAAAGACAGTATGAAGATCGCCCGCGAGGAGATCTTCGGGCCCGTAATGAGCATCCTGAAATTCAAGGATATCGACGAGGTGGTGGAGCGGGCCAATCGCACCGACTACGGCCTGGCCGCCGCCGTCTGGACGCGCGACATCGGCAAAGCGCACTCCATTGCTAACAAGGTGCGCGCCGGCACGGTGTGGGTGAACTGCTACGACGTCTTCGACGCCGCCGCGCCCTTCGGCGGGTTCAAGCAGTCCGGCATCGGTCGCGAGCTCGGTGAGTACGGCCTCGCGCAGTACACCGAGGTGAAAACGGTCACCGTGAAACTTCCTAACTAGCGGTGAGGCCGCGCGTTGACTGCATCGTTTCAATCGGGGCCATTCCTTCTCACTCAAGGGATGGCCCCTCCTGTTTTTCACGGCAATGCGCCGCCGCAGCGCCCCAAAGCGTGATACCGTATCCGCGCTTCGATATGAGCGGCGCCTGGCCCCAGCCCGTTGACCCGTTGCACGCCCTGCCGCTTTCAGCGCTGGCCGCGGCAGTTCCCCTCGTCTTGTTGCTGGTCCTCATGGGTGTCCTGCGCCGGTCGGCCTACGTTTCGGCGGCCTGCGCGCTTGGGGCGGCGTTCGTGATGGCGGTCGCGGTGTGGGGCATGCCGCTGCGCCTGGCGGCGGCGAGCGCGCTCTTCGGCCTGGTCTACGCGCTGTGGCCCATCATGTGGATCGTGCTGGCCGCCCTCTGGCTCTACAACCTGGCGGTAGAGACGGGCAACTTCGAACTGCTGCGCCGCTGGATGGCGCAGCACGCCTCCGGCAACGCCGCCGTGCAGGCCATCCTGGTGGCGTTCTGTTTCGGGGCGCTGCTCGAAGGCACGGCAGGCTTCGGCGCGCCCGTGGCCATCGCCGCCTTTCTGCTGGTGGCGCTCGGATTCAGCGCCCGCCGCGCCGCCACGGTGGCGCTGATTGCCAACACCACGCCCGTCGCCTTCGGCGCGCTGGGGATTCCCATCGTGGCCCTGGCCGGAGTGACGGGTCTCGACCTCGGCAAGCTCTCCGCCATGGTGGGCCGCCAGCTCCCCTTCATTTCGTTCATTCTTCCCTCCTATCTGGTGTTGGTGGTGGCCGGCAGAAAGGGGCTGCGAGCCGTCTGGCCCGCGGCCTTGGTGGGCGGAGCCGCTTTCGCTCTGGTTCAGTTCGTGGTTTCGAACGTCTGGGGACCGTACGCGCCCGACATTCTGGCTTCCGTGGGCGCTATCGCGGCCCTCGCGCTTCTCCTGCGCTTCTGGAAACCGCCTCTCGACCGAGGATTGGAGACGTGCGGAGCGCAAATGCCCGCGCTCACGCGCTCCGAGAGCGTGCGCGCCTGGCTGCCCTGGGCGGCTCTTTCGGTAGTGATGGCGGCTTGGTCGTGGCTGAAGCTCTTCGACAGAGGTTCGGTGAAGCTTCCTGTGCCGTTGCTTCACGACGCCGTCTCCATCACCCTCTACCACAAGGCGTACGCGGCGATTTACGCCTTTCAGCCGCTGGCCGCCGGCACGGCCGCCTTGACGGCGACCATTCTCACCGCCGTACTGCTCAGAGCCTCCGGCCGCCTGTTGCTGAGGTCGGGAGTGAAAACCGCCAGGCAGCTTGCCTGGCCCGCGGTGACGGTGGGCCTGATCGTTTCCCTGGCCTATCTCTTCAACTATTCCGGCATGACCTACACCCTGGGCGCGGCCCTGGCCCGCCTCGGCGGACTGTTCCCCTTCGCGAGCGGCTTTCTCGGGTGGCTGGCCTGCTTCATGACGGGCAGCGACACCAGCAGCAACCTGCTGTTCGGCAACCTTCAGGTGGCTGCGGCTCACCAGATTCATGTGAGCCCGATTCTGCTGGCAGCCACCAATTCCTCGGGTGCCGTGACCGGCAAGATGATTTCGCCGCAGAATATCTGCATCGGTGTAACTACCGTGGGCCTGATCGGGCGCGAAGGCGAGGTGCTGCGCTCCACCTTCTGGCACAGTCTGGCGCTGGCGGCGCTGCTCAGCACCCTCGCCCTGGCGCAGGCCCACGCGCTCGGCTGGATGGTGCCGTGAGTTGACCACTCCAGGGACAATCCGTAATCGGCGACAGCGCATTAAGCCTTGACAGAAATCGCGGCCCATGTTAAATATTGGGTCATTACGTCGATCATACACAAACCCGCAGGGTGCCTCTGGTGGCGGGCTGCCTTCAAGATCCGCGCGAGCAGCGGTTCGGCGCGCCTCGTCAAATAGCGAGCCGAGGCCCAGGTGGGCAAAAATGCCACGAAATGGCGGAACGAAGCCACTATGTGCTTTAGAATCAGTAAAGGCGTCCGTGGGATGGTATCAGGCGGGGGCCCAGGCTGATGCCCAGGTTGTCGAGGTCAGGTGCGGGAGGGAGAAAGACAGCGAGCACCCCGGAGGTGGGACTTCGTCTGTGCGGAAAAACATGCCAAAAACGCGGAACGAAGCCACTATGTGCTTTAGAATCAGTGATGGCGTCCGAAATCTGTACACTTCCTCAAGTTGGCTGGACGCTGGCGGGGTCGCATGCCAAAAAAAGAGCCGAAATCGCGGAACGAAGCCACTATGTGCTTTAAAATCAGTGAGAGTGTCCTAAATCTGTACACTTCCTCAGGTTGGCGGGACGCTGGCGGGGCCGCACGCCGAAAAACGGGCGAAATCGCGGAACGAAGCCACTATGTGCTTTAGAATCAGTAAAGCCTTAAACCGGGGGTCAGGAATAAGCAGTCACAGGACTGGCCTTTTCGGACTCGTTCTGCTGGCGATGGCCACAGCAGTAGCGCCCATCCGAGCCCAGACTGCGCCGGAGCCCGAAGTTCAGGACGCGCTCGGGGCCGACATTCACTTTGTCACCCCCGAACCCGGCGAGATGCAGATGCTGGCAGCCTCGGGTGTCCGCTGGGTGAGGATGGATTTCGACTGGGCCGCAACCGAACGGGCCAAGGGCCAGTACGACTTTTCCAGCTACGACGGCTTGGTGGCGGCCCTCGACGCCTACCACCTTCAGGCACTTTTTATTCTCGATTACTCCAACCCGCTTTACGACCGCGGCCTCTCGCCGGCGAGCGACGAGGCTCAGGACGCCTTCGCACGCTGGGCGGCGGCGGCGGCGGGGCATTTCCGAGGCCGCGGCTACTTGTGGGAAATCTACAACGAGCCGAACTGGCACTTCTGGACGCCGCACCCGAATCGCGATGCCTACATCAAGCTGGCGCTCGCCACGAGCGAAGCCATTGAGGAGGCCGCCCCGGGCGAAAAAGTCATCGGGCCCGCCACCGCCGTCATCGATCCGCCGTTTCTCGAAGCGTGTTTCCGAGCCGGGCTGCTCAACTACTGGTCCGCCGTCTCCATTCATCCCTATCGCCCGAGCGATCCGGAGACCGTCGCCGAGGACCTGCGCCAGGTGCGATTGCTCATCCGCCAATACGCGCCGCCCGGGAAGAGCATCCCGATCGTCGCGAGCGAATTCGGCTATTCGTCCGTGTGGAGCGGCCTGGACGAAACCAAGCAGGCGCGCATGCTGGCGCGGGTGTGGCTCGCCGGCCTCGCCAACGACGTGGCACTCACCGTCTGGTACGACTGGCGCGACGACGGCGCGGACCTCAAGAACCCCGAGGACCATTTCGGGCTGGTGGGGTTCCGCCAAGCCGCTGCGGGAACTAAGTCAACTTCGCAGACCGGACCGTACCGGCCTAAGCCTGCGTATTTCGCGGCCCAGACGCTCACCCGTCTTCTCGGCGGCCTCCATTTCAACAAGCGCCTCGCCCTGGAGAGCCCTGACGATTACGTGCTGCTTTTCACCAAGGGCAACGAGGTCCGTCTGGCCGCCTGGACCGCGAGTCCGCCTCACGCCGTGGTCATTCCGGCGAGCCGGGGCGTCTTCGACGTTACCGGATGCACCGGTGAAGGAGTTGCGCCGCTCAAGGCGGACCGCCGCGGCTTGCGGATAACTTTGACGGGCGAGCCGCAATACCTTGCGCCCCGCCAGCCGAACGAACTCCTCGCAGTGGCCGCAGCCTGGCAGAAGCTGCCCCTCGAAATCGTGGTGCGCGCCCCGGGCGTGCTGCCGCTCCATCTGGCGCTCAGAAACCCCCTTCAGAAGCAGGTTCGCCTCGCGGTTGAGGCCACGGGCGAACCTTCCGAAGCCGGGCCGGCGGCGAAGGCGCGGCCTGGCGCCGAGGCCTCTCTGGAGCTGCGTGTGGGAGCTGCGACGCGTTCGGTGGATCCCACCGCTTTGCGGGTGGAGCTGGAAGCCCGCGGTCTCGGCAGGGTGTCCCAGGCCACCACCATCGTGGCCTCGAATCCCCTGCGACTCACTGTTCTGCCCATTTCGGATGGACAGCTTCCGATAACGGTGGCAAATCCGTCCGGCGATGCCTTTCACGGCTTCCTGGCGCCCACCGGGTGGTCGGGGCTGAAATTCCCGCCGCTTCTGAAACCCATCGATTTGGCCGCCGGCACTAAAGAGGCCACCCTGGACCTGCCGCTCGAGGAAAGCCCGGTGGGCGCCTACGAAGTGGGCCTTACGCTGGTAGACGGCGAGGGCGACCGGGTGCTCTTCGTGCCCCGCCGCCGCTTCCTGCGCGTCGATGATTTCTCGCGCCTTTTGCCGGCGTCCGCGCCCTCGGGATACGAGGTTGTTCAGGACGGCGGCGCGGAAGGGAGCGCCGTGGCCGCGAGCTTCCCAGACAAACCGCCGCCGCCGGGCGCCAAGCGCTCCGTGGGAGTCGCCGCCGGACCGCCCACCCCCGGCCTGGGCGCGCTCCGGATCGACTTCCGCCTGCCGCCGGGCGAGGCCGCGCTGCGGCTCGTGCCGCGCCGCCCGGACTTGGTCCAGATATCAGGGCAGCCTGAGGCGCTCGGCCTCTGGCTCTGGGGCGACGGCTCCGGCGTGCGGCCCTTCGTGAGGTTTACCGATGCCACCGGCCAGACCTTTCAAGAGGGGGGGCCGCTCGATTGGCAGGGCTGGCGCTACGTGCTGGTCTACCTCAACAAACCCCTCGGCAACCACAGCGGCGGGGCCAACGATGGCGTGATCCACTACCCCATCCACTGGGACAGCCTCCTGGTGCTCGAGGGCGCCGGCGGCCGCGAAACAAAGGGGACCCTGTACGTAGGCGGCCCGACATTGACTTATGCGATTCCCGAGAAAGGCCGATAATATTGACGGTAGGGTGGTATAATCCGGCTGAGGGTGCCCTCATCAGGCACGCCGTGGCGCCAAACCGGCGCGAAGATCGGCTTCGCGCAAGGTTCACGGTCTTGAGCAGATCGCAGAGGGGATGAGTGCTTCAGCCCGGGTCAGCCGGGGCTCGGAGCTTGATGAAGGTAAGGCTCGTTATTAAATCCCTGACGCTCGTCCTCTTCCTGGCGCTGGCATTTGCGTCCGCCTCGGCTTGTCCCTCACCACAAGGCGGCATCGCGGCGGATCGCGACGTTGAGGGCCACCTCATCTTTGTCAACGCCGCTCGGCTTCCTCCGGCAGCCGCCTCGCCATTTCAGTTCTCCAGATCGCTTCAGCCGGCCCCTGAAATCCGCCTGCTCATCGGCCAGACTGCCCGCTCGCTCCAAGTGGATCCGGGCCTCGTGGACGCCGTCATGCGGGTGGAGTCCGGCTACCAGCCGAGCGCCCGTTCCCCCAAGGGAGCGCTCGGTCTGATGCAGCTTATTCCGGCCACCGCTGCGCGCTTCGGCGTGCAGGATCCGTTCGATCCGGCCGAGAACATCCGCGGCGGCGTGACCTACCTTGGAGAGCTCTTGAAGCGCTACGAAGGAAGTGTGCCCCTAACGCTCGCCGCCTACAACGCCGGCGAGGGAGCGGTGCAGCGCTACGGCGGGATTCCGCCCTTCAACGAGACGCAGCATTACGTGCGCGCGGTCACGGCGCTCTACCCCGCCCCGTCCGCGGCGCCCGCCGGGCAGAATCTTAAGACCGCCTTCACTGGCGCCGCGCGGGTGAAACCCACGAATGCGCTGCCTGCCGCAGGCAAGCCCCTGGTTTCGACGGCCCGTAACGGCTCGGGCCGGGGGGTCGATCGAAGCAACCCGGTGAGCGCGGCTCCGATCTATCGTTATGTAGACAGCGAGGGGACCATTCACTTTGCTCAATGACGCGAGGGGGACAGAACGCGAGCCTGGTACGCGCCGGACGTCCACGTCGGCCGTGGCAGCGCAGGTGCACCCGTGGGCGCCGCTTGCGCAAGCCATGCTTCTGGCCCTGATTGTGGCCGCCTCGGCGTCCGCAGGCGGGCGGGGGGCCAGCAAGCGCGAGCGAGCCGAAAAAGCCTACAGTCGCGCTCTGGCCGCGCAAGCGAAACTCGAGGCGCGGCGCCCCCAGTCGCGCTCGATGAAAGATTACCTGAAATTAGTCGGCGCCTTCGACCTCGTTTACCGAACCGATCCAGGCTATCCCAAGACGCCTTACGCGCTCAGCGCGGAGGCCTCGGTCTACCAGGAAATGGGCCACGTTTCCGGCAGCGGCCGCTTCTACGAGCGCGCCGTAGAGACCTACCAGTTCCTCGCCGAGCAGTATCCGGGTGCCACCATTTCGCAGCAAGCCCTCTTCAAAGTGGCTGAAATTTACCGGGTGGACCTCGTGAACCCCGAACAGGCCGCCAAGGCATACGGCAGGTTGCTGAGGCTTTACCCGTCCGCTCCCGACGCAGCCGAGGCGGAGTTGCGCTTGGCGGAGGTGAATCCGAGCCCGACGGCGGCACAAGATGCCGAGGTCGAGCGGCAACCCGCCGCACCAGGCTTCCCGGCGGGGCCTTCGGCCACGCTGCCCGCGCGCCTGCTGGCGGTGAACGATGTTCGCTATTGGGAGGGACCGAACTACACGCGTATTGTAATCAGCGTCGACGACCCGGCAACCTACCAGGCGGTCCGGCTGAAGAATCCGGATCGGCTCGTCTTCGATCTTTCGAACACACGCCTCAGCCACGCCCTTGCCGGGAAGACTTTCCCGCTAAAGAACGGGTTCCTGCGGGAGATTCGCGTGGCGCAATTCCGTCCGGATGTTACGCGCGTGGTGCTGGATCTTGCGAGGATCCACGATTACTCGGTATTCACTCTACCCAACCCCTTCCGCCTTATCATCGACGTTCACGGCGCGGCGCAGCCGCTGCTCGCTTCAAGTGGGGTTCGCCCGCTGGTCGAGCGCGAGAGTCCGATACCTTCACCGGTGACCGTCGCCTCCGCGGCCGCCCCTCGGGTGCCCGCGCCCGAGACGCAACCCGGTCGGACCGAAGAGAACGCGTCAAGCAATGTCGCGGCCACACTCGGTGATGCGTTCAATAGCGGCGTCGCGGCCGGCGGCACCGCCGAATCTTCAGGCGGCGGCTCCGGCGTGCCCGACGACCCGTATACCGCCGCTGCGGTTGCGCCCCGGATTCGCGCTCCCTCCCCGACGGCGACGGGATCCACCACGCTCACCCGGGCGCTGGGCCTGAAGATCGGACGCATCGTGATTGATCCCGGACATGGCGGCCACGATACCGGCACGCTCGGCCCGGACGGCGTGGAGGAGAAGAACGTGGCGCTCGACGTGGCGCTGCGCCTGCGGAAGCTCGTCCAGCAGCGCATGGGCGCCGAAGTGGTGATGACCCGCAGCGACGACACTTTCATCCCGCTCGAAGAGCGGACGGCCATCGCCAATCAGCGCGCCGCGGACCTTTTCGTATCGATCCACTGCAATGCCAGCCGCGATCCCAGCGCGCGCGGCATCGAAGTCTACTACCTGAACTTCACTTCCGACCCCAACAGCCTGGAAGTGGCGGCGCGCGAAAACGCCACCTCGCAGGAGTCCGTGCACCAGCTTCAAAGCCTGATCAAGAAGATCGCCCTGACCGAAAAAATCGACGAGTCTGATGAATTGGCGCGGCAGGTGGACGTTTCGCTCGAACAGGCCACCGCCCGCAGCGGAAATCACCAGCCCAATCGCGGCCTCAAGAAGGCGCCCTTCGTGGTGCTGATCGGCGCCAATATGCCGTCGATTCTGGCGGAGATTTCCTTCCTCACCAATCCGCGCGACGAGAACTTGCTGGCCAAAGCGTCGTACCGGCAACAGATCGCCGAGGGGCTCTACCAAGGCATTGCCCGCTACGTCGCCAACCTTGGCTCGATGAAAATCGCAGAGCGCGCCGCCGGCCGGGCTCCCTTGCACCGCGTTGCCTCGCGTGAAACAGCCGCCGATCGAGGGGGAGCTGTGGCGGGCGGCGATCCTCCGAAATTCTGAATACAGGGTGCTGAGCGGCGATGTGCGACTCAAAGGAAATTGCGTCAGAAGCAGAATTACTGATGAGTAATACGTTTGTAAATGGCTGCCCACTGTCCGCGGCGCTCCCAGCGCGCTACGAGCTGAAGATGAAATTGCTCTTCGAGCGCCGCGGCCGGCACCTGGGGCTCGTATCCGAAATATCGCTGCTCGATCCCTTCCAATCCCGGGACGCACACCAGCCAGTTGCCGGGCGGCTCCCACTTGCGCGAGTAGAGGTAGAGCAGGTCGAAGGAACCCGGTGGCACGGCGCGGAAGTCGGCGGCTCCGAAGCCTTCCACCGGCACCACGCCGAGCGGCGCGCCGACATATCCGAGATCCGGCGTGCTGAGTTCGTTCGTCGCGGGCCAGGCGGTGAGAATGCGCGCTCCGGGCGCGCCTGGGTCTCCGGCTGCGGCGGAATCGGAAAGATATCGCGCCGCCTGCTGGTGCAACTGAACGAAGTCAGCGTAGGCGAGATTATCTTCGAAAGGGAACGGATAGGGCGGGTTTTGAAACCAGCCCGCTACCAGGAAGATCGCCGCAAGGATGCAGCAGGCGCGTGCCACGCGCCGTGCCAGCCGGCCGACGTACATCAGCGCCAGAACGGCGAGCGGCGGGTAAACGGGCAGAGTGTAGCGGGGCAAGATCGCTCCGCCGACAACACTCAGCATGAGCAGATAAGCGCCCACCAGCAGGGCCGTCAAAAGGATAAACCGGCGTTCCTCGGCCGGCGCCCTTGCGGGTCCTTGTGCCGCTTTCGCCTGCTTCCTGTTCCACCAGGCGGCGGCAAGCGCCATCGTGGTCACGACGCCGTTAAACCCGCTGAGGAACACTTCGTAGACGCGGCGCACGAAACTGAGCACGATCCGGACGGGGTTGAGCGTGGAATAAAGGTTGTACTGGAGGTAGCCAGCATTGCCGGTCCAGAAGCCGGTGTGGTGATGGTAGTAGATCGCCCAGGCAGCGAGCGCGGCGCAGGGCGAGACCAGCGCCAGCCAGGCGGCCGGCGGGATCGGGCGAGTCCCGCGGCGCGCATCGCGCCACAAGAATACCGCCGCCACGGGCACGAGGATGACGGCCGTTTCCTTGCTCAGCACGGCCAGGATCGACGCCACGCCGAAGCCGGCCCAGCGCCCACGAAGCAGCGCCAGAATCGCCAAGGTGGTGTAGAGCGCGACGGTAAGATCCAGATGAGCCATCGAGCTCTGCGCGAAGAAGAGGGGAGCGAGGGCGAGTAAGCCCGCGCTTGCCAGGGCTGCCTCCGTCGCCCAAGCGCGGGCTTGGAAGACGCTCTGCGCGAGCTTTGCGGTGGCGAGGAGCGTGGCGGCCGCCGCCAGCATCATCGCCGTGCGCGTCACCACAGGAGAAAAGCCAAAGACGTGCCAAGCCAGGCCGAGGTAGACCATCACCAGCGGAGTGTGTCCGGTGGGCAGAGTGCTGGCGGGGATCAGAAGTCCGTGGCGAAAAAAGTCCAGCGCCGCCGGAACGTAGTATCCAGCCTCATCCCAGAAGTAGGGGAGCTTCAGGAGCGGCGCGTGGAGCACCACCAGAATCGCCCAGACCCCGAGCAGCGCGGACGTGTTGGTCAAAGTGCGGCGCATCGACACTCAGATGCGGACCAGCCGCCCCATTTCCGCGTCCGACTCCCGGCGCGGGCAGTTCTGCTGGGCCGCCCGTATCTGTGGGGTCTGGCCGTCGCGGGTGATCAAGAGGTGCGTGAGGAACTCCTGAACTCTCTGGCTGATCTCGATCTGAGGCTTGCGCTCGGCGGCTACCGATTGTGCCGCGAGTTGGGGCCTTCGTTGCTTTGAGCGCCCGCTCCGTGAATGCTTGCGGGAGGCGCCGCCGGGCGGGTGCGCCGCTTGGGCACCGCCGGCACCGCGAGGGAACGCGCGCCATTCTTGCCGACCGACCGCACCGCGAAAAAGCGGTTGTCGGTGGAGACGCCCGTCAGCGCGGTCTCGCCCGGCTGGAAGACAAAGTCGTAGACGGACCAGCGAGGCGATGTAGTTTCGCGCCAGAGAATCTCAAAGCCGCCGCGCTCGGTGTCGCTGGGCGCCTGCCAGCCCACGACAGCGCTGGGCGTGACTCCGCCTGATAGCGTGACATCAGCCGGAGGGGCGGGCGCCATGGCCAGCTCGCGCAACACTTCCGCATTGTCGCGAACCACGTTCGCTAGAAACTCGAAGTTGAGATATTGCGGGAGGTCGCCGTATTGAACGCCGTTTTCAATGCGCGGCGTCTGGTGCTCATGGTGGTAATCTTCGAGCGGTTCGGTGAATCGAACGGCCGGGTCCCCGGCCTCGATGAACGGCATGTGATCGCCGCCGCGGCCCAAGCGGTCATCACGAAAAATAAGACGCACGGCATCCCGGGAATCGATGTCCTCCACCATGCGCGCCAGCTCTCTGGACGGACTGTCGATGCCGTCGGGCCCTCCCGCCGAAAACACGCGCACGCGGTGGGGCGCGCCCGGTGCGAAGTCCGCACCCACGATGTCGTCGTCAAGCATGCCGCCGACTGTGTAACCGCTGTCGCGCAGGTACTCGACGAGGTGCTTGCTCCCCAGCAGCCCTTGTTCTTCACCGGAAACCGCCGCGAAGATGACCGTCGCCCGGTAGCCCGAGGGCGGCCGCCAGCTCGAGACGAGCCGGGCACACTCGATGGAGACAGCAACGCCGGAGGCGTCGTCGTCGGCGCCGGGCGCAGCGCTGGTGGAATCCATCACGTCGGAAGGCATTGAGTCAAAGTGACCCGAGACGAGGAATACAGTTTTGGACAGGGTGGGGTCGGTCCCGGGGAGGATCGCAATCACGTTTTCGAGCGGCACGGGCTTGTTGGCGGTCCGTGGGGCGGTCGCCTCAAAGCGATCCACCTTCACCTGGAGCTCGCCGCCCATGGCCTTCGAGATCGCCTGGAACCTCGCCACGATCCGGTTACGGCCGCACCCGATCTCGTGGTCGGTGTCCTTCCACGAAGAGAGCGAGCTCCGCGTGCCGCAGGCCACGAGCTCGTTGATGATGTCGGTCAACTCTTTCTGGTCGACGTCCCCCGAGGTGATGGGCGAACCCGGGGGCGGAATGAGCTTCGGGGAAGGTTTGCCATTGAGCGGCTCGTCCGGATCCTGGGGCGCCGGGGCGGCGAGCGCAAGCCCGGCCGGGATCCCCCTGGCGTGAAGTAAAACCCACAGAGCCAACGCTCCCCCGACAATCCCCAACCTTAGGCGCACAGTTACCTCCACGAGGCATCGAAGCTGCCTCGAATCGAGTCGAGCGAGCCCATTGTGCGCCTTCGTCCGGTGCGAGCAATGGCGGCTCATAAGAGATTATAAGCCAGACCTTGCAGTGATGTGAGCGTCCGCGATGGTCAACGGTAGTCGCTTATAATGATTTTGTGCGAAAGTGGCGGAATTGGCAGACGCGCCAGACTTAGGATCTGGTCCCGCAAGGGGTGGGGGTTCGAGTCCCCCCTTTCGCACCAAGGAACCCGTTCGGCTGACGGTCAAACACTGCAGGGTGTCAGTGCTTTGTGTCTGCCCCGAGGCCTAGCAGGCGGCTGCGATCGAGAGTCGAATTCATTGCGTCGCTGAGAAGCTGCACCAGCCTGAAGGCCACCGCATTTTGTTCGCGGAGGAACTCCATAAGACTCCGACGGCTGACGAAGCCGACCTGTGAAGGCTCGATCGTCTGAGCCGCCGACTCGTAAGGTTCACCGGATACGGTGGCCGCGACCCCCAGAATCTCGCCTGGAAGCGCGATGACCGCAGAGACGGCCGCGCCGGGAGCGAAGGAATGAGCTAGCCTGACGCTGCCTTCGCGCAGTATGAAAACCCCGGACCCCAGCTGATCCTCAACAAATAGCGTGGCGCCCTGCGGGTAGGACGATCTTTCTTCCAGCCGTTCGAACGCCTGACGGGTTGCGGCAGGCAGGTCGCGGAACAGATCCTCGTACCGAACACTTCGCGGAAGCCCTTCAGAATGTTGCACGCTCGCCACCTCGCGCCTCCCCTGCATCGGTGTATTGGTTGCGATATCGGCGGTCCTGAACGACGGGGTTTAGACTCAAGCACTCTTCATACCCGGGACGGCTCAATCTACCATTGACCAGCGCAATCATCTGTGACCCTGATCACTTGGCGAAGTGACATCGTAAGGAAGCAAAACGATCGGTTGCGGCCTGCAGCGGAAACCCCGGACCCAAGATCTTGAAGCGAATCCAGCCGGGCGGGTTCACAAGAAAACGCGTAGCGGCGGGAGTAACCGGGCGGCAAGACGCAGAGCCTGTGACCGGAAGCACCAAGGGAGGTGAGCAGCCGCACAGTCCGCAGGGCCGCAACAGGGCAGAGTGTATGCGGGGAGACCCTGACTTGCGGTGCGCGATGGAGGGAAAGCCCATGTCGAGCAATCTAGACTTGCGGAAGAGCATCCTCGATGAACTCGAGCGGGAGCCCGGCGTCCGTGCGGCCTGTGTGGGCGTGGTGGTGGGGGACGGGGTGGGCACTCAGTAGGGCGGGTTGAGAGCCTGGCCGAAACATGGGCTGCCGAGCGCGCCGCTAAGCGAGTCTCGGGGTTAAAAGCCCTTGCGGTGCACGTCAGGGTCGTGCCTCCCGGACCGATTGAGCGCGGCGATGCTTACATTGCGCGGGCTGCGGAAAATGCCCTGGAGTGGAACGTGCGGGTGCCGTGGGATCAAATCAAAGTCACCTCGGAGAATGGCTGGATCACCCTGGAACGTAAGGTTGACTTTGAGCTTCAGCGTTCCTCGGCGGAGGAGGCCGTGTTCCGTCTGAGGGGTGTGCAGGGGGTCACCAACGAGATCGTTGTGAAGCCCCGATTGACGCCCAGCGACATTCGCACCCAAATCGAAGCGGCCTTCCGGCGAAATGGCCTGCTCGAGGCACAACGTATCACGGTCAAAAGCAACGGAACCTCGGTGACCCTTACGGGAAGCGTTCGCAACTGGGCGGAGCGCGACGGGGCCGAACGCACAGCCTGAGCCGTCGCAGGCGTGACGCGGGTCAACAGTTTCATCACTTGCATCGATTGACTTGCTGTTACCCGGCCGGAGGCTGGCGCTCGAGCGCGGCAGGTTTGTTACCCGCCGCGCTAAGAGCGCGTGCGCGGGCCATCAAGCAGGAGGCACACTAGGCGCCAGCGTAGGTTTCCAGTGCCGCCCGGTTCTGAATGAGCATCATGGAGCCGTTCTGGGCGACGACCTGCCTCTGCTTGAATTGCCCCAGAGTCCGGGTTACGGTCTCGCGCGAAGCGCCGATCATCTGTCCGATTTCCTCGTGAGTCATGGTAAGCCGCATCCGGGTCCCTTGTTTGGTCACCTGACCGGCCGCAGAGGATTCAAGTAGGAATTTTGCCAGCTTGCCGGAGGCCGAGTGAGTCAGGCCTAGCGAGCGAATCTGTGCGCAAGCCGCCTGGTAGTTTCCGCTCAACTGCTGAGCCGCATGAATGGAAGCCTCAGCGTGGTCGCGCAGGAAGCGAAGGAAGTCCTCCCGCCTCACAAAGTCGAACTGGCAAGGCTCCATGGTTTCGGCCGTAGATTGATAGGCCTCGCCGGAGACCACTGCGTGCAAACCCAGCACTTCGCCCGGCCCGACGATCCTTAAAATCATGGTCTTTCCATCGATGGAGGTCATGGTCAGCTTCACGCGGCCCTTACAGACGACGAAAACGCCCCGCGGAGCTTCCTCTTCCACGAACAGGACCGCCCCTTTGGGATAGCCGCTGGTGTATTTGATCGACTCAAACGCCTTCAATTCAGGTTTAGGCAAATTGCAGAAAAACTGGTCTCCCCTTTGGGAACAGTTCTCACAGCTGCCGTTCAATTCCAAACCGTATGGCGAGTGCATTTTATCCTCCGTGCCCACTTGTTTCCGGGCCCTGTGCCGCTTGTTTGATCTGTTCGAGAGTAAGCTCCATCAGTGCGCCCACGCGAAGCTCTGCGCCCTGGCGATACATCTCACCCAGAAGAATCTTTCCCTCAGTGCTGATGAACGTCACGTCCGATAGGTCGATGACGAGAGGGTGGGCGTTACCCTTTGTGGTCACCAGGCTGCGCCAACTTCGCTCCAGTTCGCCGACCCAAGGGCCGCTCACTCGGCCTTCCAACTTGATTATGGCCCGATGCGAGTTGTCATTGATTGTGATTCTGAGCACCCTGCTCACCCCACTCGACGCCCCAACAAACGGCAACTTGGTCACCAAATGACGGCCATATCTTCAAGCGACTCAGAGGCTGAGAGTTACATGTGACGTTGGTCACAAGGTTGGTGTTTGGAGGTCACGGTGCCCATGACCAAATAACGCCACATGACCACGAGCGGTCAGATTTCCTTGCGGGAAATCCCGAGCTTTTTGAGCTTAGCGTTAAGGGTGGTGCGCTTCAGTCCGAGCCGGGCGGCAGCACCTGTTGGCCCCGCGATGCGTCCTCCGCATTCGCGTAGGGCGCGAAGGATGTGCTCCCGCTCGGCGGTCTCCAGGGTGGAGAGAGGTGAAGGAAGGTTTTCGGGCGCGTCAGCGCGTACCAACTCGGAGAGCGGGATCCTCAGCACGCTGCCCGTGGTCAGGATCACAGCCCGCTCGATCAGGTTCTCCAGTTCACGCACGTTGCCGGGCCACGGCCACCGCCGCAGGGCCTCGAAGGCCTCCGGTGGAATGGTCTCGATGCGCCGGTTCATTCGCCGAGCGTGTTTTTGCACGAAATGGTGAACGAGCATCGGGATGTCGTCGGGGCGATCCCGCAAGGGAGGGACGTGAACCGGAAAGACCCGGAGCCGATAGTAAAGGTCATTTCGAAACTCGTGAGCTTTTACCATGGCGGCCAAGTCGCGATTGGTGGCCGCAATCAGACGAACGTCAACCTGAATGGTGCGCGTGCTGCCGAGACGCTCGAACTCCCTCTCCTGCAGGGCGCGAAGCAGTTTGGGTTGAAGTTCCAGCGGGATGTCGCCGACTTCGTCGAGGAACAGAGTCCCCTGGTGGGCTAGTTCCACGCGGCCGATCTTTTGCGATATAGCGCCGGTAAATGCCCCCTTTTCGTGCCCAAACAACTCGCTCTCGAGCAGGCCGCCAGGAATGGCGGCGCAGTTCAGTTTCACAAAGGTACGCTCGCGTCGGGCGCTGAGGTGGTGGATGGCGCGCGCCACCAGCTCTTTGCCGGTGCCGGTTTCTCCCTGGACGAGTACCGTGGCGTCGGTGGGGGCAACGGTCTCGACCTGTTTCAGTACTCGCCGCAGGGCGGCGCTCTCGCCCACGATTTCCTCAAAGTTGTATTCCGTGTTGAGCTCTTCTTCAAGATAAGCCTTCTCTTCGGCAAACCGATCCTTGAGCTCGGCCACGCGGCGATACGCCTCGGCGTTATCGATGGCCAGCGCCACCTGGTTGGCCACGAGACTCAGGATTTCGGCATCCTGGGCCGTGAACGCGCACTCCCTCGAGCTGCCCACAATCAGCGTGCCCAGCGCTGCGCCCCGGTTCAGCAGCGGTAGCCAGCAGCCAGACTTCATCCCGAGCGTCGTCCACGCCTGGATGAAGTCAGGCGAGAACCGGTCCGCGGCGCCCTCCATGCGCTCCAGCCACAACGGCTCGCGCGACGTGAAGGCCTGCCCCGAAGGCGAATCTTCGAGCGGCAGCAGCAACCCCTCCGCGGGTATCTCGACGCCGCTGGGGGCGTCGAGCACGTGGAGCCGCAATTTTCCAATCGTCGCGTCGAACAACGCCAGGCCCGCAAATTCGTGCGGCGTCACCTGGCGAATACCGGCGGAAATCGCGGCGAAAAGGCGGCGGATGTCAAGGCTTGAAATCAGGGTGTTCGTCACCTCCAGCAGCAGCGCCTCTTCGGCCTGCCGGCGCCCGGTGAAGTCGCGCGTCACTTTAGAGAAGCCGAGCAGCTTGCCCTCCGCGTCGCGCCGCGCCGCAAGGGTGACGTTGGCCCAGAAGCGCGAGCCGTCCTTGCGCACCCGCCACCCGTCGTCCTCAACCCGGCCCAAGGCGGCGGCCGCGACCAACTCGTGTTCCGGCTTGCCGCGCTCGACGTCCTCCGGGGTGTAGAACCGCGAGAAGTGCTGGCCCATGATCTCCTCGGCGCGGTAGCCCTTGATGCGCTCCGCCCCCAGGCTCCAACTGCTCACCCGCCCCTCCGCGTCGAGCGTGAAGATGGCGTAGTCCTTGACGCTGTCGAAAAGCGTCCGCAGCTGCTCCTCGCTCAGACGTAGCGCCTGCTCCACCCGCTTGCGGTCCGTCATGTCGCGCACCACCGCCAGTGAGAGCAGGCCGCCGCCGGTCGCGAGCGGGCTCAGCATGATGTCCACCGGGAACTCGGTGCCGTCCTTGCGCCTGCCGTAAAGCTCGAGGCCGGCGCCCATGGGCCGTGCGTGTGGGCTATCCTGGTAGCCTCTAACATAAGCGTGGTGAGCGTCCCGGTATCGCTCCGGCACGAGGACGTGGATGGGCTGCCCCGCGAGTTCGCGGCGAGTGTAGCCGAACATGCGCTCCGCCTGCCCGTTGGCTGAGACAATCCGCCCCTCGCGGTCGGCGGTAACCGTGGCGTCGGGCAGCGACTCGAACAGCCGGTCCAACCCGGCCTGGCTTTCGCCGGAGGCTGGTTCGGCGGCCACCTTTGCGGGCGCGGCGCTCTGCGGGTCAGGGTTGGAGGCCGGCAAGTAACACCTCTAGACTTGACGCCCATTATAACACCCCCGGACGCGTCAGGTTCGCCCCCGGGTTGCGGCGCGCGGCGGAGCTATGCGCAAGCCGGTCAAGACCTGAAAACCCAGCCGAAAAGGCGCTCGGCCTCGAACCAACTTTCAACAACTTACGGGCCGCCCCTCAGACACACGCCCCACACCATTTTTCAATAACTTAGAGAAGAAAGGTGCTCACGTGGCCGTACCTAATTTCACAACTTAGCGCACTCTTCCAAAAATGGGAAGCGTAGTGATATTGGGCAGTGGGTCAATTTCAGCCAGGCTGAGCAATCGAAGGAAAATTGCGCGGCTCGTCCGACCTTAAAAGTGTACGATGAGGCCGACACGAAGGCGAAAACGACTGTTCGCATACTTTTCGATCACCTTGCTCGCCGTGTGCAACACGGTCAGGCACATGTTTTGTCAGTTATCCGTTGCCATGTGAAGTAGATCGCAGTTCGTTGCCATTGGTCATGTCTGGGCTTGGCGGATCACGGGCAAAGATCCACGATCTACGAACCACGATCATTGATCGACGGACCACGGATGCCTGGAGAGGGCAGCGAAAGAAGGCGACTATTTTGGCTGCGACGGTGGTAGATGTTCCCGCCGAAGGTTCAGGCTCCGGGGCAGAGCCGCGCTTGGGCGTGGCGCACTTGGCGCCGACGCGGGAGGATCACTTCATGAACGTGCAGGGCGACCGACTG